>Ga0316604_10000993_pt1 | contig 28196 bp, 21 predicted proteins | sample OWC_soil_day20_C_FD_207650 | JGI IMG/M metagenome (GOLD analysis project Ga0316604, IMG submission 207650) | Wetland soil microbial communities from Old Woman Creek delta, Ohio, United States - OWC_soil_day20_CT | ecosystem: Environmental > Terrestrial > Soil > Wetlands | place: USA: Ohio... | reverse complement strand
ATACCGAACACAGTAGTTAAGCCCACATACGCCGAAAGTACTTGGCTGGAAACGGCCTGGGAGGATAGGAAGTCGCCGGTTTACGCAAATGAGCGTCTTCGTTTTGAGGACGCTTTTTTGTTGGCTATTTGGTTTACAATATAACAACGAAAAATGCAAAAACGAGCAATAAATATAACATATCAGAAAATAATTAATTTTCGCTTCCTAAAAGAAGGCTTTTAAAAGAGAACAGCGAATATTCTAAAAAGCAAAATAATCGAAGAAAACGTTGTTTCCATAGCGGAAACAGAATGTTTAAACAGGAGGTGACATTGATAGGCTATCAGCCAATATGATTTCAAAAGTATAAATTTTACAAACGAGGAGGATTTGTCGATGCAAGATAGTGGTGCAGCTGTGCAGGCCGGGGGAGCGCCTACAAAAGAAAGATGGCTTCTGGTCGGAATTTTAATGATTACTTTATTGATTGCGTATTTGGATCGGGTAAACGTTTCAGTTCTTTTAGCAGACAACCTATTTTTAACTGATATGGGAATTAAGGGACAACCGGTGCAGATGGGCTTGTTGATGACGCTGTTCTTGATTGCTTATGGAATTTCCAATGTCTTTCTCAGCCCGTTAGGTGATTTATTAGGGCCACGGAAAGCAATGAGCGTATCCATTTTCTTATGGTGTTTTTCACTTTTTCTTGGCGGTATTGCCTCTACATTCACAATTATGTTGGCCGCTAGGTTGATTCTTGGTATTGGCGAAGGTATGCATTGGCCGATGCAAAGTAAATATGTAAAAAACTGGTTTCCACCAAGCGAACGCGGCAAAGCAAATGCGTTGTGGGTTGTTGGCTTAATGCTTGGGCCAGCAATCACGATGCCTTTCTTGACTTGGTTAATTCATGGATTTGGTTGGCGGATGAGTTTCTTCGTGTTAATTGGCTTCGGATTAATTCCCCTTCTGTTGTTATGGTTCAGAACGACTGACTTTCCAAATCAGAGTAAACATTGCAACCAGGCAGAGCGTGATTGGGTTGAGGCTGGGAATAAGATAGAGCGGGAACAAGAGGCTGCAGCAGGACGTACCAGTGTGTGGGAGAACATGAAAGTATTTATCTTTAACTATCGTTTCTGGGTTCTTACTCTGTATTATTTCTGCCTTGCATCGATATTCTGGGGAACTATGGCGTGGCTTCCTTCTTATTTGAAAGTGGCGCGGGGTTTTTCTTGGGCGGCAATGGGTGCATGGTCTTCTCTTCCCTATATTCTTGGTATATTGAGCGTTTTGGCATCTGGCTATATTGCTGACTTCCTTGGCCGAAAGGCGCCATTAGGGATTCTTGCGATGCTCGGCGCTGCTTGTGGCATCTATTTTGGCGCGTATGCTCAAGACAATACGACGGCAGCAATTATTATTTCGGTTGGAATTGCCTGTATTGGGTTCGGTATTGCCCCGGCTTGGGCGCTCGTACAGCAAATTGTGCCTGGTAAATCAGTTGGCGCGGGTGCCGGTATGATGAACGGCGTTGCTAACGGTGGATCGGCATTTTCTCCGGTTTTGATCGGCTTTTTTATCAGCGCGAGCGGAAGCTATGTCGGTGGGCTGATGTTTTTGGTTGGATTGGGAGTATTGGCAGCTTGTTGTGCAATACTTCTTACACTGCAAAAATACTAAACTTATATGTTTTGTAGATTTGTTTTGTGTTTTACATTGTTCTTTGACCTAGTACGATGGGAATAAATGGGTTAGTGCCGCCATTATGACGTGGTTATAATGGCGGCACTGTGTGTGCTTTTGATCTATTGTCTTTTGGAGTGGAATCGGCTATACTAAAAACACCAGGCAAAGAATAATAATTTTCAGAAAATAATGACTTTGTGATGCGTATAATTGTTTCTGTATTTCAAGGATACGGGACCTTTATATAGTCCGCCAGAGGAGAGGGAGGTAAATTTATTTGAGTGACGCAGCAGTAAAAAAAGTATCTTCAAGCGAGCAGCTTCAAGAGTTGTTTCACCAGGCTCAGGAGCAGAAAATTCCGGTGTCCTTGTATCGGAAACCGAAACCTGAAGGAATTGCCTTGGATTTTAGCGAGTGGAAAGACATCGAGGTTTTTGACATTGACAACCTGATGGTTATTGTGCCGCCGGGTACGTTGCTAAAAGATCTCAATGCGATTGTCAGTGAAAAAGGATTACGCTTTATTCCTGCGGATACGCCGGCTTTTGAACAATTGAGCGTAGGTGAATGGGCGTATCGTGGTTGTCCTAATCCATCGGTTTGGAAGTACGGCGCCGGGAAGCACTTCCTGCTTGGTGGCAGTTATGTATTGCCAAATGGCGATGTTACACCGGTCGGGGGAAAATGCATAAAAAATGTAACCGGTTATGATTTTACTCGTTTCTTGACCGGCGCCTATGCTGATTTGGCTGTAGGAGTTCGCTACATTATTAAGCTTATGCCGCAGCCGGCATTTCGCAAACGGTATGATATTACTGTAAATTCATTAAAAAGCGCAATTGATTTGGTTCATTATCTGCAAAGCCGGCCCGTACCGCCTGCTTGGCTCTTCTGGGCCGATGAAACAGCTGGCAGCAATTTGTTTGGCCAACCGCAGAAAGGGCAGAGAATTCTCTTCGAATTGGACGGTAACGAAGCAGAAGTTCAAGACTACGCGAAAGAAATGGATGCCTATCTGGCGTCTTCGCAGGGGCAAATTGCGGCTGAACCAGCAACGATCCCGGATTTGTCCGGACTAGAAGAAAAAATGGACGGCTTTTGGTTGTTGGACGAATTTAAAGTTTCTTATACTGCGGTCGGAACATTTACGGAAAAACTTGCCAAATTGATGGCTGAAAAAGGCGCCCAGGGGGGCTTGTTCGGACAATTGGCGGATGGAAAAATTCATCTCTATTTAGACCAAAAAGCAGCGAAAAACAAGGATATTATTACTGCGTTACAGGCTGAGGCCTATGCTTTGGGGGGAGCTGCCAGCGGCAAATATGATCGGCTGTACGAGCGTAAAACGAATAGCCCGCTGGCTGCATTGGAAACGGCTTTCAAACAACGAATTGATCCCCAACAGATTTTTAACCAGGGGGAGGTCGCTCAATGAACAACATGGAAGAGATCAGACACTTAGAAAAAGAAATTGTTAAATGTGCCCGTTGCGGCGGTTGCCGTTCGGTCTGTCCGGTAACGATCGCCGAACATCGGGAAAACACTACCGCTCGCAGCAAGGTGCGGATGATTGAAGCTGTGCTGGCAGGCGAAGTCGAGTTAACCCCCGCCGTTCAAGCCCGGTTTGAAAAGTGTTTATTATGCAAAGCGTGCAAAACCAACTGCGGCTCCAGCGTCGCTACAGATGAACTCATTATGGAAGCCCGGGCGAAATTAGTGAAGCGCAACGGCCTGAATCCGTTCAAAAAAATAGCCTTTACCGCTCAGCGCTATCGGAAATTATTTGATTTAGGATTGAAAATGGGCGGAGCATTCCAGGGACTCATTTTTAAATCCTTACCGGATGGAAGAGGCAAAATCGCCCGCATTCCGCTGCCGGCTGCCGGGCTCAATCTGCGACGGGTCGTACCCAATATGACCAGCAATCCTTTGCGTTCGCGTAATCCGTACCACACGAAAGCGCAAACCCCGACCAGCAAAGGGAAAGTGGTCTTCTTTACTGGCTGTACCCTCAACTATATGTATCCGGAAGCCGGGGAAGCGGTGATCCGCATTTTGACCCGTAACGGTTATGACGTCCTCATTCCGGACGACCAATGCTGCTGCGGAACCCCGGCGTTCACCTCCGGCGATGTGGAAACCGGCCGAATCCTGGCCGAACAAAACATCAAAGCGATTAACGCCCAAGAGTATGATTATGTGATCACGGCGTGCTCCACTTGCGGCACGGCGCTGAAAGAAGAATACAAAGGCCTGCTCAAAGAATCGCCGTTGGCGGGGGAATGGGAAAAACTTTCTGCCAAGGTCATCGATATCTCCGATTTTGTAGTTAAATACTGTGATTTGACCAAATTTGGCAATCTGCCGTTAAAGATCACCTATCATGATGCTTGCCACCTTGTACGGGGCATGGGTGTCTCTGCACAGCCGCGGCAAATCTTCAAAGCGATTCCCGGCTTGGAATTTGTGGAGATGAAAGACTCCGACCGCTGTTGTGGCTGCGGCGGAACGTTCAGTGCTGTGTACTATGAATTGGCCCGTAAGATCAACGACGCGAAGGTTGACAATATTGAGGCGACCGGCATGGACTATGCCGTAGCCGGCTGCTCGGCTTGCCGGATGCATATCACGGACGGGTTATATCAAAGAAAGAGCCCAGTGAAATTCTTGCATACTGCAGAAATTATCGATAAGGCCTATGAAGCCGGTCGGAAGGAGGGGAAAATTTGATGAACAGCAGTATCCTCAATGAACTCCGGGGCATAGTCGGAAATAACTATGTCATGAGTGAAAAAGAAGACCTGATCATTTATTCGAATGACGCCACTATGTTTGACCATTGGCCGGACGTTGTCGTTCAACCGGCTACTCGCGATGAAGTGGTAGCTATTGTTAAAGTAGCCGCGCGTAACAACATCCCTGTCACTGGACGGGGTGCAGGAACGTGTTTGTCTGGCGGGGCAATCGCCCTCAAAGGCGGAATTGTTGTCGATATGGCGAGAATGGACCGCATTCGCAAAATTGATGCCGAAAACAAGATTGCGATCGTAGAGCCAGGTGTCATTACCTTCGAATTGGCTTCACAGGCTGCCAAGCAAGGGTTGTTATATCCGCCGGATCCATCCAGTTGGAAAGAATCCACGCTGGGAGGCAATGTTGCTGAATGCGCTGGTGGTCCGAAAGGGGTCAAATACGGGATTACCCGTAACTTTGTGCTAGGGTTGGAAGTTGTCTTGCCGGACGGCAGTGTGGTCGAAACCGGCAACGCGGTAGACGGCGACATGTGCGGCCCGGACTGGACGATGCTGATTACCGGTTCGGAAGGGACGCTGGGTTTGATTACCGCCATTACACTGCGCCTTGTGTCGGCTTCTGCAACCAAAAAGACGATGCTGGCGATTTATGAACGGTTGGAAGATGCGGCAAAAACAGTTAGCGTAACCATGGCTTCCGGTATTATTCCGACTACGTTGGAATTAATGGATAACATGGCGATTGTGGCTACGGAAAAAGCCCTGAAAATTGGCCTTCCGATACACGCAGGCGGACTTTTGTTGATTGAAGTGGACGGAATGCCGTCCACCGTCGAGGAAAATGCGAAACGGGTCAGCGAAATCTGTAAAGAATGCGGTGCGATGGAATTTAAAATTGCTCAAACTGCGGCCGAAGCGGAGAATTTATGGGTAGCTCGCCGGGGTATAGCGAAAGCATTCGGTCAGATTGCTCCGTGCAAATTTGCGGAAGATGCTACGGTTCCCCGCAGTTTGGTGCCGGTGTTGGTTGAAAAATCAATGGAAATAGCGAAAAAGTATAATATACCGATCTTGATCTGCGGTCATGCCGGCGACGGTAACATGCATCCGACGATCCTATTTGATAAACGGGATAAAGATGCTGAGGCGCGGGCGGAAAAGGCATTGGATGAAGTGCATATTGTTACCTTGGAGTTAGGGGGAACCCTGAGCGGCGAACACGGGATTGGCTTTGCCAAAGCACCATATTTGCGCGCGGAGATGGGGCCGGTCGGTTATAAGATGGGACAGGATGTGAAATCGGTCGTTGATCCGGCTAACATCATGAACCCTGGCAAGATGTTCAATTATGAAGGAGCCCTTCATTAAAATTTTTGGTTATCAAAATCAAGGGTCGCGTCGAAACCTTACGTTTCGACACGACCCCATTTTTGCTGTGTTTTCAAACAGCCCTGTTTAAAATTGAGCACGTTATAATAAAACTGAAAATTTCATAAAAATAGAGATCGCTGGCAGGAGATATAATAACAATAGCGAAAATAAAATTCAGAACACGATATCGCAAGGCGAAACAAAAGCGGCAAGAAGCGAAAAACGGGCAGCGTAAGAGGTGTTCATGTGACGAAAGCGGATGAAACAATTTTATCGGTTCACAAGTCCATTGATGTTCTGTTGCTTCTGCAAAATGAAGGAAGGGAAATGGGCGTTACGGAAATTGCTAAGCGGTTGGGGATGAATAAAAGCACCATCCATCGGATTTTAGCGACGTTAGACAGCCGTGATTTTGTCCAGCAAAATTCGGAAACAGGGAAGTATTGGCTTGGGTTGCGCTTATATTCCCTGGGGATGACTCTTGCTGATAAATTGCCCTTAAAAGTCATAGCAGCTCCCTATTTAAAGGCACTGTCGGAAAAATTTAATGAAGGCGTGCATATGGCGGTATTAGACCGAAGTTTTAGCCTGTTTCCGAAAATGTTAATTATTGATAAAATTCAAACGCAGCAGTTGTTGAGTTTTACACCGCCGATTGGTTCGGGTTCGACATGCAACAGCTCCGGTATGGGAAAGTGTTTGTTGGCGTTTTGTTCGGATGAATACATCCGTAAGTATATCGGCACTCCCTTGCCTCGCTTCACCAAAAACACCATAACAGAATGGCCGGAATTTTTGCAAGAACTAAAACATGTCAGGGAAGCCGGCTATGCAATCGACAGGGAAGAGTTAGAGATGGGTCTTACTTGCGTTGCCGGGCCGATATTGAACAGAAAACAAGAAATCGTGGCGGCGATTAGCCTGTCCGGTCCGACCTCACGCATTAATTCTGATATGTTGCCGGAAATTATCGCCGAAGTGAAGCGCACGGCTAAGGCGATCTCGCAGTTGTTGCAATGATTATGATTAGCGTCCGGCTAGCCAAGTGGAAATTCATTTCTGCGAAATGGCCATAAAAATTTGTATTATAAAAAACGAAACAATGTTATACATTTTGAAACGATAGTGTCGGCTTGCCGGAAACATAACCTTACTTATTTTATGTATGAAGGAGAGATTCGATGAAGCGGGTATTAGCAATTAATCCAGGAGCTACATCCACAAAAGTTGCCATTTTTGACGATGAAACTGTAGTATTGAAAAAAACAGTGGAGCATCAGGGGACTGAGTTGAAAGGTTTTGCCACCGTTTTTGACCAGTGCCGTTATCGGTTGGATTTGATTTTGAATGCGTTGCAGGAAGCTTCGATTCCCCTCAATTCCCTCAGTGCCATTGTCGCCCGGGGCGGTCTGCTGAAACCGTTAGCCGGAGGAACTTACGCCGTAAATGAAAAAATGGTGGAGGATTTAAAGAAGGCAGAACGGGGAGAGCATGCTTCGAATTTGGGAGCAGCGTTGGCATACACTCTTGCTCAAGATCTCCAAATACCGGCATATATTGTCGACCCCGTATCCGTAGATGAGCTGGAACCGGTAGCACGCGTTTCCGGCTCGCCGGAATTTGAGCGGATCAGTATGGCGCATGCCTTGAATATGAAAGCGGTGGCCCGCAAAGTTGCGGTAGAAATTGGCAAGCGGTATGAAGATGCCGCACTGGTAATCGCCCATCTGGGAACCGGCGTTTCGCTTTCCGTCCATAAAAATGGCAGAATGATTGATGTGATTGACGGAAAAGAAGAAGGGCCGTTTGCTCCTGACCGTTGTGGCGGTTTACCGGCCAGCCAATTGGTGAAGCTGTGTTACTCCGGTAAATACACCTATGAAGAGTTACGGAAAAAAATATTTGGTTCCGGCGGTTTCTATGGCTACCTGGGGACGAAGGACATCCGCGATGTAGAGAAAATGGCTGCCGATGGTGATGCAAAGGCGGAGTTATTGTTGGAAGCGTTCTGTTATCAGGTTGCCAAAGAGATCGGAGCGTTAGCTACGGTGTTGAAAGGGCAGGTAGACCGGATTGTTTTGACTGGCGGCATTGCGTATTCGCAACGGGTAATGAATGATATCACCGACCGCGTAAAATCTTTGGCGCCGGTGGTTATTGTTCCTGGCGAGGAAGAATTAGGGTCGCTTGCGGAAGGCGCCTTGCGCGTTTTGCGGGGCGAAGAGCAGGCAAAAACCTATCAGTAGACAGCGGTGAATAGTGTACTAACAGACCGCAAAGCCGATCTATTAGTACACTGGAAATAAGGGGGTGGACACGCGAAAAAATCGGAATACTTTTAATGTTATAATAATTGATGCAAATTTCACAAAGTGTCTTAGGCAAAAAGACAAACGCAAGATTGGCAGTAAAACAGGATTTGTATTAAAAAGAGCGGGGGAATTTTGAATGGGTGAAAAAAAGTCAAGTTTTGAGTTTCTGTGGATTTCTTTTTCCATTGCGGCTGTATGGTTTTCCACTCACTGTGGAGGCGGTTTCGCTACCGGGAACCAGGAAGTTAATTTCTATGTAAAATTTGGCTGGACAACCATGTATCTGCCGGTTATCGCGATGATCTTTGTGGCGTGGACTTATCGAAATGCTTTAGTGTTGGCGAAAGATCACAACGCTCATGACTATAGGAGCTTTGCCAATGCCTTGTATCATCCGTATGAAAAAGTCTTTGCCCCTATCTTCGAACTTTGTTTTATGGCCAATATTTTAATTGCTGTCAGTACTTCGATCGCCGGCGCCGGCGCCTTGTTGCAAAATGTTCTCGGAGTACCTTATCTGCTGGGCATATCTTGTCTCGGAGTTATTTTGACTTGTTTAACAATCTTCGGAGCGGAATTGATTATTCGGGTTTTGCGCTATAAGGCCTACTTTTTAATTGTTACGCTGGTTATATTGGCTTTTTTAGGTCTCCAGGCCGGATTTGCCAATTCGGAACGGTTTATTGCAAATAAGGAGACTTTTGGGAATGATTCCATGACGGCAGTGAAGATGATGTTGTTGTATATCGGCTTTCAGTGTTTCGGTCTGGTGCCGGCGATATCTGTTTCCCACCGAATTACCACTACCAAAGAATGTAATATGTTCGGGTTGTTTGGCATCTTCTTAAACGGAGGGTTTTTAACGATCATCAGCATTATGCTGCTTGGTTTTGCTCCGGCAATTTTAAAGGAAACGTTGCCGGTCTATTATGTTACCGCTCAACTTGGTATTCCTTGGCTAAAAATCCTGTATAGCGCAATCTTATTCATTGCGTTGATCGGGACGGCCATTTCCTTTATATTTTCGGCTGTCGCCCGTTTTGAAAAACTATGGAAAGGCGAAGGTATGTTTGAAAGCTTGCGATTGCGCAGAAGTGTCATTGCAATTTTGACTGCGACAATATGCACTGGCGCATCTGTGTTTGGACTGACTGCCCTCGTGGTTAAAGGCTATGGCTCGATGGGGTATGTAGGGATGCTGTTTGTTGTCCTTCCGTTGCTTACCGTAGGTACGGTCAAAATTCGCCGGAACGCACAGCGGCGTAAAGAACAGGGGATTGTCGAAGCATAAATAGGGCAGAATAACGGGTTGTCTGGATGCCTGCCGGTGCGATTGGTTTCGATTGTGCCGGCAGGTTTACTTTTTGCCGATAAGATTAGAAGGAGTTCATATAATGAACCGCGAATTCTTTCCCTATATTCATTCTTTGATATAGCGCACGGTAGGAGGCAAGATCGTGAAGCAAGCGGCGGGTTGCAAGCAAGAAAAAAACCGAAACTGGCAGCACGAAAACCAAATAATGAGAAATCAAGCCGACGATTGGCAAGCTTTTACCTTCAGCGCAAATCATGGCAATGATGATAACTGCGAATTATTCGCACGAACCGGAGCGATTGTTCCGAAAGTGGATCCTTGCGCCTTTTTTGCCGAGCTTCGACCTGGAACAGCATTCCGTGTTTGGGATTGGACCGGCCATGTGCGGCGGGATAAAAAAATGGCGGCAAAAGGGCATATAGCGACGAATACAGGAACGATCTGTTCTCATTTACGAGGTTGGACTCGTGGCAACGCAATGAGAATGGATCGTTTTTGTCTTCTTGAGAACCTGCTGCTGCGTTAACCGGTATGGACAGGCATATTCGTTAACGAAAGCGATTTTGTTGTTGTCAGTAGTATATTTAGAACCAATCTTTTCAAAAAACGGGTAATGGGAAGGGGAAACGTTTATGACAAAAACCCACTGTATAGCCATGTTGCTGGCCGGAGGCCAGGGAAGCCGTCTGGGAGTACTTACAAAATCATTAGCAAAACCGGCGGTTCATTTCGGCGGAAAGTATCGGATTATTGATTTTACCTTGAGTAATTGCAAAAATTCCGAGTTGGATATTGTCGGCGTGCTTACCCAGTATCGGCCGTTGGAACTGCATTCGTACATCGGTATCGGCAGTCATTGGGACATGGACCGGCGTGACGGAGGTGTTTTTGTCTTGCCGCCTTATGCCGGTGAAGAAGGTGGAGAGTGGTACAAAGGCACCGCAGATGCCATCTATCAAAACATTAATTTTTTAGAGATGTTTCAACCGGACCACGTATTGGTATTGTCGGGTGATCATATTTATAAAATGGATTATTCCTTAATGCTGGAGTATCATTGTGAAAAACAAGCGGCAGCTACGATCGGGGTCATCGAAGTGCCCTGGGAGGAAGCGAATCGCTTCGGCATCATGTCGACTGATCACAGCGGGCAGATTGTCGATTTTCAGGAAAAACCGGCTGAACCCCGCAATAATCAGGCATCCATGGGGATTTATATTTTCGATTATGCGGTATTAAAGGACTATTTGCAAAAAGACGCTAACGCTTCTTCCACCAGTCACGATTTTGGCAAAGACATCATCCCGAGGATGGTAGCCGATCAGCAAAAACTCTATGCGTATCCGTTTCAAGGATATTGGCGGGATGTAGGAACCGTGGAGAGCTATTGGCAGGCTAACATGGATCTTTTGGCCGAAAAACCGGAATTGGACCTTTATGATACAGTCTGGCGTATCTATTCGGAAAATTTGAATCTACCGCCGCATTATATTGCCGAAGGTGCTTCCATCCGCTGTTCGATCGCCAGTGAAGGAAGCCAGATCTATGGCCGCGTCGAGCACTCTGTGGTCTTTCCGGATGTCCACATAGCTGCTGGTGCCCAGGTGAAAGATTCGGTACTCTTGTCGCATGCCCGCATTGGGGAAGGGGCTGTACTGGACCACGTCATTGTGGGACCCAATACGCACATCCATGCCGGTACGGTTATTTGCGAGCAAGAGACAAACGTGGACGACGAAATTTTATTGCAAAAACACTCCGGAATTACTTTAATCGGTGCCGATATGGTAATTGCCCCGGCACAGCCAACCCTTAAACAGAAGTAGTTTTTAACAGCAGTTTTAGCGAAAATGTACATGGAGGCGAAGAGATTGAAGCGATTGATGGGCATAATAAATTTGCATAACAATAAAGACGTACTCTGGGAGTTGACTCGTGGTCGTCCGTTGGCGGCCGTGCCGTTTGCCGGCCGCTACCGGCTGATCGATTTTGCGCTTTCCAATATGATTAATTCCGGAATTACGACGGTCGGGATGTTGATGCAGGGAAATTACCGTTCGCTGATGGATCATCTGCGTTCAGGAAAGGAATGGGATCTGGCGCGTAAGCGGGAAGGTTTGTTTTTGTTGCCGCCGATAGCGGGTATCCAGCCAGAGAATGGGTTTCCGAATGATCTGAGCGCGTTTCAATCCAACCTCGATTATCTGCAAAACAGCCGCCAAAGTCATGTGGTTCTTTCCGGTGCCAATATGGTTGCCAATATAAACTTTTCCCAAGCGTTCGATATCCATGAAGCGAGGGGCGCGGATATTTCGATTATTTATAAGGAAGAGCCGCATCTGGACCGGTATCCGTATTCATCCATGATCGAAATGGATGAACACGGCCGGGTTATCGATATGGAAATTAATCCGGCTCGGGCCCATTACCGTAATTTGTCATTAGAAATGTACATCATGAAAAAAAGTTTATTGGCAGAACTGGTAGACAGTGCTTCGGCCCGCGGCGGGATCAATTTTTTGCGCGATGCTCTAATGAAAAACATTGCTTCATTAAAGGTGTATGGCATTCGTTATACAGGATACCTTGCGCACTTGATGTCGATTCGCAGCTATTACCGCCATAGCATGGAATTATTGCAGCCGGCGGTTTGGCGGGAATTGTTTTTTGCCAATGGCTTGATCTATACGAAGATAAAAGATGAAGCACCGACAAAATATAACGACTCGGCCAAAACCAGCAATTCGATCATTGCCAGCGGCTGTGTTTTAGAAGGAACGATTGAAAACAGCGTTATTTTTCGCGGTGTAAAAATTCATAAAGGTGCAGTTGTGCGAAACAGTATTATTATGCAAAACACGGAAATATGCGCGGGAGCGACACTCGAGAATATGATTTGTGATAAAAATGTTCGGATATCGGCTGGGAAATGTTTACTTGCCGAGCCGCACTATCCGATGGTTATTTCCAAAGGGAGTTTATTGTAACGACGAAAGAAAAATTACAAGAATAGTACCATTTCGTTAGCCTAAATGAGGGAGGCCGTAATGAAACAAGAATGGTTGGTGCATAATTCGCATTTGTTGGAATATCGCCGCCCGTTTGGGCCAATTGTCTGCGGTTCGCTGCTTTGTTTGCGGTTAACAGTGCATCGCAGCAGAAAAATGGATTCTGTATTCGTCCGACTGTGGCAGGAGGAAAATGGCGAAACAATGATCACCATGGCTGCAGCGGAAGGGGTGAACGGTGACTGGCTTGATTATCGGGCCGAGATTGTTGTGCGGTCAACCCCTGGCTTGATGTGGTATTATTTTATTTTGCAGGACGGGTGGCAAACCTGGTACTATGGCACGCAACCGGATGGGTTGGGCGGGGTAGGGTCTGTGGGCAGTAAAACGCCGCTGGCTTATCAAATTACGGTGTATTCCGCCGGATTAGACACACCTTCCTGGTTCAAGGAAGCTGTAATCTATCAGATTTTTGTCGATCGTTTTTCCAATGGACGGGAAGATGGAACGATTTTGCGGCCAAAACCGGAAATTTTAGTGCACCCGCATTGGGAGGATACGCCGGTGTACGCCAAAGATCCGGCGACCGGCCAGGTTCTGGCGTATGACTTTTTTGGCGGCAATTTAAGCGGGGTGTTAAAAAAACTGCCGTATTTAGGGGAATTAGGTGTGGATGCGATTTATTTTAATCCGCTCTTCGAATCTTCGAGCAATCATAAGTACGATACGGCTGACTACAAAACGATCGACAGTATGTATGGTGACAATGACTTGTTTTATGAATTATGCTGCCGGGCAGCAGAACAGGGCATTGCCATCATTTTAGATGGTGTGTTCAGTCATACCGGCAGCGACAGCATCTATTTTAATAAAAACGGACGCTATCCCACTCCAGGTGCCTACCAATCCAAGCAGTCACCATACTATAGCTGGTATTTATTCAGCGAGTTCCCAAATCGATATGAAACTTGGTGGGGCATTGATACGATGCCGAATGTGAATGAGCTGGATCCGGGGTATGTACAGTATATGATTGACGGGCCAGACAGTGTTTTACAACATTGGAATAAGAATGGGGTTCGCGGCTGGCGGCTGGATGTAGCGGATGAACTTCCGGAAGAATTTATCCGGATGTTTCGCCGCGAATTAAAGGCGCTTGATGCAGAGAATGTTTTGATTGGTGAAGTATGGGAAGATGCATCGAGAAAAGTGAGCTACGGAAAATTACGCAGTTATTTTCGCGGTGATGAATTGGATTCGGTCATGAACTATCCCTGGCGACGGATTTTATTGGAGTTTCTTGCGGGAGGAAGCGATGCCGAGCAGGCGGCCCGGGCTTTGTTAAGTCAGTATGAAAATTATCCGGCTGCCCATTTTTTTTCGAGTTTCAATCTTTCAGGCAGCCATGATGTGCCAAGGATCTTGACTTTACTAGGGGAAGCTCCGCCTGAACAGAGTTTATCCCTTGCAGAGCGTGGCCGTTACCGGTTAAATGAACAAAAGCATCTGCTGGCAGTAAAGCGGTTGCGGCTGTTTGCCTTATGGCAAATGACATTCCCGGGAGCGCCTTGCATTTACTATGGCGACGAAGCCGGTCTGGAAGGGTATAGTGATCCCTTGAACCGCCGAACTTACCCGTGGGGGCGGGAAGTCGCGGACGCAAAAGCTTGGTACAAAAAATTAATTGCTGCCCGGCATGATTACCCGGTGCTTTGTACCGGTGAGTTGGAATTTGCCTGGGCAGAGGGTGATATCATCGCTTACCGGCGATGGATCCGGTCTGGACGCGATGCTTTAGGCCAAGCACGCCCTGACAACATGGCGCTTATCCTGATCAACAGGGGAGAGCGGAATGTTATGGTCGATTTACTGGCGAAAAATTGGGGATTTACGCATTTTGTCAATATATTGGAACAATCTCAGCCGATACAGGTCCATGGCGGTCGGTTAAAGGTAGAAATAGCACCTTTGTCCGGTAAGTTGTATATGGCCAAACCGGTCCGGCGAATAGCGGAACGGCGGGCAGGAATACTGCTCCATTTGACTTCATTGCCCGGTCCGCACGGCTCCGGAGATCTTGGCGCCTGTGCGTATCGGTTTATCGATTTCTTGGTTTTGGCGGGGCAACAATGTTGGCAAATCTTGCCCTTCAACCCGCGCGGGTACGGGGATTCTCCTTATCAGAGCTGCTCGGTCTTTGCCGGTGATCCGCTGCTGATTGCATTAAACCCATTAATCGAAGAAGGCTGGTTGACGGGACAAGAAGTGGGGGAAGCCGTTCGTAAGACGGGTGTCAGTTCCGCGGAGCGAGTTGTGACTGCGCAAGTAAGGCAAATGAAAGAACCCTTATTCTGGCTGGCTTTTACGCGTTTTTCAGCGGCGGGAGATCATAATGCGTTACAAACCTTTCTGGCTGAAAATAAGGGTTGGTTGGAAGACTATGCCCTCTTTGTGGTGTTTAGCGAAAAATTTGGCACGGAAGACTGGACCGAATGGGAAACAGCAGTTAAACAGCGAAACCCGGATGTTTTGGACCGTTATCGCCAAGAATACCAGGAAGAAATCGCGTACCAAGTTTTTTTGCAGTATCTGTTTGACCAGCAGTGGTCGGCCTTGAAGCGCTATGCGACTGCAAGCGGCGTTCAAATCTTTGGCGATTTGCCAATTCTTGTCGCGCAAAATAGTTCTGATGTATGGGCCAATCAACACTTATTCCAATTGGATGAACAAGGAAAGCCGATAGTGGTTGCCGGCGTCCCACCGGATTATTTTTGTGTGACCGGCCAGCGCTGGGGCAACCCTCTGTATAACTGGGAAGCAATGCGTGCCGATCATTATTGGTGGTGGCAATGCCGGTTTCAATCTTTGCTGAAAAAAGTGGACATCATTCGCGTGGATCATTTTCGCGGATTCGCTTCGTTCTGGGAGATTAATGCCAACGACGAAACCGCTGTTCATGGCCGGTGGGTAAAGGGGCCTGGCGAAGATTTATTTCAGGCAATGCTGGCTGCCTGCGGCGACCTGCCGATTATCGTGGAAGATTTAGGTCATATCACGCCGGATGTGTGTGCTTTGAAGGAACGGTTTGGTTTTCCGGGGATGCAAATATTGCAATTTTCTTTTGTTCCGAATGGCAGCGGGAACTGCCGGCCTGTGCGGTTGACGGAACACTGTGTTGTGTATACGGGAACGCATGACAATGATACGACGGCCGGCTGGTTTGCGCAGTTAGGGCAGACGGATCTGGAACTGCAGCAGTGTATTTGCCGTTACTTGGGTATTCAGGGAGACGCCAGTCCGCAAAGCGTATGCCGCCTACTGATTGAACGAGCCTATCAAAGCAGAGCGACGCTGGTGATCGTTCCCTTGCAAGATGTGTTAGGCTTGGGCAGTGAGGCTCGCATGAATATTCCGGGAACGGCAACCGGAAATTGGCAATGGCGCTGCCGAGCCAGCGATCTAACTCCGTCGGTAGCCTTGGCGTTAGCGCCGCTGGTTAACGCCAGTCGCCGTCAAAAAGCGGATAGCAGCACAAAAATGGATTAACAGCAAAAGAGAGGGAGCAGACTAGCTGTGCTGCGAATCCCTCTCTTTTTGGTTATCGTATCTTATTCGTCATGTCTTGGTTCATTCTGTTGCCTTTGTGTTTCCTGGTGTTCCTGTTTGGACCGCTGTTCTTTTCAACCACTTTTTACTCTTTGTAAAAGCTCTTGCGTTCACTGGAAATAGTGTGTCAAAATAGGAGTATGTCTAGTTTTTGTAGCTCCGGTCAAGACCATCGGTCTCAATCGTTGGACGGCCGGTTTTTTATACTTTGCCAGTCGAGATTATTAAGGGAGAACGTCAATGAAAAAAAACAATAAGCATAAGGCCGCTGTTACGTTGGGATTGGTAACGGCCGGCTATTTTGTCTGTTACCCTTTTCAATCTACGTTTACCGGTGCCTTATTGACGGGTACGTTCGGCGCTGCCATGATTGGCGGTTTGGCCGACTGGTTTGCTGTATCCGCTTTATTTCGCCGCCCTCTGGGCATTTCGTTCCGTACTGCGGTAATTCCCCGCAATCGGGAACGAATTTTTGCGTCGATTATCGATATGGTGCAGAACCAGCTTCTGACAACGGAAAATATTGGCCGCACCCTGGACCGGTTTGATGTGGCAGACTTGTTGCTGCGGTATTGGGATGAGCACGGCGGGCGCAAGGACATTCAGGCCATACTGGCACGAATTGCCGATGAACTCTTGCAAGAGTTGGATACGGAACGCTTAGCGCATGTTTTGGATCAACTGATCCGGCGTGGCGCCAGGCAAATTGAAGTGGCGCCGTTGGTTACGGAAGCGCTGGAATGGACGATGCGCAACGGATACGATAAACAGCTGGCCAAGCTGGTCATTGCTGAACTGAGTAATCTGGTGAAAAAAGAACAGTTTCAGGGAATTCTGGCCGATTTGTTTGTACAAGCGCGGGTGGTGTACGAGCGTGACCTGCTGCGCCGCCGCTTGGCCAATCGTCTTATGGAGTATTTGTTGGATCTTTCCCCGGACCGGATGGCTGCATTGGCGCAGGAAAAGATAGTTGCCTTGCTGGATGACTATGAGAGTTACCATATGGTACAGGAACGTGTGCATAATTGGATCCAGGTAATTTTGCATCGTTTGGCTGCCGAGCCGGTTTTTCGGCAGAAGATGGAAGATTGGAAAAACGAGCAGGTCAGCAAGCGGTTGCATCTTGCAGAACCGCTTGCCGGGCTGATTGATAGGGTTAAAGTCCTTGGCAGGGAGCGCCTGGCAGAGGGTGGTTCCTGGCACTCGCTGCTGGTCCAGCAGTCGGATCAGGCTATGTTTGGACTAGCGGTAGATGAGGACAAAAGAGTAAAAATAAGCCGGCTTGCCAAAACCGCGTTCTTGGATTTTGTCGTTTTGCATCATGAAGAGATTGGTGTTATTGTCCGCGACCGGCTGGAGCAGTTTACTGACAAGGCGTTGGCTGATTTTATCGAAAGCCGTGTAGGAAATGATTTGCAGATGATTCGCATCAATGGTTCGGTGGTCGGCGGCTTGGTCGGGATGATTTTATTCCTTCTAAGTTATTTGGCTGGCAGCATTTAGAGAAATTGGGGTTGGCTATGATGGCGTATTGGAAAAAGGCGGATATTTTTTTAGCTTTGGCGGGCCTGGGGTTTGGCGGGGCGCTGTTTGTTCGCCACTTGTATCCGGGCACAATCGAATCGCGACTGTTGCTTGCCGTGATGGAAGCGGCGCTGGTTGGTGGATTGGCGGATTGGTTTGCCGTGACGGCGTTATTTCGCAAGCCACTGGGTTTTGGCTGGCACACTGCGTTGATCCCGCGTAACCGGGAGAGCGTGATCAACGGTATTTCCACAGCCGTAGAGAAGGAATTTTTGAGTTTAGATTCGCTGAAGAACCGTTTGGACCGTGTCAGTTTTGTTGCTATGCTGGTGGAGTGGCTGGAGAATAAAGAGGGACGCCGCGTTTTTCGCAGTGCTATGGAACATGTTTTGCGCAGTGTTTTTGCGCAAATGGACCCAAAAACGATTGCTGAAGTGATCGAGGAATTTATCAAGAGCCGCTCTGGCGAGTGGCCGTTGGCCTCGCAGCTTCGTGAGTTATTGCAATGGATTTTGCAGAACCATGAAGAGGATAAAATAATTAACTATATATTGGATGAATTGCAGGCAAAAGCCAAGAAGCCGGCGGCCCGGGAGATGATCCTGCGCTATTTGCGGGCCTATACGGAACAAGACACGCAAAATTTCTTCCAAAAACTGGCGCTGAAAATCGGTTTGGCAACGGACAGTATTAATTTGGAAGATGCGGCCGACGCCTTGCAGCAGGAAACGCTGAAGCTGCTTAGCCAACTGCGGGAACCCGATCACCCTTTGCGCCGCTGGCTGACGGAGGGGCTGGTGGATATTGCCGGTCATATGGGTTCTGATTCACGCTGGCAGCATGCCATTGCCGATTGGCAGACGGATTTTATGCAGCGGGCGGAGTTAACCGGGGTTTTGACGAGGCTGGCCGAGCTTTGCCTGCAGCGAGGCCAGAAGCATGCGTTCGTGTGGATGTTACTGCAAATTGACCAATATTGGGATTCTGTTCAGGCAGATCCGAAGAAGCTGGCCTGGCTGGAGGCGTACTGCAAAGAGATGGTGTTTCGCATTCTGGAAACGGAACATCACTGGATCGGAACGGCAGCGCAGGATGCGTTGAGTATTTTGACAAACCGTGATCTCAGTGCGTTTGTAGAAGACAAAGCCGGCGAAGATTTGCAATGGATCCGGATTAATGGAACGGTGGTTGGCGGCATTGCTGGACTTCTTTTATTCTTATTTGGGAATTTCATTTACGACCCCTTTTTGTTGCCGGCAATACAACGTTGGTTGCCGTAGAGAAGCAGGATAAAGCAGCCGAAAAAGTATTATTGCCGTAACCGGTAAATTGTCGTATACTGTAGTGAGATATATCCTTAATTAGATAGAATATAGTGTCATTGGAGGTTTTTCAATATGGAACAAGGAACATTTCGTGTAAAAGCCGGTTTGGCAGAAATGCTGAAAGGCGGCGTTATTATGGACGTCACAACGCCTGAACAGGCAAAAATTGCGGAAGAAGCGGGCGCGTGTGCCGTTATGGCGTTGGAACGCGTACCGGCTGATATACGGGCAGCCGGCGGTGTTGCCCGAATGGCAGACCCGACAGTGGTTTTGAAAATCATGGAAGCCGTAAGCATTCCAGTTATGGCCAAAGCACGGATCGGCCATTTTGTTGAGGCGCAAATCTTAGAAGCGCTGGGTGCCGATTACATCGACGAGAGTGAAGTTCTTACCCCGGCAGATGACAAATACCACATCAATAAAGAACAATTCAAGGTGCCGTTTGTTTGCGGCGCGAAGAACTTGGGCGAGGCACTGCGCCGCATTGGCGAAGGGGCGGCCATGATCCGCACCAAAGGCGAACCGGGAACCGGCAATGTTGTAGAAGCAGTCAAGCATATCCGCATGGTCATGAGCGAAATTCGCCAATTGCAAAATCTGCCGGATGAAGAAGTGGCAGCTTTTGCTAAGAACATTGCGGCTCCGTTGGAATTGGTCCATCAGGTTAAGAAACTGGGCCGGCTGCCGGTCGTTAATTTTGCTGCCGGTGGCATTGCTACGCCGGCTGATGCCGCATTGATGATGCACTTAGGCTGCGACGGCATTTTTGTTGGTTCGGGCATATTCAAATCTGGTGATCCGGTCAAACGGGCCAAAGCTATTGTAGCGGCGACCACATACTACCAGGATGCCAAACTGTTGGGCGAGATTTCGCGCGACTTGGGCGAAGCGATGGTCGGTATTGAAATTTCTACTCTTGCCCCGAACGAGCGGATGCAGGAGCGTGGCTGGTAAAAAACTTTGTGTCAGGAGATAGGCGAGTGAGTACAGGGAAAATATGCATCGGTGTGCTGGCTTTGCAGGGCGCTTTTCGCGAGCACCGGCGGATGCTGGAACGATGCGGCGTAGAAACGGTTGAAATTCGCAAACCGGAAGAACTAGATCAAGTGCAAGGCTTGGTTATCCCGGGCGGCGAAAGTACGACGATCGGTAAATTGATGGTCGAATGGGGCCTCATGGAAAAAATTAAAGCCCGGGCTGCGCAAGGAATGGCCATTTATGGGACTTGTGCCGGAATGATTATGCTAGCCAAGGAAATTATCGGCAGTGATCAGCCACGCCTCGGATTGATGGATATCACGGTTCAGCGGAATGCGTTCGGCCGCCAACGCGAAAGTTTTGAGGCTGAGATGGATGTTCCTGAATTTGGGGACAGCCCGTTGCGCGCCGTGTTTATCAGGGCTCCATACATTGAAAAGGCCGGGCCGGGAGTGCAAGCCCTAGCGAAGGTAAACGACAAAATCGTCATTGCCCGGCAAGGAAAGTTTTTGGCCACGGCGTTTCACCCTGAATTGACGAATGATGAGAGAGTCCATCGTTATTTTATCAACATGGTTGCCGGCTAAGAGGAAACAAACCAACGACATTCAAGCGTCGTTGGTTTTTCTTTTGCTGCAAAGCAAGCTTTGAGCAGGAATTTTGTTGATAGATGTTAAAATTTACAATACAGAAGAGCAAGATTTTAAGGAAAAACCGTACCGATACAAAGGGGGCGCCCGTATGTCCGGTAGGCAGTCCATGCTGCGGCAAATGCGCGAAGAAATGGAAATGAGTACAACAACTCTGCGCCAAATTGCTGCCGATTTTTGCGCGGCGATAGAAGCCCGCTGCAGAGGAACAGAAAGTTCGCTGCAGATGCTGCCATCGTTTCTCGATTTGCCGATGGGAAAAGAAACTGGCTGTTTTTTGGCGTTGGATTTTGGCGGTACCAATGTGCGCGCGATGCTAGTGCAGCTGAATGGTCGGAAAAGTACGGTGTTAAAGCAGCAGACTGCTCCGTTGCGGACCGCAGACGGAAAATATGATTATACGGCAAAAACTTCTTCGGCGGAAGAATTGTTTGATTTTCTTGCCCGACTGCTTATCACTGTTGCCGATGGGCAGCAGGTCTATTCTCTGGGGCATACGTTTTCGTTTCCTTGCCGGCAAATAAGCCGGTCACAAGCAGAGTTGATTGCGTGGACCAAAGAAATTGCGACGCCTGGAGTGGAAGGAAAAGAAGTGGGTGGACTGCTGCAGGCTGCATTGGCTCGTCATCAGAGCAGGATTATCCAAACGGCTATACTCAATGATACGGTAGGTACTTTGCTTGCTGCTGCCTACCAGGATCCAACAGCCGACATCGGCGCAATCTGTGGAACCGGCCATAACCTTTGTTTCCGCCATGTTGGAACGGATCTCTTTGAACCAATGATCTATAATTTAGAATCGGGAAATTTTTCTTGTTTAAGCCAGAACCGGTATGACCGGTTGGTGGATGTTGCCAGCGAAAAACCTGGCGCGCAGGTGATGGAAAAGATGGTTGGTGGACAATATTTGGGTGAAATTGTGCGAAGGATGGCTTTGGATGCTGTTGAGGCAAGAATACTCTCTCCGCAGTGCGAACAGTATCTCAGCCGGCCATACGGTTTGACTGCTGTTGACTTGGCTTGTTTTCTCAAGCCAGCTGTCTCTAATCGAACGGTTAAGCTACGGGGTTTGTCCGTACAGGAGGAAGAGTTTTTGGCGGGTTTAGCGTATCTGGTTTGCCGGCGGTCAGCCCGTCTGGCAGCCGCTGCCCTGGTCGGAGTGCTGCGATACAGTGATCCGGATATGCTGCGGACCCATACTGTTGGTATCGATGGCTCGCTGTACAGCAAACTTCCGGGCTATGCAGACTGGCTGCGCGCGGCAGTGAATGAAATTCTATCCGATCAGGCCGCTGCGCTGCGCATTACGGCCGTGCAGGATGGATCAGGAATTGGGGCTGCCATTGCCGCTGCGATTGCCAGCCCCAAATAAGGGAACGAAATTTTTGCAAATATAAGTGAGCCTTAGGTTCGGAGGGGGTTATTGCCCCGCCGAACCCTTAGAGCGAACTTAGTTCGAGTGTTATAGCCTGTTGATCCCCGACCTAAGAGGGCGGGGTCTTACAGGCTGTTAACGAGATAAATTGAGTTGCAGGTAGAGGAGAACGATGCAGTTGATGAAGAAAAGGGGTTTGCGTTACTATGGGAGATGTTTGGGCGCTGCAGTCGTGCTTGGCGCTCCGGCTGTTTTTTTGGCGGTAAATCCAATGTGGCTGGCATTGCCAGAACAATATGTAATGCCGTTGTTGGTGCTTTTGCATGTAAGTTGTACAATGGTTGCTTTGGCAGCGCCGTTGCTTTTTTGGTATAACGGTGGAACCGTGGTTCGGCACATGTGCGTGGATCTATCGGTTGCGGCCTTTTTCTTTGCCGGGTTACTGTTTATTGCTGCGCAGGTACTTCCGTCTTTCGCGGGAATGTATTGGTCCTTAGGGCGGCTAAGCATTGCGGTTGGAATTGGGGTAGCGATGGTCAGCCATTCTTCCGCCGCTTATTTCCCCGGGAAACTTCTCAAGCGGACAGGGCTGGCAGCCGCAGGCTTGGTTTTACTGATTGCTGGGATACCGGCAGCTTTTTCGGCAACGCTTACGATAGCCGGTCAAACCCTGTCCATCCAGGCATTGATTGACGGAGCCGCTGCTCTCTGCTATTTGACGGAAGCTTGTTTGAGCCGGCGTTTGCATGTGCGCAGGCGCTTTGCGTTTTGGCTGCAGGTTGGCTTGGTATTGGCCGCAGTGTCTTCGGTAACGTATGTATTGTTCAAAGGGGGGAGCGGTGCGGCCCTGTTAGTGGCTTTGGCTTATGAATCCACTGCGTATTTGATTGTGGCAGTTATTTTTACCGGTTTGTTGACGGACCGTCCTTCCATGCGGATTGAAAAATTGAACAAAACAGTAGAAATTTGCCAGGGTCGGTATGAAAAAGCGTCGCGTGAAGCCGCGGAAAACCGAATTATGATGCGGGATGCCATGCAAAAAGTCAGTACGGAGAAAAGCCACCGGCTGATGCGGGAAATGTTTGAGCAAATCCAGAAGATGACATTAGGACGGATGGACTATCAAGAACTTTTGGAACAAATCGTAGCCATTGCGGCCAAGTTCCTTAATACAAACCATGTTTTTTTAACGTTAAGGGAAGGAGTACCGCCCACGTTGCAGACGGTTGCCTATCGAAGCGCCATTCCGTTGGATCAGATGGACTGGAAAACTGTTTTTACCCGTAAAGTATTTTCGGAAGCAAAAACCTTGTTTGTCGAAGATTTTAACCGCATGGGGCCGGTAGCGTCTGAGGAGAACGCGTATGGCGGGTTTCGCTCTATGGTGGGGGTTCCCATTCTGTTTCAGGATCGGCCGGTCGGTGTTTTGGAAATTTTATCCCGCCAGGGGAAAAGTTTTTCCAGTCAAGATGCCGGCTCGTTGGCCACCTTTGCAGAATTTGCGGCTACTGTTATTTACAATGCCAAAGGGTATGCGGGCAGTAAGACAGCAACCATGGAATTAGAACTGCTGGTCCAATGTTTAAAAGCGGTCAACGACGGAACCTCTTCCTTTGTTATTTTACACAGTATTGCTAATTTGCTTGCCCGGGCCTTGAAGGCGCAAACGGTTGTGGCTGTTTTGCTGCGCTCTCAGGCCGAGACCATCCAGGCGCAGGAGGTTTTTCATTATGGCTTTTCCGATGTGGAACGAAAAAATATATTGCGGGTCTTGGAAGGATTACAGGCGGAGCGATTGGAAGATTATAAACACAAGACCCCGCCGCTGCTGTTGAACGCGGTCGTTTCCGCTGCGGCCAGGCCTACCGGCCGGAGTCCGGAAGTGCTGCCTTTCTATTCGCGCGGTGTCTTACAGGGCCTAGTTGTATATATTTTGCCGCAGAGTGTGGACAACGGACAAAACGTCTACAGTCGCGATAATTTGCAATTAATAGCTAATCAAACAGCGGTGGCAATCGAAAGGTCCTATTTGTTTGAAAGTGTACGGGAAGTCGGCTATACTGACGCATTAACCGGATTAGCCAATCGCCGTTTTTTCGATTTTATTCTGAGCCGGGAAATTGGCCGTGCGCGTCGGTATGACCGGTCCCTCTCGATAATGATGATGGACATTGATCATTTTAAACAGATTAATGATACTTACGGCCATCCGGCTGGAGACCTCATTCTGAAAACGATGGGCGATTTATTACGGAATTTATTTCGGAAAACGGATTTAGCCGCCCGTTATGGCGGAGAAGAATTTATTGTTATTTTGCCGGAGACCGAGTTGGCTATTGTGATGCAGATGGCGGAACGGTTTCGCGATGCCGTCAGCCGGACCCGGTTTGCTACGGACAATGGGTTTGTATCGCTGACGGTTAGCATTGGCGTAGCGGCCCTGCCGGAAAAAGACGACGCTGTATCCATGACGGAAACGGATTTGGTTCAGACCGCGGACCAAGCGTTGTATAAAGCGAAAAAAATGGGCCGCAACCGGGTTGAGACAGCATAATATAAGCAACAAAAACGAGCCTCTGGTGGAAAATCCTCCACCAGAGGCTCGTTTTTGGCAGTTGAATTATTTTGGCAGGACCACACCCGCCGGGTCCATAATGGCGACATCGCCTTCTTCGCCGGTGCGGATCCGTACCGCATTTTCAATCGGGTAGATGAAGATTTTTCCGTCGCCGACTTGGCCGGTTTGCAGTGCTTTTTTGGCGGCCTCGATTACGGTGCGAACCGGTACTTCGCAGACTACGATTTCTACTTTCACTTTCGGCAATAGATTAATGCTATATTCTTTCCCGCGGTATACTTCAGTATGTCCTTTGGTCAATCCGCAGCCGTATACTTGTGTTACTGTCATGCCGGTTACTTTAATGTCATACATGGCTTGCTTGAGTTCTTCCAGCTTTTCCGGCCGGGTTATGATGTCAATTTTATATAATGGTCTCATATGGGAGCCTCCTTCTGTTCGTCTGTTTTTAGTTTACGCTAAAGTCGTTTTCGTTGCAACTGCTGCTGCAACTGGCTTTTCAAGCGGAGTCGAGAAAGCGATTTGGGAGCCGGTCATGAAATCTTGATAAGCATACCCGCGTTCCCCGTGTTCGGTGATATCCAAACCTTGAATTTCTTGTGCTTCATCGGCGCGGACTTTCATGAAGAGCATTAAGACTTTTAGAATAATAAATGTGGCAATTGCGGCAAATGCCCAGCTTACACCGATGCCGATCAATTGGGTGACAACTTGTGATGGATCGCCATAGAATAATCCGTCAGCGCCGGCAGGATTGACTGCTTTGGAAGCGAATAAACCGGTTGCCAGAGCGCCCCAGGTGCCGCCGACTCCGTGTACTCCGAAAGCGTCCAAGGCATCATCATACCCTAATTTCGCTTTTACGATACTGACTGCCAGGTAGCAGATGATACCGGCTGCTAAGCCAATGATGATGGCCGGGATAGGGCTGACATAACCGGCTGCCGGCGTGATCGCAACTAAACCGGCCACGCAACCGGAAGCTGCGCCGAGGATGGTAGGTTTACCATGATGAGCCCATTCGGTAGCAACCCAGGAAACAGTTGCCGCAGCAGCAGCGATGTGTGTTACAACAAAGGCGCTGGCAGCCAGGCCGTTAGCGGAAAGCGCGCTGCCGGCGTTGAAGCCGAACCAGCCAAACCAGAGAAGAGAAGCGCCGATTACTGTCATCGGTAAGTGATGCGGTAACATAACTTCTTTGCCGTAACCTTTCCGTTTGCCGATCATCAGGGCGATGACCAGACCAGAAACGCCTGAGATGATGTGAACGACAGTACCGCCGGCGAAATCAAGAACGCCAAGTTCGCGCAGCCAACCGCCAACGCCCCATACCCAGTGGGCAACCGGATCATAAACAAAGGTAGCCCAGATTAAAACAAATACGACAAAAGCCGGGAATTTCATTCTTTCGGCAAAAGCGCCAGTAATTAGTGCCGGTGTGATCACTGCGAACATCGCTTGGAAAATCATGAACGCAAGGTGCGGAATAGTAGCGGCATAGTCGGCGTTTGGATCTTGTCCGACAGTTGCCAGGCCAAACCAATCCAAACTACCGATGAGGCCATTTACATCCGGGCCAAAAGCAAGGCTGTAACCCCATAGAGCCCATTGCACGGAAATTAAGCCGATGATGAAGAAACTTTGCATGATTGTTGTAAGCGCATTTTTGGTTCGGACCATTCCGCCGTAGAAAAGAGCTAAACCAGGTGTCATAATCATGACTAATGCGGCGCTGATCAATATGAAGGTTGTATCGCCGGTATCAATTTTTGCTGGTTCCGGAGTTGTTCCATCGGCCAGGGCCACCGGGAGGAGAAGCAACATCATCACTAAACATAAGCTAAGGATGGTGAATAGTTTTTTCATCGTAGATCCCTTCCTTTTTCATAAGATTTTTTGTTGTTGAATAAAATAAGTGCTGAAAAAACAGACAGGCGCCCTGGGGGACCGGTACCCCCAAGACGCCATTGTCTTAAATATACAAAACGCCTTCGCAAGTTATGCGAAGGCGTCATTGCCATAAGATATTAACTTATGTGTCGAGTATAACGGATTTGAAAGCTATTGTCAACAAAAACTTTTCAAAGATGAAATAATGTTAGAATTTGTAGGTAACGGTAGCGCGGAAGGAAGTGTTGTCATCCGCATCGCCGTCTACTACGCTCCGTTGACGGAAGAACAGGCTGCCGGTCGTGGCTTTGTCAAATTTATGATCAAAGCCATAGTAGAAGCCTTTGCCGTTGTTTTCGAAATCTGTCATTGCGCCCATATCGCCGTTGGCTTCGACCTTATAAGCAATTACATACGCAGAATTTTTGTCATCGAAAGCATAGCTGATACCGAGATCATAGGCGCTATTGTTTGTCGAAGCATTGGATTTTGTATATTCGCCGAAATAAGTGGCTTTGCCGGCAGTGTAAGAAGCGTCGACTGCCCAGTGGTTGGTGTCGGCAGCGCTTTCTTTAGCGTATTTTGCCAGAGTAGCGCCAACGACCCAATCCTTAGCAGGGCTATAAGAAGCGCGCAAGCCGTAGAGCCGGTTATCGCTGGCGTTATCTTCCTCGGCAGCAATGAAGTCGATGGAGGTTACACCGGTTTTTCCGGTAATATTGATACCGTCAACCATTGAGTGTCGTCCAACATAATAATTGTTGTTGTATAAAAGAGCGGTACCGCCGATGGTAGCGCTTTGACGGCCGATTTTATAATTGAAACCGGCATTGCTGTAGTTAAATCCAAATTGATCGATAATGCCTTCGGAGGTTTTGCCAGAGCCGATAAAGTCCTTGCCGACTGCTTCGTTTGTCAGATGCATAATGCCCAAACGTGCATAGGCGTCTAAATTTTCAGCTACATTCGTTTTTGCACCCAATGTTAGCTTGAAGATGCTGCCTTTTTCATCGGAAGAGACGTCGTTGGTATCTGCGCGATACCGATACGATGCAGTTCCATCGAATTCAACCGGACTGGCGAACACGCCGGCGGTGGACAGAACAAGTGTTGCAGCGACAGTAGCTGCCAGTAGACTTTTTTTCATTGTAAATCCCCCTCGTTTTATGATTAACCCATCCGGTTCGTTGAATGCCAAGCCTCTTTTCTGCTATAAAAAAAGCCCTGCAGCAGAATTGCAGAGGCTTCATTGCCAACGATAGTTGAGTTATGGTAAAAATATAACAGGAAACAAATACTGTGTCAATAGAAATAACATGTTTGAAAATTTCGACTTATTGTGCAAAAAAAGAAATTTTAAAATAAATTGGAAACGAAAATTAGGACAGGAGGTTATTATTTTGCCATACACATATATCCTGGAATGTGCCGATTCCACGTATTACACCGGCTGGACTACCGATTTATCGGCGCGCCTGGCAGTCCACAATAGTGGCAAGGGCGCTCGCTATACCCGTGCCCGGCGCCCGGTTCGGCTAGTGTATGCAGAGTATCAGCCAACCGTATCGGCGGCTTGCAAACGGGAAGCGGCGATTAAACAGCTAAAACGCGAAGAAAAAACAGTGCTGATCGCGAACGGTAATTCCGGCTTTGTGCTGAACGCTGTAATCAATATAAGTGAGCCTTAGGTTCGGGGGGGTTATTGCCCCTGCTGAACCCTTAGAGCGAACTTAAGACTGAGGCTCGAAATCTTTGATTTCGCGAAGCCGAAGTTTCCCTTTAGGGTTTCGAGTGTTATAGCCTGTTGATCCCCGACCTAAGAGGGCGGGGTCCCTGT
>Ga0316604_10000991_pt1 | contig 28240 bp, 24 predicted proteins | sample OWC_soil_day20_C_FD_207650 | JGI IMG/M metagenome (GOLD analysis project Ga0316604, IMG submission 207650) | Wetland soil microbial communities from Old Woman Creek delta, Ohio, United States - OWC_soil_day20_CT | ecosystem: Environmental > Terrestrial > Soil > Wetlands | place: USA: Ohio... | reverse complement strand
CAATGAAGAGCAGGACGGGGAGGTAGCTGTCGAGGTTCACGTGAATCAGCGTTCCGGCTCACATAACGAAGGGACCACCTCGCGGCGGGCTGCTGCACACCCGGGAAATGCATCCGCTTTCAGCCGCCGCTGCGCGACCAAGCCCGATCTGGTGCCGACGGTGAGACTCGAACTCACACGGCTTTCGCCGCCACCCCCTCAAGATGGTGTGTCTACCAATTCCACCACGTCGGCAAGGTGCAAAACCCGCGGGATTCTACTCGATTCACTCCTCATCCGCGGTCGCATTGCGAGCGAAGAGCTCCGCATCGCGCCCCGCGACGCGGACATTACTTGGGCACGTCGCTAGGCTTCGGCGCGGCAGGCGCCACGGGCGCCGTCGGCTGCGCTGGTGCTGCAGCGGGAGCTGACCCTTGTGGCGTCGGGGGGGGCATCGCCCCCTGCGGCGGCGTAGGTACCGGGATGTCCTTCGGCACGGTGTTCGCGGGTGCGGGCACGGAGTCCATCACGCCCCCACTGCTTCCTGCAGGCCGCTTGATCGCTGTGCCGACGTAGGCAAGGCCCAGCGTTGCAATGAAGAACACGGTCGCGACGCCTGCAGTACTTCGCGACAGGAAATTGGCCGAGCCCGTCGCGCCGAACAGGCTTCCGGACGCGCCGCCGCCAAAGGCGGCGCCCATGTCCGCGCCCTTGCCATGCTGCAGCAACACCAGAACGATGATCCCGATCGCCGAGACAACCTGCACGACGATCAGCAATGTGGTCAACCAGGTCATGACTTGCCTTTCACTTTCAGTGAATCCTTGTTCGCTGCCAATTCAGGTGCGGCAGACGTGCTGCAACTTCAACGGGCCGCGGCGCAGATCGCCGCGAAATCTTCCGCGACCAGCGACGCTCCGCCAATCAACCCTCCATCGATGTCGGGTTGTCCGAAAATTTCGCCCGCGTTCGCGGGTTTGACGCTGCCGCCATACAAGATGCGCACGGCATCGGCGCTGGCAGCGTCACGGCCTGCGACATGGGTACGCACCGCGGCATGCACCTCCTGCGCCTGGGCCGGCGTCGCCGTCCGTCCGGTACCGATCGCCCAGACGGGCTCGTAGGCCAGTGCGCCCCGGGCCAGGTCAGCGGGCCCGATGCGTTCGATCACGGCATCGAGCTGCCGCCTGACAACGTCGAGCGTCGAGCCGGCCTCGCGCTCCGCCAACGACTCGCCGACACAGACGATCGGCTTCAGGCCAGCGGCGAGCGCCACCTCCGCCTTTGCCGCAACGATGACGTCGGATTCGCCATGCAACTGTCGGCGCTCCGAGTGGCCAACGATGACCCAGCCACAACCGACATCGACCAGCATCGCCGCTGCGATGTCGCCGGTGAACGCTCCCGGGGCACGCTCGGACAGATCCTGCGCGCCGATGTCGACGCGATGATCTGACGCCAGCGACACAAGCGACGCGAGGTATACCGCCGGAGCACAGACCACGATGTCGCATGTGAGCGCTGCGCGACGCGACGCGAACGCCTGCAGCCACGCGGCATTGGCGGCCTGCGAACCGTTCATCTTCCAGTTCGCTGCGACGAGAGGTGTGCGGCGGCTCATGATAGGAAAAAGCCCGCCATTGTACGAGGCGATCGACGCCCGGCCAAACGCGAATCTTGGTCGATCACGATGCGCGCTCCGCAGCGTCGCGGCCCACGGACAGGACGATCTTGCCGACGTGGGAGCTCGACTCCATCAGCGCATGGGACTGCGCGGCCTGAGCCAGCGGAAACACCGCATGCACCATCGGCTTGATGCGTCCCGCCTCGATCAGCGGCCACACGACCGAGCGCAGTCGTGCAGCGATCGCGGCCTTGAATGCGACCGAGCGCGGCCGCAAGGTCGAACCGGTGACCGTCAGCCGCCGACGCAGGATGGCGGCGAGGTCCAGTCGCGCCTCGGCACCCCCGAGCAGCGCGATGATGACGAGCCGACCATCGTCGGCGAGACAGCCGATCTCGCGCGGCACGTAGTCGCCGGCGACCATGTCGAGCACCACGTCGACGCCACGGCCGCCGGACTCGCCCTTCACCACGGCGACAAAATCCTCGGTGCGATAGTTGATGCCGCGACGGGCGCCCAGTGCCTCGCACGCACGCGCCTTTTCGTCAGAGCCTGCGGTCGCATAGACCGAGTGGCCGAGCGCCGCGGCCAGTTGAACTGCGGCTACGCCGATGCCGCTGGTGCCGCCCTGGACCAGCAACGTCTCGCCGGGCGCGAGCCGCGCCCGGTCGAACACATTGCTCCAGACGGTGAAGTAGGTCTCGGGCAACGCCGCCGCCTCGATGAACGACAGGCCGCGCGGAACCGGCAGGCACTGGCTCGCCGGCGCGACGCACCACTCGGCGTAACCACCGCCGGCGACCAGCGCGCACACAGGGTCACCGTGCTGCCATGCCCCGTCCTCGACATCGCCCGATTCGACGGTGCCGGCAACTTCGAGTCCCGGCAGATCGGATGCTCCGGGCGGTGGCGCATACGCGCCCTTGCGCTGCAGGACATCTGGCCGGTTGACTCCGGCAGCCTGGACGCGGATCAGCACATCACCGGGTCCGGCGACAGGTCGGGGCCGCTCGACCGGGCGCAGCCGTTCCGGTCCGCCCGGCTGGCTGATCTCGACCGCCTGCATCGTTGCCTGGGTCATCACCTGATGGTGTGCAAAGGGTGCAAAAGCAAAGGGGGCGCCGAAGCGCCCCCTTCATCGACTGTAGTTACTGCTGTTGCTGCTGCTGGGCCGCCGCCGGAGCATTACCTTCGACCGCCTTCATCGACAGGCGCACGCGGCCCTTCTCGTCAGCCTCGATGACCTTGACCTTCACGGCCTGGCCTTCCTTGAGGTAGTCGGCGACGGCGTTGACGCGCTCGTTGGCGATCTGCGAAATGTGCAGCAGACCGTCCTTGCCGGGCAGCAACTGGACGATGGCGCCGAAGTCGAGCAGACGCAGCACCGTGCCGTCGTAGACCTTGCCGACCTCGACCTCCGCGGTCAATTCCTGGATGCGGCGCTGGGCTTCCTTGCCCTTCTCCTGGTCGACGCTGGCGATGATTACAGTGCCGTCGTCCTCGATGTCGATCTGCGTGCCGGTCTCCTCGGTCAGCGCACGGATCACCGCGCCGCCCTTGCCGATGACGTCGCGGATCTTCTCCGGGTTGATCTTCATCTTGATCAGGCGCGGCGCAAACGCGGACAGCTCGCCGCGCGACACGGAGATCGCGTCCTGCATCTTCTGCAGGATATGCATGCGGCCTTCCTTCGCCTGCGCGAGCGCCACCTGCATGATCTCGCGGGTGATGCCCTCGATCTTGATATCCATCTGCAGGGCGGTGATGCCGTTGGCGGAACCCGCCACTTTGAAGTCCATGTCGCCGAGGTGGTCCTCGTCGCCAAGGATGTCGGTCAGCACCGCGAACTTGTTGCCTTCCTTGATCAGGCCCATCGCCACGCCGGCGACATGCGCCTTCAACGGTACGCCGGCGTCCATCATCGCCAGGCAGCCGCCGCAAACGGAGGCCATCGACGACGAACCATTGGACTCGGTGATCTCGGAAACAACCCGCAGCGAATACTGGAAGTCGTCATAGCTGGGCAGCACGGCGAGCAGCGAGCGCTTGGCCAGCCGTCCGTGGCCGATCTCGCGGCGCTTGGGCGTGCCGACGCGGCCGGTCTCGCCCGTGGCGAACGGCGGCATGTTGTAGTGGAGCATGAAGCGGTCGCGGTATTCGCCCTGCAGGGCGTCGACGAACTGTTCGTCCTGCTTGGTGCCGAGCGTGGCCGTGACCAGCGCCTGCGTCTCGCCGCGCGTGAAGAGCGCCGATCCGTGGGTACGCGGCAACACGCCAAGGCGGATTTCGATCGGACGAACCGTCCGGGTGTCACGCCCGTCGATGCGCGGCTCGCCTTCGAGAATCTGGCTGCGCACGATCTTGGCCTGCAGGTCGAACAGGATCGCATCGACCGCGTTGTCGTCGGGCTTCGGCGTGCCACTCGCGGCCGCTTCTTCCTCGAGCTTCGCCCACACCTGCGTGTAGACGTCGTTGATTTTGTGCGTGCGCGCCTGCTTGTTACGGGTCTGATACGCCTCGCGCAGGCCCGGACCGGCGACATGGACCAGCTTGGCGAGCAGCGGTTCGTTGTGAGCCGCCGCCTGCCAGTCCCATGCCGGCTTGCCGGCGTCGCGCACCAGTTCATGGATCGCGTTGATCGCTGCCTGCATCTGGCTGTGCCCGTGCATGACCGCGCCAAGCATCACTTCCTCTGACAACTGGTCGGCTTCCGACTCGACCATCAGCACGGCGCGCTCGGTGCCGGCAACAACGAGGTTGAGCTTCGAGGTCTTCAGCTGCGTGGCCGTGGGATTGATGACGTACTCGCCATCGAGGAAACCGACCCGCGCGGCACCGATTGGCCCCTTGAACGGGATGCCCGACAGAGACAACGCGGCCGACGCCCCGATCATTGCCGGAATATCGGGATCAATCTCGGGATCGATCGACAGCACGTGGATGACGACCTGGACTTCGTTGAAGAAACCATCCGGAAACAGCGGACGGATCGGCCGATCGATCAGGCGCGAGGTCAGGGTTTCCTTTTCCGAAGGACGCCCTTCGCGCTTGAAGAAGCCGCCCGGGATGCGACCAGCCGCGTAGGTCTTCTCAATGTAATCGACGGTCAGCGGGAAGAAGTCCTGGCCCGGCTTGGCTTCCTTGCGTGCAACCACGGTGGCCAGCACGACCGTGTCGTCCATCGAGCAGAGGACGGCACCGCCGGCCTGGCGTGCGATCTCACCCGTCTCGAGCGTCACGGTATGCGCGCCGTACGGGAATTTCTTCGTGATCTTTTCAAACACTTGGAGTTCCTTTCATTCTTGTTCGGACGCGGTCGCTGGAGTTTCCTTGCTCAGCGACCCCGCACGCCGCGGTATCGACGACTCGGCACGGGAGAACCGCCCTTACGTCCATATCGCAGCGCGCATGTGGCCGGACAACGGCAGGCAGCCCGCGTGGATCACTCCACGCAGGCTGGTTGCAATCGAATCCGGGTCATTGACTACTTGCGCAGGCCAAGGCTGTCGATCAGCCCCTTGTACGCCTCGGGGTTCTTGCCCTTCAGGTAGTCCAGAAGCTTGCGCCGACGGCTGACCATTTTCAGAAGGCCACGGCGTGAATGGTGGTCCTTCACGTGGGTCTTGAAGTGGTCTGTCAGCTCATTGATGCGGGCCGTGAGGAGCGCGACCTGCACTTCGGGCGAGCCCGTGTCAGCCTGGGCCCGCTGGTACTTGGCGACGATTTCCGCCTTGTTGATGTTTGCAACCGCCATGTTTTCCCTTTCGAATCAAGCTTGTGAACACGCGGACACGGAAGGATGGCCGTGCCGTGAAGCGCGGGAGTATACCAAGCGCCGCTCACGTACGCGACCCTGCGGGTCGCACGTGCGCTCGCGGCGGTTACGGCTTTGCCGCTCAACATTGAATTGTCGGCTGCGCTCCGGAGCGGCCGAGCGCTTCGCCGAGGAGTAAGACACTCCTCCCTCCCTGCCCTCCCTCCGAGAAGGAGGAGACTGGCACCCCATCCCTGCACCCTTCCCGGCCGTGGAGGTAAGGGACAACAACGCACTGCCGCGGCCACCACTGCAAGCTGCTTGCTTCGCACCCGCCCTTCTCGGAAGGGCGGGACGGGTGGGTAGCCTCACTCCCTCTCGCCTGGCGAGAGGGCGGAGAGAGTGCCCAGCCCTTGCACGTCGGCGGAGCGCGCGGCCGCTCCGGAGCAAAGCCGACTGAATAGTCTTGAACGGGTTCGCGCAGAGCGCGAACCCGTACCGCCGCGAGCGCACGTGCGACCCGCAGGGTCGCGTATGTGAGCGGCGCTCAAGGCGCCAGCGACGTCTGGGGATTCAGCCGCTCAACGCCGCTGTAGAGCTTGTTTAGCGCGTTCAGATACGCCTTCGCCGACGCGGCGATGATGTCGGGGTCCGCGCCAACGCCGTTCACGATGCGACCCGATCGCGACAGACGCACGGTCACTTCGCCCTGTGACTCGGTGCCGGTCGTGATCGCATTGACCGAATAGAGCAGCAGTTCGGAGCCGCTTTTCACCTGGCTCTCGATCGCCTTGAGCGAGGCATCGACCGGTCCGTTGCCATCCGATTCGGCAACCACCTCATTCTGCCCGATCGACAGCACGACGCGGGCGTGCGGACGCTCACCCGTCTCCGAGTGTTGCGACAGTGACAGCAGCTTGAAATGCTCGTCGTGTGGCGTGACGGTCTCGTCGGAGAACAGCGCCTGGATGTCCTCGTCGTAGATGTCGGATTTGCGGTCGGCGAGTTCCTTGAAGCGCGCGAAGGCCGCATTCAGTTCAGTCTCGCTGTCGATCGGGATCGCCAGCTCCTGCACGCGCTGCTTGAAGGCATTGCGACCGGAGAGCTTGCCCAGCACGATGCGGTTGGCATACCAGCCCACATCCTCGGCGCGCATGATCTCGTAGGTGTCGCGCGCCTTCAGGACGCCATCCTGGTGGATGCCCGACGCGTGCGCAAACGCGTTTGCCCCGACGACCGCCTTGTTCGGCTGCACCGGGAAACCAGTGATGCCGGAAACCAGTTTCGAGGCCGGCACGATCTGCGTTGTGTCGACGCCGACATCCAGGCCGAAGAAATCTCGACGGGTGCGCACCGCCATCACGACCTCCTCGAGCGAACAGTTGCCAGCGCGCTCGCCGAGTCCGTTGACCGTGCATTCCACCTGCCGTGCGCCGCCAATTTTCACCCCCGCCAGGGAGTTGGCGACGGCCATGCCGAGGTCGTTGTGGCAATGCACGCTCCAGATCGCCTTGTCGGAGTTGGGTATGCGCTCGCGCAGGTCGCGCAGGAAAAGACCATAAAGCTCCGGAATCGCATAGCCCACCGTGTCCGGGATGTTGATCGTCGTCGCCCCTTCGGCGATGACGGCCTCCAGCACGCGGCACAGGAAATCCGGCTCCGAGCGGTAGCCGTCTTCGGGCGAGAACTCGACGTTGTCGGTGAACTGGCGCGCGAATCGCACCGCGAGCTTGGCCTGCTCGAACACCTGATCGGGCGTCATGCGCAGCTTCTTTTCCATGTGCAGCGGTGACGTCGCGATGAACGTGTGGATGCGCTTGGAACGTGCGCCCTGCAGGGCTTCGGCAGCGCGGCCGATGTCGCGGTCATTGGCGCGTGCCAGTGAGCACACGGTCGAGTCCTTGACCGCGTTGGCGATCGCGCGCACCGCCTCGAAGTCGCCATTGGACGACGCCGCAAAGCCGGCCTCGATGACATCGACGCGCAGCCGCTCGAGCTGCATCGCGATGCGCAGCTTTTCCTCCTTGTTCATCGAGGCGCCGGGGCTCTGCTCGCCGTCACGCAGCGTGGTGTCGAAGATGAAGAGTCGGTCAGTCATGGTCGCTCCAGGCGAATGTTTCCATCTGCCGGGCTCTGGGCGCTGGCAGCGGCACTACACAAATTGTGGGTCGGGGGTTAGCTGCGCGCGGGGCGCAGCAGAAGCAGCCGGCCTAGCAGGTCGGCAGTCAGGCGAGGTGCGATGGGGGAGGCGCAAAACATGGTTCGGACTATATGACGATTCGCCGATTGCAACAAGCTAGCCGGAGCGATCGGCGTCGCGCGCGACCGGCTTCGCCGGGTTGGGCTCGCCCCGGAACCAGCGCCAGCCCCAATAGGCATATCCCGAGAGCGCATAAAGGCAGAACAGCGTGAACAGTGCGATCGGCGGGTCCGAGCTGACTACGAAGATCACGACGATCAGCACGACCATCACCCAGAACGGGACGCTGCGCCCGACATGGAAACTTTTGCCGCTGTAGAACGGTGCACTCGAGACCATGGTTAGTCCGGCATACACGGTGAGCGCAAAGGCGACCCAGGGCATCACGCTGTCGCGCACCGGAATCTTGTTGTCAATGGCGAGCCAGACGAAGCCGGCGATCAGCGCCGCCGCCGCCGGGCTCGGCAACCCCTGGAAGAAACGCTTGTCGACAACGCCGATGTTCGAGTTGAAACGCGCAAGGCGCAGCGCTGCACCGGCGCAGTAGACGAACGCCCCGGCCCAGCCCCAGCGGCCGAGCTCGCCTAGCAGCCATTCGTACATCACCAGGGCCGGGGCAACGCCGAAGGACGTCATGTCAGACAGCGAATCGAACTGCTCGCCGAAAGCACTCTGCGTGTTCGTCAGCCGCGCCACGCGCCCGTCCATGCCATCGAGCACCATCGCGGCGAAGATTGCAATCGCCGCCAGCTCGAATCGCTGGTTCATCGCCTGGACGATCGCGAAAAACCCGGCGAACAGCGCCGCCATCGTGAACAGGTTCGGCAACAGGTAGATGCCGCGTCGACGCTTCACCGACGCCGGGACGTCCAACCCCGCCGTTGCGCCGGCGAGCGGGTACGCCCGGGATTTGCGGCGACGGAAGCGCATCAGATTTCCGCCAGCACCGTGCTAGTGGCGTGGACGATGTCGCCGACCGCCACCCGCGGCCGTGCGCTGACCGGAAGGTAGACATCGACGCGTGAGCCGAAGCGAATGAAGCCGTAACGCTGGCCCCGTGCCAGGCGGTCGCCGGCCTTGACGTAGCAGAGGATCCGGCGCGCGATGAGCCCGGCAACCTGCACCACGGTGACCCGCTCGCCGGAACCGAGTCGCATCACCATCGCATTGCGCTCGTTCTCAGTGGACGCCTTGTCGAGGTCCGCATTGATGAAGCTGCCGCGGGAATAGGTGACCGATTCCACGCTTCCATCCACGGGCGAGCGGTTGCTGTGCACATTGAAGACATTCATGAAGACACTGATGAGCAGCGTCTCGCGCTGCGTGTGCACATCCTGTGCCCGCTCCACCTTGACGATCCGGCCATCGGCGGGCGACAGGACCGCCGAAGCCAGCGTCGGCACCTCGCGGGCCGGGTCCCGGAAGAACTGGATCACGAAGACGGCCACCAGCCAGAGCGGCAATGACCAGAGGAAACCTGCGAACGACCACGCAAGAATCGCGAGCAGCAATGCGCCCGCGATGAATGGCCAGCCTTCCCGCGCAAGCAGCGGATGCGGATAGTTCATGGGCCCTCGTGCAAGAAGGTCCAATGGTATCGGAATGGCCCCTGCATAACGCGGCCTTCGCGGCCGCAGCCCAGCCCTAGGGCAACAGACGGGCCTTGCCGCTCACCATCAGTCGCTCCGCCGAACGACCCGCTTCGAAGGTCGGAGCCGGCACCGCGTCGGACGCCATCGTGGCCATTCTCGCGGCGCCCACCGGGATCGGTCCACCTTCGCGCCCACCGAAATTGACTTCCTCCATCCGGACTCGACTCGTCGGCACGCCAAGCGCCTGCGCCGCCGCGGCGACGCGAGCGTTGAGGTTCGCAATCGCCTGCTGAATCAGCTGGCCCTCGACGCGCTCGCGCGACGTCTTCGACAGGCGGAAGTCGACGCCACCGACCGACAGGGTCGACTGTGCCGACGCGACGGTCTTCGGCAAGGACGCAAGATTGTCGGTCTTCAGCGTGACGCCCTGGCGCACACGCCAGCCGACGATGTTGCGGTTTGACGACCCCGAGTAGACCGGATAGCTGCCGTAGCCCGAGGTCTCGACCTGTGCCTTGGGGTCGGCGCGCTTGAGCGCCGCCGTGCCGTCGCCGACGCGCTGGTTGACCAGCGCCTGCGCCTTGGTGAGGTCGGAGTCCTGCGCTTCATAGAAGAAGTTCACGACGGCCTCATCGTTGGGAAGCTCGACTTCGGCACTGCCGGTCATGATGACCAGCGTGCCGACGTTGGGTGGCGCCACCGTCTGGCCGATCGCGGGCAGCACCACGATGGCAAGGGCAGCGAATGCGAGATGCTTCATCATCTTCATCCTCTCGAAGCCTGACGGCATGCGAACTGCGCGTGCGGCGCGGAAGAGTCAGGGATACTGTATCGCTGCCCTGCCCGCTCAGTTCTTCGACTGATCGACCAGACGGTTCGCCTTGATCCACGGCATCATCGCCCGGAGCTTCTCGCCGACCTGCTCGATCGGATGCTCCGCCATCAGGCGCCGACGCGCGTTCAGTGTGGCCGCGCCAGCCCGGTTTTCCAGGATGAAGCTCTTGGCGTAGTCGCCGGTCTGGATGTCCTTCAGCACCTGTCGCATCACCTTCTTCGTCTCGTCGGTGATGATGCGCGGCCCGGTGACGTACTCACCGTACTCCGCGTTGTTCGAGATCGAGTAGTTCATGTTGGCGATGCCGCCCTCGTAGATCAGGTCGACGATCAGCTTCAGTTCGTGCAGGCATTCGAAGTACGCCATCTCCGGCGCGTAACCCGCCTCGACCAGCGTCTCGAAGCCCGCCTTGATGAGTTCCACCGTGCCGCCGCACAGTACCGTCTGCTCGCCGAACAGGTCGGTTTCGGTCTCCTCGCGGAAGTTCGTTTCGATAATTCCGGCTTTGCCACCGCCGATCGCCGCGGCGTACGAGAGCGCGAGGTCGCGCGCCATGCCGGAAGTGTCCTTGTGGATCGCCACCAGCATTGGCACGCCGCCGCCCTGCTTGAAAGTCGAGCGAACGGTGTGGCCCGGCGCCTTTGGCGCCACCATGATGACGTCGAGATCCGCCCGCGGCTGGATGAAGCCGTAGTGGATGTTGAAGCCGTGCGCGAACGCGAGCGCAGCGCCCTGCTTCATGTTCGGCGCCAAAGACTCCGCATACACCTGCGCGTGGTTCTCGTCCGGCAGCAGGATCATCACGATGTCAGCGTCCTTGACCGCCTCGGAAACTTCCTTGACCTGCAGGCCTGCGCCTTCGGCCTTCTTCCAGCTGGCACCACCCTTGCGCAGCGCAATCGTCACCTTGACACCAGAGTCGGCCAGGTTCTGTGCGTGCGCATGGCCCTGCGAGCCGTAGCCGACGATCGTGACCTTCTTGCCCTTGACCAGTGACAGGTCGGCGTCCTTGTCGTAATAGACCTTCATGGAGAGACTCCCTCTTCTCGATTGATTGTTTGGTCAGACCCGCAGGACTCGTTCACCCCGACCGACACCCGATCCTCCGGTGCGTACCGTCTCGAGGATCGATGCGCGATCGACGGCCTGGATGAAGGCGTCGAGCTTGCCGGAGTTTCCGGTCAGCTCGATCGTGTAGGTGCGCTCGGTCACGTCGATGATGCGGCCGCGGAAGATATCCGCCATGCGCTTCATCTCCTCGCGTTCCTTGCCCACCGCCCGCACTTTGATCAGCATGAGTTCGCGTTCGATGTAGTCGCCCTCGGTGAGGTCGACGACCTTGACGACCTCGATCAGGCGGTTGAGATGCTTGGTGATCTGTTCGATGACGTCGTCCGAGCCGACGCTGACGATCGTCATGCGCGAGAGCGAGGCATCTTCCGTTGGCGCCACCGTCAGGGTCTCGATGTTGTAGCCGCGCGCCGAGAACAGCCCCACCACGCGTGACAGTGCGCCCGGCTCGTTTTCCAGCAGGACAGAAATGATGTGGCGCATTACAGGTCCTCCGAGCCGAGCAGCATTTCAGTCAGTCCCTTGCCCGCCTTCACCATCGGCCAGACATTTTCCTTCTGGTCGGTGATGAAATCGAGGAACACGAGCCGGTCCTTGAACTTGCCGAACGCATCCTTGAGCGCACCCTCGACCTCCTTGGGGTTCTCGATGCGGATGCCGACGTGGCCGTAGCTCTCGGCGAGCTTGACGAAGTCCGGCAGCGCATCCATGTAGGACTCGGAGTAGCGGCTGCCGTAGTCGATCTGCTGCCACTGCCGGACCATGCCCAGGTAGCGATTGTTCAGGTTGACGATCTTCGGCGTCAGCCGGTACTGCTTGCAGGTCGACAGTTCCTGGATGCACATCTGGATCGATGCTTCGCCGGTGATGCAGGCGACCTGTGCGCCGGGGTTAGCCATCTGCACGCCCATCGCGTACGGCAGGCCGACGCCCATCGTGCCGAGACCGCCGGAGTTGATCCAGCGGCGCGGCTTGTCGAAGCGGTAGTACTGCGCGGCCCACATCTGGTGCTGGCCGACGTCGGAAGTGATGAAGGCGTCGCCCTTGGTGATTTCCCACAGCTTCTGGACAACATACTGCGGCTTGATCGCTCCTCCATTTTGCTCGTAACGCAGGCAGTCTCGTTTGCGCCATTCCTCGATCTGCGTCCACCAGGCCGCGAGCAGCTCGGCGTTCGGCTTCGCGTTGGCCGTCTCGAGCTGAGCAAGCAGCTCGATCAGCACCTCGCGCACGTCGCCGACGATCGGAACATCGACCTTGACCCGCTTCGAAATCGACGACGGATCGACATCGATGTGGACTATCTTGCGCGGGCTGCTGGCGAAGTGCTTCGGATTGCCGATCACGCGGTCGTCGAAGCGTGCACCGACCGCCAGTAGCACATCGCAGTTCTGCATCGCCATGTTGGCTTCATAAGTGCCGTGCATGCCCAGCATGCCGACGAACTTGCGGTCACTGGCCCTGAAGCCGCCGAGCCCCATCAGCGTGCTGGTGCACGGGAAGCCGAGCAGGTTGACGAGCCGGTTCAGCAGGTCGGCAGAATCGGACAGGATCACGCCGCCGCCGGTATAGATCATCGGCCGTTCCGCGGACAGCAGCAGCTGCACCGCTTTCTTGATCTGCCCCTGGTGCCCCTTGAGTACCGGCTTGTAGGAGCGCATGTCGACTTCGCGCGGATAGTTGTATTCGGTACGCGCGATCGTCACGTCCTTGGGAATGTCGACCAGCACGGGACCGGGGCGGCCGGTCTGGGCGATGTAGAACGCCTTCTTGATCGTCGTGGCCAGCTCGCGCACGTCTTTCACGAGGAAGTTGTGCTTCACGCACGGCCGCGTGATGCCGACGGTGTCGCACTCCTGGAAGGCGTCCTGCCCGATCGCATGGGTCGGGACTTGTCCGGTGATGATGACCACCGGGATCGAGTCCATGTAGGCCGTCGCGATGCCGGTGACGGCATTGGTGACGCCCGGTCCGCTGGTCACCAGTGCCACGCCGACCCGCTGGCTCGAGCGCGAATACGCATCGGCCGCATGGACCGCCGCCTGCTCGTGCCGAACCAGGATGTGTTGAAACTTGTCCTGCTTGAAGATCTCGTCGTAGATGTACAGGACGGCCCCTCCCGGGTACCCGAAGACGTGTGTGACGCCTTCGTCCTGCAGCGCTCGTACAACGATTTCCGCGCCTGTGAGTTGCATTTCGCTAACTCCTCTCAAAGTCCACAGGAAATTGATCGGATGCCGTCCATGCGAGCTTGTGGCGCGCGGTGCGGCGGGGGCGCTTTACGCGGTTACAACGGGATAGGCTGTGTCGCTAAAGACGTGTTCTCGTTTTGCAAGAACCGTCGAAGATACTGCACCGCACAACTTTCTGCAAACCCCGCCAGAGGCGTGGCTTGCATCGCGAGGCACTGCTTCGTCTGATAGCATCCGCCGCCGTTTTCCATTCCGCGGGCTGGCGTGCGGCGCCGCCGACTCAGCCCTTCCGATGGCCACCCGCGAAGAGCTTTCCGAGTTTCTTGCCAGCGTCGAGCGACGCGCCTTCAAGCAGGCGCAGTTCGCGGTGCGGGACAGCGACGCCGCTCTGGACATCGTCCAGGACGCGATGATCAAACTCTCGGAAAACTATGGAGAGCGTCCCGCGGGCGAGTTTCCACTGCTTTTCACCCGGATACTTCAGAACGTCATCCACGATCATTTCAGGCGACAGAAGGTCCGGTCGACCTGGGTTACCCTGTTCTCAGCGCTGACCCCGGCAGACGAGCCGGACGCGGACCCTCTGGAGACCCTCGAGGCACTGGCCGGGTCCGACGGCGCGGAAAGCGCGGCGGACAAGGTCGAGCGTGGGCAGGTGGTGGCGATCATCGAGGAAGAAATCGGCCGGCTTCCGGCCCGTCAACGAGAGGCGTTCCTGATGCGTTACTGGGAAGACATGGACGTGGCGGAAACCGCCGCGGCAATGGGGTGCTCCGAAGGCAGCGTCAAGACACACTGCTCCCGGGCAAACCAGGCACTGGCCAAGGCCCTGCGCGCACGGGGCATCACGCTATGAACGAGAACGAGTTCGGATATCGCATTCGCCAGGCCCTCAACGAAGGGCTGGACAGTCTCGACTACCGGACCACCTATCGGCTTCAGCAGGCCCGACAGGCGGCGCTGGCCCGTCATCACGCCGATGGCCAGACGGAACGGCTCTGGGCCCCTGCCTACCAGACAGCGGGCGGGCCGCCGGTCGAGGATGAGCCCGTCAACTGGCTGCGGCGCCTGGGCCTGGCTGCCCCGCTGCTCGCCTTGATCATTGGCATCGTCGGGATCTATGACTATCAGGAGTCACGCCGCATTTCCGAGCTGGCCGACATGGATTTCGCAGTTCTGCTGGACGACGTGCCGCTCGAAACCTACGCGGACAAAGGTTTCGGCGCCCTGCTCAAGGCACCCAACGAAGACCTCTAGGCGAACCCATGCGTAGATTCATGGCGCATGGCGCCCTCATCGCCGGGCTGATGCTGGTGTGTTCCATGGCGTTCGCCCAGGGGGGTCGACCGACCTGGAGCGAGCTGACACCGGTCCAGCGCGAGGCTCTCGCACCGCTCGCGAAGGACTGGGGCACGCTGGACACCGACCGCAAGCGCAAATGGCTCGAAGTGGCCGCCAAGTACCCCAACCTCTCGCCTGAAGGCAAACAGAAGTTGCACGAGCGCATGGCCGAGTTCGCTCGCCTGACGCCTGAACAGAAGAACGTCGCCCGCGAGAATTTCCGCCGCGCCTACCAAGTACCTGCCGAGCAGCGCCAGGCGACGGTGCAGAAGTTCCAGGAACTTCCCCCGGACAAGAAGCGCGAGCTGGCCGACAAGGCGGCGACGAAGTCCGACGCGCCGCGCCGTCCGGCCCGCGAGCTGGACGTCAAACCGGCACGCCCCCCGGCGAAGACCGAGCCCAAAGCGCAGTGACGGCCCCGCGGGCTGGCGTGGGTGCGGCCACCTCGACATCGGACCCGGCGGCGGGACTTGGCGCCACGCCGGCATCCCTGCCCCTGCGTTTCGCGGCGATGGTCTATGACGGCGTCCTTCTCTTTGGCATCGCCTTCGCGGCGGGCCTGCTGCTGCTGACGACTACAGGCTGGACCGCTCCCCTGCTGGACTGGCAACGACTGGTGCTGCAGGCGATGGTGTTCGTCGCTCTCGGGATCTACTTCTGCTGGTGCTGGATCCGTTCAGGACAGACGCTCGCATTGAAGACCTGGAACCTGCGCGTCGTCGATGCCCAGGGCCACAATCCGTCGCCCGCACGCGCGATCGGGCGCTATGCGCTGTCATGGACGATGTTCGTGCCCGGGCTCGCCTATATCGCGCTGCTGCAGCCGTCGCGCGCCGGCGGCCTGGCGGCACTGGCCATCGGCTTCGTACTGACGCTGCTACCGGCAATCTTTGATCGTGACCGGCGGCTGCTGCACGATCGACTGTCGCGAACGCGCGTCGTCCGCGACCGCTGAGTCCTGCGCTCAGTCCACCGGTCGGAAGGGATCGGGTTCCTGTGCGAACAGCCGGGTATTGATGGCGAACTCGCGCCGCCGGACCGTGCCGAGAAACTCGGTGGCGCCGCCCATGCCGGCGAACGCGTGGAAGCCGCGATACAGGAAGCGATGCAGGTGTCCGTATCCCCAGGCTTCGGCCGGAGCTTTCATCATTCCGAGCATCGGCGCGAGCATCGGAATGCGCGCCAGCCGGTCCAGTGCCTGCCCGATCTTGTGGACCAGTTCGATCTGATGTTCGCGGGTTTCCCTGCTTCCGACCTGGCGATACGCCTCGGCATAGCGTTGCGCGTTGACCGGCGTACGGATCACCCGTGCCACGCCGGCATCGAGGTCCTCCGACAACTCATCCAGTTCCACGGCGAGCAGCAGGGTCTCGATTGCACGTGCCGGCAGCATGCCGGCGAGTTTCGGAACGACCTTTTGCGCCTCCGCGTCGCGTTGCTCGAAATCGCGTGCGCCATAAAGCTCCTCCAGGAAGAACTCGCAGGATTCCCGGTAGCGGTCGGACGCGAGCAGGTCGGCGTAGGTGCTCGCGAGGCGCTCCGATTGCCAGCGCTTGACGGCGAGCCAGCGGGCACACAGTTCGGCATCGGCATGAAGCCGCGCCCGCAGATCAATCACCCGGCCGAGCGCGCCGGTGAGTCTCTTCTGTGTTGCCTGAGTTGCAGTGCCGAACACGGCGGGATCGATCGTGCGCGAAGAAACCTATGCGGCGCGCTGCGCTCGCGGGGAGTAACCGCGCGGGATGGCCGACAGCAGCCTGCGGGTGTAGTCGTGCTGGGGATCGGCATAGATTGCGTCTGAAGTCCCGCGCTCGACGATCGCGCCTTCGCTCATCACCAGCATGTCGTCCGCCATGTACTTGACGACCGCGAGATCGTGGCTGATGAAGATGTACGTCATGCCGAACTCGTCCTGCAGATCGAGCAGCAGGTTAAGCACCGTCGCCTGGACCGAGACATCCAGCGCCGAGACCGACTCGTCGCAGATCATCACGTCCGGCTTCATGGTCAGGCAACGCGCGATCGCGATGCGCTGGCGCTGGCCGCCGGAGAACTCATGGGGATACTTGTAGATGCTGTCCGGCGCCAGCCCGACCCGGCTCGCCAGCGCCATCGCCCGTTCGAAGCGGTCGTTGTCGTTGTCACCGATGCCATGGATCTTCATCGGCTCGGTCAGGATCTGGCCGACGGTGAAGCGCGGATTGAGGCTGGCGTAGGGATTCTGGAAGATGATCTGGATCTTGCGTCGGTACGCCATCATCTCGGCATCTGACAGGGTCAGCAGATCCTTGCCCTGGTAAAGCACCTGCCCCGCGGTGGCATCCACCAGCCGCATCAGCAGCATGCCGACGGTGGTCTTGCCCGAGCCCGACTCGCCCACCACCCCCAGCGTGCGACCAGGATAGAGGGCAAAGCTCGCATCCTTGACCGCCTCGATCGTCTTGCGCGCAAAGAGCCCCGTCTTGAGCCGGTATTCCTTGCGCAGTCCCTTGGCCTCGACCAGCGGTGTCGGCGCGCTCGCACGTGCAATTCGCGGCTCGGTCACGATGATCTGCGACTCCGGCTTGCCCTGCATGAAGTCGTCGATGACCGGAAGCCGCTTCGGCTTGACATCCAGCCGCGGGCGGCACAGCAGCAGCGCCTTGGTGTAGGCATCCTTCGGTGCCTCGAAGATTTCCGCCACGCGGCCCTTCTCGCGCACCACTCCGTCGCGCATCACCACCACGTGATCGGCGATCTCACCCACCAGTCCGAGGTCGTGGCTGATGAACAGAACGCTCATGCGGTGCTTGTCCTGCAGCCGCTTGATCAGTTCCAGGATCTGCCGCTGCACCGTGACGTCGAGCGCCGTGGTCGGCTCGTCGGCGATCAGCAGCTTGGGTTCGCAGGCGATCGCCATCGCGATCATCACGCGCTGTTGCTGGCCGCCGGAAAGCTCGTGGGGATAGGCGTCAACACGCGACTTCGGCTCGGGGATGCCGACTTCGTTCATCAGCTCGAGCACCCTATCGCTGACCTGCCTGCGCGACAGCCCCATGTGCATCTGCAGGACTTCAGCGATCTGCCAGCCGACCGTGAACACCGGGTTCAGCGACGACATGGGCTCCTGGAACACCACCGAGATGTCCTTGCCGCGAATCGCGCGCAGCGACTCGATGGGCTCGGCCAGCAGGTTGCGGCCGCCGAACTCGACCCGGCTGTCGGGCGCAACGATCGCGTTTTCCGGCAGCAGGCGGACCATCGACATCGCCGACACGCTCTTGCCGGAGCCTGACTCGCCCACCAGCGCGACCGTCGCGTTCTCCGGAATGTCGAAGCTGACGCCGCGCACTGCCTCAGCAATCCGATGCTTGCCGAGCCGGAACGAAACACGCAGGTCGCGCACGGAAACCAGATTGTTCATCGTCCGGCTACCACCCTGGAATCTGCGTGCCGATGTGATGAAAAGAATCGTCTGGCTCCGCCAGCGACTTTTTCCGACTCAATTGGGCAAAAGTAGGTTTTCACTTTTGCCCACCTACCGCAATTTCGGATCGAGCGCGTCACGCAGCGCATCGGTCAACAGCGAGAAGGCCGTGACGAACAGCGCCATCGAAATCGTCGTAGCGACCAGCTGCCACCAGTGACCAAGCACCAGTTCGGCCTGCGCTTCCGAGAGCATCGTGCCCCAGGACACCTGGTCGACGCGCACACCGAGGCCGAGGAAAGACAGGATCACCTCCGCCTTGATGAAGTACACGACGTAGAGCGATAACTGCACCAGCACGACGTGACTGACGTTCGGCAGGATGTGGATGAACATCCGCGACAGGTTGGTGGCGCCAATGGCCTGGGCGGCGCGCACGTACTCCCGGTTGCGGTGCTTGATGTATTCCGCGCGCACCAGCCGATAGATGCCGGTCCAGCCCGCCAGGCCGAGGATCAGGATCACCGTACCGATGCCGCGCCCCAGTACCGCTGCAAACGCGAAGATCAACAGGATTCCCGGAATCGAGGTGAAGACGTTGTAGATCCACTCGAGCAAGTCGCCGATGCGACCACCGGCGTAGCCAGCGAGAGCGCCGAGCAGGGTGCCGATCAGCGTCGCCAGCACGGCGGCAAATACGCCGACGAAGATCGAGATTTCGGCACCCTTGATAACTTTCGCGAGGATGTCGCGCCCGAGGCGGTCGGCCCCGAACGGCAGCGTCTCGGCACGCGGCGGGTCACTGATCTGGATCTTGGCCGCGCGCTCGGCCCACTCCTTGTACTTGGGCGCCAGCGGATCGATGTCCGACAGGTCCACCGGCTTGGCATCCTTGGCGATCACACTCGCCACCGGATCAGCACCGGCCTCCTGCACGCGCGGGCCGACGAACGACGGCGGTGCATCAGGTACACCGACCTCTTTTTGCCAGTCGCCCGCGAGTAGCCCCAGGGCAGCGGCCAGGATCATCACGAGGAATCCGGAGACGATCACAAGCGATGCCATGCCGACCCGGTCGCTCGTCAGCCGTCGCCACGCCGTCACCCAGACGCCCGCGGACCGCTCGGTAGATGGCGCCTGATAGGCCTCGACCACAGTCGTCATCGCATCCTCACTTCAGCACCACGCGCGGATCGACAAGTTTGTACAGCACGTCGGCCCCGAGATTGATCACCATCGTCAACGCGGCCAGGTAGACCGTCACGGCCTGGATCACCGGATAGTCACTGCGGTTGACCGCCAGCAGCGTCTCGCGACCCAGGCCCGGGATCGAGAAGAAGGTCTCGATCAGGAACGAGCCGAGAAATATGCCCGGCAACTGCACCGCGACGTTGGTCAGCACCGGAATCATCGCGTTGCGCAGCACGTGCACGAACAGCGCACGGTTCTCGGATACGCCCTTCGCCCGGGCGGTGCGGACGTAGTCCTGGTTGATCTCGTCGAGAAAGAAGCTGCGATACAGGCGCGTGTTCGGCGCCAGCGACACGAACACCGCCAGCATCACCGGCAGCACGGCGTAGTGCGTCAGGTTGGTCCAGAAGCTGTCGCTCCAGCCCTGCACCGGGAACCAGCCGAGATAGAAGCCGAACAGCCACTGCCCGACGATGATGTAGACAAGGAACGAAATCGACAGCATCACGGTCGTGATGATCATGATCGAGCGGTCGGTGATCGATCCGCGGACATATGCGACCGCCATCGCCGCAACAATGCCGAGCACCGTTTCAAGGATCAGGATCGGCACCATAACCGTCAGCGTCGCCGGCAGTCGTGTGCGGAAGATGTTCGCCACCGATTCGCTGGTCGCCCAGCTGTTGCCCCAGTTGAACGTGAAAATGGACTTAACGAAGATCCCGAGCTGCGCGTACCACGGCTCGTTGAGTCCCAGCTGGGTGCGGATCGCCTCGATCTGTTCCGGCGTGGCGAGCAGGCCGCCGAGAATCTCGGCCGGGTCGCCGCCGAACCATTTGAACAGGAAGAAGACAAAGAGGATGACCCCGCCAAGCGTCGGGATCATCTGCCACAGTCTGCGTAAGATATAGGCGCCCACGCGGGCCGGCTCTTTCCGTCGTTGTTCGCGCCCGCTCGTGCCCACTGCGCGCGAAAGCGCGGATTATGCCGATGACCGCCCGGTATTCCAATTTGGCGGAATCACTCCTCGAACACGCATGCACGACGACGTCTCGAAAAGCCGCCGCGCCTTTGCCCAAGCCATGGTGGCATCGCCGATCGCCCTGGCGGCGCCACCGGCAAGCAGCCTGGCGCAAAGCGCTGACGGATCCAGGGTCCTGCGTTATGCGTTTCGCGTCGCCGAATCCGGGTTTGATCCGGCGCAGGTGCAGGACCTTTACTCGAGCACCCTGAACGCCAATATCTTCGAGGCACCTTTCGAATTCGCCTACCTCGAGCGGCCGTTCGTGCTGCGTCCAAACACGGCCGCGGCGATGCCGATGGTGAACGACGATTTCCGGCGCATCGTCGTGAAGTTGCGCCCCGGCATCTACTTCGCGAAAGATCCGGCGTTCAACGGCAGGCCGCGCGAGCTGGTCGCGGCTGACTACGTCTATTCGATCAAGCGCCACTACGATCCGCGCTGGAAGAGCCCGCGCGTCTACGTCCTCGAGAGCTCGACAATCCTCGGCCTGTCGGAGTTGCGCCAGGAAGCACTGCGCAACCGCCAGCCGTTTGATTACGAACGCGAGGTCGCCGGCCTGCGCGTGCTCGATCGCTATACCTTTGAACTCCGTTTCGCCGAGCCCCAGCCGCGTTTCCTCTACTACCTGGCCGATCCCTCCCTTGTCGGGGCGGTCGCGCGAGAGGTCGTCGAAGCTTACGGCGACAAGGTGATGGAACATCCGGTCGGCACCGGCCCGTACCGGCTCACCTCGTGGAAGCGCTCCTCGAAGATCGTTCTCGAGCGCAATCCCGACTACCGCGAGGTGCGCTACCGCGAAGCCGCACCTGACGGCGATCCGGACCTGGCTCCAAGCGTCGCAAGACTGCAGGGGCGCCGACTGCCGATGATCGACCGCGTCGAAGTCACGATCATCGACGAAAACCAGCCGCGCTGGTTGGCATTCCTGAATGGCCAGCACGACTTCCTCGAGGAACTGCCGACCGACTTCGCCAACCAGGCGATCCCGAACAACACGCTGGCACCGAACCTCAGGCGTCTTGGCATCCAGATGGACCGCTATCCGCGGGCCGACGTCTCGCTCTCGTACTTCGCGATGGAGAACCCGGTCGTTGGCGGCTACACGCCCGATAAGGTGGCGCTGCGCCGCGCCATCGCGCTCGGTGTCGACGTCGATCAGGAGATCCGCCTCGCGCGTCGCAACCAGGCGATCCCGGCACAATCGCCGGTCGGGCCGCAGACCTGGGGTTACGACCCGGCGTTTCGCAGCGAAATGAGCCAGTACGATCCGGCGCGCGCCAAGGCGCTGCTCGACCTGTACGGCTACGTCGATCGCGATGGCGACGGCTGGCGCGAACAGCCCGACGGGTCGCCGCTGACTCTGGAATACGCGACCCAGCCCGACCAGCAGAGCCGCCAGCTGATCGAGCTCTGGCGCAAGAACATGACTGCGCTCGGCATCCGCATGGAATTCCGGTTTGCCAAGTGGCCAGAGAACCTGAAGGCCTCGCGCGCGGGCAAGCTGATGATGTGGGGCGTGGGGTGGTCCGCGGCAGCGCCCGATGCGGACACCTTTCTCGCACTGGGCTACGGACCGAACCGGGGCCAGGCCAACCACGCGCGCTTCGACCTGCCCGTCTTCAACCGGCTCTACCAGCAGCAACGCGTGCTGCCCGACGGACCGCAGCGCGCCGCGGTGATGGAAGAAGCAAAGAAACTGATGATCGCCTACATGCCCTACAAGGTGCACGTGCACCGCTACTTCACCGACCTGGCGCATCCGTGGGTGGTCGGAGCTCGCCGCAACATCTTTGTGCGTGACTTCTGGAAGTACGTCGACATTGACCCGAGCCTCAAGGCCTGAACCGATGACATCGCCGGATTCCCCGCAACGCCGTAAGGCGCTGAAGGCCGTGGCGCTTGCCTCGCTGGGCGTGCCGGCGGGTGTGCTGGCCCAGCAACCGAAGGATGGGATCAAGGAACTGCGTTATCCGTTTGAAGTCGCCGAGACCGGGTTCGATCCGGCGCAGATCGTCGACCTCTACTCACGCATCGTCACTTCTCACATCTTCGACGGGCTGTGGGACTACGACCATCTGGCCCGGCCATTCAAGGTCCGGCCGAACACGGCCACCGCGATGCCGGAGATCTCCGACGATTTCCGCACCTATGTGGTTCGCCTTCGGCCGGGCATCTTCTTCCAGGACGATCCTGCCTTCAAGGGCAAGCGACGGGAGTTGGTCGCGGACGATTACGTCTATTCGTTCAAGCGCTTCTTCGATCCACGCTGGAAGTCGCCGGCGTACGCCTCGCTCTCTGACCTGCGGTTCATCGGACTGTCCGACCTGCGCGAACGCGCCGTGAAGGACAAGACGCCGTTTGATTACAACTCGACGGTTGAAGGACTGCGCGCGCTGGACCGGTACACGCTGCAGTTCAAGTTCGAGCGACCGCTGCCACGCGTCGTACTGACGCTTGCAGGCGGCGATCTTTACGGGGCGGTGGCGCGCGAAGTCGTCGAGGCTTACGGCGACAAGGTCATGGAGAACCCGGTGGGCACGGGGCCGTTTCGCCTGCTCGAGTGGCGCCGATCATCGAAAATTGTCCTCGAGCGCAACCCCTCCTATCGCGACGTTCGCTACGACGCCGAGCCCAACGCCGACGACGCGGAGGGTCAGGCTCTTCTGGCGCGGTTCAGAGGCCGCAAGCTGCCGATGATCGACCGGGTCGTCATATCGATCATCGACGAGGTGCAGCCGCGCTGGCTGTCATTCCTGAACCAGCAGCAGGATCTGCTGTACCTGCTGCCGTTCGATTTCGTCAACCTCGCGGCCCCCAATGGCAAGCTCGCGCCCAGCCTGGCGCGTCATGGAGTGAGGATGTGGCGCACGCTCGCGTCGGATGTCACCCTGATCTACTTCAATATGCACGACCCCGTAGTCGGCGGCTACGAGCCGGAAAACGTCGCACTGCGCCGGGCCATTGGCCTAGGCATCAACATCGACCAGGAAGTGCGGCTCTACTGGCGTGGGCAGGCGATAGCGGCGCAGTCCGCACTTGTGCCGAACACGGTCGGGTATTCGTCAAAGTTCCTGTCGGAGAACGGCCAGTACGATCCGGCCCGCGCCAAGGCCCTCCTGGACTTGTTCGGCTACGTCGACCACGACGGGGACGGCTGGCGTGAACGCCCCGACGGCAGTCCGCTGGTATTGCATTGGGCTACGACACCGGACCAGCGGGCACGCCAGCGCGACGAACTGCGTCGCAAGGATCTGACTGCACTGGGCATCAAAGTCGACTTCAAGGCGGCCAAGTGGCCCGAGAACCTGCGCAACGCGCGTGCGGGCAAGCTGCAGGTCTGGAATCTGGGGGGAAGCGCTGCATCTCCGGACGGGCAGGAATCGCTCGACCGCGCGGCGACAGTCCACTGGGGCGGCCAAAATATGGCACGTTTCTCGAACAAGCGTTTCGACAACATCTACGAGCGACTGCGCTCGTTGCCCGACGGCCCGGAGCGCGAGGCTCTGTTCGAGGAAGCCAAGCGGCTGATGACGGCGTATGCGCCTTACAAGTTCGGCATCCACCGCATCCTGACGGACCTAGCGTGGCCGTGGGTCGAAGGCTTCCGTCGTCCGGTGTTCTGGCTCGACTGGTGGCAGTACGTGGACATCGATGCGGCCCAGCAGGCCAAGGGGATCAAGTGAAGCGCAGAACCGTGTTGAAAGCCGGTCTGCTTGGCGCTGTGCCATGCATCGAAGCCGCCGCGGACGTTTCAAAGAAAGGTTCCTCGGGGCCCAAGACGTTCCGGTGGGCGATCAACTTTGCCGAGACGGGTTTTGATCCGGCGCAGATTTCGGATCTTGCGTCGAACTACATCGTGGCCAACATCTTCGAGGCGCCGCTGCAGTACGACCCGCTGGCCCGTCCCGCGCTCATAGAGCCGCGGACCGCCGCAGGGATGCCGGACATCTCGCCCGATTTCCGGACGATCACGGTCAGGATCCGGCCAGGCATCTACTTCCAGGACGATGCAGCGTTCAAGGGCAACCCGCGCGAGCTGGTGGCAGCCGACTACGTTTATCAGCTCAAGCGGGTCGCGGACCCGCGCTGGAAGAGTCCGCTGTGGACGACGATTGAAAGCAGCAAGGTGGTCGGCCTGGCCGAAGCGCGCAAGCAGGCGCAGGCCACTGGCAAGTTCGACTATGACGCGGAAATCGAAGGCATCCGCGTACTGGACCGCTTTACCTTCCAGATCAAGCTCGGCGAGCCGAGTCCACGCTTCTACGAGAACCTGACCGATGCCCGCATGTTTGGCGCCGTGGCGCGCGAGGTCGTCGAGGCCTACCCAGACGAGATCATGGGCAAGCCGGTCGGCACCGGACCGTTTCGACTCGCCAGGTGGGTACGATCGTCGCGAATCGAGCTGGAGCGCAGCCCCAGCTTCCGGGACGAGTTCTACGACGCAGCACCCGCGAGTGACGACGCTGCGGGGCAGGCAATCTTGGCGCGACTCAAGGGACGCAAGCTGCCACTGGTCGACCGGGTCGAGTTTTCGATCATCGAAGAGAGCCAGCCGCGCTGGCTTTCCTTCCTGAACGGGCAGCAGGATACGGTCCACATCCCATCCGAGTTCATCAACGTTGCCGCGCCCAATGGCAAGCTGGCGCCGGCGCTCGCCAAACGCGGGATTCAACTGCAACGGATGCTGAACCCGGATGTGATCGTCACCTACTTCAACATGGACGATCCAATGGTGGGCGGGTATGCGCCGGAGAAAGTGGCGCTGCGTCGGGCGATCAGCCTTGGCTACAACACCGAAGAAGAGATCCGCCTGGTCCGACGCGGCGCAATGAAGGTGGCGCAATCGCAGGTGCCACCGTTGACCTTTGGCTACGACGACGAGTTCACCAGCGAAATGGGAAGCTTCGACCGTGCGCGTGCGCGCGCGCTGCTCGACACCTACGGCTACGTCGATCGAGACGGCGACGGCTGGCGCGAACAGCCGGACGGCTCGCCGCTGCTCCTGGTCATGGCGACACAATCCAGCCAGATCGACCGCGCCTTCAACGAGATGTGGAAGCGCCAGCTCGATGCGCTCGGCATCAAGGTCGAGTTCAGTGTCAATCAATGGCCCGAGAACAACAAGAGTGCAAGGAGCGGCAAGCTGATGATGTGGGGCCTCGGGTGGTCCGCCACGGCTTCCGACCCCGACTCTTTCCTGGCGCTGGGGCACAGCGGTGACATCGGCGGCACCAATTACGCGCGCTTCAAGCGCGCCGAGTACGACGAGCTCTACAACCTGCAGCGCCAGTTGCCCGACGGCCCGCAGCGCGACTCGACGATCCACGAAATGAAGCGGCTGTTTGTTGCCTACATGCCCTACAAGGTGCACGGCCACCGCTATATCAACGACCTGACCCAGCCGTGGCTGATCGGTTACCGCCGGCATCCATTCGCACGTGACTTCTTCAAGTACGTGGACGTGGACGAAGTCGTCCAGGTGTCGAGTCGCTGAGTTCACGATGCAGCGCCGCGATGTCCTGAAGACGCCGGCCGCCGCCGCCCTGGCCGCGTCAGCGCCGCTGGCGATGTCGGCGCCAGGCCCGAAGACACTTCGCGTCGCTTTCCGCACCGCGGAAACTGGCTTTGACCCTGCACAGGTGCAGGATCTGTACTCGCGCACGGTGATCGGGCACATCCTCGACGCACCGCTCGAGTTCGATTACATGGCGCGGCCGACGCTGCTGCGTCCGAACACGGTGGAAGCGCTGCCCGAGATTTCAGCGGACTTCCGGACGTTCACATTCCGGGTGCGCTCCGGAATCTTCTTCCACGACGACCCGGCATTCCGGGGCAGGCCGCGCGAACTGGTGGCCGCCGACTATGTCTATTCGTGGAAGCGCATCTACGACCCGCGCTGGAAGAGCCCGATGCTGTTCGTGCTGGAGAACAGCAAGGTGCTCGGGCTCACCGAGCTGCGCGCCGCGGCGCTGAAGTACAAGCGCCCGTTCAACTACGACGCGCGCGTCGATGGCCTCGAGGCGCTGGATCGCTACACGCTCCGGGTCCGGCTCGCGGAGCCGAATCCGCGCCTTATCTACAATTTCGCCGACTCATCGCTGTTCGGCGCGGTCGCACGCGAGGTTATCGAGGCCTACGGCGACGACATCATGGCGCACCCGGTCGGCACCGGCCCGTTCCGGCTGGGTGCATGGACGCGCTCCTCGCGCATCGTGCTCGAGCGCAACCCTGGATACCGGGAGGAGCGGTATGACCTGACTGCGGCAGCCGACGCGCCGCAGCTGTCCGCCGAGACCGAGCGCCTCCAGGGCCGTCGCCTGCCGCTGGTCGACCGCGTGGAGATTGCCGTCATCGAGGAGTCTCAGCCGCGCTGGCTGGCGTTCCTGCAAGGACAGCTCGACATCCTCGATCCGGTACCGACCGACATGATGGGCGTCGCTGCACCGAACCGCCGGCTTGCACCGTTTCTCGAAAAGCGGCGCGTGAAAGCCGCGTTCACGCCGATGTCGGACGTCACGCTCAGCTACTTCAACATGGAGCACCCGCTGGTCGGCGGCTACGCGGCCGAGAAGGTGGCGCTGCGGCGCGCGATCGCGCTCGGGTTCGACGGCCAGCAGTACATCCGCAGCATCTTCAGCGGCTTCGGCGTGCAGGCGCAGTCGCCGTTCTCTCCGGGCACCTGGGGCTACGACCCGGCCTACCGCACGACGATGTCGGAGTACGACCCGGCCCGCGCCCGGGCGCTGCTCGACACCTACGGCTACCTCGACCGCAACGGCGACGGCTGGCGCGAGACGCCGCAGGGCGAGCCGTTGACGCTCGAAATCGCGTCGACCAGCACGCAGCGCGACCGCAGCCAGAACGAGCTGTGGACGAAGTTCATGAATGCGCTGAACCTGCGCACGACGTTTCGCATCGGCCAGTGGCCCGAGCTGGTGAAGCTGTCGACAGCCGGGCAGCTGATGATCTGGGGCTACGGCTGGCAGCTCGGCCAGCCCGACAGCGACACGAACTTCGGCATGGCCTACGGCGGCAACATGGAATCGATCAACGATGCCCGCTTCAACCTGCCGGCGTTCAACCGACTGTTCGAGCAGCAACGCGTGTTGCCGGACGGCCCGAAGCGCCTTGCGCTGCTGCACGAGGCGGGCCGCCTGATGGTCGCCTACATGCCGTACATGCTGCACATGCACCGCGTCAATGTCGATCTGTGTCAGCCCTGGGTAACGGGCTTTCGCCGACATCCGTTCACCACCCGCAAATGGAGCTGGATCGACGTCGACGCCGCGCAATACGCGGCGATGCGCAGCTGATGCTGTCCCGGATCCTGCGCATCGGTGCCGGCTTCGAACTGCTTGCGGCCATCGCGCTGGCCGCCGCGCTCGTGCACTACGGCACCTCGCCCTGGCTGGCCGTCACGACGGCGGTGATGCTGCCACTGGCAGTTCAAGGCGTGCCTCTGGCAATCGAATTCGCAATCGGCGCGCTGGTCGATCGCCGACCTGTCGCGCGACTCGGGCCGCTCGCGCTCGCCCGAGTCTGGTGGGGCGAGACCTGGCGCTCGTTCAAGGTCTTCAACGTCGATCAGCCGTGGCGCGCCGGTTTCCCCGAGCCGGCGGTCGTGCACGACCCCTCACGTCCCGCGGCGCTGTTCATCCACGGCTACATGTGCAACCGCGCGACGTGGCGGCCATGGCTGGTCGACCGCGGCCTCGCGCAGCGCTGGAACTGCGCGACCGTCAACCTCGAGCCGGTGTTCGGAGCCGTCGATCGCTACACGGACATCGTCCACGCCGCCGTCGAGCGCCTGCGCGCCGCCTCCGGCGCCGAGCGCGTGACCCTCGTCTGTCACAGCATGGGAGGACTGGTGGCGCGTGCGTACCTGCGCGCCAACGGTCATGGCGCGGTGGCGCGAGTGATCACGATCGACACGCCGCATCACGGGACACTCTTCGCCCGCTTCGGCCACGGCGACAACACGCGCCAGATGCGCGTGGCCTGCGACTACGTCCGGGGACTGGCCGCGAGCGA
>Ga0316604_10000990_pt1 | contig 28263 bp, 25 predicted proteins | sample OWC_soil_day20_C_FD_207650 | JGI IMG/M metagenome (GOLD analysis project Ga0316604, IMG submission 207650) | Wetland soil microbial communities from Old Woman Creek delta, Ohio, United States - OWC_soil_day20_CT | ecosystem: Environmental > Terrestrial > Soil > Wetlands | place: USA: Ohio... | reverse complement strand
ATGTATTAATACATCGGCATCACTGGCTTCTTCGCCATAATTTTGTATGAATTTTAGTTATAGTATAGCACAATATCTTAATCTCGCAATACATTTATAACAACATTTTTTCTTTTGTACTACATAACTGCAACTCCTTTATCATTTATACGTATCCGACGTACATTTTCAATAGGATAAGAAAACCGCTAGCGCGGTCCTTTGTCTTAATTTGAGTCAATGGAATACACGGAGAAGAATGTTACTTTTGGCATTGCCCCAAAAGTAACAAAAGGTCTAGGCCCCAAGCCTCCAAAAGCTGAAAAGCCACGCGGTATTCCTAAAATCCGTAAACTCGCTACGCTCAGACAGTACGGATTTTTTTACGGAATACCGCCCGGCTTTTCTCCTGCGGAACGCTTTTTCCGGCAAAGGCCAGGGGGGTACGGAGTTACGAGGGGTGCCAGACGTATACATACGGGCCGCCTGTGCCGGGTTTTATACTTGACACCCCTTGTTTTATAATGCCTCCAAGACTCCCAAAACTTATAACTGATTCCCTTCCTCAGTACTACTTGGCAAGCATTACAAAACCACTTGCTAAACATAATAATATAGTCCTATACTATTGTAACAGACCTGGAATATAATGTTACGTTAACGCGAGGTAAACCCTATGAGCAACCATCCCGATTTTCTCCAAGAACAACAGCATTTAGCTACTACTATTGCGGCCATGAAACAAGTGATTGAAGCTTTAGAACATGATATGGACGACCGTGTACACAAAATCAATCAGTCATTGTTAAAAAAAGACGCGGTCAGCGCCTATGTTCATTCGCTCATGAAAAGCGACCACGCTATGAAAGTATCTGATATCACCAAGGCGCTTGATAATCCCTACTTTGGCCGGGTGGACTTTCGCGAAGACGGCACTGAGAGCTTTGAGTGCTATTACATTGGGCGAACCAAGGTAGCCAAGCTGGACATTGAAAGCAGTAAAGACATCCTGGTGTTTGACTGGCGTGACCCGATCTCAACTATTTTTTATGAATGCCAGGACGGACGTGCTGCCTATAAAGTACTGGACCGTTACACCTATACTGGTGATGTCAGCCTCAAACGGCAATACAAAATTGAAGATGGCTGTCTAATCTCAATGTCAGAGGATACTATTCTCAGCAAGCTTATGTCTCGACAAGAGGAATCGCTCATTGCTGACCCATTCCTCTTGGACCGTCTGTTAGCTGGGGCTGGCGACCGGCTTAAAGATATCGTTACCTCCATCCGCTCTGAACAAAATCAGATTATCCGCGAACCGCTCAACCAAGTTACCATTATTCAAGGAGTAGCCGGTTCAGGCAAAACCACCATTGGCTTGCATCGCTTGTCATACCTTCTCTATAATGAAAAGCTCAAACCGGAAAAATTGGTCATTGTCGCCCCTAATAAAATCTTTTTGGATTATATTTCTGAGCTCTTGCCTGAAATTGATGCCCAAGATGTTCATCAAACCACTTTCCCTGATCTGGCAACAGCTATTATGCAAATAGAGCCAGTCGTCTGTCAGGCAACAACCCCATCGGCAACACTGGCAGCAGTGTCCAGGTGGAAAGGTACCCCCGAATTCATCAAGGTCATGGAAACCTTTTTAGATAAAAAACTACAAAAATTCTGTGTTAAGCTTACTAATCTCAGCCTATTTGATAATCAGCTGATCATTACCAAAGAACAGCAATTGGAAAAAGTAATTGATGGAGCTACTGTACCCTACAACGAGCGGCTGCAGTCACTCCAAAAATATATCCGGTTCCGGATTAGAAACTTTATTGAAGTCTATGAAACAAGAACCAAGCGCGGCGATGAGCGCGCTGACGAAAAAACAGCAGCCCGCTATGCCGCCGCAGGTAAACAGTTTATGGAAAAGTATTTTGCCAAACTACCCTTCCTGGAGCTATTCGCTGGCTATACAGAGCTTTTTCACGACAAACCAGTCTGGCGCAAAGTCAAACCGTATGGTACCACCGTTGACGTCCTGCTCTCCCACACACTTACATTACTAGCAGCCAATCAAGTGGAACGTGATGATCTGGCGCCGCTGTGTTATCTGAAATATTTGCTTGATGGCTTTGCTCATGTTGAGAAATTTGACCATATTGCGATAGACGAGGGACAAGATAGTAATCTATTAGAATATATCATCCTCTCTCGCTTGTCCCGCAATACCTCCTTTACCATCATGGGTGACATGTCTCAGGCCATTCACACCGACCGTGGGCTTACCAATTGGCAACAGCTGCTAAAAGAAGTATTTTCCGAGGCTAAATGTCGTTACTACGAAGTCAATTTCAGCTACCGTTCCGCCAAAGAGATTGTCGATTTATTCAACAAAGTACTCCCCTCAGGCCGTTCAAAGGCCATCCCGGTCTACGAGATTGGCCGGCAACCAGTTATCGAGCCAGTACCATCTGCCCTGACTGCACTCAAACGCACCCTTGAAATCATTGAGGAATATCAGACCCTGGGCTGCAAATCAATTGGCATATTGACCAAAGGCGAAAGCGACAGCCTAACGCTATATGAGGGACTGCACCAGGCCGCCCCCCACCTCACCAACCTCCACCTGATCACCACCAGCGTCCTCAGCTATCACGGCGGCATTACGATTGCGCCTATCCCCTTAGCCAAAGGCCTGGAATTTGACGGCGTCATTATCTGGAACGCCTCAGATAAAAACTTTACTGCTGCCTTTTATGATGCCAAACTACTCTATGTTGCCCTGTCGCGAGCCATGTATTACCTGCATATCCTGCACCAGGGAAAACTTACACCGCTGCTTACATAGAAATATATAGACGAATACTGTATCCGCCTTTTGCTCCTCTTTTTCAGCTTAAAGGGACTACCTTTCATGCATTTTAAAGCAGCCCCTTATTTTTCGCAAAATTAACAAATCGAAATACGATGATATTTTTGTTGCCTAAACTGACTTTTAATTCGCTCCATAGCAACAAGTAACACCCTCAAATTTTCGGTTTTTCACCTAAGGCCATAGTCTATCTTGTATGGGCATACCTGAGTGTTTAATCCCTGGTTGAAAAGAGACATTGTCCTCAGTATGCTTACGATATATTTCCGTCTTTTCTCCTGGAGACAACAAATAATCTATCGTGACGGCAATCACGACAATACAGATTAAACTCAATAGCCAGCGAATGCCGGCAAACAAAGGTCCTAAGTATTGTGTCTCAAACAAGAACATTGGGATTTTTAAGGTTGCCCAGGAACCAATGAAAATCATGACATTGTAAAAACTGGCTCCTTTTTTCATCATGACCGCCGCAACGGGAAACGCACCATACAGCGGGCCAGCGGCAGCCGAGCCTAAAAACGTCGCCAATCCCATGCCCGCGACTCCTGAATTCGGCCCTAAATGGGCAACTACTTTTTCCCGTGGCACCCACACATCCATAAGACCCAATAAAACAAAAATCGGCGGAATAAAACTTAACATCTCGATAAAACTTTCTTGGGTGCGGTGCATAATTTCCCTACCCAGCGTTTGGTCATTTATGTACAGCAAGACATCAGCCAACAAAAAAGCCAGGACCCATTTATATCGCATGAGCCAACTCATAACGTCATCACCTGCCCCAGAACATAAGCTACCACAAAGGCAAAGACAAAACTCATGCCATTTCGCACCAGCATGGTCTTGGTGTTGAAAAATTGCCGCTCCAGCGGAGCCGTCACCACACCCACCATCATGAGCGTGGAGACAAAGACAGCCACCTGCTGAATCCCCGCCCCCATGTCCAGAACGGCTTTAGCCAACGGGAAGGCAATAAAACCGGGTATCAACGTGATGGAACCAATGATACTGGCCATAAGCATCCCCCAAAAGCCGCTGTCCCGCCCTAGCATGGCCGTTACCGTTGCCGGTGAAATAACAGTAAGTAAAATGCCAATCAAGAGTAAAACGACGGCAAAAGCGGGAAGAATGTTTTCAAACGCCTTCCATGCTTTTTTCAATCCCTGCCGCGTTTTGGACTTGTCTTTAGAATAGGACCATACCAGCGCGCCGATGGCCAGCGCGTAAGAAATCACTACATCCATAAATTCCACTCCTTTACCAGATTTGTTGCCGCGCTGGTTAATGAAACAGTTTTCTTCGCCGTTTTTTCACTATGTACCTCCCCCGTTCAAGTGAGCATATGCTCACTATTACTATATTCCCCTGTTACTAAAAAAGCAATCCGCATATCGTATGGAAAAATAGATTTCACACTTTTTTCACATTTGAGTCATACTTCCGCCACCGCTTTCCAGTATAATGAGGATAACTATCACCACAAAGGAGGCATTCTCATGCGGGAACAGACGATCTTAATTGTCGATGATGATGAAAAAATCAGGGAGATATTAGCCCTGTATTTTACCAAAGAAAACTTTACCGTCAAGGAGGCAGCGGACGGTGTGGAAGCCATTCGCAAAGTTGAGCAATTAAAACCCAGCATGATTCTGTTAGATATTATGATGCCGGTACTTGATGGTATCGAAGTGTGCCGGCAAATTCGCAAATTTTCTCGTGTACCCATCATCATGCTTACAGCCCGTGCCGAAGATGATGACCGGATTATGGGGCTAGAATTAGGGGCTGACGACTATATAACCAAGCCCTTCAACCCGCGCGAGGTAGTGGCCCGGGTCAACGCCGTGCTGCGGCGGGCGCCGGATACCGAATTTACCAAAGCCGATGTCTTGCGCTTTACCAATCTGGAAATTAACATCAATGAACATACCATTACTACCTTTGGCCAAACTGTGCCACTGACATCGAAAGAAATGGAACTGTTATGGTGTCTGGCGTCTCACCCCGGGCGGACTTTCTCCCGGGAAATGCTGCTGGAAAAAGTGTGGGGCTACACCTACTGCGGCGAAACCCGCACGGTAGACAGCCATATTAAGCGCCTGCGGCAAAAGCTGGGCACGAAAGAAACCACTCCCTGGGATATTCAAACAACGTGGGGAGTCGGTTATCGCTTCGAGGTACGATCATGAAACACTCCTTGCAACTCAAACTATTATTCAGTTTTATGCTGGTCATCATCGTCTTAATCGGCGGCGTCCTCTTGGGGGTATCGGCCCTCATCAAAGAGCAAACCTTGGCAGCCAAGCAGCAAGAGCTTACGGCCAAGGGAACGGAGTTGGCCAGCGCCCTAAAAAATTCTCACGCTGAAAACGGCAGTTTTACCGGCCTGGACACTTTTTTGTCCAATGTCGACAGCTACCTGGACGCGCGGATATGGGTACTGGACGCATCTCGTCACGTGGTGAACATGTCCGGCATGGGTATGGGCCCGGGCCCCGGCTGGCGCATGAACGGCGGGCCTGGGTTGAGCAGCCCCAGACAGCCCGGCATGGGATTCCAGTCCCAAGGCGGCATATACGCCATTATCAACGAACTGGACCCCGTATTTGTTGACGGCAAAACTTGGACAAAAACATTCGACAACCCGTATTATGGTGAAAAAATGTTGGTCGTTGCTGTCCCTATCACCCTGGCAAACGGTCAGGTGGGCGGAGCAGTGCTGTTGCATGCGTCGGTAGCCGGTATCAACGCCTTCATGCAGCACCTTTACTATTATATTGGCGGAGCGGGCCTCCTGGCCATCCTGTTAGCTCTCTTAGTAGTCAACTATCTCACCCGCAACATCGTGCGCCCGCTCAAAGCCATGCAGGAAACAGCCGGCGCCATGGCGCGGGGTGATTATAACACCCTGGTCAAGGTAGAAACCACTGATGAGGTGGGCCGTCTGGGCTTGGCACTCAATTCCCTGGCCCGGGATTTAGCCAGTTATCTTGCCGAACTCAATAAAATGGAAAAATTGCGCCGCGATTTCGTGGCCAATGTGTCCCATGAACTCAGGACACCCCTGACCATTATCCGGAGCTATAACGAAGCGCTATTGGACGGGACGGTTGACGAACCCGCGCAAATCAAAAAACACCACCGGCTGATGCGGGACGAAACAGTGCGGCTGGAACGCCTGATTAATGATTTACTGGACCTCAGCCGGCTGCAGTCAGCCAAAGTTGCCGACAAAGAAAAAATACCACTGGCGGCAGTAGCCAACAGTGTGGTGCATATGCTTACACAGCAAGCAGAGCAAAAAGGAATTCACCTAGTAGCCGACACCAAAGAACCACTCCCTGCTATTCAGGCTAACGGCGACCGGATTACTCAGCTCTTGTTAATCCTATTGGATAATGCCATAAAATACACCCCGTCCGGCGGGACGGTAACCCTCACGACCTTTACCGACGGTGATGCCGCAGCGATAAAAATTGCTGACACTGGCACCGGGATTCCATTCGAAGATTTGCCCTACATCTGGGAACGTTTTTATAAAGTGGATAAATCCCATTGCCGGGACGACAGCGGCACCGGCCTGGGGTTAGCCATCGCCAAGCAAATTATTGAGCTGCATCAGGCGGCGGTGACAGTCACCAGCCAGGTTGGTCAAGGCACCACTGTCACGGTCTGGTTTCCCCTAGCATAACAGCAAAAATCTGGTACCCCATGCGAACCCCAATTAGATTTCACACTTTTTTTACACTTTCTCCATACTTTTGCCCAATTTCTTGTATACACTAAAATCAGTTGGCAAAACCCAACCCATTAATCAATACAAGGAGGCAAAAAGTATGAAAAAATCCCTTCTCATCGCGGTAGTCGGTCTGTTGGTGCTGGCCTTTGCCGCTTCCATGGTATCTGCCGCGACTCCGACCAACGTACCGCCTTTCGCCCGCAACCAGGCGAATCTGACCGACGCCCAGAAGCAGGAACTGGCTCCCCTATTTAATCAAATGACCGACCTCAGAAAGCAAATGTTTGAAGTCCGTAAGCAAGTCATCCAAAAACAAGTCGAATTCGGCAACCTGACTCAAGAGCAGGCTGACCAGCGTATCACCTGGATGAAAGAACGCCTGGAAAACAACGCAGGCCCCGGCATGATGGGCAGAGGCCCCGGTATGATGCGCGGTGGCCATGGTTTTGGCCCTGGCTGGCAACAGCAATAGCCTGTTAACAAGTAAGGGTGAAAAGAATCCCGCCAAAGCGGGATTCTTTTTTTTACCATAATTTGCGTGACGATTAGGATATGCCGCAACCTTTGACAACATCATCACCCATGCCTCAGATGACTTAAGCAGTCATGAATTGCTAAAGCTTCGCTATGCCAAAGGAGAACTCACTGCAAGTGAATACAAAAATATAAGAAAACCGCTGTCGCGGTCCTTTGTCTTACGTTGAGTCAATGGAATACAAGGAGAGGTGTTTTACTTTACTGATACTTTCTTATACCATGAAAGATTTCACAGTTATTTCACATTTGCGGCACAGTTTCGCCTAACTTTTCTAATATACTTATCATCAAGAGGTCTGCAGCCTGGGGAAACTGTTCGTCTTGTTTATCTCAATCGCCAAGTCAAGACTCCCGCCTCTACAGGCGGCGTCAGTTCAGGTGGAGTAGACTCTCCACCTGAACCCCCGATGTTTCAGCTCTGCTGAAACAAGTTCACTGAACTTATAGTACTGGCTACCGTGCACCCCTAGCGGTATTGCTTCCCTCCTGACTAATACGAATTGAGGTGTTGTAGTTTGATGACCTGGCTAAGAAACTGGAAACATCCTATTATCGTAATTTGCGCTCTGGCCCTAGTTGGCGGTGCCGGCTGGTTTCTGTACACCAAAGGACCACTCGGTCCACCAAAAGTAACCGTTGCTAAAGCTCACAAAGAAAATCTAAAACCTGCCGTATTTGGCATCGGCACCGTGGAAGCCCGCTTATCCTATACAGTCGGACCTACCCAAGCCGGCCGGCTGCTGTCTGCCCTGGCCGACCATGGTGACCTTGTAAAAGCCGGACAGGTACTGGGCGAAATTGACCCGGTAGACCTGGACCAGAAACTGCAGTCTGCTGCGGCTGCCACGGCCAAAGCACAAAGCGCAATGGCCAGTAGCGAAGCGCAGGTACGGGATACTTACAGTCGCAATGCCTTGGCCCAGACCAACGCCAAGCGATATAGCGATTTATTGGCTGCCCAGGCGATTAGCGCCGAGCTGACTGACTCCAAGCAAAACGAAGCCAATTCTGCCCAAGCCGCCTATGACTCCGCCCAGGCTTCACTGGCAGCAGCGCGGGGAGAAGTAGCCCGGGCTGCATCTGACCAAAAAGCCATATTGAGCCAACGCAGTAACTTACAACTGATCAGCCCGGTTAACGGCATCATCGTATCCCGGGACGCCGAGCCAGGCACAACGGTCGTCGCCGGGCAGTCGGTATTTCACCTGGTAGACCCGGCAACCTTATGGGTACGAACCCGCATTGACCAATCCCGGTTTTATGGGGTTGCCATCGGCCAACCGGCCAGCATTGTTCTCCGCTCCCGCCAGGACGCTCCTCTTGTTGGTAAAGTAGCGCGTCTGGAAGTCCAGGGCGATAATGTAACCGAGGAACGGTTTGTTGATGTCTCATTCAGCGATTTGGCCGGCCTGATTCCCCTCGGCGAGTTAGCTGAGGTCACCATTGACCTGCCCCCTGTTGCCGATACGCTCGTAGTGCCCACCGCCGCTGTCAAACGCCTCAACAAACAAAATGGCGTATGGCTAGTGGAAAATGCTCGTCTGCGCTTTCAGCCGGTTACGGTTGGCACACAGACATTGGACGGCCAGACTCAAATTATTGACGGATTAAATCCGGGTGACGCCGTGGTAATCTACAGCCCGAAACAATTGTCCGAAGGCATGAGCGTCCGGGTGGAGAAAAAGCCATGATTAATTTAGCCGTAAAAGAAATCTCCCATAGTTGGGTTCGTTATGTGCTGACGGCAGTCGGCCTAGGCCTGTTAATCGGCGTGACCTTAACCATGACCGGTCTGGTGCGCGGCATGATGGACGATGCCCTGGCCCTCATCCGTGGTACCCACGCCGATCTGTGGGTGGTACAGGATGATACCATGGGGCCTTACGCCGAATCCTCCACCCTCTATGATGATGTGTATCGCAGCATTGCCGGTCTGCCCGGTGTGGCCGAAGTCAGTAATGTGGCCTATCTGACAGTCCAAATGCGATATGGTGACAAAGACGTGCGTGCTATGGTAGCCGGCTTTGAACATGACAAACCCGGTGAACCACCGTATCTGGTGGCCGGCCGCCCCATCAGCAAATCCCGCTATGAAGCCATCGCCGACACCAAGACCGGGTTCAAAGTCGGCGATAAAATTGGCATCCGCCGCAACGAATACACCGTTGTGGGCTTAACCGATCGTATGGTATCCTCCGGCGGCGACCCGGTAGTCTTCATTACCATGCAGGATGCACAGGAAGTACAGTTTCAAAAAGATAACACCTCCATCTATAATGACCGCAACCGCCTGGCCGCCGACCCCCAGATCAACCGTCCCGGCGTGCCCGGTCTCCTGCAGGCGGTTACCGAATCCCAGCAATCCAATCACAAAGTAAACGCCGTACTCGTCCGGGTAGCCCCTGGCTCCGACCCGGCGATTGTGGCTGACACCATCCGACGCTGGAAGCACTTTGAAGTCTACACCTTTGCCCAGATGGAACAAATTCTCCTCGTTAAGGTGATCTCGAACGCGCTCCGGCAACTGGGCATATTTATGATCATTCTGGCCATCGTCAGCACGGCCATTATCGCCCTCATTATTTATACCATGACCATGGGCAAAATTAAAGAAATCGCGGTACTAAAACTCATTGGCGCCAAAAACCGGATTATTGCCGGCATGATCTTGCAGCAAGCCTGGGGGCTGGGGCTCATTGGTTTTGCTGTAGGCAAAACAACCGCTACCCTGTGGGCACCGCTGTTTCCCAAACATATTGAATTTGTCCTGACCGATAGCATTGTCGCCTTTATCCTTACTCTCTTGATTTGCACCTTGGCCAGCCTCATCGGCATCCGAGCGGCACTCAAAGTCCAGCCAGCTTCAGCGATAGGAGGATGATACTATGACAACTGAGCATTCTACTCCCTCTTTAGCCATCCGTATGGACAATGTGGTCAAAACCTATGGCTCTGGTTCCACCGCCGTCCATGCCGTCAAAGGCGTCAATCTCGAAGTCTCGCCTGGCGAAGTCGTCGGTCTACTAGGTCCCAGCGGTTCAGGCAAAACCACGTTACTTCAGTGCCTAGGAGCAGTCATTGACCCGACCAGCGGTAAAATCGTCCTGGGAGGAGAAGTCATCTATGACAACGGTTGGCAGGTGGGCGACCTCAGAGCACTCCGGCGGGATAAAATCGGCTTTATCTTCCAAGCCCCCTATCTCATTCCTTTTATTTCGGTGCTGGACAACGTGGCGCTCCTGCCCATGCTGGCCGGTCTCTCCAACGCCAAAGCCAGAGAACGGGCCAGGGAACTGTTGACCGCGCTGGAAGTTGACCATCGTTCTCATGCAAAACCATCCGAACTGTCGGGAGGCGAGCAGCAGCGCGTGGCCATCGCCCGCGCCCTGGCCAATAAACCACCCTTTATCCTGGCTGATGAGCCGACGGCTCCTTTAGATAGCGAACGGTCTCTCATTGTCATGAGAATACTAACCAAGCTGGCCGAACAATACCAGACCGCCATTATTGTGGTTACTCATGATGACATCATTATCCCCCGGTTTAAACGGCTGTACCGCCTGCGGGATGGTATTGCCCATGAAGAACAGGGGCAAGGTCTACCATTTCCAGACTAATGCAGGAAAACAGGAGGAATCTGCTATAATCCTCCTCATCAAAATAAGTTGCAATAATTTCCGGCAAGTGTTACGTATCTTGCGAGGCTGATTCCCCGATATAAATACGTAATCGTTTTGCTTTACTTGCAATTTGGGGCATCGCTTTCCCTCCTTATCCAGCTTTACTTTATCACTAGAACAGGCACTTTTGAATAAGTTACCACTTTTTGCGCTACACTACCAATAATAAGATTTTTATTTTGGACGCTACGGGAGTGATGAAAAATACAACAGCGATGAGAATAACGGTAAACCAAACTACCTTCATTGAAAAACCTGTAAACGGTAAAAAGAAGGATAAAAAGCCAATTGACACACTTTCTTTTAAATTTGCTTTCATACTTTCCGGGTCAATTTCGGCTCCAGCTAGAAAAGTTAGAACTACAGCGCCAAACCCTGCAAGAAAATTCACCCAGGATGTAATCTCGATTTGCAAGACATTACCACCGATGACGCCCACGGTAATTTCCATGAGTGCCACTGAAATTCCTAGCCTGATGGATAGAATACTTGCTACAAACGCCAATAAAAGCCACTCGGTCGCCACTAAAAAGTTCTGTTCCAACTCACATTCACTCCCTTTTATTCACTGGATTTAGGACTAAAAAAACAGACTCCTACCAGCAACTGGTAGGAGTCATCACCGTTTTTTACGGATTTAATGGCGAACTCCATCGCCCCATCATTAATTAATCCATTATTGATACAATTTAACCATCAAATTTTTAAAAAACTAATAACAACAAAGCACTGCAAACATATCATTTTCATCTTAATCGCTGAGCCAAGACTCCCGCCTCTACAGGCGGCGTCAGTTCAGGTGGAGTAGACTCTCCACCTGAACCCCCGATGTTTCAGCTTTGCTGAAACGAGTTCACTTGCGATGTTTTAACATATAATTTTCTACTTATTACAATATCATAACAAACGTCCCAGCGGTAATTAAAATTCCACCGATAATGACCTTTGTTGTAACAGCCTCCTTTAAAATAACAAAGGCCAAAAGCATGGTAATAACTACACTGAATTTATCCACCGGAACAACCTTGGATGCTTCACCTATTTGCAATGCCTTGTAATAGAACAACCAAGAAAGGCCTGTAGCCATACCAGATAATATTAGAAAGGTCCAGCTTTTAGTGCTCATGTTAGTAACTTCATTTTGCGTCCCTGTAATAAACACCATACCCCAAGCCATCACTAACACGACAATTGTGCGAATGGCTGTAGCCAAATTGGAATTAACCCCTTCTATACCGATTTTAGCCAAAATTGAAGTTGCTGCGGCAAAAACTGCAGACAATAGTGCAAATACAAACCACATATACGTCTCTCCCTGAAGTTCGTTTTTCAAAGTATTTCATCCCCATCTTATCCATTTAGCATGTACCGCGGATAAGTTTTGTCAGTGATACCTCCACTCGTTAGTTTTTTATTACCTTTAGATTACATGCTTGCTTCTTCAACCGCAACAGCTACTGCTACACTGGCACCAACCATTGGATTGTTTCCCATACCAATCAACCCCATCATTTCTACATGAGCCGGAACAGAAGAGGAACCAGCAAATTGAGCATCAGAATGCATTCTGCCCATAGTATCTGTCATACCATAAGAGGCCGGGCCTGCCGCCATATTATCAGGATGCAGCGTTCTGCCGGTTCCGCCACCAGAAGCTACTGAAAAATATTTTTTCCCTTTCTCTATACATTCTTTTTTATAAGTACCTGCTACCGGATGTTGAAAACGTGTCGGGTTGGTAGAATTGCCGGTAATGGATATGTCGACTCCTTCCGTATCCATGATCGCTACTCCTTCCATTACATCATCAGCACCATAGCATCTTACACTTGCCCGCTCCCCTCTTGAATATTTTATTTCCTTCACTATATGTAAAGAGTTGGTATAGTAATCAAAATTTGTTTGAACATAGGTAAATCCATTAACGCGCGATATAATCTGAGCGGCATCTTTCCCCAGTCCGTTAAGTATAACTCGCAAAGGATTTGTCCGTACTTTGTTTGCCGACTTAGCAATACCAATAGCTCCCTCCGCAGCAGCAAAAGATTCATGCCCCGCTAAAAAGGCAAAGCATTGAGTATCCTCCCGCAAAAGCATCGCTGCCAAATTGCCATGTCCTACTCCAACCTTACGATTATCAGCAACAGAACCGGGAATACAGAAAGCTTGTAGTCCTTCTCCTAGTGACAACGCTATATCAGCCGCCTTTGTGATGCTTTTTTTTATCGCAATGGCAGCCCCTAGCGTGTATGCCCAACAAGCATTTTCAAAACAAATAGGTTGGATTCCCTTAACTATGTTATGTACATTTATTCCTTTCTGCTCACAAATATTCTTTGCTTCATCTAGTGATGCAATATCATTATTTTTCAAAACTTCATTAATGCCCGTAATGCGGCGTTCATATCCTTCAAATGTAGTCACTATTCCTCATCTCCTCTCTATCTTACTCATGCCGGGGATCTATTACTTTCACTGCTTCATCATATCGTCCGTATTGACCTGTCGCACTCTGCAAAGCCTGGTTAGCCTCTATCCCTTTGGATATCATTTCCATCATTTTTCCAAGATGAACAAACTGATAGCCAATAATTTCATTGTTTTCATCAAGTGCAATTCGGGTAACATACCCTTCTGCCAATTCCAAGTATCTAGGCCCTTTATCCAAAGTACCATACATAGTTCCGATTTGACTGCGTAACCCTTTGCCCAGATCTTCCAAGCCTGCACCTATTGGCAACCCATCTTCAGAAAATGCTGTCTGTGTTCTACCATATGTAATTTGAAGGAATAACTCGCGCATAGCAGTATTGATAGCATCACAAACCAAATCGGTGTTTAATGCTTCTAAAATTGTTTTTCCCGGAAGTATTTCTGAAGCCATAGCCGCCGAGTGAGTCATCCCAGAGCATCCGATTGTTTCTATTAGAGCTTCTTGAATAATTCCCTCCTTAACATTCACAGTTAGTTTACAGGCTCCCTGTTGCGGCGCACACCAGCCAATACCATGGGTTAACCCGCTTATATCTTTGACCTCTCTTACCTTTGTCCATCGTCCTTCTTGCGGAATGGGAGCAACTCCATGATTAGGCCCCTTGGCTACAGTACACATTTCTAAAACTTCTTTTGAATAGTTCATCTTCTCTCTCCTCTCCAGCTAAAAATAAAGAAACTCCTACTAGTATATTAATTACTAGTAGGAGTCATCACCGCACACGGATTTAATGGCGAACTCCATCGCCTCTTATAATAGCTTTATTATAACAATGCTTGCCTTAAATAGTCAATTTAGTTTTTTTATATGTTGTGTTCATGTTCATACTCACACAACTAAGTTGCTTAATTATGAAACCCCCAATAGCGAGATGGCGACCTTTTCATTATTTTATTGAGCATCGATGCAACTGGCCCTTTAAAATTCGTAGTCTAGTGGCTCTATAATCACACCAGTAATTATGCTACCATTATTACAATCTTCTTTAGCATATCGCTTCAGATAGGAATCTGCTAGGGGGATTGTAATATTTCGTTTCATATCATTATCTGAATAATGTTGTTAACAAGGAGATGTCCAGTTTGTTAAAAGTCACAGAAGCCTGGAGGAAAGCATATCCCGAAGCAAATGTTGGTGTAATGGTTATAAATAATGTGTTTAACCCTGCACAATGTAAAGAATTAGATATTCATAAGCAAACCTTAATAGAGAATCTAGCTGCAAGGTTTTCAGATCGAAAAGAATTAAATGATCATAGTCCAATCAAGGCTTATACTGATTATTATAAACGGTACGGAAAGACGTATCATGTCAAGCAACAAATAGAATCAGTTATTTTCAAAGGTAAAAAAATCCCAAGTGTGGCTAGTCTGGTTGAAGCCATGTTTATGGCCGAACTAAAAAACTGTTTACTGACTGCGGGGCACGATTACAAAACACTAAAACTGCCTCTAACTCTGAATGTTGCAAAGGGTGATGAAAAATATATTCTAATTAATGGTCGTGAACAACAGTTAAAGCCAGGGGATATGCTTATTCAAGACTACGAGGGAATTATTTCTAGTATTATTCATGGACCTGATTTACGAACTCAAATAAAGCCCGACACACAAAAAGCCGTTTTTGTCATTTACGCACCTCCTGGTATTACCCAAAAGGAAATATCAGATCACTTATCTGATATTTCCAATTACGTCGCGGTTGTCAGCGCAAACGCTGAAATTGAGTTGCAACAGATTTTCAGTTAATACGGCTTGTGCGGATATATCCCAGTTTCACACCAACCAGCCGTCCCCCGTGATTCTATTCAATTCCTGCTATTAAATAAACGTCCCGAAGGACGGCTGGTTAGTGCAAGGGTAAAAGAAAAACGCCCCGAAAGACGTTCAAATATATATACATATCAAAACTCTTCATTTATTACCCATTTCCCACCCACATAATCCTTATCATATACACTAAGAATAATCCGTACTGCTCTTTTCAGTATTCCATCTGATGTATTATCAATTATTTTACGCGGAATATTAGGCCTATCATCTGTAGGTCCTTGATAATAATGACTTACTATATAACTATAATACGTGGTCTTATAATCATAAGTTACTTTTATCTTAACCGTTTGTTCCTTCAATACTAATTCCCAAATACCAGCTACTTTTACAAATCCTTTTAATTGCGGACATTCTAATAAGCCTTCAAACACATTATTGATATCTGTATCCATGTTACACCCGCCTCCTTATTCCATTTATTTACATCGTTCGGCGGAAAACAAATAATTCCTGCTATTAAATATATTAGGCGATGCAAAATATCACGCCGCTTATTTTTAATAATTGATAAGCCGCTAACCTCATCGCTAGCGGCTTATCAATTATTAAAACGATTCTACAATACAACATTATCATGGATTTTTCCGTATGTCTCTATCATCTTTTTCACATGTCAAATAGCCGGACAGACCATGTTCCAATATATATAAAGTACCATTTCTATCAACTCTCGAAAAAACACCCCCTGTCTTCACATTTCTTTTGGATTGTGTAAAACACTTTACATCTATAATAAGAAAATTAGTATAATATATTTTTTAACAACATAGTTGTGATCAGCAGAATTTAAAGGAGGAAAAAGAATAGTGAAAATACTTGGAGTTTCAGGTTCACCTATTTCCAACAGCAATACCGACCGCGCTGTCAAGGCAATACTGAATGCAACAGGATTAGAAGCAGAGTTTATCAAATTGAGCGATTATAAATTTTCTGGTTGCATGCACTGTCTGAAATGTACATACACGAATAAGTGCGCAATTACAGATGACGATGGTCCTATGCTAATTGAAAAAGCTAGAGAAGCGGATGCAATTGTGATAGGAGGATGGACGCCTTACTCATCATTGGATTCACGTACAAAGGCATTCATGGAGAGATGTTTTGCTAACCGGCATTTAAAGAACTATATGAAAGGTAAACCAGCTGTTTCCGTGGTTACACATGCAGCGCCAGAAGCAAATCTTGAGTTGCCGCAGGCGGCTTCTATGGGGCAAAATTCCATCATGTACTATATGATGGAGGAAGGAATGAATTATCTCGGTGGGGTGAAAGTCATGGGTAACGTGCCTTGTATCAGATGCGGCGTTGGTGACACATGTGAGATATCTGGTCTTAAAATGCTATTAGGTCCGACCGCCACAGTAGCAAAAGCCGGTGTTAACAAATTCGAAGATCAACCATCAATGGAAGAAGCTAATAGATTGGGCAGATTAATTACCGAGACACTAAAAAAAGAAGTATCTCCAAAATAGAAACATGCCTCTGCTAAAGTAGCAGAGGCATGTTTCTATTAAAAGATTATAAACCAGACTACTAATTTTCCTAAATGCCCCGATTCTGATATATCGTAATGCTTTCAGTAGACACGGTAATACGATGGCCATCAATATGAACCAGATGTTCTTTGCGTAATTCACCTAACACATTTGTCACCATAACTCGAGAGGCGTTGACAAGGCTGCCGATATCCTGATGTGTGAGATCCAGTGCTATGGTAAGTCCGGCACCGGTTCGTGTCCCGTAGCTCTCCGCCAATCTGCAAAGCACACCTAGCACCCTGCCTCTTACGTCATTAAAGGCGGTGTGGGACATGTGCTCAGTATACGTATTCATTTTTTTGCCCAGATATTGGACAATTTTGAGCGCCGTTTGGGGGTTGCTTAAGAGCTTGACAAAGAGTTCCTTAGTGCAACAGCATATAAATGTATCTTCCATAGCCACTGCATTCATGGTATGCACAGCGTTCTCGAAAAAAGTGACTTCGCCAAAAATGTCTTCAGATTTCAAGTAGTCGAGTGTAAATTCCTTACCCTCTTCTGATATCTTATATAGCTTCACCCTACCGGATTTAATGAGGTAGATCGAGTCTGCCTCCACTCCTTCAGTGAAAATCAGCTCATTTTTACGGTAGATTTTTTTTAGAGCGAGATCGCCAATCTGTTCTCGATCAGTGTGACTTAAAGCGGAAAAGATATCTAAATTTTTCATGCATCGCTCGGTCATAATCACTATCCTCCAATATGGCTATTTTGCACAACCCACCCACTTTTTCGGGGGAAATATCCTTCCATAGCTGTATTTATTTTTTTACAATTCCACTTAAATTACTTTTCTTCTGTTATTTCTGTAATTCTCCTTTTCTTATTGTTGAAAATGTTTGGAGTGAAATTTGCAACCTCAGTAGCAATCCCCTGTCTTTTTGTAGTATATCACAAGACAGAACCACCAGCCCCATGCCCCGAACCAAATCGACAGCCTTTGTGTGCTTAAGAAAACCGATATCGCATTCCTTTGGATTTGCACACATTAGATATCCAATCAATCGAATACAAGGTGAGGGCCTTTTACTTTTGGCATTGCCCCAAAAGTAACAAAAAGTCTAGGCCCTAAGCCTCCAAAAGCTGAAAAACCGGGCGATATTCCTAAAATCCGTAAACTCGCTACGCTCAGACAGTACGGATTTCTTAACGGAATACCGCCCGGCTTTTCTCCTGCGGAACGCTTTTTCCGGCAAAGGCCGAGGGGTTACGGGAGTTACGAGGGTTACTGGACGCAAACAGTACAGCCACCTGTTCCGGGTTTCGTATTTGACACCCCTTGTTTTATAAGACCTCCACGACTCTCAAAAACTATACTTTCTTATCTTAACAAAAAGGATCTGTGGTGAAACTATAGTTTCATCACAGATCCTTTTATAGCCTTGTATCCCATAACTACCAAAAATTTAGAAGTAGAAGTCAATCCCCAGTTTGACAGTGTTTAGCTTGCCGGTATGAATACCGTCAGTAGGCTTCAGGGAGGCAGCCCACAAAAAGATATCAATATTTTTATCAATGATGAACTGCCCTGTTAACTCCGGCCCTTTTAGGCCCCAATCATATTTAGACACCCAACTATCTCCCGCTAATCTTTTTCAGAACATCATTCGTAATATCTACACCACCGGCAATTACATCATTCTTACTAATTATTATAGTTAAGCCTTTCTCCTTCATTATTTCATTAGCGGCTGCCGCCACCTTATCAGAAATTGGTTTTAACAATTCCAACCGCTTCTTCTCCAGTCGTGATCCAAGTTGCCGGTCAAGCTCTAGTTTTTCCTTATCGTTTAATCCGGAGGCTTTGCTTTCATATTCCTGTTTGGCCGCTGCCTGCTCGGTTTGCAATTGAGCATTGGCCTGCAGCGTATCAGGATGCTGATTAATAAGATACATAAAATCGGCATAACCGATTGATCCGGCAGCAGATGGAGCGGCCTGCGCTGCACCTCCAATTAACAACAGAAATACTGCAAAGAATACAGGAAACAACTTATTACGCAAAATCTTCATCCTCTTTTTATTCTCCCTTTGTTGCGACTACCTTAGAGTCAGTTTGCTTTACAACACCCGCATTGATTAACTTTTGAACAATGTCCTGCTGAATAGCCAATGACTGGATGAATCCCTCCAGCGGCATGATCAGCCGTTTATTGATTTCGACCACTGGCTGGCCATTGTCACTTTTCAAATGAGGTTGCATGGTCAATAAATCAATTCGCACCAGATTGCCGGTAACGTGGACGGCACTAATGCTATCAGCAAAAACTTCCTGATTCATGTTATATGGATTCCTCCTTCTTTACTTTGAATTTTATAGATCCTGAGGGCCGATACTTTTTTCGACCCTCAGGATTTTATTTAAAAATGCAGGAATACCGCTTCCACAGCTTGTATGGTATCATCCAGATTTTGCTGCGCAACCAAGATGCCAGCGACCACCACCAGTTTACTACTGTCATCGCCTGCTTGGAGCAAGGCTACAGCCGCTTCATTGGTAGGCCAGATACTGAGAGCACCATTCGTATGCAGCATTTGGAATTCCGCTCCACCAGTGCCTACAGTGAATCTTGTGGCACTGGCGTTATCAGTTGGCTCAGGCGGCATGGTCTGTCCAGTGGATTCTGTCGGCGCCAGCGTCAGACTGCCGCGGCTGCCGGTTGCCGAATAGTAGACCACCGGTTGCGTTCCTTCTCCCACTCTGACCACAGCGATGTTGCCGGTTGCCGTCGAAACAGTTTCGGATTGACCGGTCGTATCCGCCCCAGCGAGCGATACCGTCACCGTCTGACCGGTTACAGTCACGTTGTAACCTCTTGACTGACCGCTCGCCGGTGTTATTTGCAGGGCGGACGGAACCTGGGCTACAGGCGTTAACGATGTAATACCATCTAAGTTAACCCCTGTATGAACTATTTCTACCGGAATGTTGGTATTTCCTGCACCGCCAGTTAGACCGACTGTTGGCGGCGGTGCTACAATCGTTTGGTTGGAATGAGTAACCGCCGTAGTAACTGCTTCTGCCATTGGTTCGGTGAAAGTTTTGTAAAAAAACCAGTTGCCGGTTGTAGCATAATTGGGTCTCGTGCCTTTATACGCCTGGCCGTAACGTTCGTTGTAGCCGGACATACTTTCGACAGTATCGTCTGGATCAGTAGAGTAAACGTAATAGTTATAACCACTTCCCGGCTGTATCCCCGTATCTGTTGCTAAGTTGTTGATAAAATTGTTGTCTGCGACTAGTGTAATATTGCCACCATTGCTGGCAACGACACTATTGAGAGTGATATTCTTGCCGGCAATTGCAGTAACCGCTCCGTTGGTTGTCGTAATGGTGTTGTCAACGGTAATATTGCCCGAACTAGTTAACGTAACTTCCTTGGCAGTGACACCCAGGCCTCCGTTGCCGGTAAACCCTATAGACGCCGCAGTGAGATTTACCGATCCGCTTGCCAGAATAGAAGCCGTATCGCCATACGTGATATCCGAATCAATCAGTAAATCGCCAGCATCACGATAGGTAATGTTCACAGTGCCACTGTTGGTTTTAGCTATGGTATTACTATCGCCATTCATACTATAAGCTGAATAGGAATATGTTGCAAGCGACCCGACGTGATTGGAAGCGTTATCCAACACAAAGCTCCCTTCACCCAAAAGCAACCGAATTACGTTAATAGGCGCTGTTTGTGTAATAGTGCCACCCGATTCCAAACCGACAGAAGAATTTACTAATGTACTACCATTCCAAATGCCGTTGCTGGTAATACCGGAAAGATTGCCTACCGTCCCGATAGTAAAACCATCAGGGTCGGAGATTGCCATAGTCCCGACATTAGCAGCCAACGTATTGATATCAAGATAATCTTGACCATATAGCCAAAATCTGCAATTCGGACCGTACAAGTAAAGGCCATTGGCAATAAGCGTATTGGCAATATTTACATGTGATGCCACATTGCTCGAATTAAGGCTGCCGTCTACAGTGAGATAAAAATTCCCGGTTCCTGCATTAATGTAGACAGTCGGATCGCCGCTGCCAAGAGTCAACTGCTCTCCGGCGGGTATCACATCATGAAAATAAATATCATAATTGTCGGAAGTGGCTGAAAAATAATTGACATCATTGGCACCATTAAGAGTTATAGTTCCATGAGAATATGCCCTTAAGTAATCACCGGAAAAATTACCGGAACCACTCTCGGTAATTTTTCCGCCTGCATCTAAATACAAGCTATCTGTCGAGGTAATGGCGCTGTTAATCGCAATATCGCCACTTGACACTAAGGTAAGTCCGCTTGTCAGCGACAGCGGTGAATCTACATAAAGTATGGTAGTTCCGTTGCCAGATGAGTTTGTAACCGTTCCTTGGTTTTTTCCTACGAGTGCCTCAGCATAGTATGTCGAAATTCCACTGCTGCTATTGCCCACATGACTATATACGGCACTAGTGCTGGTTGAGTCAGAAATAGTTCCTGTGTTATTGCCGACCAGACCGCCTACAAAACTGGCAAGTGTGCCTCCTGTACTATTTGTTACGCCAGTATCGTCGCTTGTAATGGTTCCGCTTGAATAGGCGGCGGAAATAGTTCCGGTATTATAACCTACAAGCCCCCCTACAGCTACTCCTTGAACACTATCTGTAACAGCAATGCTGCCGGTCCGAGTTACTGCACCGCTGCTATGGCTGTTCGTAATAGAGCCGGAATTTTTCCCAACAAAGCCGCCTAACCGGTTGGCCCCACTCACTGCACCTGAACTGTAGCTGCTACCAATAATACCACCAGCATCATTTTGCCCTGCCAATCCGCCCACAGCATAGTAGCCAGTTACATCGCCCGTACTATGACTGTCTGTAATGCTTGTGCCGCTTCCAATATTATAGCCCACCAATCCTCCAACCCAGCCTGTACCGGTTACATTGCCCGTGCTATAACTATTAGTAATAGTTCCTGTATACGCAACTCCGTTCATAGTTCCAATATTGTTGGTTCCGACCAGACCGCCGACATCATTGCTGGCACTTGAACTGTACACATCTCCAACAATGGAAGCCAAAACTTCACCAGTGTTATAGCTGGCACTAATAGCACCATAGTTTGTTCCGACCAAGCCGCCGACATCATTGGATGTGGCGTTTACTGTACCGGCGTTATAAGAGTTGGTAATGGAGGTATAACTCACGCCCACCAGACCACCAACCGTACTAGAACCGTTGACTTCTCCATTGTTATAACTACTTATTATTGAGCCGCCCCAAGCGCCGCCCACTAGGCCACCGGTTACATAATCAACTTGATAGTTAGAAGTCGCGCCAGTAAAAAGATAACTATTTACGGTGCCAGTGTTATAACTATTGCTAATTGTCCCGCTATATTGAGCTCCCACCAATCCGCCAACAACGTTTGTGCCGTCATAATTTGTATTGGTTCCGATACCAGTCGAACTAACGTCACCGCTATTGTAGCTGTCGGTTATATCACCACGGTTTTCGCCCACCAGTCCGCCAACATGCAAATAACCGGTTATAGTGGCACCATTATAGCTATTGATAATGCTGCCTGCATTATATCCCACTAATCCGCCGAGCAGTCCTGTACCACTATTGCTAATCGTTCCGTTCAATATACCAATATTACGAATGGTTCCTGATAAATAGCCAAACAAACCTGTTGGATTACTTGATGACGAAGCGCTGATGGTTAGACCACTGATTGAGTGGCCCAAACCATCAAACATACCGCTAAAAGTAGAAATCAACGAACTAGAATAGGAAGCAGTAGGAGCAGTTACGTCTACTCCCAATGCATACATTCCGCTGGTATCAGTATTGATACCAGCTACTAGATCCTCCAACGTATACTCTAAGGTATAATTATCACCATTAATGGTCAAATTGTTGGTTGTGCTACTCCCTGCATTAAAACTAATGGCGGCCCCGTTCGCCAGTTTGTACGCATTTCCGTAAGTCATAACCAAGCTATTTCCATTACCGCTGGCAGTGATATCGGCATTAATGTAGATACTACCTGTTCCAGTCAGCAACTGCAACGAACTGCCATCACCAGAATAAGTAATAGGGCTGCTAACCGTGATAGCACCGGAATTGGCGTTTAATATTAACGTACTGTTGTTTGAGGACCAGGAAATAGGACTAGTAACAGTAATGTTAGAAGCGGTATTCGTTACCGTTGCACCAGCGCTAAGTGCGGTACTCAAACTTTGGGCTGCTGCGGCATCAATAACTAAGTAAGTGGGGTCAAGCAGCCAGTTGCCACCGCGGCCATTAGTTGCGCCCACCAGTACAGTACCGGACACACTGAGATTTTTTTTGCCGGAAGTTTCCACATTGCCACCATTACCACTCACACTGCCCCCTCGGGAAGTAATGGTACCGGAAAACTTAGTGGTATCATTCGCCCATATAATCACCTGGCCGCCGTCTCCGTTGGTTATGGCGTCGGCATTAATGGCCGCACCGGCTTCTACCGTTGTAAGCGTAGCTGATTTTTCACTGCTGCCGCCCTGATAAGCACCGCCAATTAAGGCGATACCGCCACCCTGATCACCCGACACATCAATACGGGTTGTTGAGGCAAGCAGCACTTCATCCCCCAACACCTTAACTGTGCCACCAGTCAAGCCGCTGGTCTTGCCGGAAGCATCCAGCGTGCCGCTGACACTGACAACTCCATTCGCTCCGCCATCCAACACAATCTTGCCGTTTCTCTCAGCCAGTCCCTGCGCCTGGATGATCCCACTGTTGTTGACCACTGTTCCGGTCAGATCCCCGGCCGCTTTGGCCGTCATGACTACGAGACCCCCATTTGCCTGAATCAGGTTGTTATTGCTGGCCTGCGCATTTAACGCTTCCTGGTCAACTGTCAGGTTGATCAGGCCGTCGCCAGCAAAGTCGAGGGTGGTGGCATTACCGGCAGCCAGAGCCACGCTTCCCTTATTTGCAATGATAACGCCTTCATTGCTTACTTGGTTACCTAATAAGGCCACATAACCACCGTCTGCAGCCTGGATGGTTCCCTGATTGACTACACTGCCGCTTCCGCCGTTGCTAAAGCTGTATTTTCCTGCCAGAAAATCGCTATCGCTCAGGTTCTGGGTGGAGGCCAACAAACTGCCGACATTGACCTGCGAACCGGGCGCGAACAGGATGCCGTTGGGATTGACTAAGAATACTTTGCCATTGGCATTGAGTGCACCGTATATGGCTGATGCGCTGCTTCCCACTACCCTGTTTAAAGCGATTGAGCTGGCACCGGGCTGTAGGAAGTTCACAGTTTCGCCTTTAGCTATGTCAAAGCTTTGCCAGTTAATGGACACTTTGTCAGTTGTTTGGGTTATTGTGGTGGTCGTGCCACTGTTCGTTACGGTAGCGCTACCACTACTTACCGTACTGCCACTAGGATTGGCTAAGCCAGTTGCATAGCTGCTGAAGAACAGGGTTGTTGCCAGTACCACCGGCACAAAGACTTTTGTCAAGGCTCGCTGCCACTGACGTTTCCATTTGCGTTGCATGTTCTTCCCTCCTTAGAAATAGGTTACGCCCTGCAGCCAGAGGCGTCCGCTTTTATCAGTGTCGGACTGGGCAGCGTTACTGCCGATTTTCCAGGCGTAGTTGACTTTTACTGCGTAGTGGCTGGGCATTCCCCACAGTACACCCACCCCCGCGCCGGACAGTGATCGCCGGTTGTCGGTGTCGGTTGAGTCTTTTTCGATATGGGATACGCCGCTGTCATAGAAACCGATAAGTTGCAGTATTTGTTTGGATTGTTTGAGTGGAATGGTCCAGTGCAGCTCGCCACTAAAGAGCCAGGCTTCGTCACCGGATGCTTCGTCGGCCGGATAGGATCTCACGCCATTGGCTCCACCTAACGAAAACCGTTCGGAGGAGTCGAGGTTGGTGGAGGCCCACTGACCGCTAAAGGTGGTCTGTAAAAACAGGCGCTGATTTATTGTCTGCTGCCGAAACAAGCTGTACACGGTTTTGTTCCAGTGGCCGGTGGGCGGCAGGCTGGTATTGGACTGGGCAGACAGGTCACCGTTATACCATTGGAGGGAATAGGCGGTAACGCCGCCGCCCCACAGCTTATCGCGGCTGTCTCCGTTTACTCCCAGGCTGACGGCATGGGAGAATTTATTGGTCACGCTGCTGATACTATCAATCTGGTCGCGGAGGTCTTTATGGTCATATCCCAGTTGCAGGTTCATATTGGCCATACGTGATCGGTTTACGGCCCAAGTCAGATCGGCGTGTTTGCTGTAGGCGGTGCCGTGTGCATTGAGATAATCATAGTCTTCACCCAGCCAGTAACGTATTTTGGAATAGCCGAGATTGAGGATCAGGCTGTCCGCTACCGGTAGCCGGTAACTGGCTCCTGTCAGAGAAATTTCGTTGTCGGCTCTGGTCGTACTGAGACTTAGTACATCTCCGCCATGCGCCAGGTTATCCAGTTGGTAGTTGAAGGCGCTTTGCATTTGGCCGATGAACCGGTTACCCCAGTTGTTGATAGCAATGTTGCCGTGAACATTGCCTGTTTTCTCGGTAGCTTCGACAATACAGTCGGCAACTCCGGTATTTTTTCCGGGTAACAGTGTCACTTTAGCGTTTACACCGGCCAAATCACCGGCCAGCAGCACGGCGCGCTCCAGATCTTGGTTGTTGATGTAGTCGCCCGTCTGCAACGCAGCCAGTTGATGCCGGATGGCCTGATCACTGGCCAAACTCTTGTTTTTCAGAATGATATCGCCGTAACGGCCCACTACTACTGCGATTTCCACACGACCCTTATCAATATCCTGAGCCGGCAAGTAGGCCTGCGCCACCAGATAGCCCTGCGCCTTGAAGTATTGCGTAATTTTCTTCGTAATTTCATTTAGGTCGCTGAAGGTCAGCTCCTGATGAAGCTTGTCCTGATAAAGCGTCACCAGTTCTGCGGTTGGAAAAAGGTCCTGACCGGTAACCACAATCTCTTCTACCCGGATTTTAAGGCCTTGATCTGCTGCCACAGGCGGCTTTAGCGCCGGTTCTTTGACTGTTAGGTCGGGCCGTTCTTCTTTAGGCAGGCTGCGTTCGGTAATTTGCGTGTTACGCAGCGCATTGCCGGCGTCGGGCAGTTCAGGGGCGGCAAAACTTGTGGCCGACATACTGAGTAACAGTGCAGTGGTCAGTACGCTAAGTTTCTTATGTTTGTTTCGCCTTTTCTTACAAACTAACATGCTGATCTTCCTTTCTGTTTAGAGTGGATTCTTTAAAGTGACATCATTTTTCTGTTTTGTTTAATCACCGACAACCTTCTAATATAGCGTTCTCGCTCTCCTTTCTACTTAAAATAATATAAAAATTGCCAAACTGCGCAGCAAAAAAGCTAGTGCAGCTTGGCAATCATAGATACAAATATCGGTAGACCCATAGCTTTGCGTCCCTGCCTTTCGACAGGTCTGCCTAAATTTTATTAATTTAAGTAATAATTACATCCTTAATCCCCAAATTCCTTCAAGTTATTACTGATTATTACATTTTATTGCTATTTTTTAGTAAAATATTTTCATTATGTGCCTTAGTTTATAAACCAAGCCACATATATTATTAAAATCAGTTGACTAACTAGCCTTTTTTCCTAAAAAGTCAACATGATTGGCCCGTAAGTACATATAAGGTTCACCCTGTTGATTTACCCCTGTCCTATAGCTTGCTTTAACCAAATTATTTCTGCCCTTCTGCAAATTATTACCTATAATTTCAGCTAGTTTCCCAATTGTTTGAATCGTAAACCACATAGTTTCTCACTTTTCTGATTATTCCGCACGATTCGTACCGCGAATCGCAATTATAGATACTGCCTGTCCATGCTAAGCGTACTGGTAGTCCGCTGGTCAGTACCGCTCCGAAGAGCGGTATCCAACACAGCTTTTTTGTTACTCGTTAACCTTTACCTTGCGCATATTCAGATCGCCGGTATAAATCCGCATGGTGTCAAGGGGACGGGGTTGTTGACACATTCTCATGCTTTTAAAACAATGCCTCTGTTAATTCCCGTAATTCTTTCGATTTGTCGAATTGATAAGTTATGCTTCTGCTTAAGTATTCTTAAGTACGTATTTCTTGTTTGACAATCAAGTTGTTGCAAATCTATTGCGTTTTTTAAGTTACAGACCATCTTTATTATTTCTCTTGCTTCTTCGTCCGTAATTCGCTGTCTGACTTCATTATCAATATCTAAGCATTCATGCTCGCTTCTACTATTGATATATTCTATAAATTTTTGTCTTCTTTTTTCATTATCATCGCTTATCATACCCATTAGGAGATTTATAGTTACCAAGTTTGCTTGATTTACATATTCATGAAAGCTACTCCATTTATATTCCTCAACGTGTTTTACCAGTCCAGCCTTAACTGGATTTTGATGAATATATCTTAGTACTGTTTGAAAATATTCATCATCTTTTACTGGCTCACTCTTAAATCGATCTTGAAATAGATTACCAACTCTCTGATATTTCATATTATACCAATACACATAACTCCCGCATAACCGGCGCATTATTTGTTCCAATGGTTCGATTCCTATCTTCATTAATAGGTGTACATGATTTCCCATCAGGCAATATGCATAGATGTCATATCCACTTTTTTCTTTGTAGCGTAACAGTGCCTCAAGGAATTGGGCACAATCTTCTTCGTCTTCCAAAACTGTCTGACGGTTTATTCCCCGCATTATTATCTGGTATATTCCGCTGCTACTCTTTTTTCTTGCTGTTCTTGGCATGCTTCCCCCCCAAGTTCATTTTATTTTGCATTCCTTTCGCTGTCAATAACCCCGTCCCCCTGACACTTCATTCCATTCTTTTTCCAAGATAATGGTATAAAACCATCGAATACCGGAAATATAGTTGTTTATGGTTCCGGCAGACAGCTTTTTTTCTTTTTTGAGATACAGAATATATTGCTGGATATCGGTTTCGGTAATTTCATCCAGGCATTTATTTTGATTTTGCATGAAGGTAATAAATGCTTGAATCCGACGAAAATAGGACTCTCGCGAAGATTCAGAAGTCCCTTTGAGTTCAAAGTATATGTTAATTTCATGTTCGTAGTTGTTCATGTAAACTACCTCCCCGTAATAAGTGATATAGATGTCACTTCATTTTTACCGCAGGAAGTAGGTGGAGCGCGTATTGTTTTATGGATAGTATTTATTTTGCTTTTTGAGCATGATATAATCATAAAAGTAAAAAGTATCTTTCTTTTTGGATTGTTTTCTTTGACGATTAAACAATATCACAAAAAGGAGATACTTTTTATTTTTTATTCTTTTTTATAGCCATCGCGTCTAGCGATTTCGTTCTTCTTTTGTATCCTATACTTTATCTATCACATCAATATGATTTATGTTTCGATTCAACCCAACTCATTTCCATATACCATTCTTATTTACCATAAAAAATCGAGTAGGAGGCGGTGATTAACCGCCGTCCTCTCACACCACCGTACGTACCGTTCGGTATACGGCGGTTCGGTAAGTTTCAAATGGGGTTAACATTTATGCTAACTCTTTTCTTTTGGCGTAT
>Ga0316604_10000989_pt1 | contig 28277 bp, 27 predicted proteins | sample OWC_soil_day20_C_FD_207650 | JGI IMG/M metagenome (GOLD analysis project Ga0316604, IMG submission 207650) | Wetland soil microbial communities from Old Woman Creek delta, Ohio, United States - OWC_soil_day20_CT | ecosystem: Environmental > Terrestrial > Soil > Wetlands | place: USA: Ohio... | reverse complement strand
GGGTTTCGCTCAGGTCGTGGCGATGCAGCACGACAAAGCCGAGGCGCTGGACGACCGGCTCCAGATCGAAGGTCGCCTCATAGAATGACTTGCTGCTTTCGACGATGTAAAACACGAACTCCCCTTGCTGCGAAAACCGGAAAAAGGCGAATGATAGGGGAGAAGCGTGGCTTTCCGGCAATGCCTGCGGTCGACTGCCGCAAAAAGCCAAATTTGCTGCGGAGCGCCGCAAGCCGCGACGCTCCGGTTTATTGCCGTCAAACGCGATACTGGCTGACGATATTCCGCATTTCCTGGGCCAGTTGGACCAGTTCATCGGAAGTATTCGACGTGGACTGCGCGGCGGCGCTGTTTTCCTCGGTCATCTGGGCGATTTTCTCGACCTGCTGGGCGATGTCGGTGCTGGCAACGCCTTGTTCGCGAATCGAACCGGTGATGTCGCTGACCATCTCGACGGTATCGCGCGAGCCGCTGCCGATTTCCTGCATCGCACTGCTCGCCTGCTCGGCGTAGCCGACGCCGGTCGTCACCGCCCCTTCCACCGTCTGGATGCTGAGCACGGCGGCCTGCGAACCGGCCACCATCTGCTGGATGGTGGCCGCGATTTCCTGCGTGGACTGGCCGGTGCGTTCGGCCAGCTTGCGCACCTCATCGGCGACCACGGCAAAACCACGGCCCTGTTCGCCAGCCCGCGCTGCCTCGATCGCGGCATTGAGCGCAAGCAGGTTGGTCTGGTCGGCAATTTCCTTGATCACGGCGACGATGCTGCTGATCTTCTCGCTTTGCAACTCCAGCTCGGTCAGCTGACCCGAGGCGTTCTTGACCGTCTGGGCAATACCGTTGATCGATTGCACGGTGTCGCCGATGATGCCCTCGCCCTTGTGGGCCAGCGCACCGGCATTGGTCGATAGGCGCTTGGTCTCTTCGGCGCGGTCGGCGACGTGATTGACGCTGACCGTCATTTCCTCGACCGAGGCAGCCATGCTGGACGCGGCTTCGCTCTGATAGCTGGAAGCGACGGACATTTCGCGGGCGGCGGTCGACACCTTCTGGGCCGCGGCATTGACCGACTCGGCATGCTGGGAAATCTGGCGGAAACTTTGCTGCAAGCGCTGCAACAAGCCGTTGAAGGCATGCGCGACCTTGGCCAGTTCGTCATTGCCGCTGACCTTGAGACGGGACGTGAAGTCGAGTTCCTGTTCGACGCGCGAGAACATGCCGACCATATTGTCGAGCGAGCCGGAGACATGGCGATAGATGACGAAACCGATGGCGGCGACCAGCAAGCCGACCAGCAGCACCGCGCCAATGACCATGCTCCGGGCACGCTCGTAGGTTGCGAAGGCTTCCTTCGCCCCGCGGTCGGCCAGCACCTGGTTGTATTTGACATGCTCGATCAGCGCCACATTGAGGCCGTCGATGACCTCACGCGCCTGACTCGTGATCTGGATGCCCTCCTCGCGCTTGCCCTGGCGGGCAGCATTGAGGAACTTCTCGGCGAAGGCCGCGTATTGCTCGGCCAGGCGCTTGTCGGTGGCGAGCATTTCGCGATCCTTGTCATCGCTGAGCAGTTTTTCGTAACTGGTCAGCGCGCCACGCATTTCGACCAGGCGTTCATTGAAGCGCTTTTCCAGGGCAGCCAGCTTCTCGGCATCGGTTTCGATCAGCATGCTCAGCAAGGGCGGCCGGGCCCGGAGAAATGCCACCTGTGCGTTCTGCAGGGTGCTGATGCTGGGCAGCAACACTTCGTTGGTCTCGCGCACCCCCTGATTGATGGTCACGATCTGATAAAGACTGAAACCGCCGACGCCGACCAGGCCGGCAATCGCCAGGCCGATCAACAAAATGATACGTGTAGCAATAGTCATAAAAACTCCATCTCCCCAGGGCTGAATCTAATTCGATTTATGTAAGCAGGGGCCGATGATAGCCCCTCCGGAGACGCCTGACCAGCATCAAAACATAGCCAAAATAAATAAATAAACACTTATATAACAATGAACTATGAATCGAAACAATTCCGTACATTACATCGTGATGAGGCCCTATCAGACCCTGACCGCGAAGAAAAACCAAGGATTCAGGGCATAACATTTTGTTAAATTTAAATAATTAACCAGAAATTTCACGGCCAGCAATGCACTTCCCAGCCCCGGCCAGCGCATCGCTCAATGCTAATATAGAACATTATTTCGAAGCTTAAGCAGCCGGCGCTAGCGGAGCCACATGGTGAAAAAATCTTACTGGATCGTCCTGGTCCTGGTTTTTCTGGTCGGGCTCGACTGGTATATCCGCGCCCCGGATGCCCGCTCCCGGCAACTGAGCAGCACCATCGCAGCACAGGCCAGCCAGGAGTTGAAGGACTACCCTTACCAGTTCAAGGTGCTCAAGGTCAGCGGCGACACCGCCTATTTGAGTACGCCGCGCAGTTTCGAGGTACCGGCCTTCCGAGCACTGGCCGCGCTGTTCCCCGACATCGATACCAAGGACGCCAACAACCCGGCCTTTATCGCGGCCGAACAACGCCTCGGCCGGGTTCAGGCGGAAGCCCACGCCATCGTCCTCGCCCAGCCCGGCGTCAAGGAGGTCGTCTGGGAACTCGACCGCGAGTGGCTGCAACGCCATTTCATCGAAGTTCCCGCCAAGTAGCCTGGCCGCTCGATTGCTGCGGTGCACCGCCCGGCGCATGCAAAATTTGCACTCGGCCCGGGCTCCGGGTCTAATACAGCCCGGCCCGAATTGAAGAAATATTTGCCGACGCCGCAGTAATCCTTAGAGCAAATGCAAAATGCATCATAAAATGGTGGACTAAAATTTTCCGTGCAGTGCAGCAATCCGGATTGCCACTGCGGCCGGAACTGCATCGGACGAATCAAGGGGCAATGGTGGGAATACTCGAAAAACTCAAGGCACTGTTCAGACGCAAGGATGCCTTGGCCTTTCCGGAAACGATTGCCCCGGAAGAAAGCTCGGCCGAGCGCCGGCAGCGCACCCGCCTCAACGCCCGCGAAGGGACGCGGGTCCTGATCATCGACGATTCGAAAACCATCCTCGCCGTCCTCAAGAAATTCCTGCGCTCGGCCGGCTACGAAACCATCGAAGCGCTGGATGCCGAAAGCGGCCTCGAACTGATGCGCCAGCAGCGGCCGCAACTGGTCTTTCTCGACATCATGCTGCCCGGCATGAACGGCTTTGCCGCCCTCCGCCAGATTCGCCGCGACCCGCAACTGCGCGATACGCCGGTGATCATGATGAGCGGCAACGAACAGGCGATGGAAAAGTTTTTCGGCACCCGGATCGGAGCCGACGACTTCATGAAAAAACCCTTCTCGCGCTACGAAGTGTTTTTCCGGATCGAGCGCCTGCTCGATGAAAACCTGATTCCGAAACGCCTGCCGCCGCCTTCCGCCCTCGGCCCCGCCTCCCGGCCGGCGCCCTGAGCAACCCCGGCGCACCGCCGGGCCGCTAACGCAAGACCGAGGCGTAGCCCTCTTCCGCCAGCACCTGGCGCACCGCCGGCCGGGTCAGCATTCGGCGATAGTGGGCCAGACAGTTTGCCGGCAATGGAATACCGATCCGCTCGGCCCAGAACTCGACGTAAAACAGCGCCGCATCGGCAATGCCGAACTGCGCGTCGACATAGTCCCGCCCGGCCAGTTCACGATCGACGATGGCGAAGCCCTGGTCGATGATCTGCCGGCCCTGCACCTGGACCGAGGCATGGTCGCCGCTGCTCGGCGCAAAGCGCTCGGTCGTGAAGATGCGGGCAAAGCCCTGCGTATGCAGGGTATGCACCGCGTAGTTCATCAGGCCGAGGGCGCGCACCTCGCCGGGCAGCGTCGTCGGCAGCAACTGGCGCTTCGGGTAGCTGCGGGCCAGCCACCAGGCAATCGCCGAAAACTCGGTCAGCGCGGTGCCGTCGTCGAGGACCAGGGCGGGAACGCTGCCCTTGGGGTTGATCGCCAGATAGTCGGGCTTGTACTGATCGCCAGCCAGCAGGTTGACGATATAGGCCTCGAAGACCAGGCCACATTCTTCGAGCAGGATATGGATACCCGTCGAGCACGAGCCGGGCGTCATGTAGAACCTCTTGGTCATCGCTTCAGGCCGCCGCGAGAACTGCGGCCAGCGCCTCGTAACCGCCGTCGACGCTGAACACCTGGCGAAAACGGAAATCGACGAACATCTGGGCAAAGGTCTGGCTGGCATTGCCGTGATAGCAGTAGATGATCACCGGCTGCTCCTTGCCCAGCCGGCGGAACCAGCCTGGCAGCCGATCCTCGGCGAGGTGGGCGGCGCCGGGCAGATGCCCGCGCTGGTAGCTGGCGGTATCGCGCACATCGAACACGGTGGCCGCCGGCTCGGCGGCGATCAAGGCCAGGGCCTGGGCTGCCGGGATGCGTTGGTAGGTGGTTGGTTCAGCGAGGCTCATGAATATCGACAGGAATTGGCTGGGGTAACGGGGCGACGCAAGAGCAATGCCAAGTGGCGACCCGGCCAGCCGCCTTGGCAGGCGGCCTGTTGCCTGGCCACGGCAGCGACGCTTGTTGCTTTTACGACAACTTGGAGTCGTCGCCGACACGCCGGCAAGTCGCCAACGAAAATGACATCGTCACCACACAGGCGGCAGCCGTATAATCGTTTGGCATTTTTTTCCATTTATCGCAACCACTCCGGAAGCGCCGCATCGTATCTTGCCGACCGCAATGCCGGCGCCCACGACGCCCCGCCGCCGGCGATCCCTTCCAAGGAAATCATGACCTCACCCCGCTCCACAAAGCGCCTCAGCCAACTGCTCTGTGCGCTAACCCTCGGCCTTTCCAGCCAGTTCGCCCTGGCCGCGACCGAATGGCAGATCAACCCGGCTGGTAATGGCCTGGCCGGCGCCAGCCGCCTTTCGGCGCTTGATGTCGGCGGCGTCGGCTACGTGCAGATCCTGCCGAGCAGCACCGACCCGACCGGCTTCAATTTCATCGAACATGGTGCCTACCAAGCGCTGCAGTCGGACAAGAGCACGCCCTTCGGCGCGCAGGATCTGACCATTACCTACACGGTGATGGGGCACGGCAGCCTGCTCAACCCGTTCGCGCTCAGCTTCACTTCGGGCAGCATCAATCTTTATGCCGATCGCAATTTCGATTTCGCCAGTACGGCCGGCAGCTATGGCGCCGACAACGGCAGCCGCATTGCCAGCTTCAGCGTGCTCGGCGGCGGCCTCAACGCCAACGGCATGGTCAGTCTGCAGGCCAACGCGGTCGCCGGCAGCGTGCAGGCCGGCTACCTGTTCGCCGCCGACGGCAGCGATCTCGCCAACCGCAACAACGTGCAGATGAACCTCGGCGTCTTCAATCAGCAAACGACGCCGGACAGCCTGCTGGTAGCCGAGGTGGTCTGCGGCATGGCCGGCTCGACCGGTGCCGGCTGCAACGGCACGCCCTTCGTCAACACGCCGTTCGCCTACACGGTCAAGGATGGCGGCTACGCGACGATCTCCGCCGTGCCGGAGCCGGCAACGGTGAGCATGCTGCTGGCCGGTCTCGGCCTGATTTCCGTCGTCGCCCGCCGGCGCCGGATGGCGGCCTAAATCAGTTTCCCTTGAAGGTTTGCCGCCAGGCTTGCGGCGAGACAGCGAAGGCCTGGCGGAAATGATGGCGCAGCGAAACCGGCGAACCAAAGCCGGCGAGCAGCGCGATCTGCTCGACCGGCTGGTCGCTGCTTTCGAGCAGGCGCTGGCAAAGAGCCAGGCGCTCGCCGAGCAGCCAGTGGCCGACCGTACCGCCGGTCAACGCCCGGAAATGCCGGGTGAAACTGCGCCGGCTCATCAGCGCGCGGGCGGCCAGACTGTCCAGGGTATGCGGCAGTTGCAGATTGGCCCGCACCCAGTCGATCAGGCCGGCTAGCCGTGAATCGTGTGCCGTCGCCGGCACGGGCTGCTCGATGAACTGGGCCTGCCCACCCTGCCGGTGCGGCGGCACGACCAGCTGGCGGGCGACGCGGTTGGCGCTTTCGGCACCGAGACGCTGGCGCAGCATGTGCAGGCAACAGTCGATGCCGGCGGCGGTGCCAGCCGAGGTCAGGATATTGCCGTCGTCTACATAAAGCACGTCGGGATCGAGGTCGACCGCCGAATAGCGTTGCGAAAAATCGCCGGCATAGGCCCAGTGCGTCGTTGCCCTTCGTCCGGCCAGCAGGCCGGCCTCGGCCAACACATAGGCGCCGAGGCAGAGGCCGACGAGGCGGGCGCCGCGCCGGTCGGCCGCACGCAGCGCCTCGAGCAGGGCGGGCGGCGGCCGTTCGGCCGGGTCGCGCCAACTCGGCACAATGATGGTATCGGCCTCGGCCAGGGTCTCTAGGCCATGCTCGACGCTGACGCTGAAACCGGCCGTCGTCCGCAGTGGCCCGCTCTCCGCCGCGCAGACCCGCAGTTGGTAAACCTCGCCCCCGCCCGGCTGGGCATCGCCGAAAACGACGCAGGGCACGGCCAGATGAAACGGGCTGATGCGGTCGAAGGCGACCACGGCGATCAGATGTTGCGACATTTTTTCGGCACCGGAGAGCTTGCTTGCAGTTGGCCCGATCTTAGCGGTTTTTGTCGTTCGAGCCACTCACGCCGTGCCGGCTAAAAGCCAATAATCGCTGCACATTCACTGAACGGAGATCAACATGCTGCCAGCCAGCCAACGCGCCCTGCTCGTCATCGACCTGCAGAACGATTATTTTCCCGGTGGCAAATTCCCGCTGTGGAACAGCGAAGCGACGCTGGCCAAGGTCGAACGGGCGATCGCCCGAGCCCGCGCCGTCGGCATGCCGGTCATCCTCGTCCAGCACATCGCCGCTGCCGGCGCCCCATTTTTCGAGGCCGGCAGCAGCGGCGCCGAGCTTCACCCGGCCATTCGCGCCGCCGCGCCCGACGCCCCGATCGTCGTCAAGGCCTTTGCCGACAGTTTTCACCAGACGACGCTGCAGGAAACGCTGGCCGAACTGGGCGTTGGCGAATTGCTGGTCTGCGGCATGATGACGCAGAACTGCGTCACCCATACGGCGATCTCGCGCGCCGCCGACGCTTACCAGGTCAGCCTCGTCGCCGACTGCTGCACGACGGTCAGCGAGATGCTGCACCTGATTGCGCTGAAGGCGGTAGCCACCCGGCTGAATGTGGCGACGGCTGACGCCCTGGTATAGGCGCTGCCATTGGCCGGCCCGGGAGGCGTTAGAATGCCTCCCCGCTCAGCCCCAATCGCCCCCCGAGGCGCACCGCCATGACCCAGGTTCTTACCCCCTACACCGATGCCGCCGCCAGCGACGACATCCTGAACAACACCCAGGTCTGGCTCGAACGCGCCGTCATCGGCCTCAACCTGTGCCCGTTCGCGAAGAGCGTCTTCGTCAAAAAGCAGGTCCGCTACGCGTTGACCGCAGCGACGACGGCCGATCAGCTACTGGCCGAACTCGAACACGAGCTGAACCTGCTTGCCGAAACCGACCCGGCCGAACTGGACACCACACTACTGATCCATCCGCAGGCGATGACCGACTTTCTCGACTACCACTTCTTTCTCGGCGAAGTCGAGGCGCTGCTGCGCAATCTGGAGTTCGACGGCATTTTCCAGATCGCCAGCCTGCATCCGCAATACGAATTCGCCGGCAGCGCGCCGGACGATATCGCCAATTTCACCAACCGCTCGCCCTACCCGACGCTGCACCTGCTGCGCGAAAGCAGCATCGACCGCGCCGTCGCCGCCTTTCCCGATGCGGCAGACATCTTCGAGCGCAATATCGAAACCATGGAAGGCCTCGGCCACGAGGGCTGGAAGAAACTCTGGCTGGTTTGAGGAGAGCATTTTTGCCCGGCCGGGCCGGTCGACCGCAGGAGTCGGTGCCGCCGGCGCTCAGAACGCCAGATTGAGCGAGCCGACGAGGATCTGGTCGCGCGCCCCCGGGTTGAAGCAGTAAACGCCCAGCGTCAGCCGCTGAAAGGAAAGCTGGACGAAGGGCCCGCGCTGCAAATCCCGCTCGCCGCCATAGATCCGGGTGCGCTGGCCGGCCAGCCCGAGGCGCAGCCAGTCCACCGGGCGCAGGCCCAGTTCGCTCCAGGCATAGGTGTAGCTGTCACTGCGCTCGGTTTTGTCACGCACGTACTCGGCCTCAATGTAGAAATCGAGGGCCCGCCAGGCGACGGCGGCTTCCAGCCCGGGAACGACCGCCTGGGTCGTGCCCCAGGCGCCGCCGAGCAGCGGCGTCAGTTTCCAGGTCAGCGCCTCGCCGCCGGAAAAGCTCCAGCCGACGAAGGCCGAACGAGCGCCGACCGACTCGTAGTTGTAACGCGCCTCCAGATGCAGCGGACCGCGCTCGGCCGTCGCGATAGCCGAGGTGTAATTGTCGCCACCCCGCACCTGGGTTGGATAGGCGGTCACGGCAAAGGCCCAGGCGTCCGGTGCCTGTTGGTCGCCGGCCACCACCTCATCGCCCATTGCACTCGCGGCAAAGGCCAACGCGGCCAGCACAATGAGCGGCTTCAGCATCGGCTTCAACCGCCGAGCGCGATGATGGCGACGACGAGGGCGGTGCCCAGGCCGGCCATCATCACCCCGACCTTCCAGCTGCCGTAGCCGGCGAAACGGCCGAGGGCGAGGCCGCCGAAGAAGAGCATGGCCAGCGCGATGACGCGCGACAGCATCTTGGCGACTTCGACATCCTGAAAGAGCAGGAAGGGCAAAACGACCGGGAAGGTCGAGCCGACCACAATCAGGAAAATGGCCAGCGCCGCCAGCAGGTCGTCCCGGCCGAGCCGGGGTCGGGTTGGCACCGTCGGCAGCGCGACGATGCGGCGACGGATCGCCTCGACCTCGGTCGCAGAAAAAAGCCCGGCCACTGCCCGCGCCAGCGAGTCTTCGATCAGCCGACGACCGCTGGCCGCATCCGGCGCCGCCCGTACCGAACGCACCAGGGTCAGCGAGCGGCCGCGTTCGGTCACCGTCCGCACCAGGTACATCACTGCATCGACCAAACCCCAGGCCAGGTTGCAGCCGAGGGCGGCGATGAACATCGCCTCGACCTGCGAGCGCCCGCCATCGGCGACCGAGACGGCACCGATGAAAGTTAGCGCCATGAACAGTCCGAACAGCATTTCGGACACCCGGTCCACCAGATTGAGGACCGGCTCGCGGCTTTCCTTCTCGATGACAGTCGTCTCGATCATCTCAACTCACCAGAACATGCTGCATGCAATGGGCATGCGCCGCTCATTCTTGAACCCTCGCTCGTCATGATACGCCCGCCGCCTGGCGAGAGCCTGGCAAAACCTACTCTGCAGCCTTTTCTGCGCCGACCTTCCGGCTTGCTGTAGCGGACAGCCATTTGAGCAGGGTCGCATAGAGCGCCTCGGGATCAACCGGCTTGGCAATGAAGTCGTTCATCCCCGCTTGCTGACAGGCGGCACGGTCATCATCGAAGGCATTGGCGGTCATCGCCAGAACCGGCCTCGTTTCCCAGCCCGGCAGGCGGCGAATGATGCGGCAGGCTTCCAGCCCCCCCATGTTCGGCATCTGCATGTCCATCAGGATCAGGTCAAAATCGTCGGAGCGTGCCTTCTCGATCGCCACCAGGCCATCCTCGGCCGTCTCGACATCCATGCCCACGCCATGCAGCAATTCCAGCGCGACCTCGACATTGATCTCGTTGTCCTCGACCAGCAGCAGACGTGCGCCGGCATGCTGGCGGCGCAGCGCACGATCGGCGCCCTCCGACGAACGATCGTCCCGACACATCACACCATGACCGCGCTGCAGCCAGGCGGTGAACCAGAACACGCTGCCCTGGCCGGGCCGGCTTTCGGCACCGGCATCCCCACCCATCAGGAGCGCCAGGCGCTTGGTAATCGCCAGGCCAAGGCCAGTCCCGCCAAACCGGCGAGTCGTGCTGGCGTCAGCCTGGGCAAAATCCTGGAACAACCCGGACAGCTTTTCGGGCGGAATGCCGATCCCCGTATCCAGCACCTCGAAGCGCACCAGCAATTTGCCATCCCGCTCGTCGAGCAGCTCGGCCCGGATCGTGATGGTGCCTTCTTCAGTGAACTTGACCGCATTACCGGCAAAGTTGAGCAGCCCCTGGCGGACACGGGTCAGGTCGCCGCGCAGCCACAGCGGGACATGATCGCCATCGGTCTCGACCTTGACGCCCTTGTCGCGTGCGGCATCGGCAATCAGCGACTGAACATGGTCAAGGACCTGCGCGAGGGCAAAATCCTTGTCTTCCAGCGTGAATTTTCCCGCTTCGATCTTCGACAGGTCGAGAATGTCATTGATGATCGACAACAGGTGCTTGCCTGATGCATCAATTTTTTGCAGACGCTCGGCCTGTTCAACCGTCGGCCGATCTTTGCGCAGCAGATGGGTCAGGCCGATGATCGCATTCATCGGCGTGCGTATCTCATGCGACATGTTGGCGAGAAAGGCACTCTTGGCGAGGTTCGCATCCTCGGCCCGTTTCTGCGCCTCGGCCAGTTGTGCCGTGCGTTCCGCCACCTGCCGTTCGAGTCTGGCGTGGGAATCGGCAAGCTCGGCTTGCAGTCGCTTATGCTCGGTGATGTCCTCGATCACCGAAATGAAGTAATCCGGAGAACCATCGTTCTTCCAGGTCAGTGCGACGGTGAGATCAATCCATACGATCGAGCCATCCTGGCGAAAATAGCGCTTCTCCAGCGAGTAGTTCTCGATCTCGTGAGCCAGCATCGAGTGCAATTGCTTGAGATCGGTATTCAGGTCGTCCGGATGGGTGATGTCCTGAAAGGTCTTCTTCAGCAGTTCGTCTTCGCGATAACCGACAATGTCACACAGCTTGTGGTTGACCCGTAGCCAGCGACCATCGGGAGATACCAGCGCGATCCCCACCGCCGCTTGCTCGAAGGTGGCGGTGAAACGCCGCTCGCTTTCCAGTCTGGCGTTCGTCGACACATCGAGCTGTTCGTGCGCAGCAACGATTTCGGCAATATCCAGCACGGGCATCGGTTGACCGGCTGGCGTACTTAGCGCCATCACCTGTCGGCCCAGCCGACGGGCAAAAAAGGTGCCACCAACAAGGCCAAGCAATACACTGAGGATGATTCCAGCCAGCAGGAGCGCCCCGGTCTCGATCATGTGCTTGCGGCGCAGGTCGCGCGGTGTTTCCAGCACGACAGACCACGGTGCCTGCTCCAGCTTGGCGGTGAATCGCCCGTCCGGGGCGACATCTTCTTCCGGCTTGAATCCCGGCGGAGCGCGACGGGCAAAATCGGCCCCCGTCCCATCAAGCAGGGCGAGCGACCAGCCCTCCGGCAGCGCGACACGATCGAGGCGCGACCTGAATTGATCGACATCGATCGTCGTCAGCATCAGATGGGTGGCCTTGCCATCGCGCAGCACTGGCACCGCGATGGCGACCAACGGGACATTGGCGACCGGCCCGACCACAATATCGCCTACTTGCGGGCGCCCTGTCTCCAACGCCAGCGGCGCTGCAGTCTTGCCCTTGGCCACAGGCAGCCTGGGCAGCGGATTACCGAAAGGCCAACGGGTATTGAAAAGCATCTGCCGATCGGCATCGGAAAAGATGACATGGCTCTCGAAACCTTCGAGATAGCCCTGCGCCTCCCGATAAAGCTCCGGCCAGCGCAAGGGATCATCGACCATGCCGGAGACGGCCAGGATGTTCAGGCCTCTGATCCGCGCCCGCAGGTTCTGATCGATAGCCGTTGCCACGTTCTGCACCCGATCTTTCGCCTCGCGCGCCCGCTCCTTGTCCAGCGTATGTATATGGTCGAATGCCAGCCACACCGCAAACAGCACCACGGGAGCCATGCTGAGCCAGATCAACCGAGCAAGGAAAACGGATAAGGGGCGTTGTTTCACGGTTCGATTGATTTTATTTAGCTGTTTTTGGGTAAGGCCAAGTTCGACACCCGGGACTCCAGAATATTCAATTGGCAACCCTGGTCAATACTACAAAAGCACAACCCATAACCAAGAGAGTATTGATCTGGCAAATTGGTTCAACAACACATCGGCATAAATCAGAATATCGAACGGCAAACGGAAATACGGCAATTGCCTGCAACAACGCTGGGATAGCAGCCACGCCGCCGCCCATTTTTGCCCGCCCGGGCAGGTCGACCGCAGCAATCCCCTCCCGGCTGGACAAAAAAATGCCGTTCAGTCTTCACTGAACGGCATTACCTTGAGCGGGACTGCTTGTTGAACGGTTCTGCGCTTCAGGCAGCCTGCACAGGCATTGATCAGCGAGCCCCTGCTCCAGGGGCGGACAGCCATTGCTAACTCACAAATCGGTAGCCAACGCCTGACTCGGTCAGGATGTATTTGGGCCGCGTCGGATCGTCCTCGATTTTTTTCCTGACATGTCCCATATAGACGCGAACATAGTGGCTATCCTCGATATGGGAAGGCCCCCAGACTGCCTTCAATAGCTGGCGATGGGTCAGGACGGAGTCCGGATTGGCGATCAGGTAGGCGAGCAGCCTGAATTCGATCGGGGTCAGGTGCACCTGCTGACCATCCTTTTCGACAATACGCTTGCCGAGGTCGACGCGAACATTGCCGAACTCGAATACGGCTGTTCCGCTCCCCCCCGCGCGGAAACGTCTTCTCAGATGCGCCCGGACCCGGGCCAGCAGTTCGGCCGCGCCAAACGGCTTGATCAGGTAGTCATCGGCCCCGGCATCGAGTGCCGCCACCTTGTCGGCTTCGGCCGTACGGGCCGACAGCACGATGATGGGTATTTCCGACCAGGTTCGCAGGTCGCGGATCAGATTGATGCCGTCGCCATCCGGCAAGCCAAGATCGAGCACCACCAGGTCGGGCTGCCGGGTGCCAACCTCGATCAGGCCGCGCGCCACCGAGTCGGCCTCGAAGACCTCCAGTTGTTCCGCTTCCAGCGCCAGCTTGATGAAGCGGCGAATCTTGGCTTCGTCCTCAACGACGATTACGATGGGGGTGGCGGTAGACACTCAGTGAACCTCCTCGCCCTCGGCAATTTCCTCGGTGTCGAGCAGCGGCGGGTTGCCCTTGGGCAAGGTGAAGATGAAGCGCGCCCCGCCTTGCGGCCGGTTCTCGGCATGAATTTCGCCGCCATGGGCTTCGACAATGGCCCGGCAAATGGCCAGCCCCAGCCCAACCCCCCGGGTGGCGCCTTCCGACTGCCCACGCTCGAATTTCTTGAAAATCACTTCCTCTTTCCCTTCGGGCAATCCGGGGCCGTTATCGTCGACCCAGACTTCGATCACCCGCTCCCGAACGTTGGCGCCAATTTCGACAATGCTGCCGGGCGGCGTGTATTTAACGGTATTTTCCAGCAAGTTATAGATCACCCGCTCCATCAGCACCGAGTCGATATTGACCAGCGGCAGGTTGTCATCGAGCGAGACCTTGATCTGGTGCTCGGCAAAGGCCCGCTCCAGCACTTTCAGTGCACTGACGACCACCTCTTCCAACGGTTGCCATTGCAGGTTCAACTCCACCCGGCCCGACTGCAGGCGGGCCATGTCGAGCAGATTGTTGACCTGGCCGCTGACGCGCAGTGCCTCCTCCTTCAAGGAGCGGGCGATCTCGGCCTGCGGGCCGGTCGGCGGCGGCTGGGTCAGGAACATCGAGTCGGCCAGACCGACCAGAACACTCATCGGCGTCCGCAAATCATGGGAAATGGCCGACAGCACGGAATTGCGCAGACGCTCGGATTCCATTTGCACAGTCGTATTCTGGGCAACTTCGACGTAATGGACCCGTTCCAGGGCAATGGCGATCAGCGAAGCAAAGGTATCGAGCAGTCGCCTTTGTTCGGGGATCAGCAGGCGGTCCGAATCGCGCACTTCCAGAGCCAGTACGCCCCGCTGGCGCATCGGCGCCTTCAGCGGTAGATACAGGATCGGACTGGCGGCCAGCGTATTGGTGCCCTGCCCGGCCGCTTCGGCATGATCGAAGGCCCACTGGGCAATGCCCATGTCCACGGCAGGCAGACCGTTGGCCGAAGGAAGCGCCGGCTGCAGGCGGTCGTTATCATCGGTCAGCAGGAAAGCGGCCTTCGCCCCCAGTTCTGCAACGATGAAGCGCTCGCCGATTTCGGCGATCTGCTCGGGCATCAGGGCCGCCGAAAGATCCCGCGACATTTCATAGAGGGAACGCACCCGCTGTTCCCGTCGCGTCGCCACCTTGGCCTGGTATTTCGAACCGGCGGTCAGCTGGCCGGTGATCAGGCCCACCACCAGCATGACGGCAAAGGTCATCAGGTACTGCACATCGCTGACGGCAAAGGAAAAACGGGGTGGAACGTAGAAAAAATCAAAGATGGCGACTGACAGGAAAGAGGCCAGTACCCCCGGGCCACGACCGTAGCGCACGCTGACCAGTACCACCGCCAGCAGGAAGACCATGACGATGTTGGGCAGGTCGACAATCGGGAACAGCACGGCAGCGGCGAGTCCGGCCAGCGCACAACCCGCGGCAGCCTTGGCATAGGCCGGCCACTGGTCGAAAATGCTGTCGCCAATCCGCTCCTGGAACGCTTTTCCGGGCTCCCGCTCAGGACCGGAGCGGGCCACCTGGAGGACATCGAGATCGGGCGCGCGCTGGCCAATGCGGTCGGCAAAGGAACGGTACCAGGGGCGCCAGGGGCGCGGGTGATCCCGACCGACGAAAATCTTCGACAGGTTGTGATCGCGGGCATATTTGACCGCCAGTTCCTCGACCTCGCTGCCCGACAATGTCGCCGTCTGGGCGCCCAGTTCCTCGGCCAGCTTGAGGTTGCGCAGGATGCGATGGCGGCTCTCCTCGGACAGGCGCTGCAAGGCCGGAGTTTCGATATAGATCGCATGCCACGGGGCTTCCAGCCGGCTGGCCACGCGCGCGGTGGTGCGGACCACCTTTTCCGCCGCCACACCGGTGCCGATGCAGGCAAGCAAGGAATCCCGGGTCTGCCAGACGGGTGAAACCGACTGGTCGCGCCGGTATTGCAACATCTGGTCGTCGACCCGGTCGGCCGTCCGGCGCAGCGCCAGTTCACGCAAGGCAATCAGGTTGCCCTTGCGAAAGAAGTTACGGATCGCCCGCTCGGCCTGGTTGGCCAGATAGACCTTGCCCGCTTTCAAGCGTTGCAGGAGTTCATCGGGCGGCAGGTCGACCAGAACGACCTCGTCAGCGGCATCGAACACCTTGTCCGGCACCGTTTCCCAGACGCGGATGCCGGTGATGCCGCTGACCACGTCGTTGAGGCTTTCCAGATGCTGGACATTGACCGTCGAATAGACATCGATGCCGGCTGCCAGCAACTCGTCGATATCCTGCCAGCGCTTGGCGTGGCGCGAGCCGGCGACATTGGAATGGGCCAGTTCGTCCATCAGGATCAGCGCCGGCTTGCGAATCAGCGCGGTGTCCAGGTCGAATTCCCGGAGGATGCGATCGCGGTAGGGAATGTCGCGCAACGGCAGATGTTCGAGGCCGTCAGCCATGACTTCGGTTTCCATCCGGCCATGGGTTTCGACGACGCCGATCACCACATCCACCCCGGCCAGCAGTTGCTGCCGGGCGGCACCGAGCATGGCGTAGGTCTTGCCGACGCCGGCCGAGGCGCCGAAAAATATCTTCAGCTTGCCGCGCCTGGCCTTCGCCTCTTCTTCATTCAGGCGATTCAGCAACTGGTCGGGATCGGGGCGTTGATCAGACATTGTTCTTTTCCTTAAAGCCATCCAACGCGTCTGAAATGAACGTAGAGTGCGACACAAGCCGTACCGATGGCAGACAGCGCCAGGGGGTAGCCGTACTCCCATTGCAATTCGGGCATGGTCTTGAAGTTCATACCCCAGATGCCGGCAAAAGCCGTGGCGACGGCAAAAATACCGGCCCACGCCGCCAGTTTCTTGTTCACTTCGCTCTCTTCGATGGTCACCATGGACAGGTTGACCTGTATCGCGGTACCGATGGTGTCCCTGATCGTGTCCAGCGAGGCATTGATCCGGGCGAGGTGGTCATAGACGTCGCGGAAGTAATCCCGGCTGTTGGCACAGACCGCCGGTCCCCGGCCGCCCGACAGCTTGCCGGTGGCCTCCATCATGGGTGCGACGGCATGCTTGAGGAAAGTGATCTTGCGCTTAAGGTCGTAAAGCCGCTCGATATTGCTGCGCGCCGCGCCTTTGGCGAAGATTTGTTCCTCGATCTCTTCCAGTTCCGACTCCAGGCGGTCCATGATCGGGAAATAGCGGTCCACAACGGCATCCATCAAGGCGTAGAGCACAAAGCCGGCCCCCTGGCGGAGCAAATGCGGTTCCCGTTCGCAGCGTTCGCGCACCCCGAGAAAATGCTGCTGGCTGCGGTTCCTGACTGACAGGATGTAGTTGCGGCCGACGAAAACATTGACCTCGCCGACATTGAACTCGCCTTTGTCCTGCTCCAGCAGATGCATGACGGCGAACACCGAATCGCCGTATTCTTCGATCTTCGGGCGTTGGTGACCATGGCGGGCGTCCTCCACCGCCAGTTCATGCAGGGCGAATTCTTCTTTCATCTGATCGAGTTCCTGCGGCGTTGCATCGCGCAGCGCTACCCAGACGAAACAATCCGGCCTGGCCAGATAGTCGCTGATTTCCTCGACTGACAGGTCTGCCAGGCGCGAGCCGTTTTCGTAGGCGACACAATTGATCAGCATCTTTTACCCCCGGCTTTTCGTAAGCCTCCATCCTGCACGGCTTTGGCGATTTCGGCGAGTACCCTGGCCCGGACCTGGCCAGGGAAAACCGTCTTGCAGCGCGGCGAACAGGTCAATTGATGACCATAGGCCAAACGGTCGAGTACCGGGTGAACTTCATGTCGACCGCCACATACTGGACAAGTGTGCGAAGCCATGATGACTCAGGCTGCATGTTCGGCGTAACGTGCCAAGTCCACCGCTTGATCGGCAATGGACGACGAAACGATAAAGGTTTCACGCCCGCATGCATTCCCGAGATTGAGTGCCAGACTTAGTGCCGCCACGCCCGCCACCGCCATCCGCACGTGCTCACCGCAGCCGGACAGAAAGATCCTGATCCCCTCCACGCCCATTCCCGTCGCCGGGAATTTCATCACTACGGCAGCCTTGCCGGGTTCGAGTGCAGCGATTTCAAGAGCATCCTTGGTAGAGGCGATACCGATGCATAAGTCTGAGTTCATTTTACCCTTCACTTTCGATTGATATATAGCCAAGCCAGCCCCAAGGGAACAAGGAGGGCCGCGATGGCCAGCAGGAAATTGACGACATCCATGTTCTCTCGTTTCAACTAACCAGGCACACGAGCAATGTTAGGCAAACCGATTTCAAGATTTTGCAAAATCTTGGGCATCCGGCATAAAAAGAATGTAAAGATCGGCGCGCCTGAAATCAGGCGATGAGTGGCCAGGCATCGAATTGCTGCTTGGCCTCAGCGGCTTGTCCGCACCGGCACAAGCGCTCGCGGAAACCCTGATCGGAAAACATTTGTGTCGCCTCGGCGAGGATACGGAGATGCTCTTCCGTGGCCTGCTTCGGTACCAGCAGAACGAGGATATCGGAGACGGGCTGGCCATCCGGCGCATCGAAAGGAATCGGCGAGCGCAGACGGATGTAGGCAATCTGTATCCGGTCGAGATCCTTGATGCGGGCATGGGGTACAGCAACGCCGTCGCCCAGGCCGGTGGCCCCAACCTCTTCCCGACGGGACAGGCTGAGTACGACCCAGGCTTGCGGCATGCCGTGTTTTCTCTCCATATGCCGGCCAATTTCTTCAAAAAGCTGGCTTTTGTTCGCTACCGCCAGATCGAAGATGATGTCTTCGGTCCGGAGAAGATCGGCGATGGTATTCAATTGGAGTTCCTCCACAGGATGATGCACCCGCCATCGTTCGATCCATTGGCGGTGAAAGGGAGGGGGAGCGCCCGCTCCCCCTTTCTCTGACTTGAGCGCAGGCATGCCTGCGATCAGAAAGTCCTGGACACGGAAAGAACGGCAATGCCCCGACCGGCATCCTTCGTCTTCGAGCCGTTCTGTACGCCGTTGCTTCCCAGGCTGTTACTGAAGCAGTAGAACTCGCCATTGGCACACTTGCCCTGGGCATCGGTGCCAACGTAGGCGGCGCCCACGACCCAGCCGCTGATATCCTTGCTGACGCCCAGCTTCCAGTCCGTATAGGAACCGTTGTCGGTGCTGCCGTCAGCGTTGGTATAGCGCAGATCCTTCATGAACAGATGGCCAACGTGCCCGTTGACACCCCAGCCGTCACCCAGGTCATAGTTGGCGGACAGGTCCAGATAGCTGGTTCCGCTGGTTTCGGGAACGCTGAAGTAGTCAGTCACGGCATAGGAGTACTTCAGGGAAAGGAATTTCCACGAAGCGCCAACATAGATTTCACCATTGGACACCGTGCCATCCGCCGTCTTGCCCGGGTACTTGCCGTTGAGCGCAGCGCCCGAGAACTTGGAACCCGGGTAGTAGTAATAGAGGGCGCCGACATCGATACCGAAATCGCCGAACGTGGTCTTGTAGCCACCGTAGAAATCCATTTCCAGGTTGCCTTCCGGATAACCCGCACCGGAGGAAACATTGGAGTTCCAGTTACCGGCGTAGAAGCCGCTGGCGTGCGAATAATCGAAACCGCCTTGCAGGGCGGGCTGGCCGAACGTCTGGTCGATGCCGCGGAAGCGGTAGCTGGAGAACAGGCCGAGGTTGGCGGTCAGCGTATGCTCGGGCGCCGGGGCCTCCTCGGCCAGCAGCGGTGCCGAAAAACCAGCCGCCAGGGCAAGGGTGATCATCGGACGGAGGATGGTGGAATTCTTTTTCATGAAACTCTTTCAGATTGTTTAAAGCAGCGCATCAAGCGCGATATTGAGTTGCAACACATTGACCCGGGCTTCGCCAAAGACTCCCAACTGGCGACCTTCGGTGTACTTGCCGACCAGCGTCTTGACATCGGCGGCCAGCATATGGCGCTCGCGGGCAACGCGCGCCACCTGGTAGGCGGCGGCTTCCGGGCTGATATGCGGATCGAGGCCACTGGCCGAGGCATTGACCAGATCGGCCGGCACCGGCAACTGGTTGTCGGGATCGGCGGCCTTCAGCGCTTCGATCCGCCCCTTGACCGCATCGACCAGGGCCGGGTTGAGCGGCCCCTGGTTGGAGCCGCTGGAAGCCGAGGCGTTGTAGGGCATCGGCCCGGTGGCCGAGGGGCGGCCCCAGAAATACTTGGGACCGGTGAAATTCTGGCCGATCAGGCTCGACGCCACCGCCTTGCCATCCTTGACGATCAGGCTGCCGGCGGCCGCCTCAGGGAAGGCGACCTTGGCGATGCCGGTGACGGCCAGCGGGTAGGCGACGCCGGTGACGGCGGTGAGCAGGACGAAGAGACTGATGGCGGGACGCAACAGGGTTTTCATGGGTTTCTCCTCAGGCCAGACCGACCGCGGCAATCGCCAGGTCGATCAGCTTGATGCCGATAAAGGGAACGATGACGCCACCCAGGCCGTAGATCGCCAGATTCTGGCGCAACAGCGTTGCAGCGCCGAGCGGGCGGTACTTGACGCCTTTCAGGGCAAGCGGAATCAGGAAGACGATGATCAGCGCATTGAAGATCACCGCCGACAGGATGGCCGAGGCCGGACTGGCCAGCCCCATGACGTTGAGTGCGGCGAGTTGCGGGTAAGTCGTCACGAAGGCGGCCGGAATGATCGCGAAATACTTGGCGATATCGTTGGCGATGGAAAACGTCGTCAGCGAACCGCGCGTCATCAGCATCTGCTTGCCGGTTTCGACGACCTCGATCAGCTTGGTCGGGTTGGAATCCAGATCGACCATGTTGCCGGCCTCCTTGGCTGCCTGCGTGCCGGTGTTCATGGCCACCGCGACGTCGGCCTGGGCCAGCGCCGGCGCATCGTTGGTCCCGTCGCCGGTCATCGCCACGAGGCGGCCTTCCGCCTGGTACTGGCGGATCAGCGCCAGCTTGGCTTCCGGCGTCGCTTCCGGCAGGAAGTCATCAACCCCGGCTTCGGCAGCGATGGCGGCAGCGGTAATGCGGTTGTCACCGGTCACCATGATGGTCTTGATGCCCATCTGGCGCAGTTCGGCAAAACGCTCCTTGATGCCGCCCTTGACGATGTCCTTGAGTTCGACGACACCCATGACGCGAGTCCCGTCGGTGACCACCAGCGGCGTACTGCCGCGCCGGGCGACCTCATCGACCTTGCCGATGACGGATTTGGGAAAACTGCCGCCCAGCGCCTCGACGTGTTTCCTGATGGCTTCGGCCGCGCCCTTGCGGATCTGACGGCCTGCCATGTCCACGCCGCTCATCCGGGTATTGGCCGAGAAATGCACGAAGTGGGCATCCAGCGCGTGAATGTCACGCTCGCGCAACTGGAAGCGCTGCTTGGCAAGGACCACGATACTGCGCCCTTCCGGCGTTTCGTCGGCGAGCGAGGCGAGTTGGGCGGCGTCGGCCAGTTCGGCTTCACTGACACCATCGGCCGGCAGGAAAGTGGAAGCCTGGCGATTGCCCAGCGTGATCGTGCCGGTCTTGTCCATGAGGAGCACATCAACGTCACCGGCCGCTTCGACGGCCCGGCCGGAGGTGGCAATCACGTTGGCCTGCATCATGCGGCTCATGCCGGCCACGCCGATGGCCGAGAGCAGGCCGGCAATGGTGGTCGGGATCAGGCAGACGAGCAGCGCGATCAGCACCGTGATGCTGATCGGCGTGCCGGCCCCGGCCACCTCGACGCTGAACAGCGAGAACGGCAGCAGGGTGACGACAACACCGAGGAAGACGATGGTCAGCGCGACGAGCAGGATGGTCAGGGCGATTTCGTTCGGCGTCTTCTGGCGCTTGGCGTTTTCGACCATGGCAATCATGCGGTCGACGAAGGTTTCACCCGGATTTACCGTGACCCGGACGACGATCCAGTCGGACAGCACGCGGGTGCCACCGGTCACCGCCGAGAAATCGCCGCCCGATTCGCGGATGACCGGGGCCGACTCGCCGGTGATGGCGGATTCGTCCACCGAGGCAACGCCTTCGATGACTTCGCCGTCAGCCGGAATGGTTTCCTGCGCCTGGACAACGATCACGTCACCCTTGCGCAGGTCGGCGGCCGGGGTCATCTGCCACTCCGCACCGAAGCGGGGTTCGCGCAGTTTCTTGGCCCAGGTTTCCTTTTTCAGGCCGCGCAGCGAAGCAGCTTGCGCCTTGCTGCGTCCCTCGGCCAGCGCTTCGGCAAAATTGGCGAAAAGCACCGTGAACCACAACCAGATGGTGATGGCCAGGATGAAGCCAGGCTGCGCCTCACCCTCACCACCGAGGGCTTGCACCCAGAGGATGGTGGTCAGGATACTGCCGACGTAAACGACGAACATCACCGGATTGCGCCATTGCACGGCCGGATTCAGTTTCCGGAAAGCATCGGCGACGGCCGGCAAAGCCAGCGTCGGATCGAACAGGGTAAAAGTCTTGCGGGTCATTATTTTCTCTCCCCTAGCTTAGTGGCCTGCCCAGAGCACGAGGTGCTCGATGACGGGGCCGAGGGCCAGTGCCGGGACGTAGTTCAGGAGGCCGACCAGCAGCACGGTGCCGATCAGCAGCGTGACGAACAGCGGGCCATGGGTCGGCAGCGTGCCGGCGCCGACGGCAATGCGCTTCTTGGCGGCCAGCGAACCGGCGATGGCCAGTACCGGCACGATCACGCCGAAGCGACCGAACCACATGGCGATGCCCAGCATCACGTTGTAGAAGGGCGTGTTGGCAGACAAACCGGCGAAGGCGCTGCCGTTGTTGTTGGCGGCCGAGGTGAAGGCATAAAGAATTTCCGAGAAACCGTGTGCCCCTGGATTGGCGACACCCGCCTTGCCATCGACCGCCATCACCGCAATGGCAGTTCCAACCAGCACCAGCAGCGGAGTGACCAGGATGGCGATCGAGACCATCTTCATCTCGAAGGCTTCGATCTTCTTGCCCAGGTATTCCGGCGTGCGACCGATCATCAGGCCGGCGACAAACACCGCCAGGATGGCGAAGACGAGCATGCCGTAGAGGCCGGTGCCGACGCCGCCGAACACCACTTCGCCGAGTTGCATGTCGATCAGCGGGATCATGCCGCCAAGCGGCGTAAACGAGTCGTGCATGGCGTTGACCGCACCGCAGGAGGCAAGCGTGGTGATGGTCGCGAACAGGCCGGAATCGGCGATGCCGAAGCGGGTTTCCTTGCCTTCCATATTGCCGGCGGCGGGATCGACACCAAACTGGGTGAGCAGCGGATTGGCCTGCTGTTCAAAATGCATCGCGCCATAGGCCAGCGTGACGAACATCAGGGTCATCGCCGCGAGTACAGCCCAGCCCTGACGCGTATCGCCGACCATCCGACCAAAGACAAAGCAGAGCGCGGCCGGGATCAGAAAGATGGACAGCATCTCAATGAAATTGGACAACGGCGTCGGATTCTCAAAGGGATGCGCCGAGTTGGCGTTCATGAAGCCGCCGCCGTTGGTGCCCAGCATCTTGATCGCTTCCTGCGAAGCGACCGGGCCCATGGCCAGCGTCTGGGTTTGCGTCTGGGCCGGCTCGGTAACGACGGCGCCCTTGTCGTCCTTCAGCGGCTGGCCGGCATCATCGAGCTTGGGATTGTCGAAGCTGGTCACTTCCAGCGTCGTCACGTCCTTGTAGGCATCGAAATTCTGGATGACGCCCTGGCTGGTCAGGAAAACGGCGTAGACGATGGAAATCGGCAGCAGCACGTAGAGTGTGACGCGGCTCAGATCGACCCAGGCATTGCCAATGGTCCTCGCCGTATGGCGGGCAAAACCGCGGATCAGTGCGATGACGACGACGATGCCGGTGGCGGCCGAGAAGAAGTTCTGCACGGCCAGCGCCAGCATCTGCGTCAGGTAGCTCATCGTCGCTTCGCCGCCATAACCTTGCCAGTTGGTGTTGGTGGCGAAGCTGATCGCGGTGTTGAAAGCGGAGTCCGGGCTGACCGCCGGGAAAGCCTGCGGGTTGAGCGGCAGCTCGGCCTGCAGGCGTTGCAGCGCATAAACGGCCAAGGCACCAAGCACGTTGAAGAGCAGGATGGCGAAGGCGTATTTCAGCCAGCCCATTTCCTCGTCCGGACGGATGCCGCACAGGCGATAGAGCGGACTTTCGATCTTGCTGGCCAGACGGAAACGGCCATCCATCACATTGGCGATGTAAGTCCCCAATGGCTTGACGGTCAGCAACAGGACAGTGAGAAAAACTCCGAGGAGAATCCAGGCATGCGTGCTCATGAAAATTTCTCCGGATTGAGCAGCGCGGCGACCAGATAGACCAACAGGCCGGCGGCGACGGCGCCGCTAAGAATGAAAAGCCAAGTCATTTGGCACCCCCAAGCCGGGCACAGCCGGCGGCGAGACCGAGCATCAGGGCAAAGAACAGCCCGATACCGGCGAGATAGACAAGATCCATATGCACTCCCCATGTTTGTATTGCGACATGGTCATACTAGGAAAATCGCTATCAAAGTTTTCGAAAAACCTGGGGGTCGGGATATAAAAAAACGGTAAAAACCGGGGCCGGTATCTGCTCGAAGACACCGGAAACAGCCGCACATGAAGGCAGCTCTGGCCGCTCTAGGCTCAGTCAGCCTGCCGTCGAAGCCAACACCGTGGCATACGAAAAGGCGATGCCATTCAAGCGCTGGACCACGGCAAGGCTGGCGCGACCAGGCGCCGGCCCGCATCGCCGGCAACGCGACCGAAACGCGGCGCACCGCCTTCCCAGGCGCGCTGGGCTTCGGCGATCTGCGCCTTGCTGAAGCCGACAAAGTTCCACCACATCAGCACCGGTTCGCCAAACGGCTCGCCACCGAGCACGATGATCCGGGTCGCGGCGGCCATTTCAAGCTCGATGTGGTCCGCCCCCGTGCCCAGATAGGCAAACTCATCCGTCGCAAAACGCTCGCCGGCGATGATGATCTCGCCTTCGAGCAGCAGGATGCCGTATTCGAACTCCGGCTTCAGCGGCAAGCTGATCCTGGCCGCCTGGCTGCTGCAGGCATCGAGTCCGAGCAGCGGTGTATGGAAATTGCCCGCCATCGTTCGCCCGGCAAAGCTGCCGGCCAAGAGCGTGAAGGTACAGCCGCCCTCGACCCAGCGCGGCAGGTCGGCGTAGTGCGCGAAGCCCGGCGCACAGTTGGTCGCTGCGGCCGGCAGGGCAATCCACAACTGCGCGGCATGGAGCCGTTGCCCGTCGTGCAGTGAATCTTCGGTATGCACCACGCCGTGGCCGGCGGTCATCAGGTTCACTTCGCCGGGGCGGATGATCTGCTCGTTGCCCAGACTGTCGCGATGCAGCACCTCGCCTTCGATCAGCCAGGTAAAGGTCTGCAAACCGATATGCGGATGGGCGCCGACGTGCATCCCTTTGCCCGGGCCAAACTGCACCGGTCCGAGATGGTCGACGAAGCACCAGGCGCCGACCATGCGCCGCTGGCGGCTGGGCAAGGCGCGCAGCACGATCATGCCGTCACCGATGTCGGACGGGCGCCCGCCAATGCGTTGGATGGGATTCATCGTATTTCCTCCAAGTTGCTCATGCCGGTCAGGTGCGGGATACGGTTTTCACCTTAGCACCGGCTCAGCCAGGAGGCGAATCGACAGCGAGAATCTGGGCGAAGCGCTCGGCCAGCGGCGTCGCCTGCACGGGCAGGATCACCGCGCTGTGCGCCACGGCATCGGCATCATGCAGCGGCCGGTAAACCAGCCCTGCCGCGCCAAGACGGGTCATCCGCTCGGGAACGACGGCAATGCCGAGGCCGGCGGCGACCAGATCGAGCATCGAAGTCTTGCGCGAGATGACGCGCGCCATTTTCGGCACGAAACCGCGCTGCAGGCACAACTCGGTGACCCGTCGGGCGAGGCCGCCGCGTTCGCGATGCACGGCCGAGACGAAGGCTTCGCTCGCCAGTTCGGCCAGCGCCAGCGACTCGCACGCGGCCAGCCGATGCGTTGCCGGCAGCGCCAGCCACAGCCGCTCGGCCGGCAGTTCGAGCAGCCGGACGGCCGGGTCGCGACGCAGCACCGGCAGCCGGACAATGCCGATATCCGCCTTGCCACTGGCCACTTCGCTGATCTGGGTTTCGGAGGCGATGCGGTCGAGGTCGATGCGCGCCTTCGGCGAGGCAGCGAGAAACTGTTTGATCGCCGGCATCAGGCTGACCGCCGGGATGGAACTGGAGTGCAGCAGGCGAAGCACGCCGGCCTCGCCGCTGGCCAGTTCGCCGCCCTCTTCCGCCGCCGCCGCCAGCATCTGCTCGATGCCGAGCACCCGGTCGCGATAGAGCGCCCCGGCCGGCGTCAGGCGCACGCCGCGCGCTTCGCGAACAAACAACGGGAAGCCCAGTTCCGCCTCGAGCAGCGCAATCTGCCGGCTCAAGGCCGGCTGGGCAACGAACAGGCTGGCGGCGGCCGGCGTGAAGCCGCCGAGATCGGCCACGGTCAGGAAATAGCGAATCTGCTTCAGACTAGCCATGCTTTTACGGAATGTCATATGAAGTTATTTGATATTTGTTTTATACCGTATCGACTCCCAGAATTGAATCGTTCAATTTCGAAAGCCCCTTGCCATGAACGATTTGCTCGCCCTGCTCCCCGCGGCCGACCAGCCGAGCCATCTGCTGCTCGCCATCGCCGCGCTCGTCGTCGCCTACGCCATTTTTACGCTGGTCGGTTTCGGCTCGGCACTGCTCGCTGGCGCCCCGCTCGCCCTGGTCATGCCAGTCGCCCGCATCGTCCCGCTGCTCGCCATGCTTGACTGTGGCGGCGCCGCGCTGCGCGGCTGGCAAGCGCGCCAGGCGGTGGCCTGGCCGGAATTCCGCCGGCTGTTCCCCGGCATGCTGCTTGGCCAGTTGCTCGGGGTCGCCATCCTCGCCCGCCTGCCGCCTGCACTGATGGCGATCTCGCTCGGCCTGTTCGTCACCATTCAAGGCTTGCGCGGCCTGCTCGGGAAAAAGACGGCACCCGGCGCCGCCACTGGGCATCCGTTCGGCTACGGCATTTTTGGCGGCATCCTCGGCGGCCTGTTTGGCAGTGGCGGCTTTATTTACGCCGCTTACCTTGAGCGCCGACTGGCCGAGCGCGACGCCTTCCGGGCCACCCAGGCCGTGCTGATCGCGCTATCGACCGCCTGGCGCATCGTCCTTTGCCTGGTCGCCGGCCTGCTCGACCTCGATCTGCTGCTGCAGGCGCTCGCCTGCGCGCCGCTCATGGGCCTCGGCATCTACCTCGGTCACCGCATCGATTTGCGGATCAGTCGGGAACAGCTCTTCCTGCTGCTCAACGGCCTGCTGCTGACCTGCGGCCTGAGCCTGATCGTCCGTTTTGCCGGCTGAGCGGTCAGCGCCTCAGGGCAACATCCGATCGCGCCGGGCCAGCGCCGGAAACAGCCTGAACCAGCCGGCGGCGACCGCCAGCGTGCCGACCCCGCCGAGGACCACCGAGCCGACGGCGCCGAACAGGGCGGCGGTCGCCCCGGACTCGAACTCGCCCAACTGGTTGGAGGCGCCGATGAAGATGGAATTGACGGCAGAAACCCGGCCACGAATTTCGTTCGGCGTTTCAAGCTGGACCAGCGTCATGCGCATGACGACGCTGATGTTGTCGAAAGCACCGGTAATCGCCAGCGCCAGCAAGGACAGCCCGAAATGTTCCGACAGCCCGAAAACTACCGTCGCCAGGCCAAAAACGGCAACCGAGCCAAGCAACCACGGGCCGACTTTGCGCTGGATCGGCCAGCGCAACATGAGCAGCGACATCAGCAGCGCCCCGGCGGCCGGTGCGCCGCGCAGCAGGCCAAGGCCGGCCGGGCCGACATGCAGGATGTCGCGAGCGTAGATCGGCAACAGGGCGGTGGCGCCGCCGAGCAGTACAGCGAACAGGTCGAGCGAGGTGGCGCCGAGCAGCAGCTTGTTCTGCCAGACGAACTGGACGCCGGCCAGCACGCTGGCCAGCGTCGTCTGTTCGGTCGACGGCTGAAACGGGTCATGAACGCTGAGCATCAGGCCAAAGGCAAGCAGCAGCAGACCACCGGCGACGCCATAGACCCAGGCCGCGCCAGCTGCGTAGATCAGGCCGCCGAGCGCCGGGCCGCAGATCACCCCGGCCTGCATGCCGGTCGAACCGAGGGTGACGGCGCGCTCGAGCAAATGCGTCGGCACCAGCATCGGCAGCAGCGCCTGCTGGGCCGGCATCTGGAAAGCGCGCGCCGCACCGAGCAGGATCGACAGGCCGAGGATCAGTTCGCGCGAGATGAAGGCGCCTTCGGTGGCCAGTACCAGCAGCACGGCGACGCCGCCCTGGGCCAGCATGCACAGCGCAAAGATTCGGCCACGCCGCAGCTTGTCGACCAGATGGCCGGCCGGCAAGGTCAGCACCAGGGCCGGCACGAACTGGAAAAGGCCAACCAGGCCGAGATCCCAGGCGCTGCCGGTGAGGTCGTACATTTGCCAGGCGACGGCCACCATCAGCATCTGCTGGGCCAGCACGGCGGCCAGGCGGGCCAGCCAGAAACGGATGAACGGCCTTTCGGCCAACAGTGCGGAGAGCGTCGCTTGAGTCATGCGCCGAGCTTAGCAAACTTGGCAGCGCGGCATTCAGGCCGGATGGACATTTCCGGCCGGCGAAAGACGTGCCGGCGGGGCTGCGTTAAAATACGCGCCCCTTACGCGCCCCCACGGATAGACACCATGCTGCGCCTGACCGAGATCAAGCTCCCCCTCCAGAAATACAGCGACGACGACCTGCACGCCGCCATCGTCGAACGCCTCGCCATCGCCCCGTCCGAACTCCTCGGCTTCACGGTTTTCCGCCGCGGCTACGATGCCCGCAAGCGCAGCAACATCCTCTTCGTGTTCACGCTCGACGTTGAACTGCAGGATGAAGCCGCCGTCGTCAAGCGCCTGAAAGCGGCCAACAACGATGCCCATATTGGGCCGACGCCGGACACCCGCTACAAGTTCGTCGCCCAGGCCCCGGCCGGGCTGAAGAGCCGGCCCGTCGTCATCGGCACCGGCCCCTGCGGCCTGCTCGCCGGCCTGGTGCTTGCCCAGATGGGCTTCCGGCCGATCATCCTCGAACGCGGCAAGGCCGTGCGCGAGCGGACCAAGGACACCTGGGGCCTGTGGCGCAACAACAAGCTGAATCCGGAATCGAACGTCCAGTTCGGCGAAGGCGGTGCCGGCACTTTCTCGGACGGCAAGCTGTACAGCCAGATC
>Ga0316604_10000988_pt1 | contig 28278 bp, 32 predicted proteins | sample OWC_soil_day20_C_FD_207650 | JGI IMG/M metagenome (GOLD analysis project Ga0316604, IMG submission 207650) | Wetland soil microbial communities from Old Woman Creek delta, Ohio, United States - OWC_soil_day20_CT | ecosystem: Environmental > Terrestrial > Soil > Wetlands | place: USA: Ohio... | reverse complement strand
GCTTCTGCGAGCAACTAACCCCATGAGCCACACCCTCGTCTAAATCTATTTTACCACTTTTTCAACTAGGATGGGGCCTCATTTACCATGGTAGACCCCCTACGATATAACCCGATATTTTTCCGCCGGAAAAAACGGTGGCAGGATTAGCGGGGGCAATCGTAGAATTGTAAAGCTGATATTAGGATAACTAAAAAATTCATTTGATCAGGTGGTAAATTTGACAATGCAGAATACGCATTTAGTTTTCGACACAAAAATTGGCAGCACGAAGCCGGTTACCCTCCGCAACCGGGAAATTCAATGTCCGTTTTGTCATCGGCAGTTGCTCAAAGGGATCATTGCCGAGGATGGCCCGGTTATGCTGTTGCATAACAAATATCCGGTGTTGCAGGATGCGGTTCAAACCGTGTTGATTGAAACATATGATTGTAATTCGGAATTATCGACTTATCCGAAAGAGCATCTGTATAAGGTGATCCAGTTTGGCCTGGAAAAATGGCAGGAAATGATTGATAGCGGGGAATTTGCTTCCGTGCTGTTTTATAAAAATCATGGACCCTATTCGGGCGGAACGATCTGGCATCCGCATATGCAAATTGTCGGGCTGAAACATATTGATTATACGCAGAACATTTCTGTGGAAAGTTTACGCGGCGATATTATTTTGCAGGAGCCGGGGATTGAACTGAACCTTTCCAACAAGCCGAAAATTGGTTTTTTTGAGTTTAATATTTTACTGGATAATCCGGCTTATATTGAAAAATTAGCGGATTACATTCAATTGGTAGTCCATTATATTCTCCATTATTTCCATAAGAATTGTAACAGCTACAATTTGTTTTTTTACCGGCTTGACGACAGAATATCGGTAAAAATTATGCCGCGTTTCGTGACGTCCCCTTTGTTTGTCGGGTATTCTATTCCGCAGGTTTCCAACCGCGGTGCGGAAGTGATACAGGAAATTCAAACCTTGTACCGTGCATAAATCGATTGGATAAGGAGAGAACCATGCGTATAGCGAGAGAAGATTCTTTATTGCTAGTGGTCGATGTTCAAGAAAAGCTTGTGCCGCACATGTTCGAGCATGAGGAATTAGTCCGTAAACTGGAAATTCTTGTGCGCGGCGCCAAAACGTTGGGCTTGCCGATTGTGGCGGCGCGCCAATATCCGCAAGGCTTGGGTGACATTGTGATGCCGCTTCGCCTGCAGTTTCCCGAGAGCCACGATAAAATTACCTTTAGTTGTTGTGGCAATGAAGAAATGATGGAGGTTTTGCAGCGCAAAGGCAAAAATACGGTAATTGTATGCGGCGTCGAGTCGCATATCTGTGTCCTGCAAACGGCTATCGATCTGAAGGATGCCGGATTCACGGTTGTTGCAGTGGCTGATACGATGGCTTCCCGTTCGCAGCGCGATTATGAAATTGCTCTGCGGCGGATGGAACAGGAGGGCATCCTGCTGACGACGACAGAGGCAATCTTGTTTGAGTTATGTTATAGAGCAGGGACTGACGAGTTTCGAACAATTTCAAAATTAGTAAAATAAAAAGCGAGCGCCGTAAGGCGCTCGTATCGTTTTGGGTACAAAGGAAGAAAAAGCGGATAACATCCAACGCTCCGACTCTGTCGCTTGACCTCCGCTTTTGGATATTATTCGCTTTTTCTTTTCTAGGAGATCAGTCGCTTCTCCATTAGCTTAATCGGCAGCGGCAGGAGGATAATCCCGATGGCGGCAAGGACCCCGGAGTGGATCCAAATATCGGCCGTAACGTGGCCTAAGGCCAGGGCCCGGCAAACTTCCACGCTATGGTACAACGGATTGAGCCAGTTTATGGTTTGCACCCAGTCCGGCAATGCGCTGACTGGGAAATACAATCCGCCAAACAGGAAGAACGGCATAATCGCCAGCGTGATATAGTAGTTGATATATTCAATGTTGTTCGTGACGCCGGTGTAACACATGGCCAGGATGGCGAAGACTGCACCGGGCAGAAACAGGAAGAACGGAATCCACAGCGCGGTAATCGAATGGATTTGTCCCATGGCGGTGACTACGATTAGGATGACGGTGCCAAACAGGACGCTTTTGATCAAGCCGAATAAGATTTCGCCGAGAACGATGTCCCGTACTGTGACGGGTCCGGCCAGCATGGCGTGGAAGGTCTTTTGAAAATGCAGGCGCACGAAGGTTCCATAGGTGCATTCAAAAGTGGAAGAGTACATGGCGGATAGGGCCACCATGCCCGGGGCGATGAACTGCATATAACTCATGCCGTCAATCGATTGCACGAACGCGCCCAGGCCAAAACCCATGGCAAATAGATACAACAACGGCTCAAATACGTTAAACATCACGTTGTGCTGCCAGGTACGGGCGAATACTTTAAAATGCCGTCTTACAATCCGGAAGGCGGTCATTCGCGTTCAGCTCCTTTGCCGGTCAATTTCAAGAAAACGTCTTCTAAATTGGCGGGCCTTAAAAAACAATCATCGAGCGAGATGCCAAGATGGACTGCGGTGTCTTGCAACTGCTTCCTGCTGCGGGCATAGAGAAAAATTGCGTCGACTACCTGCAGCGCTTCGATACCGGCTTCGGCTGCTGTTTCCAAGAGGTTGGGCGGCAGCATATGCAAGGGCAGACGGATCTCCAGAACACAGGGCAGAATATATTTTTCAACCAGTTCCTGCGGGCTGCCGGTCGCCAAGATCAGCCCTTCGTGCATGACAACCAGGCGGTCGCATAATTGCGCCGCTTCCTCCATGTAGTGCGTAGTGAGGATAAGGGTCACTCCCGCGCTTTTGAGATCCCGGAGTTTTTGCCAAACCAGATGGCGGGCATGCGGATCCAGCCCGGTAGTCGGCTCATCGAGGATAATCAACTGCGGATCATTGATCAGCGCCCGGGCGATCACCAACCGTCGTTTTAATCCGCCGGAGAGGCTTTCGACATTTGCGGTTTCTTTTTCTTCCAGCCCCATCAAGGCCAGCAATTTTCGTCCTTTGTCCCGGGCTTCTTTATAGCTCATGCCGAAGAGCCCGCCATAGACTTCTAAATTTTCCAGTACCGTTAAGTCCGGATCCAGGTTATCCTCCTGCGGAACAATTCCCAGGCGTTTTTTTATTTCCGGCGGTGTGAGCCGGATTGGACGGTCGAAAATGGTCAGGCGGCCTTCGTCTACGGTCGATAGACCATAGATCATCCGCATCGTTGTCGACTTTCCGGCGCCGTTATGGCCGAGAAAACCAAAACATTCGCCTTCCTGGATATGAAAAGAAACATTGTGTAGGGCTCGAAACGTTCCGTAGCATTTGCCGATCTGTTCGGCCACAATAATATCGCGCAATGTTAGCACCGCCTGTTTTTGATCATGTTGTAAAAAACTAATTATAGGTATTGTATCATAAATGCAGACTTACTTCAGGTGGGTTTTTATGTTGCGCCTGCAATGGGGTGATAAATTTAAATGGGTAGTTCCGCAGGTTGAAAATAAAGGGAAAAGGTGTTATGCTAAAAAAAATTCGTGGAAGTTGTGGTCATAGGGGGAAAGGTGTTTATGCACGTTCGAAAATTGACATTTACGGCTTTATTTATTGCAGTTGGTGTTGTGTCCGCCCATTTGGTGTATATTCCAGTTGGCGTTTCCCGCTGTTTTCCGGTGCAGCATGCGATCAATATCCTTCTAGCGGTATTGCTGGGAACGCGCTATTCCGTCAGTGCGGCGTTTGGAACGTCAGTGTTGCGGAATTTGCTAGGAACAGGTTCTTTGCTGGCGTTCCCCGGTAGTATGATTGGCGCTGCCCTGTCCGGCTTTTTGTATAAAAAAACCAACCACGTCTTGGGTGCCATAATCGGTGAAATTGTTGGCACCGGTATCTTGGGCGGCTTAGTGGCTTATCCGATTGCCAAGTATTTGATCGGTTCCCAGGTTGGTGCTTTGTTCTTCGTGGTTCCTTTCCTGGTCAGTACAACGGGTGGCAGCATTATTGCCCTGGCTTTGTATAAGACGCCGATCACTGCCTTTTTGCGGGAGAAACTGAATTAAAGGAAAATCGCAAGATAACACCGGGAGGCAGAGGGATAGGACCTTGCCTTACCGGTGTTTTGCTGCTTGTTTCTGCTTCACTGCGGTTGTAAAGACGGTGGCTGAAATGATACAATATATTTATTTAGACTTATTTCGTATGGGCGTGAAAAGGGTGAAATTTTGGAAAAATGGAAGCGAAGCCTGTGGATCTTATGGGTGGGCGTTCTTTTATCGGCGGCCAGTTATACGATGATTGTGCCGTTTTTGCCGTTGTATTTGCTTGATTTGGGTGTGAATCCCGCGAAAATCAACTTGTGGTCGGGCGTAGTTTTTTCCATCACGTTTTTGATCAGTTCATTAATGGCTCCGTACTGGGGATCGCGGGCGGATAAATACGGCAAACGCAAGATGGTGATCCGGGCGGGGATCAGTTTGGCTGTTGTATATTTTTTGGGCGGCGTGGTCCGGACTCCGGAAGAATTGTTTTTGGTACGGGCCCTGCAAGGGTTTGCCAGTGGCTTTGTTCCAGCCTCGTTATCGATTGTTGCTTCTTCGGCGCCGGACGATAGAATGGGTTGGAGTCTGGGAATTATGCAGACCGGAACTGCGACCGGGGGAATCTTGGGTCCTTTGGTCGGCGGTGTTTTTTCGCACTTTTTTGGCATGCGGGTTTCGTTTGCCATTGCGGCCGTAGGTGTTTTGCTGGCCACTCTGGCCGTATGGATGTTTGTGGAAGAAGGCCATACCGTCACGGAACCGCAACCCAGTACGATCAAGGAAGATCTGAAAACGGCTGCCGGTAATGCTCCTTTGGTAGGAATATTGCTGTTGTTAATGACGGTCCAAGTGGTTGTTATGGCGTTGCAGCCGCTGATTACCCTTCATGTAGCGCATCTGCAGGGGGCGCTTGAAGGGGCGGTGCTTTCCGCCGGCATTATCTTTTCCCTGACTGGGGTGGCCGGAATCATTGCAGCTCCTTCCTGGGGCAAGTATGGCCAAGACGTAGGTTTTTATAAGATTTTATTCATTGCGCTGATTGGCGCCGGATTGATGAATGTGGGCCAATATTGGGTCGGAACTTTGTGGCAGTTCAGCCTTTTGCAGTTTGCGTTCGGCTTGTTTATCATAGGGGTGTATCCGTCGATTAATACGTTGATCGTGGAACATACCGAGCTGCATTTCCGCGGCCGGGCGTTTGGCCTTTCTACGAGTGCGAACCAAATGGGCGGAATGATCGGTCCGTTATTGGGCGGGATTGCCGGTTCCTGGATGAGTGTCCGGTCGATTTTTGTATCAACGGGAATTTTATTATTGTTTTCGGCTTTTATGGTGTGGAAATTGACCCGGCCCTGGAAGGAATTTTTAGGCTGAATGAACTTTTGTCTTGCACAGCAGAAAAATCCCTGTAAAATATATCTTGGGATTATATAATTCAGCGATAAATATAGGGAAGATCCGATAAAAAAGATATTGATAGGTGAAACGATGAGAAAACAACTGAAATTGATATGGATTGGAATTTTTGTTGTTTTGGCCGGTTTCTTGTTTTATCAACAGGGACCCACAAAACAAACAGAGCCAGGTTCGGCAGCGATAGCAGGGAAGACTTCGCCGGCAGCCGAGGCGCGGGCTTTTCCAGCCGGGGTGCCTATTCTAATGTACCACAGCATTGCGGAAGAGCCGGGGAATGATGCCGTGATCAGCAAGGCGCGGTTCTTAGAACAAATGAAATATTTGCATGAGCATGATTATCATCCGGTTACCTTGGATGATTTGGATGCCTACTTGACCAAAAAACAAGATTTGCCATTGCGGCCGGTAGTCATTACGTTTGACGATGGTTATCGTGATACGTACGAAGTGGCTATGCCGGTGCTGAAACAATATGGGTTTCGCAGCGTCTTGTTTTTTCCCATGGGCAAGGACGGCGGCCGGTTAAGCTGGGATGAATTGCGGGAAATGAAGGCTTCCGGTATGGATGTTGCATCGCATAGTTATAACCACCGGAGTATGGGCGATTTGTCCCGCACGGAACAGGCGGAGGAGATTAAAAGCTCGAAAAGAGTGCTAGACCAGCAGTTAAACCAGAACACGCGGTGGTTTTGCTACCCGAATGGCAGCTATGGACCGGAGACGCTGGAATTGTTGAAGGCCAATGGTTTTACGGTCGCAGTGACGATCGAGCCGGGCTGGGCAAAGCCGGGGGACAGCCCTCTGACCTTGCGGCGTATCTGGATGGGAAACAATGTGGACTTGAAACATTTTGAAGAACGGTTGACGAAAGAAAAATATTCTATGTTATAAGGAAGAAAATGGGTTGGCACAAATAATTTTGAAGGGGACGAGGAATGGTAAAATTATCTCTCAAAGACAATGTATATGTCCGCATTGTAATCATTAATCTGATCATTTTCATGATTTCTGCGCCGCTGTTGATTTTGTACGGACCATTTAAGAATATCCGCAGCAGTGTCGTCGGTGCGATCATGACTTCTCGGCATCCGCAGTATATTACCTGGCTGCTTTCCGATAAGGAAATCCAGGCGATTGCCAAGGAAACAGGCGGTGCAGGGAATGCCCGGCAGGATATATTCCATTTTAAAAAGAATGAGGATGCCAAGATCCGGTTGACCAATATCAAAAGCAACCGGTTCCAGGGTTATTTGCTGGAAGTGCCGGACCCGTCGCGGGTAAAAGTAGCGACAGCTCGCGATATGCAGGAGAAAGGCGACACGGTCAGCACAATTGCTTTGAATAACAATGCAATTGCCGCGATCAATGCCGGCGGTTTTTATGATCCGGAAGGAACCGGCGTAGGGCGCCTTCCATACGGAGTCATTATCCAGAATGGGAAATTTATTATTGGCGGCGATATTAACGAACAGGTTCCGTTGGTCGGCTTCACGAAAAGCGGCAGCCTGGTTGCCGGTAATTATACGGCCCAGGAAATGCGTAAGCTGAATGTAACGGAGGGCGTGACATTTGGCCCGCCGCTGATTATCAATGGCCAAAAAATGATTACCAGTGGCGACGGCGGCTGGGGTGTAGCGCCGCGGACGGCGATCGGCCAGCGCAAAGACGGGACAGTGCTGCTGTTGGTTGTTGACGGGCGGCAGCCTGGATATTCGATCGGGGCGACACTACTGGATTTGCAGAATATTTTATACGAACAGGGAGCGTATGTGGCAGCTAATTTGGATGGCGGGTCCAGTGCGACGTTGTTCTATAACGGCAATGTAGTGAATAAGCCGTGCGACATGTTAGGCGAACGAATGATCCCGACGGCTTTTGTCGTTAAATAGCAAGGAGGAACACAGTTGAAGATATCCCGCAAATTATTAGCCGGTATTGGAATCGGGCTTGCGCTCCAGTTGGGCGTTTATGTGTATCTAGACCAAGTGTTGCTGGCTCCGGCTTCTTCATTTGAAGTGACGGCAGCGGATCAGTCTCAAGGCCAAATCAACGGTAAGGCGTACTATTCGTTTGACCGCCGGTTCATGGCGATTGCGAAAGATGATGCCGTTGAAATTTATAGTCTTCCTGGGAAAATGCTGGTGCGGACCATCCCGTTGGAGCAGCGGCGTGTTTCTTATTTCAAGTGGCTGGAAGACCGTAACTTAGCCTTGATGGGAACGTATCCGAATGGAAATTCCACAAAGGATACTCAAGTAATATTGGCGCAGATTAACCCGTTGACGGAAGGACATGAGCTTGCTACAAAAATAAACAGCCTCCCCAAGGATAGTAAAATTACAGAAGTCGCATATTCCACGGCGACGAACGTGATTTATATGCAGATTCAGGTTTCCACCAATCCGGACCGGTACCGGATTTATCGCACGGATGCCAACCAGGAATTGGCCCGCATTTATTTCAATAATAACAATGTCGGCCGTATTGGCGTGCTGTATGATCAGGATTCGCTGATTTTTGAGAATTTGGATGACAATTCGGTGATGGTGCGGCACGGAAACGGAAGCTGGAAGGCGATTTCGCCCGCGGATAAGAAAAAATACCGCTTAATCAATGTGGATGGGAAAAATGTCATCCATATTGCCAAACTGAATGCGAACGGATTGGCGGAAGAAATTATCTTATTGAATGTAAGCGGCAATGTGCTGGAAAAACGACCTCTGCAAACTCCTTTGGATGTATCGCAGTTGCGGATCAGCGCAATCAATAAATAAAACAGACTGTTGAAAAAGGCTAATCTGCGTCGTCATAACTGCGTTTGCTTGCTCGCGTACCACCCGCGTACGCGTCGCATCGCAAGCCTCGTTATTTCTAGCATCTCAACCTTTTTGAACAGTCTGCAGGAATTTGTTAAAAAAGGCTAATCTGTATTTGTAATTATGTTTGCTCGTTTTCATACAGACTGCAAACGGATAATTATCCAAAAGCGGAGGTCAAGTGTGAATGAGCCTTGGGTTCGGAAGGATTGTATCCGAAACCGAACCCTTAGCGCGAATTTATTTCGAATTCTACAGCCTGTTGACGAAGTCTTACAGGCTGTTAATGAGATCAACGTCGACGCGTTGGATATTATCCGTTACTTTACCATGCAAAGACGCCTGGGATTTTTCCCAGACGTCTTTTTATTGATTACCAGTTTATTCCTTTTTCTTCTTTTTATCGAGTTCTTCGGCCAGAATGTCGGCGACATGTTTGACCTGGACATTGGGTGCTTGTTTATCAAGCCCGCCGCGGATTTGCATCATGCAGGCCGGGCAGCCGACAGCGACCACTTCCGCCTCGCTGTCTTTGATATTTGTGATTTTCTGGCTTAAAATCGGCATCGATAGGTCAGCGTGTTTGACGCCGAACGCGCCGGACATTCCGCAGCATTTATCGCAGTCCTTCATTTCGACCAGCTCGTAATCGCTTGTAGACCGCAATAGCTTACGGGGTTCTTTAAAAATCCCCAGTACGCGCCGCATATGGCAGGAATCATGGTAGGTGAGTTTTTTCTTGCCGGCATTGGCCTCGTTTAAACGGCCGGCTTTTTCATATTCTTCGGCGACAAAAGAAGTGAATTCACGGACTTTGGCGGCTATCTTTTTGGCCCGTTCGCCCCATTCGGGATCTTCCGCCAGAATTTCCGGATACGTATGTTTCCACATTTCTGCGCAGGTCGGGCAGGCGGCGATGATGATATCGGGATTCTCCGCTTCAAAAGCGGCAATATTTTCTTTTGCCATTTTCCGCGTTGTTTCGATGTCGCCGAACCCGATGACCGGTTTTCCGCAGCAGCTTTGTTTTTGCGGGAACACGACGCTCATGTTGAGGTCGTTTAGCACTTTGACTACGGCCTGGCCGGTTTCGGGGTAAACGAAGTCTAGGCTGCAGCCGCTGAAGAATGCGATTTTCTTGGTTGGGTTTGGCGGATTTTTGGCCGTTTTATCGATTGAATCCCGCAGTGGGGTAGGAGCAATCGTCGGCAGGCTGCGGTCTTTGGCCAGTCCGGACAGGAAGAGCGGCAAGTGGCGGATCAGTTTTCCGCTTTGGAACGGTTTTTGGCCGATGGAAGCGACGCGGAGCAGCGAGTGGAATAATTTCCGGTTGCCGACTACCTCAAAGATATTCCGCATGACGAAGGGAAGGCCATTTTCTTTGGCATTGCGGATACGGAGTTCTTCAATCAAACCGGGGATATTAATTTTGCCCGGACAGACTTCTGTACAGCGCCGGCAGCCGATGCACAGTTCGTTGATTTTCTCAAAGTCGCCCATGCTGTTTAAGAAGGCTGTCAGGATGGCGCCGATGCCGCCGGCATAAACGTGGCCGTAAACATGTCCGCCGACCAGGGCGTAGACGGGGCAAACGTTGAGGCAGGAGGCGCAGCGTACGCATTGATAAATTTCTTTGAATTTTTCATCATGCGCGGCTTTCAGACGGCCATTGTCGAACAGGATGATATGAAGTTCTTTTTCCTGTTCTATCCATTGACCATCCTTTTTGACCATGACCGGTGTTGGTCCGCAGATCATGCTCATATAGCTGGTCATTAACTGGCAGGTAGCGTTGCGCGGCAGGGTCCGCAGGATCGGCACGGCATCTTTTAAGGTGGGTATCAGTTTTTCATAGCCGATGATAACGACATGGATCGGCGGCAGCGACGTTGTCAGCCGGCCGTTTCCTTCATTGGTTACCAAACCGATGGCGCCGTTTTCCGCTACGCCGAAATTAGCGCCGGATATTCCCATGTCGGCTTGTAAAAATTCCGCACGCAGATTTTTCCGGGCTGTTTGAACCATAAAAGGAATATCGGGCGGAATGTCGGTTTGCAGTTCTTTGGAAAAGTACCCGGCTACCTGGTAACGATTCAAGTGGATGGCCGGCATAACCATGTGCGACGGCCTATGGCCGGCGATGCCGATGATCCACTCGCCCAGATCCGTTTCCCGGACCCGAATGCCGGCTGCCGCCAGATCTTTGTTCAAATGAATTTCTTCCGAAGCCATGGATTTTGATTTGACGATCCGTTTTACCCCTTTTTCTTGGCAGAGATCAAGAAGATATTTTTTTAAGGCGGGTCCGTCTGCGGCCCGGAAGACTTTGGCGCCGCGTTTTTCTGCCTCGGCCGCGAATTGGTCGGCGACTTCCTCAATGCGGGCGACGGTGTCCATCTTAGTTTTTTTGACCAAATCACGCAGTGCTTCAATATCTTCGACGTTTTCGTACGCTTTGAGGCGGGAAATCGGATAGGCTTCAGAAAAACGGCTCAGCGCGCCCCGCAGCACTTCGTCTTTCAGTTTTTCATCGATTTCTTTTTGGATATTGCGGTTACTGCTTTCCATCAGGCAACACCTCCGCTTACCGGTTCATCGACGGCAATGATAATAAAACGGCTGGGACCATGGACGCCGATCGTCAAGACCCGTTCAATGTCGGCGGTGCGGCTTGGACCGGTTATAAAGCTCAAATACCCGCGATGGAAGACTTGTGAAAAAATGTCAAAGGCCTGTTCAACGCCGGGAACAATCCGGCTGCTCGGCAAAAAAACAACATGGATAGGCGGCAGCATAGAGACGAGGCGGCTTTCAATGGCATAGGCATCCTGACAGACACTGCCGGTTTCCGCGACGCCGAATTCTACGCCGGAGATGCCGATATCCGCTGTTTCCGCATGTTCGGCAATATCGGCCTGGGCCGTGTACAAGGCAATGCCTGCGGAACGGATTTCATCGTTGACGCCGGAAGCTTGCTGCAGTGCATTATCTACGGAAACCACTTTTTTGGCGTTGGTAAATTTAATGAGGTTCATGATGATTTCTTTTGCTTCAACGGCAGTTTTTACCCGGAAAATTTCCGCCGAAGCCTGTTTGGCCCGCGCTTCGAATTCGGTAAAGTATTCCGGTCCATAGGTCGTGGTCTGTAAAACCGGTTCCCAGTTTTCGCAAACTTTTTTCATAGCATCACCCCTTAAAAATAAGTATGAAAGCCGATAAACTGATTATTGTGTATATTTTTACTATTTCGCAGCGGAGAAAAAAACTCCTGCCTGAATGTAGATGAAGTATTACTAGACATAAATTTATGTCTAGTAACAACAAAAAGTGCAGGCTGTTCAAAAAGGTTAAGATGCTAGGAACGACGAGGCTTGCGATGCGCGCGTACAATCGTACGTAAGCAAGCAAACACAGTCATGACAACGCAGATTGGCCTTTTTCAACAGCCTACGGAAAAAACTCCTGCCTTCTTGCAGGAAAATACGTGTTATGATGGAATATCTAGATAATTTACAGCACTAAACAAAAATAGACCGTTTCAAATAAGGGAAAAGAGGGTTGCAGATGAAAACGGGATATATAATTTTGGCTCATGGCAGCAATGCTGCTGTCGGTGAAGCCAACGAGATTGCGTTTCAGATTGCGGCTATTTTGCGGCAAAAAACAGATAATGCATTGATCGAAACTGCCATTATGAACCGCGCTTCCGGACTGCCGGGCCTTAAAGACGGCGTGGAGCGTTTGATCGCCGTCGGCGTGGATAAGTTGATTATTGCCCCTTTGTTTTTAGCCGGCGGAACGCATATCCGGGAAGGAATACCGCAGGAAATTGCTCAATTACAGGCGCAGCATCCGCAGGTTCCCATCCGGTTGGCAGAACCGTTGGGGGCGGACCCCCGGCTGGCTGATATTCTTTTGGACCGGATACGGGGTGTACAGGAACAGCAGGAATGAAGTTTTGCAATTGGGAGGATCACAATGACAAGGAAATTGGTATTGGTAACGGGCGGCGCCCGCAGCGGGAAAAGTACGTTTGCGGAGCAATATGCGGCGCGCCTGGGAGAAAAAGTGGAATATATTGCAACGGCAGAAGTTGGCGATGAAGAAATGCGAACCCGTGTGGTTCTGCATCAGCAGCGACGGCCGGCCAATTGGCGGACGACGGAAGCGCCGCATGATGCGGTGCCGGCAATGCGGGAAGCGGTACAGAGGGCCGATGTGGTGTTGTTTGACTGCCTCACCTTGTATACAAGCAATTTGATGCTGGCTCCGGGGATGCCGGAAGATCCGCTGGTGCGTTCGCAAACGGTATTGAACCGGTGGAAAGAAGTTTTAGCGGTTGCAGCGGCCGGGACGGCCAGCGTCATTATTGTCAGCAATGAGGTAGGCTGCGGAATCGTGCCGGACAATGCGTTGGCGAGGGAATACCGGGATTTATCCGGGTTTGCCAATCAACTTACGGCAAAGTGGGCGGACGAAGTATATTGGACGATTTGTGGATTGGCGGTTGATGCCAAAAAAATAGCGGTTAACCTTGATTGGGATTGATATTTGGCCAAGGATACGATTGAGGAGGTTATTAAGGTTGAGTTTATTGCAGGATACGCTCCAAAAAATACAACAGCCTGATAAAGAAACAGAACGAGAAATCCGGTCGGCGTTTGAACGCTGCGGCGACCGGCCGGCGGATTGGGGCGTACTGGCTGATTTGACGGTTCGCTATGCAGCGGCCCGCGGGACGGAAAAACTGACGATTCCCCGCAAGGCGATGGTGCTGATGGCGGCGGACCACGGCGTGGCGGTACGCGGGGTGAGCGCTTTTTCCCAAGAGGTGACGGTACAGATGATTTGCGGTTATCTGGCCGGTTGCGCCGGTGCGAATGTCATGGCGCGGCATGCCGGCGCGGATATGGTTATTGTCGATGTCGGAGTCAAAGGGGAACTGCCTGATGATCCGCGGATTATCAACCGCAAAGTGGCCCGGGGAACGGCGGATTTTGCCTGCGGTCCGGCTATGTCCCGCGCCGAAGCGATAAAAGCCGTGGAAGCGGGAATTGAAGTGGCTTACGAGTGCGCCGAAAAAGGGTACCGGCTGTTCGGTCTGGCGGAAATGGGGATTGGAAATACGACATCCAGTGCGGCCATTACGGCGCTAATGTGTAATGTGCCGGTGGAGAAAGCGGTAGGGCGAGGATCCGGTGTTGGCGACGTGCGTCTGCAGGTCAAAAAAAATGCAGTGTACAAGGCGTTGGAAATCAATCGACCGGATCGTGTCGATGCCCTGGATGTATTGAGTAAAATCGGCGGGTTTGAAATTGCCGGCCTGGCAGGGGTAATTTTGGGCGGAGCCGCCTGCCGCGTGCCGGTTTTTGTCGATGGGATTATTACGACGGCTGCTGCTTTGATTGCCCAAGGATTAAATCCATTGGCTTGTGAATATATGTTGGGATCGCATGTATCCGCCGAGCCGGCCCACCGGGAAATGCTGGCGGCTCTCGGTTTGCCGGCGGTGTTAAATTTGGGGATGCGTTTGGGTGAAGGGACGGGGGCGTGCCTGGCAATGACTCTGTTGGATGCCGGTATTGCCCTTGTAAACAATGGCTTGAACGGAAAGGGGCCGGTGTCGTAGATGGCTGTCAAAAGTGTTTTTCGCGATTTTGCTACGGCACTGCAATTTTTAACCTGCATCCGGCTTGGTCCGCCCGAAGTCTGGTCAGCGGAGCAATGCGGGCGAAGCGTGCGTTATTTTCCTCTGGTTGGTGCGGTTGTCGGCCTTGTTTTGGTGCTGGTGAATTATTTTTTATCCAACCATTTGTTGCCGCATGTGTCGGTTATTGTTTTATTGATTGTCGAAATCTGTTTGACCGGTGCTTTGCATTGCGACGGCTTAATGGATACGGCAGACGGAATTTTTTCCCATCGTTCCCGGGAACGGATGCTGGAAATTATGCGGGACAGCCGGACCGGTGCGCACGGCGTTACTGTATTTGGCGTGGTCCTGCTATTGAAATATTCGGTGCTGTTGGACTTAGCGCCGGGGATTTTGCCGAAAGCGCTATTTGTCATGACGGTTGTCGGAAAGATGGCGATGGTGATTGCCATTACCCGTTTTCCATTAGCGCGCAAAGACGGCATGGGCAAAGCCTTTTCGGAATGTGCGGGGCGCTGGACGCTGCCGCTGGCTGCGCTGTTTGCCGTAGTTCTTGTGGCGCCGTTAGGATTACCGGCTGTTTTTATTGGTCTGTTCGCTTGTTTGGCCGGTTATGATCTGGCGCGCTGGCTGTCGAAGAAATTAGGCGGTTTGACCGGCGATACTTACGGAGCGATCCATGAGGTGACACAAGTGGCGGCCTTGCTGTGCTGGCTGATTTTTTAACAAAGGAGAATAAAATGGATACAATTGCCGCATTACTCAAAGAGATTGAACCGATTGATACGGCAACTGCTGCTGCAGTTCAAACCCGGTTTGATTGTCTAATAAAGCCGCTGGGCAGTCTTGGACTGTTGGAAGAAATTACGGCGCAAGTTTTCGGCGCTTTGCGGTCGACCGATATTGGTTTGCTTCATAAAATATTAATCCATATAACCGGCGCAAAGGGCGAGGCTGCCCCTTCTTTTCTCCCGCTTGCCGGTTTAACGATGGTTTCTTTGCCGCTGCCGAGGGAAGGCACGGAGAGTGAAAAACAGGTCCTGGAATCGATCCGGCAAGGGATGGAAGAAGCAATCCGGCACATCCACCAAGGCGCGCAGGTTTTGGCAATCAGCCAGGCTGCTGTGGAGGAAAACCATGCCCGGCTGTTGGCCAAAGACCTGCTTGCCAGGGAGGGAGACGCAGAAACCGCTTCTACGGATATTCTTCGGTTATTAGATTGCCGCGAATATCAGGCGATTGCGGTCTTGCTGGGGATCATTCTGGCCGGCGCAGCCAACCGGGTGCCGGTTGTACTGGACGGATTGGCGACAGCGTGTGCGGCTCTCGCCGCCTGCCGGCTTAACCCGGATATCAAATCGTATTTGATCGGAGTTCACCTAGCTCCCTATCCGGAACACAGCGCGATTTTCGCAGCCCTTGGTTGGAAACCGGGTTTGCCGCTGAATTTATCGGCCAGCGGCGGAGTGGGTGCAATCCTGACCTTGTCGCTGCTGGATGCCGGTATTAAGGCGTTGGTGGAGATGGGAACCTTTGCTGGCGCCGGGGTTTCCGCTGCATTGCAAGATTTGCCAGAAGCGTAACGGCAGGATTATTGCCGGCGACAGGGAATATTTCTTTGTAAGGAAGATACTTACTGTTTACTAGAGATTAGGTTGGGGTGGTAGCAGGAATGACACGGATTGTTTTGGTTCGACATGGACAAACTATGTGGAACCTGGAATTAAAATATCAAGGGCATGCAGATATCGGGTTGAGTCCTTCCGGATTGGACCAAGCTGCGCAGGTTGCCGGCCGCCTTGCCGGACTGCATCCTGCGGCAGTGTATTCCAGTGATCTTAGCCGAGCCTTTCAAACAGCGGAAATCATTGCATCTCAATACAAACTGCCTGTTACCCAGATACCGGAGTTGCGGGAAATCAATTTCGGCGAATGGGAAGGGAAAAATTATGAATCGATCAGCAGCCAGTGGCCTGCATTGATGGGGAGGTTGTTCACCCACCCTGATGAGCTGGAAATTCCAGGCGGTGAAACGTTTCAAACGGTACAGGCAAGAGCAATGAAGGCTGTAGACCAACTGGTAACGCAGCATCCGGAAGAAACGATTTTTATCGTTTCCCATGGAGGGACAATCCGCACGATATTATGTTCTATTCTTCATATACCGCTTAGATATGTTTGGAATATTCAACAGGATAATACAGCGGTCAATATTGTGGAAATTTATCCGAAACGGGCGATTGTTTCTTTGGTGAATGATACCAATCATCTCAAGTTTTAAAAAATTGGGATGAAAAAATTGATAAGGAGCAGACTATGAATGATATGGAACAACAATTGTCCGAGGAGCGGTTTGCGGTTTTGGTTGACGGTGATAACGCGCAAGCTTCCCTGATCGTTGAAGTATTAAAAGAAGTTGCCAAATACGGAAAAATAACAATTCGCAGGGTTTATGGGGATTGGACGACTCGTGAGATGGAATCGTGGAAAAAATATTTGCCGCAAAATGCATTGCAGCCGGTACAGCAGTTCCGGAACACCACCGGCAAGAATGCCACGGATAGTGCGATGATCATTGATGCAATGGATATTCTGTACGGCGGCAACGTTGACGGTTTTGCCATCGTGTCCAGTGACAGCGATTATACCCGCTTGGCCATCCGGCTGCGGGAAAATGGGAAAATGGTGATTGGCCTGGGACGCAAGCAAACACCGGAACCTTTTTTGCGGGCGTGTGATTTGTTTGTCTACACGGAAAACTTGGTCAAACAGCCGGTGACACGAGGCAACCTGAAAGTAAAAGAAAAACCGGTCGCGGAACGCAAGCCGGACAATAACAAGGTAGTCAAAGAGTTGGAGACAGACAAGTTAGAAGCCGACCGGGAAAATGAACTGTTTTTAATTGCCCAGGCTTATGAAATGGTAGCCCAGGAAGACGGCTGGGCCCGGTTGTCGGATCTGGGCAAGGCTCTCCATAAGGTTGATCCTGCCTTCGATTTACGGACCTACGGCCAGTCGCAGTTGTCGAAAATGATCGAAGCCCACTCGGATTTGTACGAATTGGAACGGGAAAAGAAAAAAGGGCCTTCACAGATTTATATTCGGCGGCGGGAGGTAAAATGAATGTAGACTTACTTGCAGGCTGTGTGAAGGATAATTCGTTCTGCTGGTTTGGGAAGAGACATACAGATAGTGATTGACCGCTCTTTTTAACAGGAATATAATGTAATTAAAGGAAAATCCGACGAAAGGAGCAATGCCCCTTGAGTGCTATTCAAGATATGTTGAAACTAAAAACCTGGGCGGTAGTCGGCGCTACAGATAATAAGGAAAAATTTGGCTATAAAATTTTTAAATGTATGAAAGCAGCAGGTTATGAAGTATATCCTGTCAACCCCGGGGTGGAAACGGTTATGGGAGAACCCTGTTATCCGACTTTAGCGGACCTGCCAGTCCGGCCGGAGGCTGTTGATTTGGTTGTTAACAGCCGGATTGGCGTCAAGATTGTTGAACTGTGCGCGGAACTGGGCATCCAAAATATTTGGATGCAGCCAGGAGCGAATGCGGAAAATGTGGTTGCTTTGGCCAAGGACAAAGGCCTGAAAGTAATACATGATGCTTGCATTATGGTCGAAATTTATAATCAGGAGGGGTGAGTGAACATGGCAAATATCATTGAGGTGAATGAAAAGAATTTTCGTGAAGAAGTGCTGGAAGCGGATTTGCCGGTGTTGGTAGATTATTGGGCTACCTGGTGTGGTTATTGTTCACGTTTGGCTCCGGTTATTGATGAATTGGCGGATGAAATGGGCGATCAAGTAAAATTTGCCAAAGTAGATGTGGACCATAACCGTTCGCTGGCAGAAGATCAAGGCGTCCAGGGCCTGCCGACGATGATCCTGTTCAAAAACGGCGATGCGGTTGAAAAGATAACCGGGTTTGTGCCGAAAGCGAATATTCTCGCTAAAATTAAACCGTTTTTATAAGCAAAAGAAAACAGCACGCGGGGTGAAGTTACCGTCACCCGCGTGCTGTTGTTTTCTCTTTGGTACACCAGAAAGTATAACATTTTATATGGTGTACATAAGCGCAACCAGCGGCTTCCGCCGTCGCTATGAAAGCTCGGCGCAAGCCGGGTTTTCTAATGTGTGATTAGGCTTTTTGAACTGCTTTGTTGAGGTCGGCAACGAGCGCATCTGCGTCAATGCCGTGTCCGTTAGCTCCCTGCTCGATATTCTCATACCGGGCGGCGACGCAGCCGAGGCATCCCATGCCGTACGAAGCAAAAACTTCGATGGTTTGCGGATATTTCTGGGCAACTTCAATGATGCTCATATCTTTGGTGATGATCGTCATACTTCTAACCTCCTTATTGTACGAACTGTGAAAATCAAAGACAGTATATCACAAAACAACTAGTTTGACTATATTTAGAGATTATTTTTAACAACCCATATTTTTACTGGAAAACTGTTATAAAACGCGGTAAAATAATACTATTGCAGTAATATATTTTAACAGAGGTTGATTATCAGCAATGGAAAAAATTGCGTTTTGTGTCGGATCCACGTCGTTTTATTGGTACGGATTGATGTTGTCGTTCGCTATTTTGGCGGCCCTGCTTATTACTATTTGGCAGGCCCGGTTGTGGCGGGAAGATATTCGGATTGTTCTCGATTTGTTTTTATACGGGATCCCAACCGGCTTTATTTTCGCCCGGCTGTATTATCTGGTTTTGCATTGGCAGTCTTATGCGGCAGAACCGGAACAAATCCGGTCCATGGCAAGCGGCGGATTTGTTCTCGATGGGGCGTTGGTAGGTCTGGTGCTATTTCTCTATCTCTACGCAAAACGACACCGGCTGCCAGTTGGGCACTGGTTGGATATTGTTGCTCCCGGACTGGCGCTTGGCCATGCAATTGGCTTGTGGGGACGGATCATGAATGAAGAAGGGTTTGGTCTGCCCACCAATAGCGCCCATGGCTTGTATATTGATTTTGCCCATCGACCGGAAATCTATCAAGAGTTTGATTTCTTTGAACCGGTTTGTTTGTATTCTTCCGGTTGGAGCGGGTTGCTTTTTGTGCTGCTGGTCGCAGCGGTGATCCTGCAGATCCGTTACCGGCGTTTGCAGCAGGGCAGTATTTTTCTGTTGTATTTGACGTTCTTTTCTTTGGGTAGGTTTGTCTTCGAAGGCTTGCGCATTGATATCGATTACGCTGTCGGATTGCCGGTTACAAAAGTTTTCAGCGTAGTCATCGGCTGCGGCGCTTTCTTATGGTTATTGTGGTTGCACTACAAACCGACCGCGTTTGCCAACAGGCCGGAAAGGTGGGCTAAATTATGACGCCGGCATTGGCACGGGTAGAAAATTTTATCAGCAGTTATCCTGATTTAAAAGTAATTCTGTTTGACAGCAGTACCCATACGGCGGAAATGGCCGCCCAGACGCTGGGTGTGACGCCGGGGCAGATTGCCAAAACGTTGGTGTTTACGGCGGACCTGAAACCGGTGATTGTCGTCACCTGTGGCGATAAGAAAGTCGATGCTAAGCAGCTGGCCAAAACCCTGGGTGTGAAGAAAGTGAAGTTCGCCAGCGCGGAACTGGTTACCGAATGGACCGGGTTTCCGCCGGGTGGAGTTTCGCCGTTGGGTTTGACGAAAGACCTGCCGATTTATTTGGACCAAAGCTTGTACGATTACGATGTTGTATATGCAGCGGCTGGAACGGCGAATTCTGCATTGCCTGTTGCGCCGGACCGGTTGAAAGAGATAACCGGGGGTTGTCTGGTTTCCGTATGTAAGTAAGAAGGATGATAGTATGAAATCGAGAAAACGACAAGCGTATACCGTGATTGCTGTTATTATGATGCTGGTCTTCATTGCTTCCACTGTCGCCGGCACAAAAGCGGTTGTGGCTGGACGAGATCAGGAAAAGCCTGTTAATGTGGTCGATGTGCCGGTACTGAATTACCACAAGGTCGACACGCTTCATCATGCGTTGTCTGTGCTGCCGGAAAATTTTGAGCAGCAGATGGCCTATTTGCACGACAATGGGTATCATACGGTTACACCGGATCAACTCATGGCGTATCTTAAGCATGGCAGCCCATTGCCGGAAAATCCGGTCATGATTACGTTTGACGACGGGTATCTCGACAATTATGCGAACGCTTTCCCGAGCATGAAAAAGTACGGTTTTACCGGAACCATCTTTTTGGTAACGGGAAAAATTGGCCAGGACCAGCGGTTCATGAACTGGGAACAAGTGCGGGAAATGCAGCAGGCGGGGTTTGTGTTTGGATCGCATACGGTGAATCATGTTGCGTTATCCAAGATCGACAACGAGCAACTGGAAACGGAATTGACAGAATCACGGGAGGAAATGGAACGGCAGTTGGGGCAGAAGCCGCGTTATTTTGCCTATCCGACCGGAGCCTATAATTTGCAGATTGAACAGGCCGTTCGCCAGGCTGGCTACCGGGCGGCTTTTACGGTGCGGTATGGCCAAGCAGGGCCAGATAGCGATCCGTATGCCGTGGAACGTATCCCGATTTTTCAGAGTGATAATACGTTCCGCAGTTTTCTTTTCCGGCTGAGAGGCGCATCTTTATTGGAACGGCTGGGATTGATCAGAAATTAAATTTTTTTTAAAATCCTTCCTTTTGGGGAAGGATTTTTTTTATTTTGCACGAAAATCTAATCTTAGTGGTGAAAAGTGGTGCAAAGTGGTTCGTAAAGGTGGTGGACGAACTTTGTTTATGGGTGAATATCAACATAATGTTGATAGTAAAGGACGTATTATTTTACCGGCAAAGTTCCGCGAACTGCTTGGCGAAATGTTTGTCGCTACCAAAGGCCTTGACCGGTGTTTGTTTATCTATCCGCAAGAAGAATGGTCTGTTCTGGAAGAAAAACTGAAAAAATTACCATTGGCAAAGCCGGAAGCCCGTGCTTTTGTCCGGTTTTTTTTCTCCGGGGCGGCCGAGTTGGAGTTTGATAAACAGGGCCGGGTGCTTTTGCCCAATAATTTGCGTGAATATGCCGGATTGGGAAAAGACATTACTGTCGTTGGTGTTTCCAATCGAATTGAAATTTGGGACAGGCAGGTTTGGCTTGATTATAATGACGAGGTAGGTCCGACCGTAACGCAGATCGCTGAAAATTTGGTTGATTTGGGAATATAACGAGGTGATCTTCCTTGGGAGAGTTTTCGCACGTAAGTGTATTGTTTGAAGAAAGTTTGGCGGCGTTGGTGACTGACCGCAGCGGAGTTTATGTCGATTGCACGCTCGGCGGCGCCGGCCATTCTTCAGGGATTGCAGCGCGACTAGAGCCGCAGGGGAATTTGATCGGCATTGACCAGGATCCGGATGCAATCCGGGCTGCGCGGGAACGGCTATCTAATTTCCCTTGCAAGATTGAAATTGTTCAGGCGAACTTTCGATATTTGCCGGATATTTTGGACCGGCTTGGCATTGAAGCGGTGGACGGGATCTTGTTTGATTTGGGTGTATCGTCTTATCAACTGGATCGGCCGGAACGCGGGTTTTCCTACATGCAGAATGCTCCCCTCGATATGAGGATGGATCCGGATGCTGATTTCTCCGCCTACCAGGTGGTGAACCAATATACAGAGGAAGAATTGGCCACTGTTATTTTTCGTTACGGCGAAGAACGGTGGGCAAAACGGATTGCCCAGTTTATTGTTGCGAAGCGGAAAGAAAAACCGGTAGAAACAACCGGCGAACTGGTGGATATCATCAAAGCCGCTATTCCGGCAAAAGCGCGCCGTGAAGGGCCGCACCCGGCAAAACGAACGTTTCAGGCGATACGGATTGAAGTGAACCATGAACTGGAAATTCTCGAAAAAACATTTATTGCCGCAGTGAAACGGTTAAAGCCCGGCGGACGGATTTGTATCATTACCTTTCATTCCTTAGAGGACCGAATTGCAAAACAAACATTGAAAGCCTTGGCGCAGGGTTGCATTTGTCCCCCTCATTTACCGGTATGCCAGTGTCAGCACCGGCCTGAGGTGAGAATTGTCGGCAAAGCGGTTGCACCGACGGCGGAAGAAGTCGAAACCAACCCCCGGTCACGCAGTGCGCGGCTCCGGGTTGCAGAAAAATTATGATTATCCGGTTAGACCAGGCAGGATTGCAGGCGAATATAAGTGAGCCTTAGGTTCGGAGGGGGTTATTGCCCCCGCCGAACCCTTAGAGCGAACTTAGTTCGAGTGTTATAGCCTGTTGATCCCCGACCTAAGAGGGCGGGGTCTTGCAGGCTGTTAACGAGATAATAAAAGGGGGGACCAGCGGGAATGTTAGCGAGGAGAAAACAAGAATGGGATTTTCAGGTGGAAGAACAAGCTCCGGAGATTTCTGTCCAGGCGCAGGAAGTTCGCCCAACTCGTCAGTTGCGGACCCGATTTTTTGCACTCATCCTTTTATTAGCAGTGATGGCCATGATCCTTACTTTCCAGAATTCATTGATTGTAAAAAATGGATACGAAGTCGTAAAGCTAAAAAGCGATGTTGTTAAGATGGAAAAAGAAAATGAACTTTTGCAGTTGGATATTGCGAAAATGAAATCGCCGCAGCGGATTCAGACCATTGCGACGAAAGATCTTGGGATGGTCGCACCGCAAACGATTTATCACGCTTCCGGCGGAACCAAGAAAATTAGCGATGTGACGGTTGCCCAACAGCAAAGCAACGGATCAGGAGCGTATGCTTTGAATAAGAACGGAACAGCGAACGGGATGCAGTAAATGATATGAATACTATTTTGTGTTACACCCTATCAGCAGCCAAAATGGCTGCTGTTTGGCTTTTTTGAAAAGAATAAGTTTCCGAAAAGAAATCGGCTTTTTAGGGGAAAGAGTTGCAAAAAATTTGCCAGAGTGTAAAAATAGAGGGTGAATGGATATCAGGATCATAACGTTCACTGTCATTGTAAAAAACTAAGATCGATCGTTGAAAATATTCTATACAAATTGTGGAGGTGGCTGCATGATGAAAAAACTGCAAGAGTTGACCGCTTTACTGCCGGAGGCTGTGATTACCGGCGATACAGCAGTCGATATTACATCTATAGCGCATGATTCACGGCAAGTTGTACCGGGTACATTGTTTGTTTGCCTTACCGGGGCGAAAGTCGATGGGCACCAGTTTATCAAACAGGCGCGTGAACGGGGCGCGGCAGCCGTGCTGGTTGAGAAAAGCTTGGACGAAATGGTAGATGGACTTACCGTCATCACCGTCCCTGATACCCGCAGCGCGATGAAAATCATTGCTCCTGCGTTTTTTGATTATCCGGCAAAAAAAATGCGCTTGATTGGTGTGACCGGTACAAATGGTAAAACGACCACCACGCATATTATCCGGAGTATTTTAAGCAAAGCCGGCTTAAACGTCGGCTTGATCGGAACCATCCATACGCTCATAGGCAGCCAAGTTCTGCCTATGAAAAATACGACCCCGGATGTGATTGACCTGCAGGCGATTTTTGCCAAAATGGTGGAAGCCGGTATGGATTATGCAGTCATGGAAGTTTCGTCGCATGCGGTTGCGCTGAACCGCATTGCCGGTTGTGAATTTGATGTTGGTGTTTTTACCAATATGACCCGCGACCATTTGGATTTTCATGAAACCTTTGAAAATTATATGGATGCCAAAGCCGGCTTATTCCGCAGTTTGGGTGCGGACGGTTCTGTTAAGTCCGGCAAGACGGCAGTGATCAATATGGATGACAAGGCCGGAGAAACTATGCGGGCCAATTCGTTATGTCCGGTGATATCATACGGGTTGCAGGAAGATGTTTCGCTGCGTGCCGTCGATATTGATGTTCATGCGAACGGGGTGGCCTTTGCAATGGAAGGATCGTTTGGTCGTGTTCCGCTGGAACTGAAAATTACCGGGATCTTTAATGTATATAATGTCCTTGCGGCTGTTGGCGCTGCTATGGCGGAAAACGTGGCCTGGCCGACAATAAAAGCGGCTCTGGAAGAGTTTGAAAGCGTACCCGGCCGGTTTGAGTTGGTGCGCACGAATCTGCCGTTCAGCATTATTGTTGATTATGCGCATACTCCGGATGGCCTGGAAAATATTTTAAAAACAGCCAGAGAGTTTGCCCAGGGGCGCATTATTGTCGTGTTCGGCTGCGGTGGCGACCGGGACCGGACGAAACGGCCGATTATGGGGCGACTGGCTGTACAGTATGCGGATGTGGCTATTGCTACCTCCGACAACCCCAGAACAGAGGATCCCGCGGCGATTTTGCGGGAAATTGAAGTGGGCATGCGACAGGAAGACGAAACCGACCGGAATTATGAAATTATCTTGGACCGCAAATCGGCAATCCGGAGAGCCATGAAAATTGCCGGCAAGCAAGATATCGTGATTATTGCCGGCAAGGGACACGAGACCTATCAAATACTGGGAAATGAAACGATCCACTTCGATGACCGGGAAGTAGCCCGTCAACTGGCCCTGGAGGTGATGTGATGGCGGTTTTTACCTTACAGGAAGTACTTGCGGCAACGAACGCCGTATTGGTTGGACCGGCTTTGCAAACTTCGTTCGCCGGTGTTTCTACGGATACCAGGACGCTGCGTCCGGGGGATTTATTTATCGCTCTATCCGGTGAACGGTTTGACGGCCACCGGTTTTTGCAGCAAGCGGCAGCGGCAGGCGCGGCCGCATTGTTGATCAGCAAGGTTGACGCTGATTTGCCGGTGGGAATCACGATTTTTTCGGTGGCGGATACGTTGCAAGCCTTTCAGGGGCTGGCCAAATTTCACCGACGGCGGTATACTATTCCAGTGGTCGCAATTACCGGTTCCAATGGCAAGACAACGACGAAAGAGTTAACAGCCTCCGTTTTGTCCAGCCGTTGGCATGTTTTAAAAACAGAGGCTAACTTTAATAATGAGATCGGCCTGCCGAAAACCTTGTTGTCGCTGACGGATGGGCATCAAGCTGCAGTCGTGGAAATGGGCATGCGCGGATTGGGCCAGATCAAGGCTTTGTGTAGCGTGGCAGAACCCACGGTCGGTATTATTACCAATGTCAGTGAAACCCATATGGAATTGCTGGGATCGATCGAGAATATAGCAAGGGCCAAGTCGGAATTGGTAGAAGCAATCCCGGCCAGCGGACTGGCTGTTTTAAATGCGGATAATCCCCATGTACTTAGAATGCGGGAACAAGCAGTCTGCCGGGTGGTAACGTATGGCTTGTCTTCGCAAGCGGATGTTTGGGCGGACCAGATCCAAACCGGGCAGCAGGAGACGAATTTTATTTGCCATGCCCGGCAGGATGTTTTTGCGGTTGGTCTTCCGGCAATTGGTCGGCACAATATTTATAATGCGCTGGCCGCCATTGCCGTTGGCTTGGCGATGGGCCTTACGCCGCAAGAAATTCAAGTCGGGATACGTGGTTTTGTACCGGATGCGATGCGATTGCATACGATCACCACGGCTGACTATACGATATTGAATGATACGTATAATGCCAGTCCTGCTTCGATGGCTGCAGCCATTGATACGTTGGTCAGCGTAGCTGCCGGCCGCCGTGTTGTGGTGCTGGGTGATATGCTGGAATTGGGTGCCGTTGCTGTTGATGCGCACCGGCAGATTGGCGAAAAATTGGCCCGGGAACAAATCGCTGTAGTTATCACGGTAGGGGAATTGGCGCAGCATATCGCCGCAGCGGCAAAAGACGGCGGCGTTGCCGACGCGGTCGCTTGTGCGGATCATGCTGCGGCTAAGCAAGAGTTGAACAAGTTGTTGGAGCCGGGGGATACGATATTGGTAAAAGGTTCCCGCGGAATGAAAATGGAAGAAATCGTGAACTATCTGATCGGCAGCAACGCTGAGACGAAAGTATAGTTTGCGTCATCTTGGCTTTGAACGAAGATAACGGAGGGTTACTATGCAGGGAATGTTGCCTGCTGCAGTGTTGGCATTGGCTGTAGCGTTGTTGTTAGGACCGTTGGTCCTTCCTGTTTTACGGAAACTGAAGTTTGGTCAGAGTATTCGCGAGGAAGGCCCTAAGGCGCATTATGCTAAGGCCGGCACGCCGACGATGGGCGGCGTGATTATTCTTGCGGCGCTTGTCGTTGCCGCCCTTGTTTTTGGCGGTGGCAGCAGGGAAGTGTGGCTGGTTTTGTTCGTTACGATTGGACATGGACTGATCGGTTTTTTGGATGATTATATCAAGGTTGTGTTAAAGCGCTCGTTGGGATTAAAGGCCCGTCAGAAAATGCTGGGACAGATTTTGCTAGCAGCCGTCTTGGCGTATGTAACAACTACTTTTTTTGGCCGGGGTACGGATCTGTGGATTCCTTTTTCCGGGATTCAGCTTGATTTGGGATTGTTCTATTATGTGTTGATTTTTTTTGTATTGGTCGGCACTACCAACGCGGTGAATTTAACCGATGGGTTGGACGGTCTGGCGGCCGGTACCGGCGCAATTGCGTCTTTGGCCTATGCCTTTATCGCGTTTTATTTCCAGCATGCGGAGTTGGCCGTTTTTTGTACGGCGCTGGCCGGCGCCTGCCTTGGCTTTTTGCGCTATAATGCGCATCCGGCCCGCGTGTTTATGGGCGATACCGGCTCGCTGGCCATCGGCGGCGCTTTGGCGGCAGTAGCAATAATGACCAAGACGGAATTATTGTTGGTGATCGTGGGCGGCGTGTTTGTTGTGGAAGCTTTATCGGTAATTATCCAGGTTATTTCCTTTAAGACAACAGGGAAACGGGTTTTCCGCATGAGTCCGATCCACCATCATTTTGAATTGTCGGGTTGGGCCGAAACAAAGGTGGTTACAGTATTTTGGTTAGCCAGTGTAATGTGTGCAATGGCCGGAGTGTTGATTATGATCATGAGCCGGCCGGGAGGGATATAAAATGAATTTTGTGGGTAAACGAATTGTGGTGCTGGGAGCAGGTGTCAGCGGGATTGCGGTGGCGTTAATTTTGCAGCAGGAAGGAGCCCAAGTAACTCTGAGCGATACCCGTCCCCGCGATCAATTGAAGCAGAATGTTGCTTCGCTGGAAAAGGCTGGAGTTCTTTTGCGGTTGGGCGATCAAAGTCCGGCCTTATTATCTGCGGCCGACTATCTGGTGTTATCGCCGGGAGTGTCCATATATAATCCGTTGGTCGAAGAAGCCAAGACGCGCGAAATCGTTGTGATGAGCGAAATTGAAGTTGCTTATCACCTTTGCCGGGTTCCGATGGTGGCGATTACCGGTACGAACGGCAAAACGACAACTACCACGTTAGTCGGCGAGATGTTTCGCAAAGCCGGGATCCAGACAGCTGTCGGCGGCAATATTGGCGATGCTTTATCGAAGGAAGTGCGCGACGTGCAACCGGGAGGAGCTGTGGTAGCGGAAATATCCAGTTTTCAATTGGAAGGAACCATTGATTTCCGGCCGCATATTGCCGCGATCCTGAATATTACGCCGGACCATATTGACCGGCATCGTACGTTGGAAAACTACCGGGCGGCGAAAGAACGGATTTTTGCCCGTCAGACGGCACAAGACTATTTGATTTTAAACTATGATGATCCGGCAGTACGGGCCATGGCGGAAAAGGCTGCTGCCCAGGTATTCTTTTTTAGCCGTCGCCAGAGTTTGCCGGCTGGCATTTTTGTAGATGGCGATATATTGCGGATTCGTTGGAAAGAGCAAGACGTTTCCATTTGTTCCGTAGCAGATATGAAATTGTTCGGGTCGCATAATGTGGAGAACGCATTGGCTGCCTGTGCTGCCTCGTATTTGTACGGAATTGGCGCGCCGGATATGGCAGCGGTATTAAAAACGTTTGCCGGTGTCGAGCACCGGATTGAACCGGTGGCTGCTGTTGATGGCGTGATGTATTATAATGATTCCAAAGCTACGAACCCGGAGTCGTCGATTAAAGCGCTGGAGGCATTTAGCGGACACATTATACTGATTGCCGGCGGCCGGGATAAGAATACGGATTTGACGGAATTCATGAAGTTGGCGGCCGAAAAGACGGATGCGTTAATTTTGCTGGGTGAGGCCAGCGTGCGCTTCGCCAAGGCTGCCGCAGAACAGAATGTCCGGGAAATTCATCAGGTTGCGGATTTTTCCGTAGCGGTGCAACTGGCCCGGAAGCTGGCCAAACCGCCGCAAGTGGTTTTATTGTCACCGGCCTGTTCAAGCTACGATATGTTTAATAATTACGAAGAACGCGGTAAACATTTCAAAGAACTGGTTCATTCGCTGGCATATAAGTGAGCCTTAGGTTCGGAGGGGGTTATTGCCCCCGCCGAACCCTTAGAGCGAACTTAAGACTGAGGCTCGAAATCTTTGATTTCGCGAAGCCGAAGTTTCCC
>Ga0316604_10000987_pt1 | contig 28341 bp, 24 predicted proteins | sample OWC_soil_day20_C_FD_207650 | JGI IMG/M metagenome (GOLD analysis project Ga0316604, IMG submission 207650) | Wetland soil microbial communities from Old Woman Creek delta, Ohio, United States - OWC_soil_day20_CT | ecosystem: Environmental > Terrestrial > Soil > Wetlands | place: USA: Ohio... | reverse complement strand
GCTCAGGCTCAGGCTCAGGCTCAGGCTCAGGCTCAGGCTCAGGCTCAGGCTCAGGCTCAGGCTCAGGCTCAGGCTCAGGCTCAGGCTCAGGCTCAGGCAGCGCCGGCAAGCGCAGCAAGGTCGGCGCCGTCGGCTTCTTCAACGCTGGACGCTTTGCGCGTCGATCCGGCGCTGTTGGCGCGGCCCGCCGTTGCAGCGGCGCCGCCTGCGCCTGCCGTCGTGACCGTTTCGCCGGTCTTCGCTGCGCCGAGCGCCAGTACCGGGGCAAGTGTTCCTGCGCCGATCGCGGCCTCGTCTTCGCCGCAAAACGCAGCCGTCGCCACTCCGGCGCCGAGCACCGCCGCCAAAAACGCATCGAGCCCTGCCAAGCCGGGCGTCAAAAAGCCGTGGTACCAACGCTTATGGGATCCGGTGGTCAATGCTTACGACAACGGCGCTTGGGAATTTTATCTGCCGTTCAAGACCTACCACTCGCGCAGCAGCTATTCCGCCGAGCAAATCGCCGACTATCAGGAGAACCCGGCGGGTTTCGGCGTCGGCAAAGGACTCTACAACGAGCGCGGCAACTGGGAGGGCGTCTTTGCGATGGCCTTCCAGGATTCGCACTTCAAGCCGTCGTATACCGCGGGTTACAGCTGGAAGTCGATTTGGCGTCCGGCCGAGGATGTTCGCGTCGGACTGGGCTACATGGGCGGTCTGATGATGCGCGAAGACACGATAAACTATTTTCCCTTCCCGATTCTGCTGCCGGTGGCGTCGCTGTCGTACAAGAACTTCAGCCTGGAAGGCGCTTACGTTCCGCCGACCGGCAGTGCCGGCAACGTGCTGTTCTTGTGGGCAAAATGGGAGTTGGGCAAGACCGGAGAAGCGGTCGGCACGCCGGCGCGTCCGGCGCCGATCGAAATCGCCAATACCAGCCCGGTAACGCCGCTGGCGCAGCGCGTACCCTACGGCCCGGCGCTGGAGACCGGTCCAGCTCTAGGGACCGGTTCCGGTCTGGCGCTGGGAGCAGGCCCGGGCACGGCGCCGGGGGAGGGCTTCGCCAGCGGCCCGGCCGCGCCCGCGCAAACCGTTGCGTCGCAGCCGTCGGCCGCTGCCCCGCGCGACGAGGACGCTGTTTCCGATGTGCAGCCGCCGCTCGCCCTGCGCAGTGCGAAAGCCATGGTGATGCCGCCGAAAGACAGCGCGGTGCCGCGCCCCACGTTCATCAGCGCGCTACGCATGGGCGGCGATGTCGATCGCGAGTTCATCGCCGAGGGCGATGCTGAACTGCGCAAGATCGGTACCGTCCTCAATGCCGATCGTTTGACCTATTGGCCGATCGACGACGAGATGGAGGCCGAGGGTAATGTTCGCCTCGAACAGGGCGCCGACCTGATGACCGGTCCGAAGATGCGACTTAAACTCGAAGATCAGGTCGGCTATTTCGAGCAGCCGTCCTACACCATCAAGCGACAGCCGCAAGCCGGCAGCCAGGCCGCCGCCGACAAGGCCTATGCCGCCGAGTCACTGGAAAAACAGCGTGCCGACAAGTCGTGGTGGAACTCGGGCTTCGCCTCGCCGGCAGTCCTCAATATCGCTGCCGGTCAGACGTCGCTTGATACGACCAGTATGCCCAAGGGGATGACCGAGGGGCGCGGCGACGCCGATCGTCTCGATTTCGAGGGCGAAAACCAGTACCGCATGAGCAACTCGACCTACACCACCTGCGCGCCGGGCAACGACGACTGGTATCTCAAGACCACCGACCTCAAGCTCGACTACGACCGCGAAGTCGCCGACGGCACCGACGGTACGCTCTATTTCAAGGATGTGCCGATCATCTATTCGCCCTGGATGTCGTTCTCGCTCAACAACGAACGCAAATCGGGTTTCCTGGCGCCGAGCGTCGGGACTAGCACCAATAGTGGCGTCATGGTCGCGCTACCGTACTACTGGAATATCGCGCCCAATATGGACGCGACGATTACGCCGCGCCTGCTCACCAAGCGCGGTATGCAGGTCAGCGGCGAGGCGCGCTATCTTAATGCGGCATTCGGCGGTTCGTACACGTCGACGCTGGGCCTCGAAGTCTTGCCCAACGACAAGGAGCACGACGGCGACAACCGCTACGCTGTCTCGATACTGCACACGCAAACCACGGCCAACGGCTTTTCCGGGTCGATCAACTACACCAAGGTGTCCGACGACACGTATTACACCGATCTTTCGAGCAGCATCAGCAGCACCTCGCAGGTCAATCTTACTCAGCAGGCCAGCTTGGCCTACGGCGCCGGGTGGTGGGACGCGAACGTCAATTTCCTGTCGTACCAGACGCTGCAGCCCGATTCGTCGACAGTGAATGTCAATCCGTACCGGATGCTGCCGCAGATCGCCTTCAATGCGAGAAAATACGATATCTGGGGAGCCGATGCGACCTTCCTTGGGCAGTACACCAATTTCACCAAGCCCGAGCAAACGTACAATGGCGCTGCGTTAACGCTGGCCAACGGCGATCCTTATCCCAACGGACAACGCACCGTGGCTTATCCGCAGCTCTCGCTGCCGTACGTGACGCCGGGCTGGTACGTGACGCCCAAAATCGGTGTCAATGTCACCGACTACGCGCTCACCGATCAGGCGGCGACCATCCCCAGCTCGATCAGTCGCACGCTGCCGATCGTCAGCGTCGATTCGGGAATGACGTTCGAGCGCCCAAGCAACTGGTTCGGCCGCGATTACACGCAGACGCTCGAACCGCGGCTTTACTACCTCAACGTCCCGTACAAGGATCAGAGCCAGATCCCGATCTTCGATACGGGCCTTGCCGACTTCAATTTTGCGACGATTTTCTCCGAGAACCAGTTCTCCAGCTGGGACCGCGTCAGCAACGCCAACCAGCTGACGGCGGCGGCGACGACCCGCCTGCTTGAACCCGATACCGGCAACGAGATCGTGCGCGCGATGTTCGGTCAGCGTTACTATTTCGAGCAGAACAAGGTGCTGCTGCCCGGCGGCACGCTGGCCACCGGCGAATGGGAAAAGTCCGCCTGGCTCGCCGCGTTCAGCGGACAGGTCTTGCCGCGGGTCTATGCTGATACTGCTTTGCAGTACAACGGCGCCAATCGGCAGGTCGATCGCTTTTCGATCGGCACGCGCTATCAGCCCGAGCCGGGCAAGGTGCTCAACGCCGCCTACCGTTACAACCGCGATTCGAGCGCGCCGATCGACCAGGTCGACTTCTCCGGACAGTGGCCGCTGGGCGGCGGCTGGTACGGCGTTGGCCGCATCAACTACTCGTTCAAGGATGACGCCAGCAATGTCTCGACGACCACCACTAATGGGCGGATGATCGAGGCGGTCGGCGGTCTGGAATACAATGGCGGTTGCTGGCTCGTTCGCGGCGTCGTCCAGCGCATTGCGCTGACCGAAGCGACGACTTCAACGGGATTTTTCCTGCAGCTTGAACTCTCAGGTTTCTCGCGTATCGGTTCGAGTCCGCTGAGTGTTCTGAGCCGAAATATTCAGGGTTACAGCCTGATCAATCAGCCGACAGCCGACGCTGTCATCGGTCAATAGAAGGTGTTACGCATGATGCTCCTGCTTCGAGTCCTGATCCTGTCCTGTTGCTGCGTTGGCCTGGCGGCAGCGCAAGCGCCGAAACGTCAGGCCACCGATCCCTTGCCCGCCGATCGCATCGTCGCCGTCGTCAATGACGAAGTCGTGACGCTTTACGAGTTGCGCACGCGGCTCGATGTGGCCGTCAGGCAGTTGCAGAAGCAGGGTACGCCTTTGCCGGCGCGCGACGTTCTCGAGAAGCAGATGCTTGAGCGTCTGGTGATGGACAAGGTTCAGTTGCAACATGCCAAGGAAACCGGAATCAAGGTTGACGATGCTCAGCTCGAACAGGCGCTGCAGCGCATTGCCACCGGCAACAAGATGTCGCTTGCGCAGCTTCGCGAAGCGCTGAAAAAGGATGGCATCGCGTATCCGAAATTCCGCGAGGAAATTCGTGACGAGATGACCATCGCGCGAGTCCGCGAGCGTGAAGTCGAAAACAAGATCTCCATCTCGGAAGGCGAAATCGACAATTATCTGGCCGACGATTCGGCCAAGAGCGGTGGGAGCGAAGAGTACGAAGTCGCTCACATCCTGCTGCGCACTCCCGAGTCGGCAAGCCCGGAGCAGATCCAGCGGATCAAGGCCAAGGCCGATCAGGTCTTTGAACGGGTTGGCAAGGGCGAAGATTTTTCACAACTGGCGGCGTCGTTTTCGGATGCGCCCGATGGGTTGCAGGGCGGCAATCTGGGCTGGCGTCGTCGCGAGCGGTTGCCGGGGATTTTTTCGGACGTGGTGGTCAAACTCAAGGTCGGCGAGGCGGCGCCTGTGCTGCGCAGTCCCAACGGCTTCCATATCATCAAGCTGGTTGCCAAGCGCGGTGGTGCGGCGGCGGCGACGGTCCAGCAGACGCATGCCCGGCATATCCTGATCAAGGTCAACGAAGTGGTTTCGGAGGCCGATGCCAAACATAAGCTTGAGGGTCTCTACGAGCGAATCAAGAACGGCGGCAACTTTGCCGAACTGGCCAGGCTCTTTTCGCAGGATGGTTCGGCGTCCAAGGGCGGCGACCTGGGTTGGATCTATCCGGGCGATACGGTGCCCGATTTCGAGCGTGCGATGAATGAGCTCAAGCCCGGCGAAGTCAGCAAGCCGATCCAGTCGCCCTTTGGCTTTCACTTGATCGAGGTGCTCGAGCGACGCGTTCAGGACGTCTCGTCCGATCGTCAGCGCGCGGCGGCCCGCCAGATCCTGCGCGACCGCAAGATGGACGAGGCCTATCAGGACTGGTTGCGGCAGGCGCGCGATCGCGCTTACGTCGAGCTTCGTCTCGAGGAGCGTTGAGCTATGCGCCCATTGATCGCCGTAACTTCGGGTGAGCCGGCCGGAATTGGCCCCGAGCTCTGCCTGCGCCTGACTGAGCATCCTGCAGGGACTGCTCAGCTGGTGATCCTGGCCGATCGAGAGCTGCTGGCCGAACGTGCTAAGGCGATCAATTCCTCAATTCAGTTGCGCGACTGGACGCCGGGTGAGTCACCCTCGCTGGGCGTGCTCGACGTGCTGCACATTCCGCTCGCACGCGCTGCGTATCCGGGGCGGCTCGATCCTGGCAATGCCAGCTATGTGCTGGCTTTGCTCGATCGGGCGGTCGATGGCTGTTGTTCGCGCGAGTTCGCCGCGATGGTCACGGCGCCGGTGCACAAGGGCGTGATCAACGATGGCGGCGTCGCTTTTACCGGACACACCGAGTATCTGGCCGAAAAAACCGGGACGGCGCGGGTGGTGATGATGCTCGCCGGCGGCGGCCTGCGCGTTGCGCTGGCGACCACTCATCTGCCGCTCAAGGACGTCCCGGCGGCGGTCACTCAACAGTCGCTGGAGCAGACGCTGCGCATCCTGCACGCCGACATGGGACGCAAGTACGGCATCGGCAATCCGCGCATCCTGGTCGCCGGGCTCAATCCGCACGCTGGCGAAGGTGGTTATCTGGGGCGCGAGGAAATCGACGTCATCACGCCGGTGCTTGACCGTTTGCGCGCCGAGGGAATGACGCTGATCGGCCCCTTGCCGGCCGATACGATGTTCACTCCACCGTTGTTGGCGCAAGGCGATTGTGTGCTGGCGATGTACCACGACCAAGGGCTGACGGCGCTCAAGTACGCGAGCTTCGGCCAGGGAATCAACGTGACGCTCGGCCTGCCGATCATCCGTACTTCGGTCGACCACGGTACGGCGCTTGAACTCGCCGGGACCGGTCGCGCCGACCCGGGCAGCCTGCTCGTCGCCGTCGATCAGGCGGTCGAGATGGCCGGCCGTGCGGGAGCGTTTTGATGAGTCAACACGTCTCTGTGGGGCGTTTTAGTTTCGGCATAACCGGCTCGCGCAGGTTAGCCTTTACTGAAGCGTTTGCGTTTAAGGTCTTGGTATGAGCCAGCACGTTGCGCGCAAACGCTTTGGGCAAAACTTTCTGGTCGATCGGCAGGTGATCGCCGACATCGTCAGTGCGGTGGCGCCCAAGCGCGACGATTGCGTCGTCGAGATCGGCCCGGGGCTCGGCGCGCTCACCGATCCTCTGCTGGCGCGGCTCGACCATCTGCACGTCGTCGAGATCGACCGCGACATCGTCGCGCGGCTGCGGCCGCGCTATTCGCCGCAGAAGCTCACGATTCACGAAGGCGACGCGCTCGATTTTGATTTCTCTTCGCTGGTCGATGGGTTGGGTAGAAAATTGCACGTGGTCGGCAATTTACCGTACAACATCTCGACGCCGCTGCTTTTTCATCTGGCCGGTTTTGCCGATTGCGTCCATGACATGCACTTCATGCTGCAGAAAGAAGTCGTCGAGCGCCTGGTCGCCGAGCCGGGAACTTCGGATTTCGGCCGACTGTCGGTGATGCTGCAGTACCGCTTCGTGATGGACCAGCTGCTCGACGTTCCGCCCGAGTGCTTCTCGCCGGCGCCGAAAGTCGATTCGGCGGTGGTGCGCCTGATTCCTCGCCCGCCCGAAGAGCTTTCGGCCAGGGACGAAGCGCGCTTTGCTTCAGTCGTCTCGGCAGCGTTCGCGCAGCGGCGCAAGATGCTGCGCAACAACCTCAAGGGAATCCTCGGCGATTCGGGCTTTGAGCCACTGGGCATCGCGCCGACGGCGCGCGCCGAGGAACTGTCGGTCGCCGACTACATCCGCATCGCCAACTCGTTGCACTGAGTAAAACTACTGAAGGAGTTGAAAGAATGTCGAACGGAAAATCTGCAATGAGCGAAAAACCCGTCTGGTTCATTACCGGCTGCTCGACCGGCTTCGGTCGCCAGCTCGCCCGCCATCTTCTCGACGCGGGCTACCGCACCGTGGTGACGGCGCGCAATCCCGATTCGCTCAAGGACTTGGGCGAGCACCAAAACGCCCTGCTGCTCAAGCTCGACGTCACCGAGCAAGAGCAGATCGACGCTGCCGTCAAAGCGGCCGAAGAGCATTTTGGGCGCATCGACGTGCTGGTCAACAACGCCGGCCTGGGCTATTTTGCTGCGGTCGAGGAGAGCGAAGACGACGAGGTGCGCTGGATGTTCGACGTCAATGTCTTCGGCCTGGGCCGCATGACGAGCGCCGTGCTGCCCGGAATGCGCAAGCAGCGCAGCGGCTTCGTCGTCAATCTGTCGTCGATCGCCGGGATTCGCTCGTTCCCGGGACTGGGCTACTACAACGCGACGAAACATGCCGTCGAGGGCTTGTCCGAAGCGCTGTGGCAGGAAGTCGAGCCGCTCGGTATCAAGGTGATGATCGTCGAACCGAGCGGTTTCCGTACCGACTGGGCTGGGCGTTCGGCCAACGAGAGTGCGCAGCAGATCGCCGATTACGCGGCGACCGCCGGTGAGAAGCGCAGTCAGTTGCGCACCGTTTCGGGCAAGCAGCCGGGCGACCCGGTGCGCGCCGTGCAGGCCATCGTCAATGCCGTCGAATCAGCCAATCCGCCGCACCGCCTGCTGCTCGGCAACGCCGCGTACGAACTGGCAATGGCCAAGGTTGCCGAACTGAACCGCGAGTTCACCGCCTGGGAAGGCGTCGCGCGCGGCGCCGATTTTCCCAAGGACTAGCCGAAACCGGCAGACTCCAAAACAGCTCCTTCAACACAGAGACCACGGAGGCACGGAGAGCACAGAGTTTTAGATGAGTTGGGTAATTTACTCAGCAGCTTGATAAATAATCATCTCCGTGTTCTCCGTGTTGAAAGCGGTTTTACCGGCTTTTTGTTGATCAGTCAGAAATCTCGGCGGTCACCGGCGCGTGATCTGACGGGCGTTCGCGCTTGCGCATCTCGCGGTCGATTCCGGCAGCGCTGCAGCGTTCGACGAGCGGTGTCGAGAGCAGGATGTGGTCGATGCGCAGCCCCCGGTTGCGCTGGAAGCCGAGCATGCGGTAATCCCACCACGAGTAGCTTTTTTCCGGTTGTTCGAAGAGTCTGAAGCTGTCCTTGAGCCCGAGCGCCAGCAGGCGCGCAAAAGCCGCGCGTTCATCGTCCGAGCACAGAATCTGCCCGGCCCAAGCGGCTGGGTCATGCACGTCGCGGTCCTCGGGCGCGATGTTGAAGTCGCCGACCAGCGCCAGCCGCGGGTGTTCGGCGAGCTGCTCGCCGAGCCAGTCGTGCAGCGCGTCGAGCCAGGCAAGCTTGTAAGCATATTTGTCGCTGCCGATCGCTTGGCCGTTGGGGACGTAGGCGCAGATCACGCGCAGCTCGCCGACCGTCGCCGCGATCAGGCGCTGTTGCGGGTCGGCAAAGCGCGGGTTGCCGCAGACGACGTCGCCGATCGGCTGGCGCGCCAGCAGCGCGACGCCGTTATACGTCTTCTGGCCGCTGAAGACGACCTGGTAACCCGCTGCCTCGATCGCCTGTTGCGGGAAGTTATGATCCTCAAGCTTGGTCTCCTGCAGGCAGGCCACGTCGGGCTGCGCGGCAGCGAGCCAGTCGAGCAGCTGCGGCAGGCGGACTTTGAGCGAATTGACGTTCCAGCTGGCAATCTTCATCAGGGGAAATCCTCTCTTGCAGCGCGTATTGCCGCCGTGTGGGTGGGCGCTCGGTGAGCCGCTTGGGCACGCTGATCCTGGTTTTGTTCAACAAGCAGGCGATGCGTTCTCATTTGTTTTCTGCGGCGTGCAATAGGTCCAGGAAGTGCCGGGTGATCGGATTGATCGTCCGGTGGCGAAGGACCAGGCTGCCCCAGGCGGTCAGCGTGTGCGTGAAGGAATAAGGCAGAATGCGCAGATGGCGCAGCTTTTCGTAGCGCACGGCAATCGATTGCGGGATGACGGCGATCATGTCGCTCTGCGCGACCAAGTCGGTCGCGGTGAGAATCGACGAGGTCTCGATCAAGCCCTGCGGCAAGGCTGCGTGACGACTGTGGAATTCTTGCTCGATGACGTCGCGCAAGGGACTGCCGCGCAGCTGCAGAACCCACGGATAGTCGAGCAGTGCTTCGAACTCCAGGCGTTTCTTCTTGCCGCTCTGGGTCAGCGGATGCGACCACGCGGCGACGACCGACAGCGCTTCCTCGCCGATCGGCAGGAACAGACAGTCCTGGTTGGCCGGGCTGCTGGCTTCGGGCATGCGGCCGATGACGACGTCGAGGCTACCTTCGCGCAGCAGTTCGATCAGGCGATCGCTGGTATCGACCAGCAATTCGATCGAGAGCAGTGGGTATTGCTTTTTGAGCCCGATCATCGCCGCCCCGAGGTAGGTCGGCGCCGCCACCGTGATGGCGCCGACGAACAGTTTGCCGGCGCTTCCCTGGCGCAGTTCGTTCAGCTCGTGACCGAGCGCCGCAACCGTATTGCGCAGGCAGCGAAAACTACAGATCACCGCTTCGCCGGCGGCGTTGAGCTGCAAGCCGCGGCCGACGCGGTCAAACAGCGATTCGCCCAGCGCTTCCTCCAGCTCGTGCAGCATCTTGCTCGCCGTTGGTTGCGCCATGTTCAACTGCATCGCCGCGGCGCGTAGCGTCTTGTGTTCATTGATGGCCAGCAGCAGGGCGACCTGGCGCATGCGCAAACGGTTGAGTAGTTGGGGGATAGCCGCGGTCGACATGTTTTTCGATTGATTACTATAGTCGATCAATATATCAAATACTTTCAATATTCAGCAATCAATTGACTCGCTACGATGAATTCGTCTTCACTGCGCCGTACAACGAATCCGAATGAACACCGATTCCGACCTGAGCGAGGCCCGCCGCGCTTTTTTGGCCACCGACAACGAAACGCTGTTGCCGATCGTCGATGCCCACCATCACTTTTGGGATGTGCAACGCAATCCGCATCCCTGGCTCACTGCGCTGCCGCGGATTCCCTTCCGCTATGGCGATTACGCAGCGATCTGCAAGAATTTTCTGCCCGAAGATTACGCGGCCGCTTGCGGTTCACACCGGGTGCTGCGCCACGTCGTCATGGAAGGCGAGTGGACTCCCGAAGACCCCACCGGCGAGGCGCTGTGGATGGCCGGGCTGGCACGGCGTTGCGGCAAACCGCACGCCATGGCGGCGCAGGTCTGGCTTGATCGCGACGATCTGGACGAGGTACTGCACGCTTATCGACAAGCGCCTTTGGCGGGCTTCGTGCGCAGCGTCAGGCATAAGCCTTCGTGCGCCACCCAGGACGAGTATCGCAGCAACTGGAGTGCGCCGGGTTCGATGCGCTGTGCGCGCTGGCGCGACGGTTATTCGCGATTGGCCGCCGAGAATTTGATGTTCGAACTGCAGGCGCCCTGGTGGCACATGACAGAGGCGGCCGAGCTGGCGCGCGATTTCCCGGCGACGCGGCTGATCATCAACCACGCCGGCCTGCCCGGCGCGCGCGATGATCAAACGCTGGCGCTGTGGCGCGCGGCGATGGCGCAACTCGCCGACTGTCCCAACGTGGTCGTCAAGATCTCCGGGCTCGGCGAACGCGACCGGCCGTGGACTACCGCACAGCAACAACCCGTGGTGAATGCGCTGCTTGCCGATTTCGGCGTCGATCGTTGCCTGCTGGCCAGCAACCATCCGGTCGATGCCATCGTGGTCGGCCTGGCCGAGCTGTGGAGCGGGTTCAAGGCGCTGACGCGTGGTCTTCCTCCCGAGCAGAAACTCAAACTGTTTTGCGACAACGCCGTTGAGTTGTACGGATTAAGATGATTTTTTTGTGAGCATGACTCACACAAACCAGGAGAGGTGATACCGATGAAGGTACTGAATACGCTGAAACTACGCAGCACGCTGGTGCTCGCAATGGCCGCGCTGTTCCTCGGCGCGAGCGCGGTGAGCGAAGCTGCCCAGGAGATCAAGGCCAAGATGGGCACCTCGTTGCCGGACAGCCATCCGCAAACGATAGGCGCGCGCAAGTTCGCTGAACTGGTCGATAAGAAAAGCAACGGGCGGATCAAGATCACCGTCTTTTCGGCCGCGATGCTCGGCAGCGACCAGCAGATGCAGTCGGCGCTACGCGCCGGAACGCAGGAGTTTACAGCACCATCGACGGCGACGCTGGCAAATCTGGTCAAGGAATTCGGCGTCATCGGCTTGCCGTTTTCGTTTGCCAACGAGAAGCAGGCCGACGCTGTCCTCGACGGACCGTTCGGCCAAAGTCTGCTTGCCAAATTGCCAGAGAAGGGCTTGGTCGGCCTGGCTTTCTGGGAAAACGGCTTCCGCCATTTCACCAATAGCAAGCGCCCGATCGTCAAAATCGACGACCTCGCCGGACTCAAGGTCCGCACGATGCAGAACAATCTGTATATTGACATGTTCCAGGGGCTCGGCGCCAACGCCGTCCCGCTGCCGGTCAACGAGCTCTATACCGCGCTTGAGACCAAGGCCGTCGATGCGCAGGAAAATCCATTTACCGTCGTTCAGGCGCAGAAGTTCTACGACGTTCAGAAATACCTGTCGACCACCGGCCACGCCTACGATGCGCAGGTGTTGATCGTCTCCAAGAAGTTCTGGGATGGACTGTCGGCCGCCGATCGCTCGCTGATCCAGGCCGCCTCGGCCGAAGCCACTGCGTTCCAGCGCCAAACTAGCCGCACTTTGAACGCCAAGGCGCGCGAAGAGCTGGTCAAGGCCGGCATGCTGGTCAACGACGTGTCCGATGCCGAGCGCGCGCGCATGCGCGAGAAGCTGCAATCGGTGATCACCAAGCATCAGGCGGCGGTGGGCGACGAAACAGCCAAAGAGTTCTTTGCTGCGATCGCCAAGGCGAAATCCAACTAGAGCACGACGGAGCCGGTCATGATTTTTCTCAGCAAGCTGGTCAAGGCGGTCGAATGGATGCTGGTCGTAATGTTCGGCATCATGGCCATCCTCGTTTTCGGTAATGTCGTGCTGCGCTATGGTTTCAATTCCGGCATCGTGTTCTCGGAAGAAGTCTCGCGCTTCATGTTCATGTGGCTCACGCTGATCGGCGCGCTGATCGTGATGAAGGATCACGCCCACCTGGGAATGAGCAGCGTGGTCGACCGACTCGGCGAACGGGGACAGCGCATCTGCCGCTGCCTGGCCGACCTGCTGACGCTCGCCTGCTGTCTGTTGCTGGTCAACGGCGCCTGGAAACAGGTGCTGCTCGGCATGGACGAGCAGGCACCGGTGACTGGTATTCCGATGGGTTACGTGCAACTCAGCATGCTGATCTCGAGCGTCGGCATGGTGCTGGTTTTGGCCTATTCGCTGTGGCGTCAGCTGACCGGCCGCATGCCGCGCGAGGAACTCGTTCCTTTCAGCGGCAGCGTCGGCGAATAGGCGGGAGCGACTCATGACGATTGCCACTTTCCTGCTGGCGCTGCTCGGCGCCATGGCGCTGGGTGCGCCGATTGCCTTTTCGTTGTTGATCTGCGGCGTCGCGATGATGGTGCAGATGGACAACTTCGATACCCAGATCGTCGCCCAGAATCTCATGGAAGGCGCCAACAACTATCCGTTGATGGCGGTGCCGTTCTTCATGCTGACCGGCGAGCTGATGAACGCCGGCGGTCTGTCGCAGCGCATCGTCGATGTCGCCGATGCCTTGGTCGGTCACGTGCGCGGCGGGCTGGGCTACGTCGCGATCATCGCCGCGGCGATCGTCGCCAGCATCTCGGGCTCGGCGGTGGCCGACACCGCCGCAGTTGCCGCGCTGCTGATCCCGATGATGCGCGACGGCGGCTACAACGTTCCGCGCTCGGCGGGCCTGATCGCTTCGGCGGGTTGCATCGCGCCGGTGGTGCCGCCGTCAATCCCGCTGGTGGTCTTCGGGGTGACCACGCAGTTGTCGATCACCAAGCTTTTCCTCGCCGGGATTTTCCCCGGGTTGATGATGGCGCTCACGCTCGCTTTCACCTGGTGGCTGGTCGCGCGCAAGGAATTTCATGGCAAGCAACAGCGCCAGTTCGACCTGATACGTTTCTTCAAGGCGTTGCGCGACGGCGTCTGGGCGCTGGTACTGCCCTTCGTGATCATCGGCGGAATGAAAGCCGGCGTGTTCACGCCGACCGAGGCCGCCGTCGTCGCGGTGTTCTATTCGCTGTTTGCCGGCTTGCTCATCTACCGTGAATTGAACATCAAACGCTTGCCCCAGCTGATGCTCGCGGCGCTCAAGACGTCGAGCACGATCATGTTCCTGGTCGCCTGTGCCATGGTTTCGGCCTGGCTGATCACCGTCGCCGACATTCCTGCGCAGACGGTCGTTCTCCTGCAGCCGTTCATGGACAGCCCGGTTTTGCTCATGATCGTGATCATGGTGTTGGTCGTCGTCGTCGGCACGGCGCTCGATCTGATGCCGACCGTGCTGATCCTCGGGCCGATTCTGGTACCGGTGGTCAAGCAGGCGGGGATCGACCCGATCTACTTCGGTGTGATGTTCCTCATGAATAACGCCATCGGCCTGCTGACGCCGCCAGTCGGCACCGTGCTCAACGTCGTCGCTGGCGTCTCCAAGGAAGGGCTGGACAGGGTGATCGCGGGCGTCTGGCCCTTCCTGCTGGCGGAAACCGCGCTGATGTTCCTGCTCGTGTTGTTCCCGCAACTGGTGCTGACGCCGATGCGCTGGCTGTCGTGACCCCCGGGGCTATTGGCTGACGGTGCTCAAGGCCGGGCGCTAGCGGGCGCCGACTTCGGATAGCCGGCGAGGTCGAGCAGGTCGTTCCAGGCGTCGTCGGCGAGCCCGCGCAGGCTTTGCCGTCCGACCGAGAGGCTGGGGACGCCGGCTTCGTTGCCGAGCAGCTTGGCCAGTTCGGCGAGCTCCTGGTCGCTTTTGAGCTGCCTTTCAGTAAACGGAACGCCGCGCGCGTTGAGCAGGCGGCGCGCCTGCTCGCAGGCGTCGGCGCAGCTCGCGGTGGTGTAGAGCGTGACCGGGTATTTTTTGGCGGCCTGGCGCATGGCGTAAGGCCGCTGACGTTCATCGCCTGGTTGCGCGCCGCTCTGTTTGACGACCTGGCTGGTGCCTGGCGGTGGCGGCAAGTCGGAGAAAACGGTTTGCCCGCTGCGCTGATCGACCCAGCGGTAGGTCGTCTGGGCGCCGGTGAGCGTTGCCGCGAGCAGCGCGGCAACGAACAGAACGCGGCGAAGTGCTCGTCTGGCGGGCATCGCTTGATCCTGGAATCAGGCGGTGGTCATTCCGCTGTGGCGCAGCAGCGCATCGACCTGAGGCTCGCGGCCGCGGAAGGCGCGGAAGTTGTCGAGCGCCGGCCGCACGCCGCCGGCGGCGATGATCTCGTCAAGGAAACGTTTGCCGGTCGCCGCGTCGAAGGGATCGCCGGCCTCTTCGAAGGCAGCGTAGCAGTCGGCTGAAAGCACTTCGGCCCATTTGTAGCTGAAGTAGCCGGCGCCGTAGCCGCCGGCAAAGATATGCGAAAAGCTGTTGGGGAAGCGATGCCAGTGCGGCGGGATGATCACTGCAACTTCGCGCCGCACTTCGGCCAGCAGGTCGAGAACGCCGACTTTTCCGGCCGGATCGAAGTCGGAATGCAGCAGCATGTCGAACAGCGAAAACTCGATCTGCCTGACGTTTTGCAGGCCGCTCTGGAAATTCCTGGCCGCCAGCATCTTGTCGAAGAGCGCGCGCGGCAGCGCAGCGCCGGTGTCGACGTGCGCGGTCATTTGCTGCAGAACGCTCCATTCCCAGCAATAGTTTTCCATGAACTGCGAAGGCAGTTCGACGGCGTCCCACTCGACGCCGTGGATTCCGGAAACACCGAGTTCGTCGACGCAGGTGAGCAGATGGTGCAGGCCGTGGCCGGTTTCGTGAAAGAGGGTGGTGACTTCGTCGTGCGTGAACGTCGCCGGCTTGTCGCCGACCGGGCGCGAGAAGTTGCAGTTCAGATAAGCGGCCGGCTTTTGCATGCCGCCCGCTGTGTGGCGCCGGGTGATCGCCTCGTCCATCCAGGCGCCGCCGCGCTTGGTGTCGCGCGCATAGAGGTCGAGGTAGAACTGGCCGATCAGTTCGCCGCTGCTGGTCTCTATGCGGAAGAAGCGAACGTCGTCGTGCCAGACCGGTGCACTGTCGGGTTTGAGGCGAACGCCGAACAGCGTCTCGACGACGTGGAACAGGCCGGCCAGCACCTTGTCCTCGGTGAAGTACTGTTTGACGTCCTGTTCGGAGAAAGCGTAGCGCGCTTGCAGCAGCTTCTCCGAGGCGTAGCCGATGTCCCACGGCTCAAGCGTTTCGATTCCCAGTTCGGCGCGCGCGAAGTCGGTGAGTTCGGCGATATCCTTTTGTGCGAACGGTCTGGCCTTGACCGCCAGGTCGCGCAGGAACGACAGTACCTGTGGCACCGATTCGGCCATCTTGGGAACCAGCGAGACTTCGGCGTAATTGGCGTAGCCGAGCAGCTGCGCTTCCTCGCGGCGCAGTTCGAGAATGCGCCGGATCAGCGGCGTGTTGTCGAGCTGCGCGGGGCCGAATTCGGCGGCGCGGGTGGCGTAGGCGCGATACATCGCGGCGCGCAGGCGCTGGCTGTCGGCGTACTGCATTACCGGCAGATAGGACGGCATGTGCAGCGTGAATTTCCAGCCCGGCTGAGCGTCTTTTTCTGCGGCTTCGCGCGCCGCCTGTTTGACGTCATTGGGCAGGCCGGCAAGCTCGGCTTCGTCGCTGACGATCTCGGAAAACGCGTTGGTCGCATCGAGCAGATTTTCGGAGAACTTCGCCGAGAGGCTCGCCAGTTCTTCTGATATTTCCTGGAAGCGAGGCTTCTGGTCTTCGGGTAGTTCGGCGCCGGAAAGGCGAAAGTCGCGGATTTCGTTGTCGATGATCTTGCGCTGCGCGGTCGACAACGTGGCGTACTCGCTACTCTCGCGGATTGCCTTGTATTTGGCGAAGAGTTGCAGATTCTGGCCGAGTTCGGCAAAGAAACGCGAGACTTCGGGCAGCATGGCGTTGTATGCGTCGCGCCAGGGCGGGACGTCGTTGACCGAGTGCAGGTGGCCGACGATTCCCCAGGCGCGCGAGAGCTGTTCGATGCCGTCGGTGAGCGGCGCGGCAAAAGCGTTCCAGCTCGCCGGAACGTCGTCAGCGCAGAGGCGTTCGACGAGTTCGCGATTCTGCGCGAGCAGTTCGTTGATCGCCGGCTTCACGTCGTTCGGGGTGATCGCGTCAAAGCGGGGCAGTCCGGAAAAATCGAGCAATGCGTTGGTATTCATGGTCTCTCTAGGGGGAAATAGTGGTGGGCGGCGCCGGGCGCCGACGATCGATGGTCGCTATTCTACAAGGTCGCGATAGGCATGCCATGAGGCATGGCCAAGCAGCGGCATCAAAATGACCAGCCCGAAGAGCAGCGTCGCGAAACCGGCCAGCGTCAGGACGGCCACCAGCGCCGCCCACAGCAGCAGGGGGCCCGGATTTCTCGCGACGGCGCGCAGACTGGTGAGCATCGCGGTGACAAAGTCCACCTCGCGGTCGACCAGCATCGGAATCGAAACGGCGCTGACGGCAAAAACAAGCAGCGCGAGAATGCCTCCGGACAGAATCCAGACCAAGGTCAGGCCGCGATAGTCGGGGTTGAGCAGGACGTCCGAGACGAAGACGGCGACGTCCGGGGTCAGCGTCGGGACAAATAGCGCGAAGAGCACCGCCGAGGTACGCTCCCAGACGATCGCCGCAAGCGTCAGCAGCAAACCGAACATCGCCATCGACTCGCCGTTGCGACGCCAGCCGGCGAGCGAATCGACAAATGTGCTGCGCAGCCCGGCGGCGCGTCGCCGGCTGATTTCGTAGAGTCCGCCAGCGAGCAGCGGAGCGACCAGAAAGAAGCCGGAAAGCGCTGCGGTGAATAGGTAGGCGTTGCGCCAGGAGAAGATCAGGATGACGTCGCCGGCGATTGCGAAGAGCAGGCCATAGGCCAGACTGGCAATCGGATTGCCCAGGAGATCCCGACTGCCCGCTTTGAGCCAGGCCAGCGGGCGGTCAAGGCCGATACGACGCACCCCCGGCCAGTGTCGGTCACGCCCGGTCGATGAATCAGTCATGGTCCCTCTGTCTTGCCGAATAGGTACGTTTCGACTCGGCCGAGGGACTAAGGTTCTCAATCGGCGAGTTTGAGTCCGGTCAGTACTTCGTAGGCTTCAACGTATTTGTCGCGGGTGCGCGCGATGACTTCGGCCGGCAGCGCCGGTCCGGGCGCCGTCTTGTTCCAGGCCAGCGTTTCGAGGTGATCGCGAACGAACTGCTTGTCGTACGATGGCGGGTTCGCCCCGACGCGGTAGCTGTCGGCGGGCCAGAAACGCGATGAGTCGGGGGTCAGCGCCTCATCGATCAGGTGCAGCGTGCCGGCCGCGTCAATGCCGAATTCGAACTTGGTGTCGGCGATGATGATGCCGCGCGTCAGCGCGTAGTCGGCCGCTGCGGTGTATAGCGCAATGGCGGCGTCGCGCGTCTGGGTGACCAGCTCGGCGCCATTCTTGCCGGTGCCGCGCAGCGCTTCGGCGAGCGCCGCGCTACAGTCAATCTGTGCCTGTTCGTACGAGATGTTCTCGTCGTGGTCGCCCTGCGCGGCCTTGCTGGCCGGAGTGAAAATCGGCGCCGGCAGCTTGGCCGCCAGCTTGAGACCAGCCGGCAGCTTGATGCCGCACACCGTTCCGGTGTCCTGATAGTCCTTCCAGCCCGAGCCGATCAGATAACCGCGAACGACGGCCTCGATCGGCAGCGGCTTCAAGCGCTTGACGACCAGTCCGCGACCGCGTACCTGCTCGCGCTCGCCGGGCTGCACGACACTTTCCGGGTCGATTCCGGTGAGCTGGTTGGGCAGGATGTAGGCCAGCCGGTCGAACCAGAAATTGGCCATCTGCGTCAGAACCTTGCCCTTGCTCGGGATTGGCGTGGGCAGGATGACGTCGAAGGCCGACAGGCGGTCGCTGGTGACGATCAACAGTCTGTCAGCGTCAACCGCGTAAATATCGCGCACCTTGCCGCGGCCGAGCAGCGGCAGGCTCTTGATGTTCGATTCGAAGATTGCTTGGGTCATGGTTCTGGGTCCGGAGAAAGGGAAGGTGAGAAGGAATAAGGCGGCGGGAAATTATAGGTCAGATCGCGTTTCAATGGGCTTCTTCGGCTTCGAGCGCCAGTGCCTTGCGCATGCGTTTGATGCCGAACAGCGTCAAGACGGCGATCAGCGGAATCGAGACGGCGGTGGCGATTTCCGGCGAGAGGATGGGGAACAGGTACTTGGCGCCCTTGGTCAGGTATTGGACGAGTTGCGAGCCGTAATAGGTGATGGCAGCGATCGACAGGCCCTCAACGGTCTCCTGCAGGCGCAGTTGAACCTTGGCGCGGTTGTTCATCTGCGCCAGCAGTTCCTGGTTCTGCCGCTCAAGTTCGATGTCGACGCGCGTGCGCAGCAGTTGGCTGTTGCGTGCGACGCGGCCGGACAGGTCGTCCTGCCGGCTGGCCATGGCGGCGCAGGTGTTCATCGCCGGCTGGAAGCGGCGCTGCATGAATTCGGAGAGCTTCTGGTAGCCAGGTACGCGGATTTCGCGCAGTTCGTCGATGCGTTGCTGCACCAGGCTGTTGTAGGCGCGCGTGGCGCTGAAACGGAAGGTCGTTCGCGCCACCGAATGCTCGACTTCGGCGGCCATCTTCGAGAGGTCGGTGAGGACGGCGCGTTCGTCTTCGGGCGAGTTAGCCTGGCCGATATGATCCATCAATTCGGCCAGGCGGCTCTCGGCGCCGTTGAGCCAATGCCCGACCTCGGTGGCGACCGGCAGGCCGAGCAACGCCATCATGCGATACGTTTCGATCTCGAACAGACGTTGAACGGCGCGTCCGGGCTGGCGGCCGGCCATCGTGTCGTCGAGCAGCAGGAAGCGCGAGAAACCGTTGTCGAAAACGAAATCGGTAAAAACCCAGGCGGCGCCGTTGGCGACACGAGAGACGACCATCGGCCGTCCGGAAGTCGGCGACAGACCGGCGAGTACCGATTCGGGCGAGACGTCGGACGTCGAGCGCAATTCGACGTGGGTGGCGACGATCAGCTTGCCTGGAATCGCTGCCAGCCAGTCGGAAAAGACCGCGTCGAGCGCGGTCGCGTCGGGGTGCAGCGCTTCACCGGCAAGCAGTGGGCGAAAGAAGGTGTAGCTTGAGTATTCGGTGTGCTGTTCCCAGCGCATCTGGAAGTTGCCGGCGTCGAACATCAGGTGCGTCGCCGAGTTTTCAATGAAGCGGCAGGCGCTGGTCTGGCACAGCCGCAGAACGTTTTCGCGCTCGTCGTGCGTCGGCAATCCCTCGTGGTGAAAGGCCAAGTGCGAAACCAGCAGCGGGCTGGCCAGCGGGATCGCCGCTTGTGCGTGAAATTCGTTATTGAGATGATCGCGCAGCGGGTGTTCTTCGATTTCGGTAAAGTTGATCCTGGCGTGCATGGATGCTCCGAAAAATGATGACTTCCCATCGCCTTGTCGGCCAGGGTAAATGCTCCGGGTGACGCCGCCAGGTTTGGCGCGCGATCATTGGTCAGTGGCCTCGCTCAGTTCCGCCGTTCTGATAGCCGTTCGACCAGCTGTCGAATAGCCCCGATGCTACCGCCGTGGCGCAGCGAACTCCTGGTCGCGCCACGGCAGCAGCGATTAACGCGTAGGCGCAGCCCGGTCGCCGACGCGAACGATGGTCAGCGTATTGGTTCCGCCGGTGAGTCCCATCTGGTCGCCGTAGGTCAGCACGATCAGATCGCCCTTGGCGACGACGCCGGCCTCAAGCAGCCGCTGCTCGGCTTCGTAGCGCTGCACGTCGCGATCATTGGACATTTCCTTCATGAGCAGCGGGTACACCTCGCGGTAAAGCGTCATCTTCGATTGCGCCTTGGGTTCCTGGGTCAGCGCGTAGATCGGGATGCCGCAGTTGAGGCGGCTCATCCACAGCGCGGTCGAGCCCGAGGTGGTGAGCGCGGCGACCGCTTTGACGTCGAGGTGGTACGCGGCGAACAGCGAAGCCATGGCGATCGATTGGTCGATGCGCGTGAAGTGGCGATCGAGAAATTCGCGGTCGAGCGTGATCATCGTCGATTTTTCGGCGGCCAGACAGATTCGCGCCATCGATTCGACGGTCTGCACCGGATAGCTGCCGGCCGCCGTCTCGGCGGAGAGCATCACCGCGTCGGTGCCGTCGAGCACGGCGTTGGCGACGTCAGAGACTTCGGCACGCGTCGGCGTCGGCGCCAGGATCATCGATTCCATCATCTGCGTTGCGGTGATCGCCAGCTTGTTCTTTTCGCGCGCCATGCGGATCATGCGCTTTTGCAGCGCCGGGACGGCGGCGTCGCCGACTTCGACGGCCAAGTCGCCACGTGCGACCATCAGACCGTCCGAGGCGTCGAGAATTTCTTCAAGCGCGGCAACCGCTTCAACGCGTTCGATCTTGGCGATGGTCAGCGCGTGGCCGCCACAGGCGAGCATCAACTGCCGCGCCATATACATGTCGGAGGCGCTCTTGGGAAACGAGATGGCGAGAAAATCAGCGCCGATCTGCACCGCCGTGCGGATGTCGTCCATGTCCTTGGCGGTCAGCGCCGGCGCCGACAGGCCGCCTCCCTGGCGATTGATTCCCTTGTTGTTGGAGAGAATTCCGCCGACGCGTACCGTGGTATAGATTTCCTGGCCGATGACCTGGTCGACGTCGAGCACGATGCGTCCGTCGTCGAGCAGCAGCACGTTGCCCGAACTCACGTCGCTCGGCAGGTCCTTGTAGTCGAGGCCGACGCGCTCTTGATCGCCGAGTTCGCACTGGGCGTCGAGAATGAAACGATCGCCGATTTCGAGCGTGATCTTGCCTTCAGCGAATTTGCCAACGCGAATCTTCGGACCCTGCAGGTCGGCGAGAATGCCGACCGGACGACCGACCTTGGCCGCAATGGCACGCACGCTGGCGGCCAGCGCGATGTGGTCTTCGGCCTTGCCGTGCGAAAAGTTGAGGCGAACGACGTCGACGCCGGCGCGGATCAGCGTTTCGAGGACGAGCGGGTCGCGCGAGGCGGGGCCGAGGGTAGCGACGATCTTGGTATGGCGGGGCATGAACTTCCTTTTTGATCTAACCGTGTAATCCGGCTGTTTTTGGTGAAAAATTGGCTTACAGGGTGCAATTTTAACGTATATCAAGCCATTGCGCCGCGACGGCCCGCCGGGGGCACTGCGTTCGATCCGTTTTCGCTGCCCAATGATGCTTGTCAGGCGATCCAAAAGCTTTGCGCTGCCGGCAAACGGCGATTTTGCTCTTGATCTGTTGCACGGACGTTACGGCGGTTTGGGGGCTCGATGGAAAGTCAAACGCCGGCAAGTGCCGGCGTTTGACTGGTGCGCGGGAGCACCGCTCAGAGGTTGGCCGAACGCCACCACTGGTTATGGTTTTCGCGTAGCTCGCGCGCGCTGAGCATTGGATAAAAGACCAGCTCGGGACCATTGCCGACGTAGAAGCCTTTTTTGATCATGCGGTACGGGAATTCCAGCGAATGGACCCGATGGACCATCTTGCTGTCTTTGGTGCTCGGCTCTTCATCGGTTTTCGGTTTGAGGACCAGCAAGGCCTCGCGCAAATGGTGGAGGTAGGGGTAGGGTAGGTCGTTGGCCTGGCCGTTTTCTGGATCTTTGGCCAATTCATCGAGTTCGAGTTCGACGAAGATGAGTCCTGGGAAACGGATGTACTTGGTCGGTTTTGAGGTGACGCTTTCATAGAAGGACGCAGGGTCCAGATTGCTGACCACCAAGCTGTTGACCGGCGCCAGATCCTGATAGAGATGCAGGCCTTGCTCCTTTTCCGCCGACCGCTCGCCGCGTTCAAGACCCAGCGTGTGGCCGTAGGCGGTAGATAGGTAGAGCTTGTTGAGCGCGCTGACCGGGATGTGCTCGAGTACCCGGTAGACGGAAATATAGACCGAGTGCTTGGGCGTTCCGTCGGCGGTCGGCACACAGCGGTCGATGGCGGCCTGGATATCGAAGTAATCGCTGCGGAAGCTGGCGTCGACTTCAAAGAAGATGCACTGTCCCTTGGATTTGTATCCGCTACCGGTGGCGTAATACTGCCCGAATTTTTCGGGCGGAAGGTTGGACGCAATCAGTGCTTCTGGAATGAGAGAAAAATAAAGATAAACGGTCATGGCAACCCAACCTTCCCACGATAAAGTTATCGACAATCACACCAATCAAGTAAATCGGTCCTTGGGAATATAGCTCAACCCACCGCCTGCAGGTAGGTTGGCGCGCCAATTATAGGGCGAGCTTGCGCCAATGTCATTGGGCGCGAAGAACTGGCGAACGCGTGCCCACCATCTGGCGATGATCGCGGACGCTGGCGTGGTGCAGGGCGGCGTGACCGCCCTGCTGTTGGCCTATTGTTAGCGCAACATGGCGATGAAAGCGCCGGCAATGATCGCCGAGGTGATGACGCCGCTGATGTTGGCACCCAGTGCTTGCGGCAGAATGATCGCCGAGGGATTGGCAGCGGTGGCGATCTTCTGTACCACCTTGGCGGTCGTCGGTACGCAGCTGACTCCGGCGATACCGATCATCGGATTGTATTTGCCGCCGGTCGCGAAATACATGACGTAGCCGCCGGCAATTCCGCCGAGCGCCGAAATCAACAGCGCCAGCATGCCGAGCAGCAGCAGCTTGAGCACCGTCGGGTCGAGCAGCGTGCTCGCTTCGCAGAGCACGCCGAGCGTCAGCCCGAGGAAGAACGTCGCGCCGTAGAGGAAAGTTTGGCCGATCAAGTTGGCGAAGTCTTCGAGACCGGCTTCGCGTACCGCAACACCGACGAAGAGCGAGAAAAACAGCGGTGCGGCGACCGGGAACAACAGACAAAGCACGGTGCAGGCGACGACCGCGAAGATCAGCTTCTGCGAGCGGGTGATCGTCGGACCACGTTGGTCTGACATATTGATGCCGCGCAGTTTCTCGGGAATCAGCCACTTGATCAGGTAGGGGTAGCAGCCGTAGGTCAATCCGAGGTAGAGGTAACCGACGACGGTGATCGCCACGAACAGGTGCTTGGCCAGCACCAGCGAGGTGAACAGCACCATCGGACCGTCGGCGCCGCCGATGGTCGCGACCGAAGCGGCTTCCTGCGGCGTGAGGCCGAGCGCGACGGCGATCGGGTAGACGACGATGGTGCCGAGTTCGGCAAAAAGCGCGATGAACATGCTCTGGAACGGCCGAGCCATTACGTAGCCGACGTCGAGCAGCACGCCGATGCCCATGAACACCAGGCAGGCGATCAGACCGTTGCTGAAGGTCAGCGTATAGACCGGCTGCAGCCAGTTGATCTGCATGATATTGATGAGATCGGTCGGGTCGGACATCAAGGGGTCAACGAACAGCGTGCCGATCTTGCCGCCTTCGAGGAACATCACGCCGGCGTTGATCGACGACATGCCGAGACCCATCGGGATCATCAACAGCGGTTCGAGGACATTGCGCGAACCGAGATAAATTAGCAGAAAACCGAGCAGCATCAGGACGATGCGACCAATCATGATCTTCGGCTCGGAAGCAACCAGGGTGGCAATACCCTGAAAGAGATCGAGAAAACTGATGCTTTCCATTTGAGATTGACCAGTTGTCAGGCGGCCTTGGTCGCCTGATTGTGTGAAATTACGAAAGCTGTCAGGCCTTGGCCCGAGCGCTTCATCAGGCGATGGTCAGCAGCGCTTGCCCGCCTTCAACGGCGTCGCCGACGGCGACGTGGATGGCCGATACCGTCCCCGAGCAGGTAGCGGTCACCGGAACTTTCATCTTCATCGCTTCGAGTTCGGCGATCTTGTCGCCCTCATTGACGCGTTGTCCCGTTTTGACCAGGATCTGGGTGACGACGCCACCCATCTGGGCGATCTGGTCGCCGCCGCCGGCGGCCGGCGCAGCCTTGGGTACGGCGATTGCGGCGGGCGCCGCGCTGACTGCAGCGACCGGCGCTGGCGTATAGCGCGGCATGATCTGCGTGGCGCCGTCGGTGAGTTCTTCGACTGCGACGTCGTATTCGGTCCCGTTGACGGTGATCTTGAAATTTCTGGACATGGTATTTCCCTGGTTAGTGTCTTGGCTGATGAGTGTGTTGGGCGATGCGGCCTTCGTTGGCCCACGAGCGCTTGGATTCGCCGATGTGCAGAACGCGGTACGGTCCGCAAACGATCGCAATCGCTGCCGTGATCGCGGCGACCACTTCGTCGGGAACTCCCGGCGCAATGAGCTTTTCGGCAGGCTTTTCGACGGCGGCAGCTGCCTTGGCGACCGGCTGGACGCGGCTCGTCAGAACGACCAGCAGTTTGATCAGGACGGCGACGACCATCGAAACGGCGATGGCGATGCCGTAAACCTGTAACGATTTGACTACAGCGAGGCTGAACATGGATGTCGTTTCTCCTGGTTACATCGGCATGTTGCCGTGCTTCTTGCTTGGGCGCAGTTCGCGTTTGCCGAGCGTCTTGCGCAGCGCGAGCGAGATGGCGGCGCGCGTCTCGCCGGGTTCGATGACGTCGGTGATGTAGAAGTTGGCTGCCGCCTCGTACGGCGAAGCGAACTCGTCGCGGTATTCCTGGGCCAGTTCAGCGGCGCGTGCAGCGCGGTCGTCGGCCTTGTCGAGATCCTTGCGGTAGAGCATCTTGACCGCAGCGTCGGCGCCCATTACGGCGATTTCGGCGGTCGGCCAGGCAAATACCATGTCGGCGCCGAGTTCCTGGCTGCACATCGCGAGATAGGAACCGCCATAAGCCTTGCGCAGGATGACGGTGATCTTCGGCGTCGTGCACGAAGCGAAGGCGAACAGCATTTTGGCGCCGTGACGAATGATGCCGCCACGCTCCTCCTCGACGCCGGGCAGGAAGCCGGGAACATCGACCAGCGTGACTAGCGGGATGTTGAACACGTTGCAGGTGCGGACAAAGCGTGCGACCTTGTCGGCGGCGTTGAGGTCAAGCGCGCCAGCCATGACCATCGGCTGATTGGCGACGATGCCGACGACGACGCCGGAAAAGCGGGCGAAACCGACGATGACGTTGCGCGCGAAGCTGGCATGCACTTCGAGCAGTTCGCCATTGTCCACCAGGCGCCGGATGACGGCATACATATCGAGCGGCTCCGACGGATCCGCCGGGATGAGGTCGTTTATCGCGTGGTCGGTCGTCTCATGGATGGCCGTCGACAGGTCATGCGGTGGGTCCTCGGTATTGTTCGACGGCAGGTAGGAGAGGATGTGCTTGACCAACTCGATGGCATGCCGGTCGTCTTCGGCGACAAAGTGAGCGTTGCCGCTGACCGCTGCATGCATTTCGGCGCTGCCGATTTCGTTCATCGTCGTCGTGCGGCCGGTCACCGCTTTGATGACTTCGGGACCGGTCAGGCACATGTAGGAGTTGTTGCGCGTCATGATGACGAAGTCCATCAGCGCTGGCGAGTACGCTGCGCCACCGGCGCAGGGGCCGCATACCACGGCGATCTGCGGAACGACGCCGGACAGCAAGACGTTGGCGTAAAAGACGTCACCGTAGCCGGACAGCGCGTCGACGCCCTCCTGAATCCGCGCGCCGCCGGAGTCCTTGAAGGCGACGACCGGAATACCGGTCTTCAATGCATAGCGCATGGCGCGCGAGATTTTGCGCGCCTGCATCTTGCCCAGCGATCCAGCCATGACGCTGAAGTCTTGGCAAAAAGCGGCAATCTGCTGGTTACCCAGATAACCCGAGCCGGTGATGACGCCGTCCGCCGGCAGGTCTTTTCCTTCCATTCCGAAATGCACAGCGTTGTGCCGTGCATGCATTCCGACTTCCTGAAAAGTTCCCGCGTCAAACAGCGTCTCAATGCGTTCGCGCGCCGAGAGCATGCCTTTGGCGTGCATGGTCGAGAGTTTTTCCGGGGCAATGTGTTGGGAAATTTTTGCGCGTTTCTTGCGCAGCGTTTCCATCAGTTCAGGTTTGATCGTCATGTTAGCCTTTGCCAGGTGATGTTCGTGATGGTTGCTTGTTTGGCATGTTCGGGGGCGGATGCAGTGAGAGCCAACTGGTCAAGGCGTAGGTCTTTGTCCGCCAGTGCGGTATTGCATTCGTTACCGGTGCAGCTTGCGCGGTGATGCATGAAAAAGGCCGCCCTAGGGGGCGGCCTGCATTCATTTTAGTCCTTGAAACGCGATTCGAGGATATCGACTGCCGGCAGCCGCTTGCCTTCGAGGAACTCGAGGAAGGCGCCGCCTGCGGTCGAGATGTAGCCGACCTTGTCCTGGATCTTGAAGACGTTGATCGCCGAGACGGTGTCGCCGCCGCCAGCCAGGGTAAACGCCTTGGAGCTGGCGACTGCAGCGGCCAGCGCCTTGGTGCCGCCGGCGAACGAGTCCATCTCGAAAACGCCGACCGGACCGTTCCAGACGACCGTTCCGGCGTTGGCGATGATATTCGCCAGCGCCTTGGCCGAATCGGGACCGATGTCGAGGATCATGTCGTCGTCGGCGACGTCGTCGACGCTCTTGACGGTGGCGACGGCGGTTGCCGAGAATTCCTTGGCGCAGACGACGTCGGTCGGCAGCGGCACTTTGACCTTGGCCATCACCGCTTTGGCTTGATCGATGAGGTCGCGTTCGGCGAGCGATTTGCCGATCTTCTTGCCCGCGGCGAGCAGGAAGGTGTTGGCGATGCCGCCGCCGACGACCAGTTGGTCGACCTTGGACGACAGGCTCTCGAGCACGGTCAGCTTGGTCGATACCTTGGAACCGCCGACGATAGCGACCATCGGGCGTGCCGGATGGGCCAGCGCCTTGGTCAGCGCTTCGAGTTCGGAAGCGACGCAGGGGCCGGCGCAGGCGATCTTGGCGTACTTGCCCATGCCGTAGGTGGTCGCTTCGGCGCGGTGCGCGGTGCCGAACGCGTCCATCACCCAGACGTCGCAAAGCGCGGCCATTTTTTGCGAGAGCTCGTCGTTGCACTTCTTCTCGCCCTTGTTGCAGCGGGCATTTTCGAGCATGACCACTTCGCCGGGCTTGACTTCAAAGCCGCCGTCGACCCAGTTCTGGACCAGGCGAACGGGCTTGCCGAGCAGTTCGGACATGCGCTTGGCGACCGGCGCCAGCGAATCTTCGGGCTTGAACTCGCCTTCAGTCGGGCGGCCAAGGTGCGAGGTGACCATTAGCGCAGCCCCCTTGCCCAGCGCGTATTGGATGCCGGGGAGGGCGGCGCGGATGCGGGTGTCGTCGGTGATGGCGAGGTTGTCGTCCTGGGGGACGTTGAGGTCGGCGCGGATGAAAACACGCTTGCCGGAGACATCGAGGTCGGTAAGGCGTTTGAAGGTCATGGCAGTACTCGATTCAAAACGGTATTGAAAAAAAAGGGCACCCGGAAGTGCCCTTTGTCCGGGTATTACTTGGACATGACGCGGACCATCTCCAGCACCTTGTTGGAGTAGCCCCATTCGTTGTCGTACCACGAAACCAGCTTGACGAAGGTGCCGTCGAGCGCGATGCCGGCATCGGCGTCGAACACCGAGGTTTGCGTTTCGCCGCGGAAATCGGTTGATACGACCTTGTCCGTCGTGTAACCCAGAACACCCTTCATCGGGCCTTCGGAAGCAGCCTTGACGGCGGCGCAGATTTCTTCGTAGGTCGCTGACTTGTTGAGCTCAACGGTCAGGTCGACGACCGACACATCAGAGGTCGGCACGCGGAAGGCCATGCCGGTGAGCTTCTTGTTGAGTTCGGGGATGACCTTGCCGACGGCCTTGGCGGCACCGGTCGACGACGGGATGATGTTTTCCAGGATGCCACGACCACCGCGCCAATCCTTGTTCGACGGTGCGTCGACAGTCTTCTGGGTGTTGGTGGCGGCGTGCACCGTGGTCATCAGGCCACGCTTGATGCCGAAGGTGTCGTTGATGACCTTGGCCAGCGGTGCCAGGCAGTTGGTCGTGCACGAGGCGTTCGAGATGATCGTTTCGCCGGCGTAGGCCTTGTGGTTGACGCCATACACGAACATCGGGGTGTCGTCCTTCGACGGCGCGCTCTGGATGACCTTCTTGGCACCCGCGGTGATGTGCTTCTGGCAGGTTTCTTTGGTCAGGAAGAGGCCGGTCGATTCGACGATGATGTCGGCGCCGACTTCGTTCCACTTGAGCTCGGCCGGATCCTTGACTGCGGTCAGGCGGATCTTCTTGCCATTGACGATCAGCGTGCTGCCTTCGACCGAAACGGTACCCTTGAAGCGGCCATGGACCGAGTCGTACGAGAGCATATAGGCAACATAGTCAGGCTCGAGCAGGTCGTTGATGCCGACGATCTCGATGTCGCTGAAGTTTTGCACTGCGGCACGGAAAACCATGCGTCCGATACGACCAAAACCGTTGATACCTACTTTGATAGTCATGATTCAC
>Ga0316604_10000986_pt1 | contig 28352 bp, 24 predicted proteins | sample OWC_soil_day20_C_FD_207650 | JGI IMG/M metagenome (GOLD analysis project Ga0316604, IMG submission 207650) | Wetland soil microbial communities from Old Woman Creek delta, Ohio, United States - OWC_soil_day20_CT | ecosystem: Environmental > Terrestrial > Soil > Wetlands | place: USA: Ohio... | reverse complement strand
TATCGAATGCGCGACGCGTTCCAGATCGAAACTGCCGCTCGCCGGATTCCTTGAATACAGCGTCAGCGCCACGATCGGCACATCATCGATGCCCTTGGGCTTGATGATCGGGGCAAGCACGCCCAAGTTGGCAGGCAACCAGTCGGCATTCGAATGCACCGTATCCCAGAGCCGCACCAGCGCCTCGGTGCGAAGAACACCGACTTCGAACTGCACCGTGATCACGGCCATGCCGGGGCGCGACACCGACATCACGTGCTCGACGTCGGCAATCTGCGACAGCACCTGTTCCGCGGGCCCGGCCACCATCTGCTCCACGTTTTTGGCCGATGCGCCGGGAAACGGAATCAGCACGTTGGCCATGGTCACGTTGATCTGGGGTTCTTCTTCACGCGGCGTAACCAGCACGGCAAACAGGCCAAGCAGCAGAGCCAACAGCGCCAGCAGCGGCGTGATCTGGGCTGCCTGGAAAAAGCGGGCGATACGGCCGGAAATTCCGAGTTTTTGCGCTGTCATGGCCATACCCTTCAGCGCACCCGCGATGCCGCAATGGGATCAAGCGCCACGCGCTCACCGGCGCTGACGCCCGCCAATACCTCGATTTCGTCACCTAGCAGTTTGCCCAGGCGCACCTGTCGCAACTGAACCTGCCCCTTGAGCGTGACCACATAAACCGCGGTCAGCTCGGTTCGATGCACCACCGCACGCGCCGGAATCAGCAGGCGGCTTTGCTTGTCTCCCGCCAGCGGGAAATAAGCGCGGGCGAACATGCCCGGCGTGGCCGGCACTGCCATCGCAGGCAAGGCCAGGCGCACCTGCATGGTCTGGCTGCCGGCATCGGCCGTCGGCAAAACGTTGACCGAGCTCGCCTGCTGCCAGCGTTGCGCTTCCGGCAAGGTGGTCAGCTCCAGCCGAACCGCGCTCGAAGGTGACAACTGGGCCACCTTGCTCTGCGGCAGCGCCGCCACCACGCGCATCTCGGCCGGGTCGTACAGCGTCAGCAGCGGTTTGCCGGGCAAGGCCATATCGCCGACTTCCGCAGCCACCTCGGCGACGGTCCCGGAGTATGGGGCCGAGAGTGTAAAAAATCCGGTCTGGGTATTGGCGACGCCGGCTTGCGCCAGCGTGCCGCGCACGGCAGCTTCGGTCGCCTTGAATTGTGCCTCGGCCTGATCGAGCGCGGCCTGGCTGATGAACTTATGCTGGAACAGTTGCTGTTGCCGGGCCAGATCCTTGCGCGCCACCTCCAGCTGGGCCCTGGCCGCAGAAACTTGGGCCTGGCTGGCATTGGCCTGCTGCGCCGCGGCCTGGCTATCAATCCGGACCAGCAACTGGCCTGGCTTTACCCGGTCTCCCGCTTTCACTGCCAGCTGGGTGATGCGCCCGGCCACTTGCGCTGAAATCACGCTTTGCCGCACCGCCTCCACCACGCCCTCGGCCACATGGATATCGCCCCCGTTCAGTGCCCGCACCGCACCGGTAGCCAGCTCCGCCGCGCCGGTCCAGGCCGCGCTCAACAGCATCAGAAGCAGGAATACCTTTTTTTGCATTTGCATCTTTTCAACTCCGGACCGGATTGCCTGGACAGACCACGCAGCAGGCATCATCAATGCCGCCGCTTGCCTCATTGTTTAACTAATTAGTTAAACAGTCAACAACGAAATGCGTTACTCTATTCACAGATGCTTATTTGTAGGTGTAGACCACGATGGAAAACCTTGACGACACTGCGATTGCCCATATCGCCAACTACTTTCAGGCACTGGCCGAGCCCATGCGCCTGAAAGTATTGAACGCGCTGCGTTCAGGCGACCGGAATGTCGGGGAACTGGCCGAACTGCTGGGCTGCACCACCGCCAACATCTCCAAGCATCTGAGCCTGCTGGCGAAAAGCGGCTTTGTTGCGCGCGAAACCCGCGGCAACGCGGTGTATTACCGGATTGCCGATCCGGCGATCTTTGATCTGTGCAATCTGGTGTGCGGACAGGTGGGAAAACGCCTTGCGGCGCAAGCTGAAATGGCGGCGAAACTGGTGTCGGCTCAAGGCAAGGATTAGGTTCGACGGGCCGCCCTGCCTTGCATAATCCCCCGGCGATGGCAACCGACCGCACGCCATAGCTTCATCGAGCCATCAGCACCGGCATTAGACGTCGACATTCTCGGTCGACAGTATCAAGAACCATTACTACACTGGTTTTGTACCCCCTCGCGAGAACAATCACTATGTCCGACATTGACAGTGCATTGAATTCCGCACCCTCTTCCGTTCGAACCTTCGGCGTGTCATGGCCATTACTGGTCGCCTTCCTGACCCTGCTCGGCGTGCTCGGCAACACGCGCTTCAATGCGGTGCTGGCCGACGGCGATACCTACTGGCATCTGGCCGTCGGGCGCTGGATGCTCGAGCATCGGGTCGTGCCGCAGAGCGATCCGTTTTCGCATTCGATGCCCGGTGTGGCCTGGACCGCGCACGAATGGCTATCCGAACTGCTGCTCACCGGCGTGCACCAAGCGGCAGGCTGGGCGGGACTGGTGGTCCTCGTCGCGCTGGTGTTTGCCGGCACGCTGGCCTATTTGATGCGCTTCCTTCTGGCCCGCATGGAGCCGGTGCATGCCCTGCTGTTCACGGCGTTTGCAGCCGGCATGATGATGAGCCATCTGCTGGCGCGCCCCCATATCCTCGTCTGGCCGGTGCTTGCCGTATGGGTGGGAACGCTGGTCAATGCGGGCGAACATGGCCGCAACCCGCCCTGGTGGCTGCTGCTGTTAATGGTGCTGTGGGCCAATCTGCATGGCAGCTTTACCCTCGGGATCACCCTGGGCTCGGCGTTGGCACTCGATGCGGTGCTGAGCCACCCTGCCGGACAGCGGCGTGCTGCGGCATGGCGCTGGGCGGGCTTCATCGGATTGTCTATCCTGGCCGCAGTGCTCACCCCGGCGGGTTGGCACGGGATCTGGTATCCCTTCCAGATCATGGGCATGACCGTGGCGCTGGATGTCATCGGCGAATGGCTCTCGCCCGATTTCCACCAGCCGCAGATGCTGGAACTGTGGCTGATGCTGGTGCTGGCTATCGCGTGCGCGGGCAGAATGCGCCTGCCCTGGCTGCGCCTGCTGCTCATGCTCGGGCTGACCCATCTCGCGCTCAAGCATCAACGCCACGTGGCGGTTCTTGGCCTGGTGGTTCCTTTTCTGATCGCATTACCCCTCGCGCGCCAGTGGCGCGCCACGGAAGGAAACGGGCGCGATGCCGAATCAGTTGATCGTGTGTTCCGTGCGCTGGCCGCCCCCGCCCGGCCGGGTACGGTTGCCGCCGCCGCACTACTGGCGGCATTGCTGATCGGCATGCTTATGCAATCGAACCGCTACGCACCGCTGAGCAAAACCACGCCCGAAGCGGCCGTACAAGCTGCCATGCACGCAGGTGCCACCGGCCCGGTCTTCAACGCCTATCACTTCGGCGGCTACCTGATCTACCGCGAGATACCGGTCTTCATTGACGGTCGCGCCGACATGTACGGCGATGCGCTGATGAAACGCTATGTCGACGCGGTGCAACTGCGCGGCACGCAGGACTTGCCGCGCCTGCTGGAGGACTACCACATCGGCTGGACCCTGCTCGATCCGGGCACACCGGCGCTGGCCGTGCTCGACCGCTTGCCGGGCTGGCGGCGCGTGTATACGGACACAGTCGCCGTGGCCCACGTTCGCGATGGCAGCAATGCCGTGCGCCAGGAAACGCCATGAACCAAGCCGAATTCGACCGTTTCGCCGACGAGTACGAGCAGCAGCATGCCAGCAATATCCGGCTTTCCGGAGAAACGCCGGCGTTCTTTGCCCGCTACAAGGTGCAGGATGTGGCACAGCTGTGCGCCGAAAAAGCACCCAGCCGCATCCTGGACTTCGGTGCAGGCGTCGGCGCATCGGTTCCCCATTGGAGCGAGGCCTTCCCGCAGGCAGCGCTCACCTGCCTGGACGTATCGCAACGCTCGCTCTCCATTGCCTGCGAGCGTCACCCCGGCGCGGCGGACTACTGCATCTTCGACGGAGTCACGATTCCCTTTGCAGCAGGCAGCTTCGATGTGGCCTTCGCGGCCTGCGTATTCCACCACATAGACAGCGCGGATCACGTGCACCTGCTGCGCGAACTGCGCCGCGTGCTGACCGACGAGGGCCGTCTGTTCGTGTTCGAGCACAATCCGTTCAATCCGTTAACGCGGCACGCCGTGAACACCTGCCCGTTCGACGCGAACGCCGTGCTGATCCGGGCGCGCACGCTGCATGAACGTCTGCGGGCTGCGGGTTTCGAGCGCATTGCGCTGGCCTACCGCATTTTTTTCCCCGGTGCGCTGAGTGCGCTGCGCCCTCTGGAACGGATGCTGACGCGCCTGCCGCTGGGGGCACAGTACCGGCTGTGCGCGCAGAAATGACAGACCAACCGCGCCGAACATTTTGGCGTTTTATTACCGTGGGGATGGCCAATACCGTTGCGGGACTCTCGTTTATCTACGGCGCGCGGGCGTTGGGGCTGGGCGAAGTGGCTGCCAATGCCACGGGCTATGCTATGGGGCTCATGCTCAGTTTCGGCCTGAACCGGCAATGGACCTTCCGCCAGCGCGGCCCGTTGCTGCCGCACGCACTCAGGTTTGCCGTGGTCATGCTGCTGGCATGGCTGGTAAACGTTGCGGTGCTGCTGGAACTGATGCGCTGGGGCGTAACCGCAGTCTTGGCCCAGGCAGGCGCGGTGCTGCCATATACCCTGATCAGCTATCTTGGCTGCCGGCACTGGGCGTTCGCAAACCGGCTAAATCGCATGGAAGGGGAACGAACATGACACGCCTTGCCATCATAGTGCCCTGCTACAACGAGGAAGAGGTGCTTCCCGAAACCGCACGGTGCCTGCTCGCGCTGCTGAACGATCTGCAAGCGCGCGGGGATGTTAGCGAAGACAGCGCGTTGTACTTAGTCAATGACGGTTCACGCGACCGCACCTGGCAGCTCATCGAGGAACTTGCCGCAGCGAACCCGCAGGTGCACGGAATCAAACTTTCACGCAACTGCGGGCATCAGAACGCGCTGCTGGCCGGGTTGTTCACGGCACCGTGTGATGTTGCGATCAGCATCGACGCGGACCTGCAGGACGACCCCGAAGCGATGCGCGCGATGCTGGCCGCGCACCGTGGGGGGGCCGATGTGGTGTACGGCGTGCGTCGCCATCGCACAGCCGATACGTTCTTCAAGCGTTTTAGCGCCGAGGGTTATTACTGGCTGCTGGCTCGCCTGGGGGTGGAGATTGTCTTCAATCACGCGGATTACCGCCTGCTGTCGCGCCGCGCGATCGATGCGCTGGCGCTGTACCGTGAGCGCAATATGTTTTTGCGCGGCGTTGTTCCAAAACTGGGTTTCGACAGCGCCGTCGTTCATTACGACCGAAGCGCGCGCCTGGCCGGCGAAACCAAGTATCCGTTGAAGAAGATGATCGCGTTTGCCTTGGAAGGCGTCACCTCGTTTTCGGTAGCGCCGTTGCGCGCCATCATGTGGTTCGGGCTGTGCGTATCGGTGCTGAGCTTTGCCGGCGGGCTTTGGACCTTGTGGGAGCGGCTGGTCAACAACGTAGGTGTTCCGGGCTGGGCGTCGACCCTGGTGCCGATGTTCTTTCTCGGAGGCATCCAGTTGCTCAGCCTGGGGGTGATCGGCGAATACGTGGCGAAGATCTATATGGAGAGCAAAGCCCGGCCGCGCTACATCATCGACCGCGAAATCTAGCCATATGCTCGGAAGGGCTTCATTCCAGGACCCATGCAACCCTCTGACGATGCAAGCTCAGGCATCGGCAGCCCCGCAATTTATCGCCTGGTTTCTTGCGTTGTTTGCCATGACGCAGGTTCCGCTGTATTGGGTGCAATACCCGGACATCACGGACTTTCCCAATCACCTGGCCCGGCTGCACGTGCTGATGCATTTGCCGGAATCGGAAACCCTGCAACGCTACTACGCGCTTCGGCCGTTTCAGATGGGCACCAATCTGGCGATGGATGTTCTGGTGCCCGCGCTGGCCCGCTGGATGGACGCCCTGCTCGCACTCAAGCTGTTTGCCTCGCTGGCGATGCTGCTGGTAACCACCGGTACCGTGGCATTAGGCCGCGCCGTCACCGGCCGCTTCAACTATTTGCTGCTGGGCGTGCTGCTGTTTGCCCACAACGCCATGTTCCAGCTGGGGCTATTCAACTACCTGTTTGGTCTGGGCCTGGCCCTCTGGCTGCTTTCCGCCTGGATCATCGCCCGCAGTCGCACGGGTTTCTGGCACTGGATCGCGTTTGCCGGCGGCTGCGTCCTGATTTATTTCTGCCACCTGAGTGCGCTGGGTGTTTATGCCGTTGGTGTGCTGGGCTATGAGCTGGGATGCGCCCATGGCCGGGGCGGCATTATCAGCCGATCAACGTTGCACGCCGTGTTACTGCCCCTAATACAGTTTGCTCCGGCGGCAGTGCTTCACCTACTGGTATCCAATTCAACCGGCAGCTATGTTCCGGTCTCATTCACGGGTTCGGGGTTGCAAGCCGCGCTGGTCTGGCTCGTCCACAAGGCGACGATCCTGGCGCTTTCCCCGTCCATATGCGTTTCAGGTTATATGCTGGGCCAAGCCGTGTTCGGCTTCTTCCTCGTGTTTGCTCTCTATGCCGGGTTTCGCGAGCGAGCGCTGAAACTGGCCATCCCCGTTCGCTGGATGGCCGGCTTGCTTGCGGCGGCCATCGTCGTGCTGCCGCACGCCGGCTTTGGCTCCAACATGGTCGATATCCGGCTGATTCCGGCGCTCGGCCTCATGTTGTGGTGCGGCCTGGAAATCGGTGAGCGCAGCACGTTGCGGCCCAAGGTGGTGCTAGGTGGCATCGCTGTAGTCGTGATGCTGATCAGCCTGGAAACAACCCGGGAGTGGGTAGTCAGAGACAAAGAATACCGGCGCATCCGCAGCGCCTTGACCCAGATTCCGGAAGGTTCGACGCTGGCCACGGTCGTTCTCGATGATGCAAAAACACCGTTCGTTTCACCGCATGCGGGTGCCTGGAGCGTAATCGACCGCTCGGCCTTGCTGTCGAATTTCTTCCTCTGGCCATTCCAGCCGTTCCGTGTGGCTTACCAAGAGCCCTATGCCGCACTTGCCACACAGGCACGGACCGATGCACCGGGCGCACCACCGCCGGCCTACGCGTCGCTCCGGCAGGATTACGATTACGTCCTGGTCTTCGGCGGGGACGAAGCGAGTCGCCTGCGCTACTCCCCCGGCGCCAGCACGGTATTTTCCTCGCCATCGGCGCGGCTGCTGCGGACCGGGGATTGACCGGCTGCGCACAACGGCCTGACTACGCGAGGCTGTGCTCCTTGATCAGGCCCACCCGGTAAGCGTGCAGCAGCGCGTGTAGTTCATCGATTTGCTCCTGGAATTCGCGGCCACGGTCGGTGTCGCCGATCAGCATCCGGCGCGGATAGGTGTGGATGATCTCGGTTTCGGTATCGATATCCAGCGCCTCCGATACGGCTTTCTGTTTGGATTCGAAGGGCTGGTGCGCGGCCAGCAGCAGTCCGCGCGAGTTGGAAATCAGCGTGTAGCCCGCGATGCCGGTTTCCTGCTGGTAGGCCCGCGAAAAGCCGCCGTCGATGACGATCAACTTGCCGTTGGCCTTGATCGGCTTCTCTCCCTTGCTGACCTTGACCGGGACATGGCCGTTGATGATGCAACCGGTGTCCGGATTCAGGCCAAATTCCTGCAGGATCTTGCGCGCGGTTTCTTCGGTGTCGCGCAGGGAGTAGTAGGGATTGCGCTTTTCAGCGTGCGTGGCCTTGTCGGCCAGGAAATAGCGCTCGAACGTGGCCATCTTCTCCTTGCCGAAGAGCGGCGATTTCGGCGCGCACCACAGGAACCACAGCGTATCCATGCCGTATTGTTTCTGCTCCGGATTATCGATATCGAAGTAGCCTTGCCGGGCCAAGCGGTCGACGCGGTCGAGAAACGCCTTGCCCGCGAAGGATTCGCCGTTGACGCTGAAGGCGCGGAATCCACCGTCCTCGTTCATCGAGATGCAGCCGTGGTAGAGCAGATTGCCGTTGTGAGCGAGGTAGAGGCTGCCCTTGGCGAAGAGGAAGCGCGTGTGCTGCTGCAGCTTGCGGCTGTGGGCAAACGAGTACTTGAGCTTTTCCACGACGACTTGCTCTTCGGGGGACAGCGCCTCGGGGTTTTGCGGGTCGATGGTCGGGAAGTGCTTGTCGAGCAGCGGGTATTCCTTGCCGTCCAGGGTAATCACGCCGCGCGCGTAATCGATCTGGGTGAGCAGGCGCCGATCGTCCATCTCGTACTGCGGTCGCCGTTTGATGATCTGGCTTTCCAGCTTGAACTGGATGATCGCGATGGCTTTCTGCATCTTCGCCATGAGCTGGATTTCATTGCTGGTGAAGGTGTTGTCCTTGGATACCTTGGGCATGAAAAGCTCGCACGGATCATCCTTGTAGGTTTCGAGCACAAAGGAGGCCAGCGGCATCAGGCTGATGCCGTAGCCATTTTCCAGCGTTTCCAGGTTGCCATAGCGCAGGCTGAAGCGGATCACGTTCGCGATGCTGGCTTCGTTGCCCGCAGCGGCGCCCATCCACAGGATGTCGTGATTGCCCCACTGAATATCCACCTGATGATGCTTCATCAAGAGATCGAGAATGATGTGGGCGCCCGGGCCGCGATCGTAGATGTCGCCGATGATATGCAGCCGTCTGACCGCCAACCGCTGGATCAGCTCGGCCAGCAGGGTGATGAACATCTGGGTGCTGCCGGTCGAGATGATGGTATCGATCTGGCTCTGGTAGTACGCGGCCTTGAATTCGACGCCTTCCTGGTCATACAGCAGCTCCTCGATGGTTTCGGCGACATGCTTTGGCAGATAGTTGCGCACCGCTTCGCGGCGGTATTTGGCGGTGAGATGGCGACAAAGTTTGACGAGGCGGATCAGGGTGAGCCGGCTCCACTCTTCCTTGTCGGCCACCGCTTGCAGCATCAGCGGCCCTTTCAGTTCGGGGTAATAGATCAGCGTGGCCAGATTGCGCCGCTCGGGCTTGGTCATCGAGTCGGCGAACATCTCCTCGATCTTGCGCCAGATCGACCCGGCGCCGTTGCGCAGCACATGCTCGAAAGCCTCGTGTTCGCCATGCACATCGGAGAGAAAATGCTCGGTTCCCTTGGGCAATTGCTGCTGGGCAGTGAGGTTGATGATGGCCGTGGAGGCGGCCTGAATCGACGGATATTTTTCCGAGAGCAATTGCAGGTATTTCAGGGAGAGATCTGGCGATGGCGTGGGCATGATGGGTTCTCATTTTTCAAGCAGTATTTCCCAACTGTGTAAGAAAAAGCGGATGGCTGTCAATTTCCTTCCGACGCCTGCTTTCACACAGCCATCCATGCACGATTCATTTCTGCCAGCGCCAGCTCTGTGATTATTTCAGATACTGCATGCCGAACTTGATCAACCCGGCCACCAACCCCGTACCGGCCACACCGGCCAGCCACAAGCCGAGGAACCAGGCGATTTGCTTGCAACGACAGCACCTGGGGGATTCGAGTGTGCGCATCAGTGATACCCCTCGTCATGGACGCGAACCTTGCCGCGAAACACCCAGTAGCCCCAAGCGGTATAGGCCAGGATCACCGGCAGGATGACAACCGCACCCACCAGGGTGAATTTCAGGCTGCTTTCCGGCGCGGCGGCGGCCCATAAGCTGATGCCAGGCGGAATCAGATTCGGCCAGATGCTGATCAGGAATCCGAGATAGCCCAGCGCAATCAAAGCCAGCGTCAGGACATACGGACGTATTTCGGCGCCAATTTTCACCGCATGCAAAATGCCCCAGCCGCAGGCCAGCACGGCGAGCGGTACGGGCCAAAGCCAAGCCAGCGCCGGGCCGAACCAGCGCGCGGCAATCGCTGGCTGGGACAACGGCGTCCACAGACTGACCAAGCCGATCACGGCCAGCAGGACCAGCGTAAGCGGGGGCATCAAGCGGAACATCCGGCGCTGCAATTCGCCTTCGGTCTTGATGATCAGCCAGCCACAGCCCAGCACGGCATAGGTCGCCAGCAAGCCCATCCCGGTAAACAGGCTGAACGGAGACAGCCAGTCAAAAGCGCCACCGGCGAATTCCCGGTTCAGCACGGGAATGCCCTGGATAAAGGCCCCCAAAGCCACGCCCTGAAAGAAGGTGGCAAGCGCGGAACCCAGCATGAAGGCCAGATCCCAGACCGGGCGGGTGCGGCGCGACTTGGGCCGGATTTCAAAAGCCACGCCGCGCAGGATCAGCCCGACCAGCATCAGCACCAACGGCAGGTACAGTGCTGACAGCACGGCGGCATACACGACCGGAAATGCCGCGAACAGCCCTGCCCCGCCCAGCACCATCCAGGTTTCGTTGCCATCCCAGACCGGCGCGACCGAATTCATCATCACCTGCCGATCCTCGTCTTCCGGAAAGAACGGAAACAGGATGCCGATGCCCAGGTCGAAGCCATCCAGAACCACGTAGACCAATACGCCGAGCGCAATGATGGCCGCCCAGACCAAGGCCAGATCAAGCATGGCTGTCTCCTTGTTCGGATTCAATCGAGAGGTCTGCACCCTGCAGCGGATGGCGCCCGGCCTGTGCCGCATGGCGGGTATCCATAAGCTGCGGGGTTTCCGGCTGCGGCCCCTGGCGCAATAGCTTGAGCAGGTAATAGATACCCGTACCGAATACCAGGCTGTAGACCACGACAAAAACAAACAGCGAGATACCGACTTGCTGGCGCGTCACGGGCGAAACCGCATGGGCCGTGCGCAACAGGCCATACACCACCCAGGGCTGGCGCCCGACTTCCGTGGTCACCCAGCCCGCCAGCAAAGCCACGAATCCCGCCGGCCCCATCGCCACGGCAAAACGCAGGAACGCCCGGGAGTCATACAGCTTGCCGCGCCGGTATAACCAGGCACCGGCCAGCGCCAGCAGGATCATCAGTCCGCCCAGCCCCACCATGACGCGGAAACTCCAGAAAGTAATCAAGGCATTCGGACGATCTTCGCGCGGGAAACTTTTCAGGCCGGGAATCTCGCCATCCCAGCTATGGGTAAGAACCAGGCTGCCCAGATGCGGAATCTGTAGCGCATAACGCGTGGTCTCGGCCTGCATGTCCGGAATGCCGAACAGGTTGAGCGGCGTGCCACCCTGGTGGGTCTCCCACAGCCCTTCAATTGCGGCGAGTTTCGCTGGCTGGTATTTCAGCGTATTCAGACCGTGTGCATCCCCGACCAAGGCTTGCATCGGGGCCACCACCAGCAAGCAGGCCAATGCCATGCTCAGCGAAATGCGCATGGGCCGGTTGGCGCGATTCTTGAGCAGGTGCCAGGCAGCGGTGGCCGCGACCAGCAACATGGATGCCGCGAAGACAGCCAGCGCCATGTGCAGAAAGCGGTAGGGAAACGAGGGATTGAAAACGATGGCCAGCCAGTCGAGCGGAATCACTCGGCCATCTTCGATACGGAAACCGGCCGGGGTCTGCATCCAGCTGTTGGATGACAGAATCCAGAACATCGAGATCAGTGTGCCCAACGCCACGGCTGTCGTGGCAGCAAAGTGCGCACGCGGGCCGACCTTGTTCCAGCCGAACAGCATGATGCCGAGAAAACCGGCTTCCAGAAAAAATGCGGTCAGTACTTCATACGCCAGCAAGGGGCCGGTAATGCTGCCGGCGAAGTTGGAGAATGCGCTCCAGTTGGTACCGAACTGGTAGCTCATCACCACGCCGGAGACCACGCCCATGGCGAAGCACACGGCAAACACCTTGGACCAGAAGCGGCACAGCGTGTAGTAAACCGGTTGCCGGGTCTTGAGCCATAGACCTTCAAGCACCGCAATGAAGCTGGAAAGGCCGATGGTGATCGCCGGAAAAATGATGTGAAAGGAAACGGTGAAGGCGAACTGGATACGGGCCAGATCTAGGGCAGAGATTTCGTTCATTTAGGGCTCCCACGCCTCATCGGGCAATGTGGCTTGTTCCCGTTTGCGAAACAACGGCACCGGATCGTCCACCGCACCCTGGTATTTCACGCTGAACGTGGTCAACCCTTTCAGTGCATCGTGGATGTCCTTGTCGGCGCGCACGGCAAAACTGTTGAATCCGCAGCGTTGCATGTAAAAGAGCTGGTCGCGCAGCACGTCGCCGATGGCGCGCAGTTCCCCGGTAAAGCTGCAGCGGGTACGCAGCAAATACGCGATGCTGTAACCCCGTCCATCACGAAAGCTGGGGAAGTCGATGGCCAGCAAGGGCAGCTGGATCAGTTGGACCAGGTCATCCTGGAATTCATCATCCGGAGAAAGCCAGACCCCCGTGGTTTCGGCACCCGGCGTCATGCCGTTTTCGAGCAGGGCGCGCCACTGTTGGAAGGGAATGATCCGGTGTGCGTGACCGGGCAAATCCAGTCCGGCAGGATCGCGAACAACGTACCACGGGTCTTCAATAATCTCGGCGGATTGCCCTGTACTGCGAATAATTTGACTCATGACATTTCCTCATTGCGCATAGACGTGGGCTTTGAATGGTTCCAGCCCGAGGCGAAGCAGCGTTTCGCTGAAAGGCTCTCCGGGATGGCGGTGCCGGGTGAAGACCGTGATGATTTTCTCGATCACATCGGGGATCTGTTCGGCTCGGAAAGACGGGCCGATCACCTTGCCCAGCGTCGCCGCCATGCCCTGCCTGCCGCCAAGGGTGACCTGGTACCACTCCTCGCCATTCTTATCGACGCCCAGAATGCCGATGTTTCCAATATGGTGATGCGCACAGGCATTCATGCAGCCATTGATGTTGAGGCTCAGATCGCCCAGATCGTGCAGGTAATCCAGATCCTGGAACCGGCCCTGAATCGCTTGGGCGATGGGGATCGAGCGGGCATTGGCCAGCGAGCAAAAGTCGCCACCCGGGCAGGCAATAATGTCGGTCAGCAAGCCGATGTTGGCTGTCGCCAAACCCTGCCTGGTAGCTTCTTCCCACAGTGCATACAGGTCGCTTTGCCGGATATCGGGCAAGACCAGATTCTGTTCGTGGCTCACGCGAACTTCGCCAAAGCCATAGGCCTCGGCCCAGTTCGCGACAGCACGCATTTGTGCGCTGGAAATATCCCCGGGCGGTGAGGACAAGCCGGGCTTGGTGGAAAGCGTCACGCTGGCATAACCCGCGATCTTGTGCGGATGAACGTTGCGGCGCAGCCAGCGACGGAACTCGGGTTCGTTTTGCGCCAACTCGGTCGGGTCGGCATCTTCAAGTTCGGCGTCTTCCAGCTCCTCATAAGGGGGCGGATCGAAAAAGGCGGCCACCCGGCGGTATTCCGCACCGGTAAGGGTGGAGGGACTGTCTTTCAGCTGTGCCCACTCCTGCTCGACCTCTGCTGCAAAACGCTCGGCACCCAGGGCCTGTACCAGGATCTTGATACGGGCCTTGTATTTGTTGTCGCGCCGGCCATAGCGGTTGAAGACCCGCAAGACCGCTTCGACATAGGTAATCAGATGGCGCCAGGGCAGCGCTTCCCGGATCACCGCGCCGATGATGGGCGTGCGTCCCAGCCCACCCCCCACCAGCACTTTCAGCATCGCGGCGCCGTTCTCATCGCGATAGAGATGGATGCCGATATCGTGTGCACGGACGACGGCGCGATCGGTTGCAGTGCCGGACATGGCGATCTTGAATTTGCGCGGCAGGAAGGCAAATTCCGGGTTCAGCGTGGACCACTGGCGCAGAATTTCGGCCAGCGGGCGCGGGTCCATGACCTCGTCGGCGGCCACGCCGGCAAAGGCATCGGTGGTGATATTGCGCACGCAATTGCCCGAAGTCTGGATCGCATGCATTTGGGCTTGCGCGAGGCGTTCCATGATGCCGGGGGTGTTTTCCAGCCGTATCCAGTTGAACTGGATATTCTGGCGGGTGGTGAAATGTCCGAATCCCTTGTCCCAGGTTTCGCCGATTTCGGCCAGCGTTCGCAATTGATTGGCCGACAAGGTGCCATAGGGAATCGCCACGCGCAGCATGTAGGCATGCCGCTGGCTGTAGACACCGTTCTGCAAGCGGAGCGGCAAGAATTCCTCTTCGGACAACGTGCCGGCCAGATAGCGGCCGACCTGATCGCGATATTGCTCGATACGCTGGTTGAGCAGGATTTGGTCATAGTGGTCGTATTGATACATCCATATTCCCCAGTGGTGGTTGGCCCATCCGGGCCGCAAAGGTGGCTTTTCATGGGCGGTGTGATGTGCTGATTCCACCGCGGACCACTTCAATCATTGGGTTGGAGTATGTGATACTGGATTAAGCAGTAACAGGATCAGAAAACGGATCGTTTTGCGTATCAGATAGCCGAGTACGAGGGAATCACTTTGAAACGTTATGAATCCCTGGCCGAACTGCTGGCCGCCGACATTCGCAACGGCAAGCTTGCGCCGGGTACCAAGCTGCCTTCGATCCGCAAGATCATGGCGCAGCATGAGGTCAGCCCTTCCACCGTCTTCCAGGCGTATTACCGGCTGGAAGACCTGGGACTGGTGCGCGCGCGTGAACGCTCCGGCTATTACGTGGCCGGCGCCGGGCAACAGCCGTTGCGCGAACCCGAAGCCGCACCCGCACCGCATCTGTCGGCGTCGGTGGATATCAACCAGCTGGTTTTTTCGGTACTGGGTGCGGTGCAGGATCGCAACATTCTGCCGCTGGGTTCGGCGTTCCCCTCGCCCAAGCAGTTCCCCCTGCCAAGACTGGCCAAATCGCTGGCGACCTCCGCGCGCTTCATCGACCCCTGGGATACCGTTGCCAGTTTGCCGCCCGGCAATCTGGCTTTGCGCCAGCAGATTGCGCTGCGCTATCTGGGCATGGGCATGCCGCAGCCGCCGGAGCAGATCATTGTCACCAATGGCGCGCTGGAGGCATTGAACCTGTGCCTCGCGGCAGTGGCACAACCGGGCGATCTGATCGTGATTGAATCGCCCGGCTTTTATGCTGCCGCGCAGGCGCTGGAGCGGCTCAAGATGAAGGCACTGGAAATACCGGTGCATCCCAAGGAAGGGATTGATCTAGCCGCGCTGGAACAGGCGTTGCAACAGCATCCAGTGAAGGCGTGCTGGTTCATGACCAGCTTTCAGAATCCGATGGGAACGACCATGAGCGATGCCAGCAAGCAGGCTCTGGTAGCCTTGCTGGCCCGACACGGCATTCCGCTGATCGAGGATGATGTGTATGGCGAACTGTATTTCGGCAATCGCCAGCCACTGCCGGCCAAAGCTTATGACACGCAAGGCCTGGTGATGCATTGCAGCTCGTTTTCCAAGAATCTGGCACCCGGCTATCGCATCGGCTGGGTGGCGCCGGGACGATTTAGCAAGGAGATCGAGCAACTGAAACTGATGACCACGCTCTCGGCCAGCGTGCCGGCCCAGGTGGCAATTGCCGATTACCTGCAAACCGGCGGCTACGACAAGCATCTGCGCAAGCTGCGCCATGCACTGGAATCGCAACTCGGCAGCCTGAATGAAGCAATCCGGCAGTATTTCCCGGCAGACATCCGCGTTTCCCGTCCGCAAGGCGGTTATTTCCTCTGGGTGGAATTCCCCGAAGGCTTTGATACGCTGGAACTGCACCGGCTGGCTGCAGCACAGGGGATCAGCATTGCGCCCGGACCGATTTTTTCGGCCAGCCGGCAATACCGCAATTGCATCCGGCTCAATTACGGCTCGCCCTGGAATAGCGATTTTGAACAGGCCATCGCTATTTTGGGACAACTGATCAAGTCGATGGTCCCTTACTGAGTTTTGTCCGATCCAACGGCATGTCTGGGTTTGGCACAGACAACTGATATGTACTAATTTTCCGCTTCTGATACTGTTTCCGGCTGGTCCGGCACGCTCTACTGGCAGGCCATCTCCAACCCAGTGCATCCGTGCCATGTCATTAACAGGATTCAATCTGCATGCGCCGCATCAAACACAGGCACTGAAAGGAATCGCGCTGTATGTAGCGGCGTTATTCCTGTTCGCCTGCGTTGCGGTCACCACCAAACACCTTGCCGCACGCTACCCGGTATTTCTGCTGACCTGGATCCGTTTCAGCATTCAATGGCTTGCCATGTCGGTCATTCTGATTCCCAAAGAGCGCGGAAATTTGCTGATCGCCAGGCGAAAAGGTCTGGTGATTGTGCGTGGTGCCTGCATGCTCATCATGATGTTGCTGATCACGACAGCACTGCAGCGCATGCCGGTTGCCGAGGTCACCGCGATACAGTTCCTGGCACCCTTGCTGGTCACCTTGTTTGCCAAATACATATTGGGCGAAACCATTGGATGGGTACGTGGGCTCTGTGTTGCTGCAGGGTTTGCCGGGGTCTTGCTGATAGCCCGCCCTGCCGGTCATCTCGATGTTATCGGGATTGCCTGCGTGTTTCTGGCTGCGGTCATGGACGCGGCTTATCAACTGTTATCCCGACTACTTGGCAATACTGAGCGCAGCGTGGTTATGCTGTATTACTCGGCGCTGGTCAGTGTGGTTTGCCTGAGTCTGGGTCTTCCCGGATTCTGGATCAATTTCGAGCCAACGCGGCTGGATGTCGTTTTGTTTCTCTGGCTTGGATTTGTTGGGGGTATTGGCCACTTTGTATTTACTTCTGCCTATCGGCATACCCCGGCATCGGCCCTGGCACCGTTGAGCTATCTACAACTTTTTTGGGCAGGTCTATTGGGCTGGCTTTTCTTTGATCACCTGCCATCCGGCATGAGTTTGGCAGGGATGGTTGTTATCGTTGCTGCGGGTGGCATAGCCGCAGTGCTTGGGCGCCGCGCATTCTGAATGCGCAATCGCACGAACTTTACCACTCGTTATTCTCCAGCTTGACCGGCCATTCTTGCGCCACTGCACACTTTTCTGGCGAGTGTTGAATGACGGCAACGTGCCCACAAGAGTCATTCGCCACTCGGCGCTATGAAGGTCAGTAACGGAGGCCGAAGCTGCCGCTCATTCCATGCGGAGAGCTTCTTCTCCTCGGCCAAAGCCGATTTTGAGCCTCGGGCCAGAATCGGGCGGCTATGCTCCAGTTACCTGCCGGCATGAATTGGGTGATGCCGTAAAGGTCGACGAAAAATCGCAGCGCATGCAGAACGGAATGCCCCACTGAAGCAAGACCGCGACCAGCCAGCCGCCGGGATAACCGCGATCGAGCACCAGCATGTCCTGGCTGCCCAGCCGGTCAAGACGCTCGAACAGCATCTGCCCTTCGGTGCACCTCAACGGCGCCGGCTTCCTGCACTTCGCCCGCTTCCACGAGCTGGTCGATCAGGCCGAGGCCGCCTGGTTCGGCCTGGCGACGGCGCCCTGCGTCACCACCGAGCGCCACACCCTTTACCACGGCAACGCAGACGTCGGCTGCACGCTCAGCCTGCAGTTGTACGAATTCGAACGCGACGGCGCACAATTCAGACACCACGCCCAGATCGTGCGCAATGACGACCACCAGGTGATCGCCGACGTCACCACCCGGCGCAGGCTGCGGTGCGAAGGACGGGGCTTTCTCGAAACCCTGTTTCGAAAAGGTCGGCTGATCGACCCCACCCCGGTTCAGCCAGCGCCCAGCGCGGACGCCATTGCCTGCGCCGTTTCCGCCAGCGCACCATCGTAGCCACTGACCTGTGTCGCCACGGTCAGGCCTTCGCCGAGCAGAAAGAGCTGGCGGGCGGCGGCTTGCGGTTCGGCCACACCGGCCTCGACGCAAATGCGCTCGAGGTAGGCGCGGAGCGTCTGCTTGTGGGCAGCGGCGACGAAATGCGCCCGATCGCCCATGGCCGGATACTCGGCGGCGGCGTTGATGAAGGCGCAGCCATGGAAGTCCGGCTCCTGCGTCCAGGCAAGGATGAAATCGATGTAGCCGACGGGCCGCTCCGCCAGCGGCCGGGCCTCGACGTGGGCGCGCATCCGCGCCAGGAAGATCGCGTCGCGGCGCTCCAGCGCCGCCCGCACAAGCTCCTCCTTGGTCGGAAAATAGCGGTAAAGCGTGCGCTTGGTGACCGCGCCCTCCCTGCTCAACTGGTCCACCCCGGTGGCATGAAAACCCTGGCGGTAGAAGAGCCGCATGGCGCTGTCGACGAGCTGTTCCTGCTTGTTCATGGCGAATCCGGCGAATGGTGATGGCCTCAGTATGGGGGCGGACCAGGCGAATGTAAACCGATCGGTTGACAAAAGTACACCGATCGGTATACCGTGGTAAACCGATCGGTGTACTTTACTCTGATCGCCCCCTAATCGTCCATCGGAGATGCCCATGTCCAGTCTTGCCCGCCTCGCCACCTCCGCGGCCCCGGCCGCCCCCTCCCCCGCCTTCGTGCTGGCCTCCATGTTCGGCGCCATTGCCGCCATTGCGCTCACCGGCTGGCTCACCCAGCTGTCGGGCTATCCCTGGCAGATGGCGCCCTTCGGCGCGAGCTGCGTACTTGCCTTCGGCCTGCCCGACAGCCCGCTGGCCCAACCGCGCAGTATCGTCGGCGGTCACCTCGTTGCCAGTGTGGTCGGCTTGATCGTGCTCAATATCCTGGGTGATGGCTGGCTGGCCGCCGGGATCGCGGTCGGCGTGGCGCTGGCGCTGATGCAACTAACCCGCACCGTGCACGCCCCGGCCGGCGCCGATCCGCTGGTGGTGCTGGCCAGCCACGCCGGCGCCGACTTCCTGCTGACCCCGGTGCTGGCCGGGTCTGTCACCATCGTGCTGGTGGCGCTGCTGGCGAACAACCTGCGCCAGCGTGGCAGTTATCCGCGTTACTGGCGCTGACCGCGTGCGCTGCGTCGCGCGCACAGATCAACCATCACGCACGGATCGCGCGCGACGACGAGCACCGGAACATCGCCGATGTCACCACCCGCCGGTGGCATCGGCGTGGAGGGCGAGCATGTCGGGAGAACCTGCTCGAGATGGTTGGTTGAGCGCAGCGATCCGCCTCAGGGCCTTCGTGTTCAGGCGTAGTCGTCGTACGATCGACGTTTCGAGAGAATCGACGAAGTGAATAGGGTCACCCGGTAGCGTTCAGGGAGGCGTTGCCCGGATCGGGGCAACGATCGAACGCACGCCCGATCCGCTCCAGACGCCGCCGACACCCCCTTCTCATGCACATCTACGACCGCCTGGCCCTGGACATCGAGCAACGCATCCGCGAGGACGTGCTGCGCGCCGGCGACCAGTTGCCCTCGGTGCGGATGGCGTGCAAGGCGCTGCGCCTGAGTCCGTCGACCATCCTCAAGGCCTACTACCTGCTCGAGAGCCGCAGCCTGATCGAAGCGCGCCCCCAGTCGGGTTACTACGTCAGCCCGCGACTCCTGACCGGCCTGCCCGAACCGGAGATGACGCACCCGGTCGGAGCCTCGATCGACCTCAAGGTCAGCGACTTCATCTTCGAGATCCTCGAGGCCATCAAGGATCCGGCGAAGGATAAAGGATAGGAAATTCAACGCCCCCACAGGGGGTATTGCCAAGCAGTTTGCAGCATGTCAAAACTGAATTTCACCCGGAAGCCTTGCTCGCCCACGCAGAACCATCGCCTGAAGGCTGAAGACCGGGCGCATTTGGCCGATCTTCAGCCTTCAGGCGCGAGTCGCCCCGCGAAAAGCCTCAAGCCTAGTCTTCTCCGACCTACCAGGCGACGCGCTGGTCAAATTCGTAGTCCGGCGTCGGCTGGGCCAGCGGATCGATTTCCCGCTCGGCCTGACCATCCACCGGCTGCTCCCACCGCGGCGGACCGCGCGCCGGCGCCAGTCTTGGGGCCGAGCTCGGCTCGCCCAGGTGGCCAAAAATCTCACGAATCACCGGGCCTTCGTTGATGAAGGCGATGATCCGCATGTCACCACCGCACTTCGGGCAGTGCAGCGGCAGCACCTCGTAGATACGCGCCAGCAGCAGCGCCCAGACGTAACGTGCGGCCTTGCGGTGGGCTGGCTCCTCTGCCACTTCGTCTGGCGCGTTCGGGACGGTCGGGACCGATTCGGGTGCCGACACCGCTTCAGTCATCGCGCTCGGTAGGGGCGCCTCCTCTTTCGCCCCTGCCAGCGCCATCACCGCCGCCCGCAGCGGCGCATTCCGCGCCAAAACACCGTAGTAGCGATGCCGATGCCGATGCCGGCGCGGCGGCGGGATCCAGTGCGGCCAGTCGGTCGATCAGTTCAAGCGGCGTCATGAGCAGGCTGACACTGCCGCCAGGGCCGGGCTTGAGGCTCTCGTAGACCAGATGCTCGGGGTCGATCTGGCGCAGTCGTTCGAACGCGAAGACCGGTGAGCAGGGCGACGCCACAAAAGAGCAGCCAGTTGGTCAGGGTCATGTTGAAAGTCTTTCTTGGGTTAGCCACTACTAGCGGCTAACCTGACAGATATTGCCGGCAGTCGCTTACTTTCCGTAGGCTTGCGCCAGTTTATCCAGAAAATCAGAGAGCCTCTTATTCACCTTGCTGAAGTCGTGCTGGCGAAGCACGTCAGGTTGCTGAACGAACCGATGACTCGTCAGGGACGGCAACTCCTGTTCGGTTGCCTTGATGAGAAGCTCAATGACCTCCGGGGTAAATTCCATGTGGCACTGGAATCCATAGACCAAGTTCGAATACTCAACGATTTGCCGAGGACAGCCCTCGCTATACGCCAGAATTTTGGCTTGCGACGTCAGGCCCGGCATATCGTTGTGCCAGTGCCCCACTGCAAGGCTATCTCCGAAATGGCTGAACTTGGAGTTATGCCGACCTTCCTCAGTCATCACGATAGGGAACTTGCCGATTTCCTTCTCCGGGCTGTGGCCAAACTCGGCGCCGAGTGCTTCACCAATCAGTTGCGACCCAAGACACACGCCAACCACGGCTTTCCCTGCATTCACACATTGGGCGATAAGCGCCTTCTCTGCGGCGGCATCGAAATGAGGGCATTCGGCCGTGGTGGTAGCCGGTGATTGCGGGCCACCCAGAACTATCAGCAGGTCGATGCCATCCGATGTTTGCGGCAAGGCGTCACCCAGATAGACCCTGGAGAAGCCGGTCGAATGACCGCGGGACTCAGCCCAGGTCTCGAAGGCGCCTGGTGCTTCAAATGATTCGTGAACGACGAAATGTGCGTGCATGGTGTCTTGGCATCGGTAGCAAAAAAGATCTGTGATGGGGTATAAAATAGCACCAAGCCGGACTACTAGAAAGTACCGGGTTTTGTAAATACGACAGGCCGGTTATGAAACGCAGCAAGCTGGTAATTGAGTTGAAGGGTGACGATAGCCAGCCACTCTTCCTCCGCCTGGCGACATCTATTCTCAGTGAAATCGAGCGTGGCCGCCTTATGCCGGGAGACCAACTGCCCGGTACCCGTAGCCTGGCGCTCAGCTTGAATGTACACCGTAATACGGTCACGGCAGCCTTCCAGGAATTGATGATGCAAGGGTGGCTGGTTGCTGAGCCATCCCGTGGCACCGTCGTGGCTTACGACCTGCCCAACGTCAGTCTTCAAGCTGTTAAAGCGTCGGTCGTCACTACTTATGAAATCCCATCAGACGAGTCCCGCAACGTGCTCCACATTTCGGATGGAACACCGGACACGCGCATCATGCCGGCAGTCGAAATGGCCCGCGCAGTCCGACATGCCTTGCTTCAGGCGCCGAGCTTGGGACGGGCCAGCTACGGAGAGCCAGGAGGTGCTCAGGCCCTGCGCTATGCGCTTGCCCAGTATCTGGCCCAGGAGCGAGGCCTTGCCACATCGCCCAGCCAAATCATGGTGACCCGCGGCAGCCAGATGGCAATCTACCTGGCGGCCGCAACACTGGTGTCACCCGGCGATGCCGTGGCCGTTGAAGAGCCTGGCTACCCATATGCATGGGAGGCCTTTCGAGCAGCAGGCGCACGCGTCATCGGGATTCCTGTCGATGCCCTGGGGATTGATGTCACCCGGCTTGAAAGCCTTGCCCGGCAAGAGCCAAAGCTCAAGGCGCTGTATGTCACTCCTCACCACCAGTATCCAACCACGGTTACCTTGGGCGCCAGCCGGCGATTGCGGTTGTTGGAAGTGGCACGTCGCTATGGGCTGACCATTGTTGAGGATGACTACGACCACGAGTACCGCTTCGACGGGCGCCCGATTCTCCCTTTGGCAAGTCGGGCCAGCGACGAGGTGCCGGTTATCTACATCGGCACGCTCTCCAAGCTGCTGTCGCCAGCCGTGCGGCTCGGTTATGCATCTACCCGACCAGAGATTCTCCAGCAGATGATAAAACGCCGCGAGGCCATCGACCGGCAGGGGGATTTGCTACTGGAGAATTCGATGGCCGAGCTGATATGCAATGGAACGCTGGCTCGCCATGCACGCAAGGCACGCCGGGTCTATGAGGCTCGGCGAAATATCTTGGTGGCCGAATTAACGGAACACCTTGGTCAGGACATTGAGTTCAATACGCCTTCTGGCGGTCTTGCAGTCTGGCTACGGGTACGGGATGAACTGTCGGCAAATGCTTGGGCAGCCTCGGCCTTGACTGATGGCGTTGTGGTTTCTCCATCGTCCAATTTCGTACTGGATGCTTCGCATACCTTAAACGGGCTTCGAATCGGCTATGCCAATCTCGACGAAGTCGGAATCCGAAATCTCGTTAGAACACTCGCAGAGTGCCGTCCTTGGAAGTAGCCATTGCGATTTGCGTGCCGTGCTGCCGACACGAGAATGACTGCTTCAGTGCAGAAACGAGTCGTAGTATCAGGAAAGAATGAAGGACCACTTCTGGCTGCGGATTCAACTGATCGACGCAACGGATTGGTAAAAACTTTCTGCCCGTGATGGTCATTGAAAAGGGAATCAATGGTCAAGAAAAGAAGCGCGGCTGGTCAAGTGCAATAAGAATGGGTGATCAAGTTGGGCAAAATTTCGCATCAAAAGACTGAAACAGGCTGTTTTGGACTACGGTCCAGTACAGTGCTCAGCACGCCCCATCTGATCTCCTGAATTACTGCCAATCTGATTCTGTTATCCAACATGCCCGCGTGATTTACTGAAAAAAGCAGCTGTCTAATCGGCTGGACTTTTTATCAAGCCATCCAGGAATGCCATATGGATATGCGAGAAATCATGCTTGCCAGCCCGGTTACACCGGCACTCATTAGCGAAGATCAGTCATACGGGCGACTCCTTTCCTGGAACACCCAGTTCCAGGCGCCAGACATTGCATTGAGCCATGCTCAAAAACAATGCTCGATGGGAGCAAAAAATTGCTTGCCTTCGAACACGGTTGCTTGGGGTACGCCGGGGTGACGAATTAAAACTTTATCGTGCCGGATCAATAGCGTCTGCTATTGGGGCCCACGCGGCCCTCAACGCGTTTACCAAAGCAGGAGGTATTCATCTTCCTTAAGTTGGTGTCCTTGGTTCCCCTGGTGAATTTCTCCGGCCATTAACCAGCCTCAATGATTGCGCAGGAATTCCAGTAATTGGTTTGCCGGAAGCGGGGGACTGATGAAATAGCCTTGCAATTCGTCGCATTTGAGCAGGGTGAGGAATTTAGCCTGCTCCTCCTCTTCGACGCCTTCAGCGATGACTTTGAGATCGAGTGCGTGCGCCATGGAGATGATCGTTGAAACAATCGCCATGTTGACCTGGTTGTTGGTCATGGAGCCGACGAAAGACTGGTCGATTTTCAGGGCGTCGACCGGCAGCCTGGCAAGATAACCGAGCGAGGAATAGCCGGTGCCAAAATCATCAATGGCAATGGCCAGGCCCATTTCCCGGATCGCGGCCAGGCGGAGGATGTTTTGTTCGATGTTGGTCATGACCATGCTCTCGGTGATCTCCAGATCGATGCCGGAGCCATCCTCGTTGGCGCCGGTGATGGCCTCGCGGATGGACTCAACAAAATCTTTCTGCTGTAGCTGGATCGCTGAAACATTGACCGCGATGCGTGGCGGTTCGATCCCGGCTTTGCGCCATTGCCGGGCATCCGCCAGTGCCTGATGGATGGCCCATGCGCCGACTTGCAGGATCATCCCGGTTTCTTCCAGCACGGGAATGAATGAGCTCGGTGAAGCCAATCCCTTTTCCGGGTCTCTCCAGCGGATCAGCGCCTCAAGTCCGATGACCTTGCGCGTGGCGCTGGAGACCTTGGGTTGGTAGTAGAGAACAAATTCGTTACGGTCAATGGCCGTCCGCAGTTTGTTTTCCAGGCCCAGACTTTGGGCGATCTGGGCATTCATTTCCGGCTGGTAGAACAGGTATCGTTCACCGGACTGCTTTGCCTTGCGCAGCGCAGCCTCGGCATTCTTGATCAGCGTCTCGGCGTTGTCTCCGTCGTCAGGAAAGACGGCAATTCCCGCCGACAGGGAAACCCTGATTTCACGGTCGCCGATGAGAACCGGTTTTGCCAGCATCTCGAGCGTGGCGGCTTCCAGTTCGTGGGCCACTTCGAGCGGATCGCGGGCATCGCTGATCAGTCCGAAAAAGTGGTCGACGGGGATGCGCGCCAAATTCAAAGGCTCGGGCCAGAGCGCCTGGAGCCGTAGCGCCAGCTCATGCAGCAAGTGGTCGCCCATGGCTTGCCCGAAAGTGTCATTGATATTGCGAAAGCGGTCGATGTTGAACGATACGACGCTGATCTTCCTGTCCGGCGTGTTCCGTGCCGCCTGCAGGGCCATGGTCAGGCGTTTGTTAAAGTGTGCGCGATTGGGCAAGCCGGTCAAGGCATCGTAAATGACCAGGTAGGCGAGCAGGTCCTGCTTGCCGATATAGGACAGGGCGAAAGACACATCGTCGGCGAGTTCGCGCAACAATTCAATTTCGTCGGGGGTGAAAAAATCTGCCTCGCTGGCGTAGAGGACAATCACCCCCACCGCCAGATTTTCAACCACCAGCGGCAGGATGATCAGAGAGTGATAGCCACGTCTGCGCGCCTCGACCATCCGGTTGCTGATCGCCGCGTGAGTCGTCAGGTCGTTAATGACGACCAGTTCCTTTTGCTGAATGACCTTTGCGACCAGGCCAGGATTTTCGGAAATTTCACTCGCAAATAAAATCGGCTGTGCCCCCAATTCGTCGCCGATGCCTTCCCAGGCGACAGGGACGACCGCTTGTCTCGTGGAATCGACTTCGCCGATCCATGCCATGTCAAACTTGCCGTTTTCGACCGCGATATGGCAGGCGTTTTGGAGCAATTCCTGGCGATCGTGGATGCGCACGATTGCCGAATTGATGCCGCTCAATACCGCGTGTACCCGCTTCAGCCGCAGAATTCGCTGCTGTTGCTGGGTGCGTTCAAAGAATTGTCCAATCTGGTCGCCCAAGGCTTCGAGCATGTCGATCATTCCAAGATCAGGCTCGCGACGCTCCTGGCAGAACAATTCGACGACACCGGCGATTTTTCCGCGCCGCTTGCCGATCGGCAGCGCAGCGCAAGCGTGCAGGCCGGCCGCAGCGGCCCCGGCCTTGCGCTGAAATGCCGGTTCTTCCATGACATCCGTCACCCACACCAGGTTGCCGCTGGCGAGAGTCCTGCCCGGCAGGCAGGCGCCGGACGCCAGCGTCAGGTGGTATGAGGCGTCGATGAAATCCTTGCATTCCATCTCGGCCTGACACCAGACATCGATGCAGTGCATGACCTGATCATCGCCGCAACGCCACAGTGTCCCGGCGACAAAACCGAAATCGGCGCAGATCGATGCCAGCATTTGCCGGCTTGCTTTCTCCATGCTATCTGACTCTGACAGAATACGCGCCACGCTGTATTGTGCCGCCAGTCTGCCTTGGGCACGCTTGCGCTCGACAATTTCTCTTTCCAGCGCCGCCGAGTGCTTCTCCACCTTGGCGTAAAGGGCGCTGTCCTCATAAATGCGCCCGGTTTGTGCTGCGATGATGCCCAGATTCCTTTCGTCCTCTTCCGAGAAGCCATCGGCCCCCCGTTTATTGACCAGACAAATCCAGCCATAGACCGAAGTCAGGGATGCGACCGGGGCAGCAACCATGGAATTGACGGGTGACGGATAGCCCGCGGGCAACCCCAGCGCCGCAATGTCGCATTGTGCCTGTTCAATGCGGCAGCTCTTGCGCTGTGCAACCACGGTGCACAGCTGGCCCTGATCTAGGCGGAATTCTCCCAGCGCTGCTGCCACGTCAGCGGGAAGTCCACTGCTGCTGGCATAAACCTGAGCCGGCGTATCCATCTCGCGCACGGCAATGCTTCCGCAAGCCGCGTCGAGCAGCGAGCAGGCGCTGCTGCAGACCTGCTCAAGCAGGCGCAAGGAATCGCGCTGCGAGCCCAATTGCAGGTTGAGTTCGATCAATGCGGTGAGTTTCTGGTTCGCGCGCTGAAGTTCGTCGACCTTTTCCAGCAGCTTGTCCGACATCAGGCGCAGATGCTGCCGGTCGAATGTCTGCAGCGACATGATCGGAGGGGCGCTGTCCGGCGCCCCGGTCGTCGTAACCAGCAGCCGTTCGATCACCGGAACGATCAGTTCGGGTTCGAAAGGCTTGGTCAGAATGTCGGTGACGCCGCAAGCGTTTGCCAGCTGCTGCGCTTCCCGTTCCAGATAAGTAGCGGTGCAGAACACCACCGGGGTGTGGCTGATTTCGGGTTCGGCGCGCAGCAGGCGGACGAATTCATAACCATCAATGACGGGCATGAGGATGTCGCAAATCACGATATCCGGCCGTTCTCGCCGCACCAGTTCCAGGGCTTCGGCGCCGTTGCAGGCTTCTAGCAACTCGTGTCCGAACGCTCGCAGCAGGGTGACGAGCAACTCGCGGTTGGCCGTGATGTCGTCAACAATCGCTATTTTTGCCATTGGGCAACCTCTTTTTGCGCAAGGCCTTTCCGTTAACGGTGCGCGCGGAGTTGAACCGGCAGGTGTTGCTCCAGTTGAGTGACAAAGATTTCCGGCTCGATGGGCTTGGAATGGTAGTCATCGAAACCGGCGCACAGTATTTTTTCGCGATCGCCCGCCATGGAAAAAGCCGTGACGGCGATCACGGGGATATGCCGCAGCACGTCGTCCGCCTTCATCAGTTGCAACACTTCGTAGCCATCGAGGTTAGGCATCTGAAGATCGCAAATAACCAGATCCGGCGGCGGATTGTTCCGCACGATTTCCAGCGCTTGGGCGCCGTCGGTGGCGGTAAATATCTGATATCCACAGGCCTCCAGCAGATAACGCATCAGCTCCAGGCTGGAGGGGTGGTCCTCGGCGATCAGTATGCGTGCAGTCATAGATTCAAGATTCCGTCAAAACCAGGGTAAAGGTGCTGCCATGACCGAATTCGCTCTGGCAGCTGAGTTCCCCGCCCAGCAGAGTGGCCAGCTTGCGGCTCAGATGCAGGCCGAGGCCGGTGCCCTCGAAGCCTTGGCGGCGAGAGGCCTGTCCTTGGATGAAGGCCTCGAACAGCGTATCCATCTCTTCCGGGAGGATGCCTGGGCCGGTATCCGCGATGCTGAAGCGCAACAGGCGTTTTTCCGGGCGCTCATCGAGCGTCAAACTGAGACGGACGCTGCCGGTCTCGGTGAATTTGATCGCGTTATTGGTGAGATTGATGATGATCTGGCTCAGGGCGCGGCGATCGGTGCGAAAGAGCAGTGCGTCTTGCGGGGTGGTGACGCTCAGTTCCAGCCCCTTGGCTTCGGCCTGCGGCATGAGCGAGGTGGCGACTTCACGGACGATGCCGACGCATTCGGTTGGCTCCAGGACCAGTTCGGCCTTGCCGGCTTCGATTTTGGCCAGATTGAGCAGGTCGTTGATCAATGCCAGCAGGTGCCGGGCATTGCTGCGAACCAGGTTAAGCTGGCGCTCCTGTTCTGCGTTCAGGCTGCCCGGCAACTTCATCAGCAGTGTGCCGGTGAAACCGATTACGGCATTGAGCGGCGTGCGCAGCTCGTGGCTCATGCTGGCAAGAAAGCGATCCTTGGCCTGGTTGGCATTCTCCAGTTCGATGTTCTTTTCCTGCAGCGCTTTTTCAAAACGTTTGCGTTCGGTGATGTCGCGGATGGCGGCGGATACCAGCTGGCCTTCTTCGGTTTCCAGCGGGCTCAGGCTGATTTCAACCGGGAACTCGCTGCCGTCGCAGCGTCGGCCGAAGAGATCCAGTCCCGCGCCCATCGGCCGAACCCGCGGCTCGGCAAAAAAGCGGTTGCGGTGATCCAGATGCTTGTCCCGGAAGCGCGAGGGAAGCAGGACTTCGATTTTTTTCCCCAGCAAGTCTGCCCTGGCGAAACCGAACAGCTTCTCGGTCTGGTTATTCACCAGAACAATGTTGCCCTCGTTGTTGACGATGACAATTGCGTCCGGCGCCGCTTCG
>Ga0316604_10000985_pt1 | contig 28369 bp, 31 predicted proteins | sample OWC_soil_day20_C_FD_207650 | JGI IMG/M metagenome (GOLD analysis project Ga0316604, IMG submission 207650) | Wetland soil microbial communities from Old Woman Creek delta, Ohio, United States - OWC_soil_day20_CT | ecosystem: Environmental > Terrestrial > Soil > Wetlands | place: USA: Ohio... | reverse complement strand
AGGTCGAACTGCTGTCCAATGACAACGAACAGGCACAAAAGCGTCAAAAGGATTTTTACATCGACCTGGATAACCGGCTGCGCAAGATCGAAACTCTGGTCGCCCAGCTCACCCAGGCCCAGCCCCCGGCACAATCCGCTCCGGCTGCAAACGAGCCCAAACTCGATCCGGCACAGGAAGCCAAGGATTACGAAGCCGCCATCAATACCCTGCGCGGTGGCAAGCATGTCGATGCCATCGTCGCATTCAAACAGTTCATCAAGACCTGGCCGAAGAGTGCCTTTCAGCCTGGCGCGCATTTCTGGACAGCTTCTGCCCTGATGCAGGCCCGCGATTTTGACGCGGCCAAGGATTACTACTCCAAGGTGTTCAGCATCTGGCCGGAAGATAGCCTGGCGCCGGATGCCATGCTGGGGCAGGCGAATGCCGAGCAAGAAGGTGGCGATGCCAAGGCCGCTCGCGCCACGCTGGAAAAGCTCGTTGCCAAGTATCCTGCCAGCGATGCCGCCAAGACGGCCAAGCAGCGCCTCGCCAAGAAAAAGTAAGCTGGGATGAGTCTTCCCGCGCCGCGCCTGCGCATCAGCGAGATCTTCCATTCGCTCCAGGGCGAATCCACCCGCGTGGGTTTGCCCACCGTTTTCGTGCGCCTGACCGGCTGCCCGCTACGCTGTGTCTGGTGTGATACCGAATACGCGTTTTCCGGTGGCGAAATGCGCGAACTCGACGCAATCCTCGCCGAAGTCGCCCGCCACGGTGCACGGTATGTGTGCGTTACCGGTGGCGAACCGCTGGCCCAGAAACCCTGTCTGGAATTGCTTCGCACCCTGTGCGATGCAGGCTATTCGGTCTCGCTGGAAACCAGCGGCGCGCTGGATCTGAGCGGCGTCGATGCGCGGGTCTCGAAGATCATGGATCTGAAGGCCCCCGGTTCCGGCGAGCTGGCCAAGAACCTGTGGAGCAATCTGGCGCATCTCGGTGCCCATGACGAAGTCAAGATCGTGCTGGCGGATGCCGCGGATTACCTGTGGGCACGCGAAGTCCTGCAAGCGCACGCTCTGGCACAGCGCTGTACCGTCCTGCTTTCGCCGGTACAAGGCAAGCTCAATCCACAAGACCTGGCGGCCTGGATCCTGCGCGATCACCTGCCGGTCCGCATGCAGCTGCAGATGCATCGCATCATCTGGGGCGACAAGACCGGCGTCTAGCCCGGCCAGACCTTCCTTTCTGCCACGGCGCCCGGTAGCGGCAGACGGTGCGAAAGGTGGATAATCCCGCCCTGTTTCCCGCTTTTTCAAGGTCGTTTCATCATGTCTGCTCCCCGCGCCGTCGTCCTGCTCTCCGGCGGACTCGATTCCGCCACCTGCCTCGCGATTGCTCGCGCCGAAGGCTTTGAAACCTATGCCCTGTCCGTTGCTTACGGCCAGCGTCACGCCGCCGAGCTCAATGCCGCCACACGAGTGGCCGCAGCCCTGGGCGCCAAAGCGCATCGCGTCGGCCACGTCGACCTCGGCCAGTTCGGTGGCTCTGCACTGACGGACGCCAACATCGCGGTGCCGACTTCCGGCGTCGAAGCCGGTGGCATTCCCGTCACCTATGTACCGGCCCGCAATACCGTGATGCTCTCGCTGGCACTGGGCTGGGCTGAAGTGCTCAAGGCCAACGCCATTTTCGTCGGCGTGAATGCCGTCGATTACTCCGGCTATCCGGACTGCCGCCCCGCATTCATCGCAGCGTTCGAAACCATGGCCAACCTCGCCACCAAGGTCGGCGTGGAAGGTGCGCGCCTGCACATCCACGCGCCACTGATCGACCTTTCCAAAGCCCAGATCGTGCAGCGCGGTACGGCGCTTGGCGTGGATTACGCCATGACCGTTTCCTGCTACCAGGCCAATGACGAAGGACAGGCCTGTGGCCAGTGTGATGCCTGTCGCTTGCGTCGCGCAGGTTTTGAAGCGGCCGGCCTGGCCGATCCGACGCGGTATGCGTAAAGATCGCCAGCCCGAATCTGGCGCGTGAAAGTCTCTTGCTGATACGGATCTTCTACCGGCTTGCAGCATTTGCCGGGATGCTCGCACTGGTCACCGTGGCGACCGATCAGGTGCTGACGCGCAACCTGGCAGCCGGTATCTATCCCGTGGATGCCGATTCGATCGGCATCCCGCTGGTGATGGCACTGGTCAAGGCCGTTGTGGTCTACGTGGTATTGCTGCCTGCAGCAATCCTGCCCAGCCTGGCAAAGCACTGGCACAGCCGGATCAAACGCACAGCCTTGCTTGGCATCAGCCTGATATCCCTGTTGCTGGGACTGCTGCTGTGCGGCTTGAACGGGCTGTCATGGCTGGATGGCGATCACTTCCTGATCAGCCTGGCCTGGTGGGGATTTGCGCTCTTCGCCGGCACAATCGTAGTCATCGATCTGCGCAGGGGGTACCCGATCAAGCCGGATCAAACGCCTCCTGCCGCGCCAGCAGCATAAGTGACCGGCCGGCTGCCGTGAGATAAGTCCGATTGCATAGGCCCCGGAAAGCCCTTAGCCTAGATGCTATGCGGGTCAGGCAGCGGGGTGCTGCCGCCGTTTCCTTCCGGGAGCTTTCATGGGTCGCTACACCACCGATACGAATCGCATCAACCTGCCTGCCGTGCTGCGTGACACCGGCATCGGGCTCGCCGTCCTGCTCCTGCTGCTGTGGGTTAACCCATTCAAAACCGTCCCCACCGGCACGCGTGGCGTCATCACCCAGTTCGGCGCGATCAAGGGCATCGAGCCCGAGGGGCTGGTCTTTCTGCCACCCTGGCAGAAGCTGGCGGTGTTCAACATCCGCGCCGAAGAAGCCACCATCGAACACGCCGAGGGCAGCACCAGCGATACCCAGCCGGTCAAGGTAAGCATGACCGTGCGCTACAGCATTGCCACGGATCGCGTCGCCGAGGTGTATGAAAAGTATTCGCACGACGGCAACCTGTCGTCCTACGTGCAGACGGCCACTCAGGAAATTTTCAAGGCCGTCACCGCACGCTACACCGCGCCGGAGCTGATCAGCCAGCGTTCCAAGGTTTCCAGCGACATCAACGCTGCATTGCGCGAGAAGCTGGCGCTGTATGGCGCCAATGTCATCAATATCGACATGCGCAACTTCGCCTTCTCCGACACCTACATGGCTGCGATCAACCAGAAGGTGACGCAGGAACAGCTCCGTCTGGTCGCCGAGAACCAGCTCAAGACCGTTGAAGCCGAGCAGAAGCAGAAGGTGGCGATTGCCGAGGCCGAAGCCGCCGCAACACGCGCCAAGGCCGATGGCGAGTCCTATGCCAACCTGAAGATCGCCCAGGCCCAGGCCGAGGCATTGAAGGTGCAGAACGCCGCGCTGGTACAGAGCAAGGAAGTGCTGGAGCTGCGCCGCATCGAAGTCGAGAAGATCAAGGCCGAGCGCTGGGATGGCAAGCTGCCCGAGCACATCTACGCCGGTGCGCCGATCCCCTTCCTCAACGTCAGCAAGTAAGCCCGTCGACCACGGCCAGCCCCGCGGCGAACATCCGCCGCACGGGGCTCACGGAATGTTTGCAGCCTCCGGGGTGATGCCCGACTGCGTCGGGCTCGCCTCATTGACCCGTGCCACCTCCGGCAGGAGCGGAGACACACTCGCCAGCTTGCCAAGCACTGCGCGCTGATAGGGCAGCATGTTCTTGCCGACCCATAACTGAGGCTGCGAAGCAGGCAGCTTCAATTGGCTGTTCCTTAGCGCTGATTCTGGTTGAGAAGATGCAGCAGAAATGCTTTCTCATGGCGCAATCTCTCCATCCACGTAATACCAGCGCCCGTCCTCCCGCACGAAACGGCTGGTTTCCTCCAACCGTTCGGCACGCCCGCCGACACGACAGCGCGCGATGAAATGTACCGTTCCGTGCGTTGCATCCTGTGTCGCCGTGCTGACGATCTTTAGCCCGATCCATTTCGGCTGCGGAGGCGTCATGACATCCAGATCACCCGGCCGGGTCGTGACATGCCAGGTCGCCAGCAGGTAATCGCCAAGCCCTAGCGCAAAGGCGCTGTAACGCGAGCGCATCAAGGCTTCGGGCGTCGGGGCGGGCACTCCGGCGTGGTAACGCCCGCAGCAGCGCTCATAGGAAGCGGACAAGCCACAGGGACAGGCTTGCAGTGCCGCCATGCTCATTCCACCGCGCGGATGGCCGTCACGAAATACTGCGTCTCACCAAAGCAGGTGCTTGGCACACCGACGTGCTGCTCGTAAGTCAGCGCCACGCGTTTGCCGATCAGGGCATTGATCTGTTCGGCAACCGCCTCGTCACGCACGCTGAACGAGAAGATCTCCGCCGGCTGTCCAGGCAGATTGACCAGGGCGATGTCTCCCTCCCAGGTCTTGCAGATCCAGCCCTTGTGCGAAAACTTCTGCACATAGCCTGCGCGTTCCCCATCCGAGTAGTCATAGCTCAGCGAAAGCCAGGTGTAGGCCACGCCGAGCAGGATGAGGACAGCAATAATCGCGGCGAGAATTGGCAGTGCCGCAGCACCGGTGTGTCGGGTCATGCGCATGGGATGGACTCCGGTTGGTTTGGTGCAAGTATACCCGCTGACCCCCTCCGGTTTGATGAACCGTCTCACCGGTCTGCCGACAAACATGCCTGGCCAGCCGTACACGCCACAGGCATATCACCACGAACCGCACAAACCAGCCCGGGGTTTCCGGCCGGAGACGTCGTTCATTCGTGCTGACTCGCATCGAATACGGTGTTCAGGGCAGTACTCTGGTACTGGCTGGCCGGCGTCACCGTTTCGCGTTGCCAGGGAATCCTTCCCAGATACCAGATGCGCCAAAAAGCCTGCGGCACGTCCGGATGCTGCTGCAGCAAGCTGGCGAAATCGGTGACCGTCCCCACCTTCTTCCCTGTAGCTTCCAGCAGGCTTTCATAGACCAGTTTGGAGCAGAACTGGCGGGAGGAGTGCAGGTTGAAGCCCAGGTCGTACCAGCGCCCGATACGCGCTTGCGCGGCCTCGGCCAATGCTTTTTCCTGGATCTGCGTCAGGGCCTGCTGCGGCCGGCGGATGGCGACATAGCCCGCTTCCGAGCGCCCGACAAAGCGGGACAGCGGCGTGAGTACCGCGCGCGGCACCTTGCTTTCCGCCACCAGTGGCTCGGGCCCGGACGTGTCAATGATGATGCCGACATGATTCGTCCAGCTTCCTCCGGCATCGGCAACCTTGCGCAGGAAATAATAGGGTTCGCGGGTGAACACCACATCGCCGACCTGCACTTCGCGCACGATCTCGGGCGGCAGACGTGCGCGCGGAGTGAATAGCGCGGCATGCAGATCAGTCAGCCCAAGCAGGCTGAAGGAAGACAGAAGCAGGATCGCTACACCACGCCGCAGGCATTTCCAGACCATCTTGAGGCTCCTTACATGTCGAAATATTTCGATATATCAACCAAAAAAGAGAAGGCCACTCCGGCCTTCCTCAGGCATTCTTTTCCAGGTAATCCGCAACATTGCTGAACACCTCGCGCAGCAAACTCTTGTTCACCCAGAAATACACTTCCTTGCCGATCTTCTCGGACTCCAGCACGCCCGCCTCACGCAGGATCTTCAGATGATGCGAAACGGTCGAGCGCGCCAGCGTCGACACCTCGGCAATCTGCCCGACGTTGAGCCGCTCGCCGGGTTCGAAGCTCAGCATGATGCGTTGGCGATGCTCATCGCCCAACGCAACGAAAACGGCCGCCATGTCTTGCCAGGCGCGCGGGATGGCTCGGGAGTAATCCTTGTTCATGTCGATATGTTTCGATATATCGTCTGATCTGTCAAGCCCGCAGCACCGCGGTGCCGGCTACACTGCAGGCATTTCCCTGCCGCACATCATCATGACCGCCCCCCAACCGAACAATCCGCTGCACGGCCTCACCCTCGAAACAATCCTCACGCGTCTGGTCGAACAGTACGGCTGGGAAGAACTTGGCCGGCGCATCGAAGTGCGCTGTTTCCTGTTCGACCCGAGCATCAAGTCCAGCCTCAAATTCCTGCGTCAGACGCCCTGGGCCCGGGCACAGGTCGAAGCCCTGTATCTCGACATGATTGATGCCCCCTGATGCGCCGCATCGTCTCCAGCTTGCTATGGCGCGCCCTGGCCGCATTGAGTGTCGGCCTGGGCTTTATCGGCATCTTTGTACCGGGTCTGCCGACCGTGCCTTTCCTGCTGCTTGCAGCCTGGGCCGCCGGACATGGCTGGCCGGCACTGGAAACCTGGCTGTTGAACCATCCGCGCTGGGGCGCCAGCATCCGCGCCTGGCGCACCCGTGGCGCCGTGCCGCGGCGAGCCAAATGGGCGGCATCCCTGATGATGGCGCTCAGTGCCGTGCTGATGGGGATTTCCGGGGCGCCGCGTCTGCTCACCCTCGGCGTGGCGCTGCTCATGCTGGCCGTGGCCGTGTGGTTATGGCGCCGCCCCGAAGGCTGAGCAGCCCAGCCGCTGGAGTATGCTTGGGCATCCTTCACCAAGATGGCGAAAAGCCCGGGAGCCCGATCTGCCATGCCCTTGCGCCCACCTTTCATAGCCCCTTTGCAGTTTGCCGATGCCGATGCCGCACTGGCTCAGGTCCAGCTCATCTATAACGCCAGCATCACCCATCTGCGCGACGCCTTGCAGCGCTTCGTCGCGGGAGATGCCCTCGATACGGATGGCACCCGTGGCCTGCACCGGGTACGCGCCTGCTATCCCTTCGTCCGCCTGCAGACCACCAGCGTGGCAAAATCCGGCAAGGCAGACAAACGTCTGTCATACGGCTTCGTTGCTGGCCCCGGCCATTACGAAACCACGCTGACGCGGCCCGACCTGTTCGCCAGCTACTACCGCGAACAGTTCCGCCTGCTCCTGCAGAACCACGATGTCGAGCTGGAAATCGGCATCAGTTCGCAGCCGATCCCGATCCATTTTCCCTTCGGCGATTACGACTACATCGAAGGCAGCATGGATGCCGAGCGCCGCCAGCTGATGCGCGACGTGTTCGACCTGCCGGACCTCTCGGTGATGGATGACGGCATCGCCAACGGTACCTTTGAGCCGCGCCCCGGCCAGGCCCAGCCGCTCGCGCTATTCACCGCCCCACGCATGGATTATTCGCTGCAACGCCTGCGCCACTACACCGGCACCTCGCCCGAGCATTTCCAGAATTTCGTGTTGTTCACCAACTACCAGTTCTACATCGACGAATTCGTCGCCATGGGCCTGGAAGCCATGAATGACCCGGCCAGTCCCTACCGCGCCTTCGTCCAGCCCGGCAACGTGATCACCCGCCGCACCGGCGAAGCCACCGGCGAGCTCGACGCACTCGGCAAGGTCCCGCCGCGGCTGCCGCAGATGCCGGCCTACCACCTCATCCGCGAAGATGGCAGTGGCATCACCATGATCAACATCGGCGTCGGTCCGGCCAACGCCAAGACCATCACCGACCACGTGGCCGTCCTGCGCCCGCATGCCTGGCTGATGCTTGGCCACTGCGCCGGCCTGCGCACCACCCAGGAACTGGGCGACTACGTGCTGGCCCACGCCTATGTGCGCGAGGACCACGTCCTCGACGAAGACCTGCCGATCTGGGTCCCGATTCCCGCACTCGCGGAAATCCAGTTGGCATTGCAGACGGCCGTGGCGGAAGTCACCGGTCTCTCCGGTGCCGCACTCAAGAACCTGCTGCGTACCGGCACCGTAGCCACCACCGACAACCGTAACTGGGAATTGCTGCCGGACAACACCCCGCAGCGCCGCTTCTCGCAAAGCCGCGCCGTCGCGCTCGACATGGAAAGCGCGACGATTGCCGCCAACGGCTTCCGCTTCCGCGTGCCCTACGGCACCTTGCTGTGCGTGAGTGACAAACCGCTGCACGGCGAGATCAAGCTCCCCGGCATGGCCAACAACTTCTACCGCGAACGCGTCGACCAGCACCTGCGCATCGGCATCCGTGCGCTGGAGATCTTGCGCGAAAAAGGCCCCGACTCGCTGCATAGCCGCAAGCTCAGGAGCTTTGCCGAGGTAGCGTTTCAGTAGGGTATTCGACAGAACATGAAAAGGATGGGCACGAATCAGTAGAAAACTTGCTTCCAACAACGAACGCCAGTCCGCAAAATGCAAGAACCGCGTCCATATACGCAATCGAAGCGAAGCGCATTGCGCCGCATGCTTGAGCTCACATCCGGTGCAATGCGCGCCTGCGGCGCTTCGATTGCACCCTACTTCGGCCACTTTTCAATAGTTCTCGACCGGCCGTCATTCAAATACCACTTCATTATTTAAAACTCGCGCAAACAAAAAAGCCCCCGCCGGCCAAACCGACGGGGGCTTTGTCTTGGCGAAAACCCAGGACGCTTAAGCCGCTTCGCCCTTGATCAGGGGCAGCGATTCGCCGCCATCGATGAGAATCTTGCGCGGCTTGAGTGCCTCCGGTACTTCGCGTTCCAGTTCGATGTTGAGCAGACCGTTTTCGAAGCTGGCGGCAACCACTTTGACGTGATCATCGAGCTGGAAACGCTGTTCGAAATCACGTGCGGCAATGCCCCGGTGCAGCCAGTTGCGCGGGGTCGGATCGGTAGCTTTGCGGCCGCTGATCTTGAGGGTGTTCTTCTCGGTCTCCACGTCCAGCTCGTCGCGGCTGAAACCGGCCACGGCCATGCTGATGCGATATTTGTCTTCGGAGACGAGTTCGATGTTGTACGGCGGGTAGCTGGGCTGCTCGTTGCGCAATGCGGCTTCGGCAAGCTGGGCGAGACGGTCGAAACCGATGGCAGAGCGGTACAGCGGGGAGAAATCATAAGTACGCATGGTTCATATCCTCGTAAGCGATACAGGGTGATGCAGGCCTCGACGTGAGCACCTGCACTCCCTATCTGTGATCGCTCTGGATGAATTTCAAGTCCTTGAAATTGCAGACTTCAGCCCCCATTTTTTATGGCTTTTCCGATCAGGAACAGGTCGAAAATCCTGATGCTGTTCAGCCCAGCACTTCCAGCAATCTTTGCGCGACCAGTTCGGAAGACGCCGGGTTCTGGCCCGTGATCAACAGACCATCCACCACGGCATAGGGATGCCAGTCCGGCCCTTTGGAGTAATGGCCACCCTTGGCCTTGAGCATGTCTTCGACCAGAAAAGGTACGATGTGGGTGAGCTGGACGGCTTCTTCTTCCGTATTGGTGAAACCGGTAACGCGACGGCCCTGAACCAAGGGTGTGCCATCGGCATTTTTCGGGTGGCGCAGCACGCCGGGAGCATGGCACACCGCGGCAACCGGTTTACCTTCGCCAAGCATCTTTTCGATCAGGGCGATGGAATACTTGTCTTCGGCCAGATCCCATAGCGGGCCATGGCCGCCGGGGTAGAACACCGCGTCGAAATCGGCCGCCTTCACGCTTGCCAGTTTCACTGTGTTGGCCAGTGCGGTAATGCTTTCAGCATCATCCTTGAAACGCCGGGTGGCTTCGGTCTGCGCCGCAGGATCGTCACTCTTCGGGTCCAGCGGCGGCTGGCCGCCCAAGGGTGAAGCAAGGGTGATGTGCGCGTCAGCTTCCTTGAAGACGTAATACGGCGCGGCAAATTCTTCGAGCCAGAAACCGGTTTTCTTGCCGGTGTTGCCAAGCTGGTCGTGCGAGGTCAGGACCATCAGGATTTTTTCATGGTGTCACTCCAGGATTCAGGCAACCGTCAGGTGCAGGCGCACGTCGACGTTGCCATGCAGGGCATTGGAATAGGGACAGATGCTGTGCGCTTTGGCGAGCAAGGCTTCGGCTTGGGACTGCTCAAGGCCGGCAAGGGTGACATGGAGATCCACGTCAAGCTTGAAGCCGCCTTCAGGTGTCTGACCCATGCCGACTTCAGCGCTGGTCTGGCTGCTCGCCAGCGGCAGTTTGGTGCTGGTGGCGATGTGCTTCAAAGCGTTGTCGAAACAGGCAGCGTAGCCGAGCGCAAACAGCTGCTCGGGGTTGGCGCCAGTCTTGCCCGAGCCAGGCATGGCCAGCTCGATGGTCAAGCTTCCGTCATCCAGCGAAGTAGCGCCGGAGCGGCCACCAGAGGCGGTGGCGCGGGTCTTGTAGAAAATTTTCATGATTTTGTCCTTGGGGGTTTGGGGGGATATCAGTCAGCCAGCTGCACGACGAGCTTGCCGAAGTTCTTGCCTTTGAGGAGCCCGATGAAGGCTGCCGGTGCGGCGGCGAGTCCTTGCACGCGGTCTTCGCGGAACTTGATCTTGCCTTCGGCCAGCCAAGCGCTCATGACTTTGAAGAATTCCGGGTAACGCGGGCCGTAATCGTTGAAGATGATGAAGCCCTGCATGCGGATGCGGCGCTTCAACAGCTCGGTCATGAGCAGCGACAGGCGATCCCGGCCCACGGGTTGTTCGGTGGCGTTGTACTGAGAAATCAGGCCGCACAGCGGCACGCGGGCCTTGGTGTTGAGCAGCGGCAGCACGGCATCGAAGACCGCTCCACCAACATTCTCGAAATACACATCGATACCGGCCGGGCACGCTGCGGCGAGTTGCGCTGCCATGTCTTTGGCATGGTGATCGATGCAGGCATCGAAGCCGAGTTCTTCAACCACGTAGCGACACTTTTCGGCACCGCCCGCAATGCCCACCACGCGACAGCCTTGCAGCTTGGCGACCTGCCCGACCACCGAACCGACCGCGCCGCTGGCCGCTGCCACGACCACGGTCTCGCCCGCCTTGGGTTGGCCGATGTCCATCAGCCCCATGTAGCCGGTGAAGCCGGGCATGCCGAGCACACCCAGCGCCAGCGAGGGCTGCGCCAACTGGCCAAGCTTGAACAGACCCGTGCCATCCGACACGGCGTATTCCTGCCAGCCGCCTTGGGCCAGCACCAGTTCGCCCTCGGCAAAATCCGGGTGCTGCGAGCTGACGACGCGGCTCACCGTCGCGCCAACCATCACGGCATCGATGGCCACCGGCTCGGCATAAGACTTGGCGTCACTCATGCGGCCACGCATGTAGGGATCCAGCGACAGGTAGAGCGTGCGCAGCAGCACCTGGCCGGCGGCGGGCGTCGGAATCGGCGTGGTTTCGAGCCGGAAATTCCCGGCCGTCGGTTCGCCGACCGGGCGCGAAGCCAGCACGATGCGGTGATTGTTTTGTGTAGTCATGGTGATCTCCTGGGGAATGATTTCTGAATGTAGGGCAATCGCGCGGCCCCCTCGGTGCGCTGGCCTACAGACTGGCTTCGAGCACTTGCTGGCTGACTTCCAAGCTCACGTCCTGGCGTTCGCCAATGGCGACCATGCCGTGGGCCTTGAGCTGGGCGATGATGGCCGGGATCGCCTCTGAGCCAATGTCATACGCGCTGAGACGCGTCGGCACTTCCAGACTTTCAAAGAAGGTGCGGGTCCTGGCGATGGCGGCTTCAATGCGCTCGTCTTCGCTGCCGGTGGTGATCTGCCAGACGCGTTCGGCATATTGAAGCAGCTTGCTGCGCTTGCCTTCACGGCGCACTTGCAGCATCGCCGGCAGCACCACGGCCAAGGTGCGGGCATGGTCGATGTTGTACTTGGCGGTCAGCTCGTGGCCGATCATGTGGGTCGCCCAGTCTTGCGGCACGCCGGCGCCGATCAGGCCGTTGAGCGCGAGCGTCGCCACCCACATCAGGTTGGCACGGGCGTTGTAATCGGTGGTGGCAATCGCCGCCGGGCCGTGTTCGATCAGGGTCAGCAGCAAGCCTTCGGCGAAGCGGTCCTGCACATGTGCGTCGACGCTGTAGGTCAGGTATTGCTCCATCACGTGCACGAAGGCATCCACCACGCCATTGGCCAGCTGGCGCTGCGGCAGGGTGTAGGTCTTGGTCGGGTCCAGCACCGAAAACACCGGGAACAGCGCGCGATTCAGGAAGGGCAGCTTGGCGCCCTGAGCCTTGATCGTCACCACGCCACCGTCATTCATCTCGGACCCGGTGGCCGGCAGGGTCAGCACCGAACCGAAGGGCATGGCTTGCGTGATGTTGCGGCCGAACTTGAAGAGGATCTCGGTCGGGTCGCCTGCAAACAAGGCTGCAGCCGCGACGAACTTGGTGCCGTCGATAACCGAGCCCCCACCCACGGCGAGCAGGAAGTCGATCTTGTCGCGTTTGACCTGTTCAACCGCGCGCATCAGGGTTTCGTAGCTCGGGTTGGGTTCGATGCCTCCGAACTCGAAGACTTCGCGCGCGCCCAGCGCGGCCCGCACTTCGGCCAGCGTGCCGGTCTTGCGGGCGCTTTCACCGCCAAACAGGATCAGTACACGTGCCGTGGCCGGTACCAGCGTGGCCAGTTCGGCAATACGGCCCTGACCGAAAACGATGCGGGTCGGGTTGTAGAAATCAAAGTTTTGCATGGGGATTGCCTTTGTGAAATTAGACCGGTCGTCTAGTTTTGAATCAAAAATATGCGGTGGCATTCCGCCCACCGCAGGGATCGTGTGTTCAGTTCAGTTTGAGGTGTGCTTGCGTACTGCTGAAAGCGGCGTCCAGCGCACTACGGTCGCGCCGCAGCTTGGCCAGCAGCGATGCGCCCAGCCAGGCGCCGTACAGCCATTGCGCCGCGTCGGCGGGCGCTTGGGTACTGCCGACAGAGCCATCCGCTTGCCCGGCAGCGATGCACCCGGCGAGCCGGCGCAGGATGCTGTCGGTGCCGGCCAGCATGGTGCTGCGCATGGCATCCGACAGGTCCGCGATTTCGGCGGCGAGTTTCACGATCAGGCATTTTCCCGCGGCATCTTCGCTGCACTGGGTGTCGATCCAGCGCTCGAAATACGTCAGCAGGCGTTGTGCGCCGCTCAGATCGGTGCGTGCAAACAATGCATCGACCCGGCTCAGGTAATCGGCGAAATAGCTCTCCAGCAATGCGGCACCGAAGGCTTCCTTGGAAGCAAAGTAGTGATAGAAGGAGCCCTTGGGCACGCCTGCGCTGGCGAGGATTTCGGCCAGCCCGACGCCCACAAACCCCTTGCTGGCAACCAGTTGCTGGCCACAGCCGAGAATGTGCTGGCGCGTATCGATGCGTTCAGTGTTCATGGGACGCATCCTAAACCACAATTAGACCGGTCGTCTAGTGGTTTCTGAAACTTTGGCGTTTCGACGCTTTCTGAGACCCTGGCTGCACAGTTGCGCTAGAGTCCAGCGCAGCAGGCCATGCCCCACCCAACCGGATCCCGCCAGGCCATGAACACGTCACTCCCCAGTTCCCCTGTACGCCATCGCAGCATTTTCCTGCGCCAGTTGCGCGCCCGCCCGCGCCTGTTCCTGTCGATCGGCATCGCCCTGCTGGTCTTGCAATGCCTGCCGCAAAGCCTGGCGCCGCACCTGCCGACACGCTTGTTGCTGGCCTGGAATGCCGGGGCCTGCCTGTACCTGCTGCTGGCCATGGCGATGGTCTTGCGCTCGTCACTGGAGCGCCTGCACTGGCGGGCGATGGCGCAGGACGAAGGGCGCTTCGTGGTGCTCGGCGGGGTGATTCTGGCCTCAGTCGCCTGCCTCGCAGCCATCTTCATGCAACTGGCCGGCATCAAGGATCTGCAAGGCCCGCTCAAGTACGAACATATCGGACTGGCGGCACTGACCATCGTTTCGTCCTGGGCCTTCGTGCACCTGATGTTCGCCCAGCACTATGCCCACGGTTACTACCTCGACCGCTTGCGCGGCGGCCCGGGCGGCCTGCTGTTTCCGGAAACGGCCGAGCCGGATTACCTCGATTTTGTCTATTTCGCCGCCGTCATCGGCACCTCGGGACAAACTGCCGACGTATCCTTCACCTCCCGCCATTTCCGCCGCATCGGACTGGTGCACTGCGTGCTGGCGTATGCCTTCAACACCACGGTACTGGCGCTGACGATCAATATCGCTTCGGGTCTGTTGTGAGCATCGTTTGAGCTGACCCCGGATTCCTCTGCACGGCATCCGGGCTACAATGGCACGCTCAGAATTCATCATCCCTGTCTGGAGCTCATCGTGAAACCCACTCTCAAGCCCAATTCACCGAATTTTTCCTCGGGCCCCTGCGCCAAGCGCCCCGGCTATTCGCTGGCCAACCTGCCGAAAGACATCCTCGGCCGCTCGCACCGCAGCAGCCTTGGCAAGGCCCGTCTGGCCAAGTCCATCACCGAAACCAAGCGTCTGCTGGGCATCCCGGCCGACTACCACGTCGGGATCCTGCCGGCCTCCGACACCGGCGCCTTCGAACTGGCCATGTGGAACCTGCTCGGCGCCCGCCCGGTCGATACCTTTGCCTGGGAATCCTTCGGCGAAGGCTGGGTGACGGACATCGTCAAGCAACTCAAGCTCAAGGACGTCCGCTCCTTCAAGGCGGCCTACGGCGAACTGCCCGATTTCTCGCAATGGGACAGCAAGAACGACATCGTGTTCACCTGGAACGGCACCACCTCCGGCGTGAAAGTGCCGAATGGCGACTGGATCCCCGCCGACCGCGAAGGCCTCACGCTGTGTGACGCCACCTCCGCCGTGTTCGCCATGGAACTGCCCTGGGACAAGCTGGATGTGGTCACCTACTCCTGGCAGAAGGTGCTCGGCGGCGAAGGCGCCCACGGCATGCTGATCCTCTCGCCGCGCGCCGTGCAACGCCTGAAGGACTACAAGCCGGCCTGGCCGCTGCCGAAGATCTTCCGCATCGCCAAGGGTGGCGAGCTGATGACCGAGATCTTCGAAGGCTCCACCATCAACACCCCGTCGATGGTCGCCAATGAAGACTATCTGGATGCACTGGCCTGGGCCGACTCCATCGGTGGCCTGCCGGCGCTGATCAAGCGTTCCAACGACAATCTCGCCGTGTTCGAACGTTTCGTCGCCAAGACTCCGTGGATCCACTTCCTCGCCAAGGATGCCGCCGCGCGCTCCAACACCTCGGTGTGCTTCTCGCTGGACGCCACCCCGGAACAGGTCAAGGCACTCGTGAAGCTGCTCGACAAGGAAGGCGCTGCATTCGACATCGGTTCCTACAAGGACGCGCCTCCGGGACTGCGCTTCTGGTGCGGCGCCACGGTTGAAACCAGCGACCTCGAAGCCGTATTGCCCTGGCTGGAATGGGCCTACGCAGAAGTTACCAAAGCCTGAACGTTACCGCGTACAGGTTCGAACGCCCGGCCACAAGCCGGGCGTTTTTGTTTGTGCGCGAGCGTCTGTTATTCGTCACACATCCTTTGGGCATTTTCAATAAGGCCTTGCCACGCCAGGCTGATGCGCGGCCACGCTGCGTCAGGTGCTGCTTGGCCAGGCGCGGACACTCCTGTTGCCGCGCCCGAAGTGGTCATCTGCTGGATCAATGCCGTTAAGTTGGCGCCAGACGTTGCGCTCGGCGTCATCCCGGCTAAGGCCGGGATCCAGAGATCGTCTCAAAAGGCACTGGATTCCGGCCTTCGCCGGAATGACGGCAACGGGCTCGCTTGGTAGCCTTGTTTTGAGGGCGCTATTGCGTGCAGCGCAGCGGATTCATTCCATTCATGCCAAGACAATCCCGTGATCATCAAACCCGGCATGGATGACCGGGATCAGGCCGATCCGCGCTTACTGTTCCGGCGTTTCCGTTGCCTTCCGGGGCGGCAGCACGAAGCTCAGCGGTTGTCGCAGGAAGCGACGCAGGACATGTCCCCCCAGATGCAGCATGTGTTGCGCGCCAAGACGGCGGGATTTCATGGCGACGTAGAGTGCCAGCGAAAAACTCACGAACAGGTTGATCGCGGCAATGCCGATCACGCCACTGATCGCCCAGGGCAGGATCTCGCGTGTGGCGTCGAAACCCAGGGTGGTCACGGCCGTACCCAGATTGGCACTGGAGAAAGCCACATGCCGGATGTCGATTGGCAGGCCGGTGAGGACACTGACTGCGCCGGCCATCCCCAGATAGAAACCGAAGAACAGGTTGCCGAGGATCGCTCCGATATGGGTGTCGAGGTAGTTGCCAAGACGTACCGCACGCGCTTCACCAAGCCAGAGGAACAGCGGCGCCTGAGCAATGCGTGGAGCGAGATGGCGGTAGCGGACCCGGTTGTCGAAATAGCCGGAAACCAGGCCTGACAGGAACAGGCCGATCCCCGCCACGGCAGCAAACAGCAGCGCGGCGCTGTGGGTGGGATGAATGTCGCCGAGCAGGCTGGCGATCTTTCCGGCTGGCGCAAGCGGCGCCGCAAACAGCAGCGGCCACAGCCCGGCAATCAGGCACGCGAGCGGCAGGGCGAGACCGACATTGCCCAGCACGGCGATGAACTGGGTGCGGATGACGTTCTGCACCAGCGCGCAAAGCTTGTCGAGCTCGCGCGGCCCGGACGCTTCGACAACCGCGGCAATGGAAGCCGCCGTCATGGCGGGCTGTTTGGTCGCCACGGTGAAACCGAGCAGGTGGATGAGGACAAAGCCCAGCCCGTAATTGAGGCTGAAGGCAAAAGCCTCGGTCAGCGGCGGCAGGTGCAGCAGGGCAAGCTGGATCTTCAGCAAGGCCATCAGTGCAATGATGATCCCGCCTCCGGCGGCGCTGCGCGCGATGTCCCACCATTCGGCACGATCCGCCGCAATGTAATGCTCGCCTTGCCGGCTGGCGCTGTCGGTCATGTTGCGCGCCAGCAGGCCGACATTGTCGGCAATGAAGCTGCGCACGAAACGCTGGTTCTTGGCCGCCTGCAAAAGCGTTTTGAACAGCGGTACGGCTTGCGCCAGACAGGACTCGGCGGCGATCAGGTCAAGCACCTGACGCAGGCGGGCGATCAGCTGCAGCATGCGCGAGAGCAGATAGCTCAGACGGACGCTGATGCCATTCTCGCGGGCACGCCGGCGGATCCGTTCAATGACCTTGTCACACTGGTCGAGCAGCACATCCATGTCGCGAACCTCTGCGGCATCGAGCATCGCACCGCCCGCGCGGACACGTTCCAGCACGCGTACGAGGGTTGCGTTCTGCGCCAGGAAAGGCGATTCGAATTCTTCCAGCGCCGGCTCGGCCTGCAGCAGTTCCCGGTCCAGCGCCACGCCGGCAAGACGGTAGGACAGCGCCCGGACCGTATCCAGCAAGCTGTCGAGATCCTGACCATTCGATTGTGACAAGGGGGCCACCGGCCCGGTCGCCATGATCAATCCGCTCCAGATTTCATCCGGGATGGCACTCACCCACAGATGATCGTAAGGCGCGTGGAAGATGCACAGCATCTGGTCACGCAGGCGCCCCGGTTCCATCACCGGCGGAAGCAGCTTGTGCTGGATGCGCTGGCTCAGCTCCAGCCAGAAGCCGAGGGCGGACGGCACCCCGGTCTCGGCATAGAAAGCCAGCTGGTTTGGCTGGGTCAGCAGGCCCAGCAACGCGTCACGAAAAGCCCGGGCTTCTTCAGGCCGGGCACGCAGCCGGGCCGTTTCGGCTTCAAGCGCCTGCGTGGCCGCCGCCACATCCTCCGGATCTGCCGGGCGAACGCGGTCAATCAGGCGGGCCAGACAGGCAACAGCCGTGGAAATTTGATCGTTCATGTCGAATTGGGTCCGGAAACGGGGCAGAAGTTCAACAGCAGGCCCGTTGCAGTCTGCCAGAGATTGACATGAATGCCTGCACTCCAGCGCGCTGGCATCTCCATGTACGCCCCTTTGAGGCGTCTCTCTGCGGCGCGACAGCCCGGCTACGGTAAAATCCCGCTACTCCCTCCATTCGCTGGACTCATCATGGCCTTCATCACCGACCTCGCCGCCGCCTGGCAAAAGAACAATTCCCTGCTGTGCGTGGGCCTGGACCCGGATCTGGCGAAATTTCCGGCGCATCTGAAAGACAAACCGGACGCCATCTACACATTCTGCAAAGCCATCGTCGATGCCACCGCCGACGTGGCCTGCAGCTTCAAGCCACAGATTGCCTACTTTGCCGGTGCATCGGCCGAAGCCCAGCTCGAAGCCCTGATCGACTACATCCACGCCGAGTACCCGGATATCCCCGTCATCCTCGACGCCAAGCGTGGCGATATCGGTGCCACCGCCGCGCAGTACGCGAAGGAAGCCTTCGTGCGCTATCAGGCCGACGCGCTCACCGTGAATCCCTACATGGGCTTCGACTCGGTCGAGCCCTACCTCGAATACCCGGACTGCGGCCTCATCGTGCTCTGCCGCACCTCCAATCCCGGCGGCTCGGACCTGCAGAACCTCACCGTCGAGGGCGGCAAGAAGCTGTATCAACACGTCGCCGGGCTGGTCGCCGAGAAGTGGAACAAGCACGGCCAAGCCGCGCTGGTCGTCGGTGCCACCTTCCCGCAGGAGCTGGCGGATGTGCGCAGCATCGTCGGCGACATGCCGCTGCTGGTCCCCGGCGTTGGCGCACAAGGCGGCGACGTGCAGGCCACCGTGAATGCCGGCAAGACCGCCAAGGGGCTGGGACTCATGATCAACTCCTCGCGCGCCATCCTCTACGCCGGCAAGGGTGAGGATTTCGCCGAGCAGGCCCGCAAGGTGGCCATCGCGACGCGCGACGACATCAATCAGTACCGCTGACGGCAGGCTGTAAGCGTAGAACGAGGCTACGCATCGCTCAGTCCTTGGTTTTTTTCGCGCTTATCGGGGCGGGCAGTTCGTTCAGACGGCGCAAGGCCTGCTCGCTGGGCGCATCGGCGGGCACGAAAACCAGCAGCCGGTCTCCGTTGCGCGGGGCGGACCACCAGTTGGTCTGGTGCATGAGCAGAGGGCCCACTTCCGGGTGGGCAAAACGCTTCAGGTGGTTTTCCACGCGATAGACCTCGTTGCGCGCCCAGGTCTCACGAAAATCAGCAGAGACATCGAGCAAACGCTGCAGCAGAACCTCCCACTGCGAGTCTTTGGGATGTTCGGCCATCGTGGCACGAAACAGCGCAACCATGCGCGGCATCACGCTGGGCCAGTCAGCGATGGCACTGCGCCAGCTTTCGCAGGTAAATGCCAGATAGATGCAGTTGCAGTCTTCCGGTGGAATGCTGGCGAGGTCAACGTTCACCAGACGGCAATACGCCTGATTGAAACCGATGATGTCAAAACGCGCATTCTGGATGGAAGCCGGAATCGGGTTGAGTTGTTCGAGGATGCGCTGCGCACTGACCGAGATATGCGCACAGACTGGCGGCTCGACTAGCTGGGGCTTGCCCAGCCCGGCCAGCGTGAACAAGTGAGCGGTCTCGGCCTCGCTGCACTGGAGCGCTTCGGCAATTGACATCAGCACCTTGGTCGAGGCGCGCACGGGGCGCCCCTGTTCGAGCTTGGTGTACCAGGTGATGCCGATTCCGGCGAGCTGGGCAACCTCTTCGCGGCGCAGGCCGGGCGTGCGCCGCACACCGATCCACGGCAGCCCTAGGCGGGCCGGGTCCAAGCTTTCGCGGCGTGCTCGCAGAAAGTCCCCCAGTGCGAGGGCGCGCTCATCAGGGGTCAAGGGCAGGGTGGGCATGGCGAAGTTCTCTCAAAGAGACCGGCAGAATTTATACCAGGCTAACTGGAATCTGGTACCAGTCTAAAACAGCCGACATACTGCCTCATCGCTGTTCATTACAAAAGGCCTTTCAAATGGAAACCCCCAAGTCCTCTCTCGGCCGTTATGGGCTCATAGTCCTGATGGCGGGACAGTTGCTGCCCCTGATTGATTTCTCCATCGTCAACGTTGCACTCGATACGATTGCGCATGCCCTGCATGCCACGGAAACCCAGCTGGAGCTACTAGTGGCGGTGTATGGCGTCAGCTTTGCGGTTTGCCTCGCGCTAGGCGGACGTCTCGGTGACAACCTGGGCCGCCGCCGCATTTTCACCATTGGCGTCGCGGCATTCGGTCTGGCTTCGCTGCTCTGCGGGCTGGCCGATTCCATCCGTGTGTTGCTGGCGGCCCGTGTGCTGCAAGGCATGAGTGCAGCGCTTCTGATGCCGCAGGTGCTGGCCACCATCCACGTCTGCCTGAGCGGGCCGCGCCACACCCGCGCGCTGGCCTTGTACGGAGGCATCGGGGGTCTGGCCTTTGTCATCGGGCAAGTGCTGGGAGGACTGCTCGTTTCGGCGGATATCTGGGGGCTGGGTTGGCGCAGCGTCTTTCTGATCAATTTGCCCGTCTGCGGCGTCGTCCTGGCCAGCATCCGGCACCACATTCCGGACACTCGCCGCGAACATGTCACCCGCATCGACTGGGCCGGAACGCTGGTCCTCGCAGCCTTGATCCTGAGCATCCTGCTACCGCTGTCGCTGGGCCCAGCCCAACATTGGTCCTGGCCGTGGATCAGCGCACTGACTGCAGCCCTGCCGCTGCTCGCCCTGCTCTGGCATATGGAATTGCGTCAGGCACGGCGCGGGATCCATCCATTGCTGCCTCCAACCGTGATGCGCTTGCACAGCGTGCGTTTTGGCCTGGTGATTGCGCTGCTGTTCTTCACCTGCTGGAGCGGCTTCATCTTTGTGCTGGCACGCACGGTTCAGGCGGGCGCGGGTATGAGCCCCCTGCAGTCGGGCAATGCCTTTGTCGCAATGGGCATCACCTACTTTCTCGGTGCCCTGGTCGCCCCCCGCAGCATCGCACGCCTAGGGCCCATCGGCTCCCTGCTGCTGGGCTGCGCAATCCAGATGCCCGCGTTGCTGGCCCTGATCGGCACGCTGGACTGGGTCTGGCCGCATCTGACGATCCTGAACCTGATGCCAGCCACTGCAGTTCTCACTTTCGGACAGGCATTCATCGTGGCCAGCTTCTATCGCATCGGCATGGCCGACGTGCCCGCCAGCGAGGCCGGGGCCGGCAGTGCGGTGCTGACCACGGTGCAGCAGACGGCGCTGGGTCTGGGCGCACCGGTGTTGGGAGCGGTGTTCGTCCACTTCCTGCCGCTGTCCTATTTGCAAGGTGCGCGCGCCGCACTTGTAGCGGAACTGTTCATCATGTGCCTGCTGGTGGCAAGCGCGCTGCTCTACCGCCTGCATCTGCGCCCCAAAGTGCTCCCTCAGCGTTGCCCGGCCTGACCACACAGACGCCCGGCGCACAAGCGGGCGTCTGTTACGGATCGGGCTTCACGGGCAGACGCGCAGCCCGCACAAATCTGTAAGAGAAGGTTAAGTTGGTTGCGTCTAGCAACGATCTTGCTAAACTGTTGCGTATAGCAACCAATAAAGCGATTCCCCCAATGTCTTCCCTTGAATCAAAACAGGTTCTCGCGCGCCAGCTGCGCGAACTCATCGGGCTGTACCTTGCCAGCCAGCGCCGCCATGCCCACGATCAGGGGCTTTCCCAGCAGGGGCGGCTGCTCATGCTGTTGCGCAAGCACGGGCCTTCTCCGCAGGGGGATTTCGGGCGTCTCGCCGGGCTCGACAAGAGCTGGATCAGCCGCATCATCGAACGCTTCGTGGCTGATGGTCTGGTCGAGCGCCAGCCGCTCGCCTCCGACCGGCGCTGTCTCGAACTGCACCTGACGCCTACCGGGGATGAAGAGGCGCGCCGTTACGATGAGGTGCTTACTGCGCATGCCGAAACCTTCTTCGACATGATCCCGGGCGAGCGCCACGCGGCGCTGGAAAGCGCACTGGATGCCATCGTCGGTGCCCTGCGTGCGCAACAGCAAACCCGGACGAAGGCCTGAGATGGAACAGAGCACCCGCAGTTTCCGCGCATCCCTTGCCGCGATGCTGGGCATCTGCCTGGTCATCATGCTGATCGCCCTGGATTCTTCCGTGGTCGGCACGGCCATGCCGCGCATCGTGGCCGAATTGCGCGGCTACGATCTCTACCAATGGACGGCCTCGGCCTACCTGATGGGCAACGCGGTGATGATTCCGATCACCGGCCGGCTCGGTGACCTGTACGGGCGCAAGCCCTTCGTGCTCGTGGCAGTGATCCTGTTCACGCTCGCTTCGGCGGCCTGCGGGCTGGCGCAGAGCATGCTGCAACTGGTGCTGGCGCGTGGCCTGCAGGGCCTGGGCGGCGGCATGCTGGTCGGGGTGGCTTTTGCTTGTGTACCGGATCTGTTCCCGGACCGCATGCGGCGGGTGCGCTGGCAGGTGATGCTGTCGGCCACCTTCGGCATTTCCACGGCGATTGGCCCTTCGCTCGGGGGCTGGCTGACCGAGCATGCCGGCTGGCGCAGCGTGTTCTACGTGAACCTGCCGGTGGCCCTGGCTGCGCTGGTGATGATCTGGCTGTATCTGCCCCGCATCGTGCATCACGAGGATGAAGACCGCAGCATCGACTGGCTGGGCGCGCTGTTGCTGACGGCATCGATCTGCGGTCTGTTGCTGGCGACCGAAAATGGCCAGAGCCACGGTTTCACCGATCTGCGGACGCTGGGTCTGTGGGTGGCGGCAGCGGTCTGTGCCGTCGTGTTCGTGCGCCACCAGTATCACACCCGGGCCCCCATCATTCCGCCGGAAATGCTCGACAACAGCGGCGCGCGCAAGCTCATGGCGCTCGGGATCATGACCGGCCTGACCATGTTCATGCTGGTGTTCTATGTGCCGCTGTTGCTGCAGGGCGGTTTCGGCCAGTCGCCGAAAGAAGCCGGGCTGGTAATGACGCCGCTGCTGGTCTTCATTACCGCCGGCAGCATCATCAACGGCCGGATCCTGCCGCACCTGCGCCGCGCCGAACGCGTCATCGCCTGGGGCCAGCTCGGCATGCTGATCAGCTGCCTGTTCCTGACCCAGCTGAATGCAGACACGCCACGCAGCCTGACCGTCACGGTCTTCGCCGTGTGCGGGATCAGCCTCGGCTTCCAGCTGCCCAACCTGACGCTGCAGATGATGGGCGTGGCCGGGCGCAAGAATCTTGGCGTGGGTTCGGCCCTGATCCAGTCGACGCGGATGATCGGCAGCATGATCGGCGTCGGGCTGGCCAGCATCCTGGTCAATTCGCTCTATGCGCGCCAGATCGGCGCAGCGCTGGCCAAGAGTGGCATCAGCGATGCCACGGTGATCAAGCTGCTGTCGTCCCCGCAAGTCCTGATCCGGGAGCAGGACCGGACCGCCTTGCTGACGCTGGCCCGGCATCTGGGGCTGGATGTCACGCCCTTGCTGGAGGCTGCCCGTGAGGGTCTGATCCACGGCATTCACTCGGCTTTTCTGGTCTGTGCCACGATTGCCGGACTGAGCATCCTCATCAGCTTGCGTTTGCCCCCTTACGAAATCACGAAAAACCGCTAGGATTGAGAGCGTTGCGGATTTTGGCCGGTCAAGGCCGGAATCCGGCGCCTTGGGTACGACACTGCGTACCCCCTGTCCCACTTTCTTTTCAGGGCTCTTGCAATGGCAATCTTTCAGGGTATCGAACACGTCGCGGTTCTCTCTCCCGACACCGCGCGTTTGCGCGACTGGTACGTGCAAAACCTCGACATGAAGACCATCGTGGATAACGGTGCCGGGCTGTATTTCCTGCTCATGGCGGATGGCTCGATGATCGAGGTGGTGCCCTGTACCGAAGCCTCCTTGTGTGCCGGCCAGCCGCAGGTGAAAGACAGCGGCCTGCGGCATATCGCCCTGACGGTCTCCCAGCAGGATTTCGGCGCGGCCGTACATCGCCTCAACGCGGCCGGGGTGGAAACCATCGGCAAGACGCCCCACCAGTTCCCGGAAGGTCTGGCGACTTTCCACTTCCGCGATCCGGACGGCAACATCCTGCACCTGATCTCCCGCCCCAACCGCCTCTCGCTGGCCGCCGCGCCGCGTCTGGCGGATGCGCCGAAAAATGTGCTGATCCAGGGCATCGAACACACCTGCATCATCGCCCGCAACCCCGAAACATTACGCCAATGGTATATCGACACGCTGGGCTTCCAGCTCATCGTGCGCGATGATGGCCACGGCACAGCCTTTGTGCTGGGTGCAGACGGACGCTCGATCCTGGAATTCTTCCAGGCCGGGAATGAAATCGGCATCGAGGCTTACAAGGCGCAAGGCATCCGCCATATCGCCATCACCGTGAAGCCCGAAGACGCAGCCCACGCAGCCAAGCTCCTCAAGGCCGAAGGCGTGGAAGTACTGGAAGACTACACATTGCTGGACAATGGCGTGCACCTGTTCCTCTTCCGTGATCCGGAAGGCAACGTGCTCCATCTGATCGGCCGCCCGCAGCCGCTGGCCAAATAAGGACAACATGAGCGAAAAGTTTTATCAACGATCCACCAAACAAGCGGATCGGGCTTTCTGGGTAACCGTCGGTATCGGTCTGGTGTGCACGCTGTTCGTGCTGTTCGTCGCCGAGAACCGCATGATTGCCGGCATCATCCTGACGCTGGTGTTCTATCACCTGATCCGTCGACTCGTGAAAGGGCCCCCTGTCGGTGTCGCCGTGCTGGAAATCGCCGACAGTTTTCTGGTGTTTCGCAATCCGTCATCCACGCCCCCGAAAGTGGACCGCATCGCGCTCGACAAGCTGCATTCGGTGAGCCTCTTCGGTGAAGAACACCTGCGCTACTTCAGCTGCAAGCTGGTGAATGGCGACATCGCACGCATCGGTCCTTTCGAGCGCGGTCAGGGCGAGATGGCGATCGCCGAGTGGTTCTACAGGGTCCTGCCGGAAACGCCTTTCCATGTCGATCCGTCGGCCACGCCGATGCAGCGGATGGACACCCGCCCGCCCGGCCTCTGACCCTTTGCCCGACATGCTTGCGCAGCCCTCCTGCGCAAGAATCGGGTGGCTCATGCCAACGCAGGGATGAGACACTGGAGCGTCCCTGCTTCTTGCTGCCTCACGCCATGGATCTGCGCAACCTTACCCGTCTGTTCCTGCTCGCCCTCATCTGGGGCGCATCCTTCCTGTGCATGCGTGTCGCGGTGCCAGCACTCGGCCCGATTGCCCTGATGGAAGCCCGCGTCGGGCTGGCTGCCGGATTGCTCGGAATCCTCGCCTTGCGCGCCGGCAAACCCTTCTGGCCGCGCGGCCACTGGCTGGATTTCTGGGTGCTGGGCCTTCTCAATACCGCATTGCCCTTCGTGCTGTATGCCTGGGCCGCACAGACCCTGAACGCCTCCACCCTGTCCATCCTGAACGCCACCTCGCCGATCTGGGGCGCATTCTGGGGCGTTCTGTGGCTGCGCCAGCTGCCCGGTCTGCGCGCCGGTGTGGGGCTGCTGGTCGGGCTCTGCGGCGTGGGGCTGGTCGTCGGCTTCGATCCGACGGCACAGACCCCTGGCGGCTTGCTCGCCTATGCCGCGGGAGTCCTCGCACCATGCTGCTACGGACTGGCCACGACCTGGATGAAAACCCGCCGCAACGGCCCCGATCCGGCACAGGCCGCACAAGGCAGCATGTTTGCCGCCAGCCTCGTTCTGCTGCCCTGTCTGCCCTTTGCCCCGCCAGCAGCACTGCCCTCGGCCTGGGGCGTGCTTGCCGTACTGGTGCTCGGACTGGTGTGCACCGGCGTGGCCTACCAGATGTATTTCCGGCTGGTCGAGGAAACCGGTCCGACCCGTGCGCTGACCGTGACCTTCCTCGTCCCGGTATTCGGCGTGCTGTGGGGGCATCTGCTATTGGGCGAAGCGCTGAGTGCGCGCAGTCTGGTCGGTGCGGCGGTGGTGATTGCCGGCACCGCACTGAGCACCGGATTTTCACTGCGCAAGTTGCTGGCGCAAACGCCATGAATGATGCCGCCTATGCCACCGTGGCGCAGGCCATCCGTTTCCTGCGCACGCATGCTCGCGAGCAGCCCGGACTGGCCGAGCTGGCCATCGCGGTCGGATTGTCTGAATTCCATCTCCAGCGCCTCTTCAGCGACTGGGCCGGCATCAGCCCGAAGCGCTTCCTGCAGTTCCTGAGCAAGGAAGAAGCACGCCGACGCCTGCGCGCCTCGGCGTCGGTGCTGGACGCCAGTCTGGACACCGGCCTCTCCGGTCCCGGCCGCCTGCACGACCTGATGGTCAGCTGCGAAGCCGTCACGCCCGGCGAATACGCAACCGCCGGCGCCGGACTGGAAATCCGCTACGGCAGTGCTGCCACGCCCTTCGGCGAAGCGTTTGTGGCAAGCACCCCGCGCGGCATCTGCCGGCTCGAATTCCTGCCGCCAGACGTCGCCCTGGAAAACCTGCGCACGGAATGGCCACGGGCCGTTCTGCATGAAGATCCGGTCGGTGCGCAGACCCTGCTGGGCGCCGCATTCCACAGCCTGCCAGGCCAGGCCCCGCTGCACCTGCTGCTACGCGGCACCAACTTCCAGATCCAGGTCTGGCAAGCCCTGCTGCGCATTCCGCCCGGCGCACTGGGCAGCTACAGCCAGATCGCCCGAGCCATCGGCAAACCCCGGGCAGCCCGCGCCGTCGGCAGCGCCATCGGCGCCAATCCGATTGCCTGCCTGATCCCGTGCCACCGGGTAATCCGCGAAAACGGCGATTTCAGCAGCTATCGCTGGGGCATCGAGCGCAAGCAGGCACTGATTGCCTGCGAAGGCGCCCGGCTTCCTGACTAGAGCAACGAACCCAGATTCAGCAGCGCCGCCAGACCCAGCGCGACGAAGATCAACGCGCAGATGATGTGCACCACCTTGATCGGCACCAGCCGGGTCAGCTTGTCGCCGAAATACACCACCGGCACGTTGGCCAGCAACATGCCGCAGGTCGTCCCGGCCACCACCGCCACCAGCGACGTGTATTTGGCCGCCAGGGCCACCGTGGCAATCTGGGTCTTGTCGCCCATCTCGACGATGAAGAATGCGATCAGCGTGGTCAGGAAAGCGCCGAAACGCTGCGGCTTGCTGCTTGCGTCATCATCCAGCTTGTCCGGAATCAGCATCCAGCCCGCCATGGCGATGAATGAAATCCCCAGAATCCAGCGCAAGGCATCCGCACCCAGATAGGTGGTGATCCACTGTCCGACCGCAGCCGCACAGGCGTGATTGACGAGGGTCGCGGCAAAGATGCCCAGACAGATCGGGAGTGGTTTTTTCAGACGCGCAGCCAGTACAAGGGCCAGCAGCTGGGTTTTGTCGCCCATTTCAGCAAGGGCGACGATACCGGTAGAGACGAGGAAGGCTTCCATGAAAGATCCAGCGGGTCGGCGACAGATGAACCAATGACTGCCACAGCCCGCCAACCCGCGTCAGCGCTGCAACAGTCAAAGGTCTCGCCAAGCACCTGCGTGCCCTCCGCACCATGCCCGAAGGCAAGTCTGTTGATGCGGCGCTCTCTTGAGAAAGAGGCTACTCCCCGATGACGGGGGCGATTGTACGGGGTTTCGGGCGACAGCGGAAATCCGGCAAGCTAGAAAAGCGAAAAGCCGCATATAGCGGCCTTTCCATTTTGTGCATCTTTCAGCTTGTTAGCGGGCAGAGCACATATCCCGATCAACTAACTGTGGTGACGATATGTTAAAAAGCTAAATACGTCAATTGGCTTTTAAGGAGTAGGGGAATGCTGCCAAAAATGCGCTATCGCCTTGGGCTTGATCTTGGCGCCAAATCCATCGGCTGGGCGATGCTTCGCCTGAACGCGGAAGGCAATCCAGTTGCAGTCATCAGGGCTGGTGTTCGCATTTTCCCGGATGGACGTAATCCAGATGATGGCAGTTCTCTCGCTGTGACCCGGCGTGAAAAGCGACAAATGCGCCGCAGACGCGACCGCTTGTTGCGTCGCAAGGAGCGTCTCAGCAAGGCACTGACTGACTTCGGTTTTTTTCCTGCCGACGAGTTTGAACGTCGCGCACTCGTTGAACTCGATCCGTACGCTCTGCGCAAGAAGGCTCTTTACGAAGCTCTGACACCTGCGGAGTTTGCCCGTGCACTCTTTCATATCAATCAGCGGAGAGGCTTCAAGAGCAATCGCAAAACCGACAAGAAAGACAACGACAGCGGCGCACTGAAAACCGCTATCCGCCGCGTACGCGAGCAAATGGCTGCGTGCAATGCCCAGACGGTGGGGGAGTGGCTGGCAAACCGCCATGAACAGCGCCAAGGTGTACGCGCTCGCTTGCGGGGCAAGTCTGTGAAAGAAAAAGCCTATGACCTCTACATTGATCGGTCGATGGTTGAAGCTGAGTTCGATGCCATCTGGGCCAGGCAAAGCGAGTTCGATCCTACGACATTTCACGAAGCTGCCAGAACAGCTCTCAAGGACATTCTGCTGTTCCAGCGACCGCTCAAGCCGGTTGAACCGGGGCGCTGCACGCTGTTGCCGGAAGAGCGACGCGCACCGCTGGCCTTGCCTTCGGTGCAGCGCTTCCGCATCTATCAGGAGGTCAACAATCTGCGCATCCTTGGCGATTCATTCCAGGAAACCCAGTTGTCACTCGTGCAGAGAAACCTCGTGGTTGCGCTGCTTGAAAAGGGAAGCCTCACCTTCACGGCCATGCGCAAGGCTCTCAAGCTACCGGGCACAACAAAATTCAACCTCGAAGACAGCAAGCGGGATCGCCTCAAAGGAAATGATTCTGGCATTGCGCTTTCGAAAGAGAAGT
>Ga0316604_10000984_pt1 | contig 28372 bp, 16 predicted proteins | sample OWC_soil_day20_C_FD_207650 | JGI IMG/M metagenome (GOLD analysis project Ga0316604, IMG submission 207650) | Wetland soil microbial communities from Old Woman Creek delta, Ohio, United States - OWC_soil_day20_CT | ecosystem: Environmental > Terrestrial > Soil > Wetlands | place: USA: Ohio... | reverse complement strand
CGCCGGACGCATGGCGCGGCTTTAAAGGTGAGGGCTGGCGTACCAGCGTCGCCGTACGCGACTTCATCAGCGCGAACTATACCGAATACCTCGGCGACAGCGCCTTCCTGGCGAAACCCACACCGAACACGATGAAGCAGTGGAACATCGTTCTCGGCCTGCTGGAGAAAGAACGCGCACGTGGTGGCGTGCTGGCGGTTTCCAGCGATGTCGGTTCCAGCATCACCTCGCACGGTCCGGGCTATATCGACCGCAACAGCGAAATCATCGTCGGCATGCAGACAGACGAACCGCTCAAGCGCGGCATTTTCCCGAACGGCGGCTTGCGCATGATCGAAATGGGCCTGGAAGAATATGGCTTCCCGCCGGTGGCCGACAAGATCTCCGAGATCTACAACAAATACCGCAAGACCCACAACCAGGGCGTGTTTGACGCTTATGACCCGGAAATCATGGCATGCCGCCGCAGCGGCGTTATCACCGGTCTGCCGGATGCCTATGGCCGTGGCCGCATCATCGGCGACTATCGCCGCGTGGCACTGTACGGCGCCGATTTCCTGATCGCCGACAAGAAGCGTGAAAAAGCCGAAACCAATGGCAAGCCTTTCACCGATGAAGTGATCCGCCTGCGCGAAGATCTGTCCGAGCAAACCCGCGCACTGGAAGAACTGAAGGAAATGGCGAAGAGCTACGGCTACGACATTTCCAAGCCGGCCGCAACCGCAAAGGAAGCAGCACAGTGGCTGTATTTCGGCTTCATTGGCTCGGCCAAAGAAGCAAACGGCGCCGCCACCGGCATTGGCCGCATCAATGCATTCCTCGACGTTTACATCCAGCGCGATCTGGATGAAAAGCGCATCACCGAATCCGAAGCACAGGAAATCATCGACCAGCTCGTGATCAAGTGCCGCATCCTGCGCTACCTGCGTACCAAGGATTTCGACGCGCTGTTCTCCGGCGATCCGACCTGGGTTACCATTTCCTTCGGTGGCCTGAACCAGGACGGCCGTTCCTGGATCACCAAGACCGACTTCCGCATCCTGCATACGCTGACCAATCTGGGCACGTCGCCGGAGCCGAACCTGACGATCTTCTGGTCAGACAAGCTGCCGCAAGGCTTCAAGCAATATGCTGCCAAGATGTCGGTTGACACGTCCGCTATCCAGTTTGAAAGCGATGCCCTGATGAGCAAGCACTGGGGTGACGACTGCTGCATCGGCTGCTGCGTATCGCCGCAAAGCTCCGGCAAGCAAATGCAATACTTCGGCGCTCGCGCCAACCTCGCGAAAGCGCTGCTGTACACAATCAACGGCGGCGTGGACGAACTGTCCGGCGAGAAAGTTGCTGACGGCTTCGAGCCGATCACCAGCGAATATCTCGATTACGACGAGGTAATGGCGAAATTCGACAAGATGCAGGACTGGCTGTGCCGCACCTACGTGCGCGCGATGAATGCGATTCACTACATGCACGACAAGTACGCTTACGAGCGTCTGATGATGGCATTGCATGACGGTAATGTGAAGCGCACGATGGCATTCGGCCTGGCTGGCCTGTCGATTGTTGCTGACAGCCTGTCGGCCATCAAGTTCGCCAAGGTCAAGCCGATCCGCAACGAAAAAGGCATTGCGGTCGATTTCGAAATCGAAGGCGATTTCCCGAAATTCGGCAACAACGACGACCGCGTGGACACGATGGCTTCCTGGGCAACCGAGAACTTCATGAACAAGCTCAAGTCCGAGCGTTGCTATCGTGATTCGATCCCGACCCAGTCGCTCCTGACGATCACCAGTAACGTCGTCTACGGTCAGAAGACCGGCAATACGCCGGATGGCCGCAAGACCGGCGAACCGTTCGCACCGGGCGCAAACCCGATGCACGGCCGCGACACCTGCGGCTTCGTGGCAGCGGGCTGTTCGCTGGCCAAGCTGCCGTACGAGTCGAGCCAGGACGGCATCTCGTGGACGGCAAGCTTCGCGCCGAAGAGCCTGGGCAAGACCAGCGATGAGCGTGCCACTAACCTGTCCAACTTCCTCGATGGCTATTCGACGGCTGGCGGTTACCACATCAACGTCAACGTGCTCGACCGCGACATGCTGCTCGACGCGATGGAAAATCCGGACAAGTATCCGAGCCTGACCATCCGTGTCAGCGGTTACGCCGTGAACTTCATCAAGCTCACCCGCGATCAGCAACTCGACGTCATCAATCGTACCTTCCACCAGCTGGCGTGATCCTGCCGGCAAATGACCATCCTTCCGTCCAGGAAGGGTGGTAGGGTTGGGACATGACAGGCTAAAATCCTGTCATGTCCCAGTCTGTTTCCCCCACTCACCACACATCATCTGCAACAACCGAAGATGATGGCAGGACCTTCAACTTGATCGCAAACATCCACTCCTCTCTGACCGGCGGCGCGGTCGATGGCCCAGGCCTGCGCTTTGTGCTGTTCATGTCCGGCTGCCAGATGCGCTGCCTGTACTGCCACAACCCGGATACCTGGGATCGCCAGGGCGGCACGCAACGCACGATAGACGAAGTAATGGCCGACATCGGCAAGGTATCGCTGTTCCTGAAAGCAGGCGGCGGCATCACCGTCAGCGGCGGCGAACCGCTGGTGCAGGCGGAATTCGTGCATGAAGTGCTGCGCCGCTGCAAGGAAGAGCTCGGCCTGCATACTGCGCTCGATACCAATGGCCTGCTGGCGCACAGGCTGCCCGACGACTGGTTTGACGTGGTCGATCTGGTGCTGCTAGACATCAAGCAAATCGATCCGGACAAGCACAAGCAGCTGACATCCACCCCGCTGCAACCGGTGCTGGATTTTGCGCACCGCCTGGCAGCGATGAAGAAACCGATGTGGGTGCGCTACGTGCTGGTACCCGGCTACACTGACGATGCCGGCGATGTGGACAAGCTGGCGGAATTTGTTTCGTCGCTGGGCAATGTCGAACGGGTTGAAGTGCTGCCGTTTCACAAGATGGGCGAATACAAGTGGAAAGACCTCGGACTGCACTACGAACTGACCGACACCGAGCCGGCGAGCGAAGAAACGACCGAGCGCGTGCGGCAACAGTTCAGCGCGCGCGGCCTGACGGTCGTCTGAGCAGAATCACGATTACCGCCAGCGCACAGAACAGCGCCCCCGCGCCGAACGTATAAGGCGCGCCCAGGCTGTCCCACAGCCAGCCGGCCAGCGCGCCGCCAAGCAGCAATGCCACCCCGCCGGCGAGATTGAACAGACCGAATGCCGTGCCACGCAAATCCGCTGGCGCCGCATCGGCCACCATCGCCGACAGCAGCCCCTGCGTCAGCCCCAGATGCACGCCCCACAGCGCCACGCCGCCGAGGATGAACGGCAGCGAATTGCCGCTGGCGAGCACGATGTCGGCCACAATCAGCGCCAGCAAGCCCCAAACCAGCAGCGTCGTGCGGCTCATCTTGTCGGCCAGTCGGCCAAACGGATAAGCCGACAGCGAATACACCACATTCATCGCCACCATCACCAGCGGCGCAAACGCCAGCGCCAGCCCGCCTTGGTGTGCGCGCAGCAGCAGGAAAGCCTCGGAAAAACGCGCCATCATCACCACCGCACCAGCCGCCACCACCCACCAGTACGCGCGTCCCATGCGCCGGACGTTGTCCCACCGCACCGGATTGCTGTTCGCCGCCTCGGCCTGATGCACCGGCTCCTGCACGCCGAACAGCAATACCGCCACCGCCATGCACGCCGGAATCAGCGCCACCCAGAACACCGCGCGGAAATCGTTTGCCCACAGCAGCATCAGCCCCATCGCCAGCAGCGGGCCGACAAAGGCGCCAACCGTATCGAGCGATTGCCGCAAGCCGTAGGCAGCACCGCGCATTTCTGGCTCGGTGATGTCGGCAATCAGCGCATCGCGCGGCGCATCGCGGATGCCCTTGCCGATACGATCGATGATGCGCGCGGTCAAAATCAGGCCGAAACTCGAAGCCAATGCAAACAGCGGCTTGGTGACGGCGGCCAGGCCGTAGCCAAGCACTGCCAGCGTCTTGCGTTTTCTCAGATAATCGCTGGCCGCACCAGAAAACACCTTGACGACCAGCGCGGTCGCTTCCGCAGCGCCCTCGAGCAGGCCGACTGCAAATACACTGATGCCGAGCGACGACACCATGAACAGCGGCAGCAGGCTATGCACCAGTTCGGACGAGACATCCATCAGCAGGCTGACGAAGCCCAGCGCCCAGATGCTTCGGGGAAGATGCGGCCGTTTCGGGGGAGAGTCTGAAGTCATCGCATTCCCGCGCAGAAGGTAACGACGGGAAAACTGTACACCAGCAGCGGCGACAGCGCAGCGAAGAATGGAGAGAGATTGTCGAATGTCAGCAGGCGAAACTCGGTTCCGCCTGCTGCAAACAAAAGGAATTAAGGCACCAGACGCGTCAGGCCGCCCATGTACGGACGCAGTGCGGCCGGAATCTCGACGCTGCCGTCCGCCTGCTGGCAATTTTCCAGAATCGCCACCAGCGTGCGGCCAACCGCGAGGCCGGAACCGTTGAGCGTATGCAGCAATTCCGGCCGGCCCTGCGCATTGCGGAAACGCGCCTGCATCCGGCGCGCCTGAAACGCTTCGCAGTTCGAGATCGACGAAATCTCGCGGTACGCATTCTGCGCCGGCAGCCAGACTTCGAGATCGTAGGTCTTGGCGGCGCCAAAGCCCATGTCGCCGGTGCACAGCAGCACCACCCGGTATGGCAGTCCGAGCCGCTCCAGAATCGAACCGGCGTGGCCGACCATCTGTTCCAGCGCCTCGTATGATTTCTCCGGATGAACAATCTGCACCATCTCGACCTTGTCGAACTGGTGCTGGCGGATCATGCCGCGCGTATCGCGACCGTAGCTGCCGGCTTCGGAACGGAAGCACGGCGTATGCGCGGTCAGCTTGATTGGCAGCTCGTCGGCGGAAACGATTTCGCCGCGCACGGTGTTGGTCAGCGTCACTTCCGCCGTCGGGATCAGGTACAGCGCCTCTTCCTCGCCTTCCTGCCCGCCCTTCTTCACCGCGAACAGATCGGCCTCGAATTTCGGCAATTGGCCGGTACCCAGCAGCGTATCGCCATTGACGATGTACGGTGTGTAGCATTCGGTATAACCGTGTTCGCCGGTCTGCACGTCGAGCATGAACTGCGCCAGCGCCCGATGCAGCCGCGCAATGCCGCCCTTCATCAGCGTGAAGCGCGAACCGGTCAGCTTGACGGCGGTATCGAAATCCAGCCCCAGCTTTTCACCGATATCGACGTGATCCTTCACTTCGATATCAAAGCTGCGCGGCGTGCCCACTTTTTTCACTTCGACATTGCCGCTTTCATCCGTTCCGGCCGGCACCGATTCATGCGGCAGGTTCGGAATGCTTTGCAGGAAATCGTTCATTTTCGCCTGCACCGCTCCGAGCTGGGTTTCGTTTTCCTTCAGCCCGTCGCCGATGCCAGCCACCTCGGCCATCACCGCCGACGTATCCTCGCCCTTGCCCTTCAGGATGCCGATCTGTTTCGACAGCGAATTGCGTTTCGCCTGCATTTCCTCGGTTCGGGTCTGGATCAGTTTGCGCTGGGTTTCGAGCGCGTTGAACGCTTCGGTATCGAGTTCGAATTTGCGCGTCGCCAGCCGTTCGGCGGCAGCGGCAATGTCCTTGCGGAGAATCTGAAGGTCGATCATGGGATTCCTGCGGTTGATTATGCGAAGGCGACATTGTAGCAAGCCGGCACGTCAGCGGCGAATCAAGCTTTTGTTTTATCGCAAAACAGGCGCCATCGCCACAGCCGGAATGTGCCGCCGGCGCACGGCAAACGCCTGATGTGGCGGCCGTACCATTGATACAACTATCGCATCGAACAAATGCGTGGGGTATGTCACAAAATTATGGCTCCAGGCCTCGTTTTTGCTGGCTATATTCAAATACTGGCGGGAGTATATTTTTAGGCCTTACTGACCAAAAAGTCATTTGAGTCAGTTATTTTGGTTTTATCGGCCGCATGCGCCTCAGCCTCGTCGTGCGCACATCATCAATCGTCACTCAGAGATGCGCTACAACAAGCAACACGAAGCAGCTCCCTTCTCGGATAGCGGAAAAAGCGGCCAAACTCAAAACCATTAGACGAGCCGTTATTCTTCCGCCCTTCCGCTATCAAGCACCGGATGGCCGACGATTGCGCGCCGGCCTGGTTTGTGATGATTGGGATCAAAACTCTTCCCATTCGTCGCCCTTGCCGGCATCCGCTCGTGGCGCGGCAATCTGCGGTGCCTTCGCCGGTGCCGCCGGCTTGCTCACTGCCTTGCTTACCGGTTTGGCCGCTGGCCTTGCTGCGACAGCAGGTTTTCTGATGGCGGGAGCCGATGCTGCCGCGCCCGTCCGGAACACGCTCACCACCTGCACCAGATTCGCCGACTGATCCTGCAGCGATTCCGCTGCCGCAGCAGCTTCCTCCACCAGCGCCGCGTTCTGCTGCGTCACCTGATCCATCTGCACAATCGCCTGGTTCACCTGCTCGATGCCTTCGCTCTGCTCGCTGCTCGCAGCCGTGATCTCGCCCATGATGTCGTTCACCCGCTTGATGCTCGACACCACTTCTTCCATCGTCGTGCCTGCCTGCTCGACCAGCTTGCTGCCTTCGCCGACCTTGTTGACCGAATCGTCGATCAGCGCCTTGATTTCGCGCGCCGCCGCCGCGCTGCGTTGCGCCAGGCTGCGGACTTCCGTTGCCACCACCGCGAAGCCGCGCCCCTGTTCGCCGGCACGCGCCGCTTCGACTGCCGCATTGAGCGCCAGAATGTTGGTCTGGAACGCAATGCCGTCGATGACGTTGATGATGTCCGCCATCTTCTTCGACGATTCGTTGATCGCGCCCATCGTTTCGACCACTTGCGATACCACTTCGCCACCCTTGACCGCCACATCGGATGCCGTCACCGCCAGCTGGTTCGCCTGACGCGCGTTGTCGGCGTTCTGGCGCACGGTCGAGGTCAGTTCTTCCATCGACGAAGCAGTTTCTTCCAGCGAGCTGGCCTGCTCTTCGGTGCGCGATGACAGATCCTGGTTGCCCGCCGCAATCTGCGCCGAGGCGGTGGCGATGGTGTCGGTGCCGGTGCGTACCTGAGCGACAATATTGACCAAGCTGTCGTTCATGTTTTTGAGCGCCTGCATCAACTGGCCGGTTTCGTCTTTCGATTTGACATCAATGCGGGCCGTTAAATCGCCAGAAGCCACCGTTTCCGCCACTTTGACAGCCTCTCCCAGCGGGCGAGTGATCGAGCGGGTGGCAAAGTACGCCACGAATATACCTACGAGAATGCCTCCGATGCCTAACGCAAGCAAAAGCAGTCTTGCAGTGGCATAAGTCGCGTCGGCATCCTTGTCGGACTGTTCGGCCGCCTCAACCATGAGTTTTCTGAACTTGTCCAGTTCATCCATATAGGCATTGCGTACCGGCCGGACTTCCTTGTATAGCGCCGCCTCCGCTTCCACCCATTTGCCTTCCTCTGCCAGCTTGATGTATTTATCAATGGCGGCACTATAAGCTGTGCGCCGCTCCTGAATTACCTTGTACTGTTCCCTGCCTTTCACCGTGCTCAGCAAACCCTCGATTTTCTTGAGCGACTCGGTATTCTTTGCGCGCGCCTCAAGAATTTTGGCGATTTCCTTCTTGACCGTTTCCTTGTCCTTGGAGAGCAATATGTCGCGGTTGGCGGAGGCGATGATGTTCACCTGATCGATGATGTTGGTCGCCAGCAAAATTTTCGGAATACGATCCTGGGTGATGATGGTCGAGGCATCATTCACGACACCGAGCCGGTTAATGCTGAGGTACAAGGCCGCAGCGAAGATCACCAGAACTGCCGCAAATCCGGCACCAAGGCGAGTGCCAATTTTCCAATTTTTCATGTTCATCTTCCTTATGAAGTTCAACTAAGTCGTTATCCGGTTCACACTCTCATACCCACGCATCTCCTGCGCCTTTATCCTGCACCTTTGATATGTCAACGCCGTATTCTTCTCGCCCCCTTGCTCAAGTTTTATGCGAACCGCAACCTATTACCTCGCCAACATTTTGCGTGATTCTCTCCTCCCGCCATATCCAATTCATTGATATTTAGCAACTGGCATGCTTCCGATTCATTTGCCATCACTGCTGCCGCTTGAGGCAGATTTGCAGGTCATGTAGCGGCGGACAACGCCCCAAGCGCATTCTTTTTTTCTTGCCAGTTTTTTTAGCCCATTTCTTCAGCAGGGGTAGCCATTCTGCCGAGGAATAGAAATAAAAAAAGCACCCGAAGGTGCTTTCATGTTCATTGCTGCTCAGGCTTACCATCTTGCTTTCTCACCCCACAGAAATGTTGACATGCCTTTGTCTGGTTATGATTCACTGGCATTTCTGCCAGCAGATTTTTTTGAATTTGGCTGTCTACTTCTTGCCCGCTTCTTCATCCCACTTCTTCAGCAAATCCAGCTTTTCACCAATCTTGATTTCCAATCCTCTTGGAACGGGTTGATACCAACCAGGCTCTTGCATCCCATCGGGAAAATAGGTTTCACCAGCAGCATAGGCATTGGGTTCATCATGGGCATATCTGTACTCATGCCCGTAGCCTAGCTCCTTCATCAGTTTGGTTGGCGCATTCCGAAGATGAACAGGAACCTCGCGGCTTTTATCCTGCTTCACGAAAGCTCTTGCCTGGTTGTATGCCATGTAGCCAGCATTGCTCTTTGCCGCAATCGCCAGATAAATTACCGCCTGACCAAGCGCAAGTTCACCTTCAGGGCTTCCCAAACGCTCAAAGGTCAGTGCTGCATCATTGGCTATCTGCATGGCTCTTGGATCAGCCAGGCCAATGTCTTCCCAGGCCATACGGATGATTCTTCTGGATAGATACCTTGGATCGGCACCACCATCCAGCATCCTTGTCAGCCAGTACAAAGCAGCATCAGGATTGGAGCCACGAACCGATTTATGCAAGGCTGAAATCTGGTCATAGAAGTTGTCCCCGCCTTTGTCAAAACGCCGTGAATTCAGCGTTAGGGCATTCTGGATGAAGTCTGCATCAATTTCCCGGACACCCGCGGCACCCGCAGCCGTTTTGCATTGTTCCAGCAGGTTCAAGAGCCTTCTGGCATCGCCATCGGCGTAGCCAATGATGGTGTCTCTTGCCAGTTCATCAAACACCAGGCCATCGAGCGCTTTTTCCTGCGCCCGTTTCAACAAGCCCTTCAATTCATCTTCTGTCAGGGACTTGAGCACATATACCTGAGCACGAGACAGCAGCGCCGAGTTCACTTCAAACGATGGGTTCTCAGTCGTTGCGCCGATGAAAGTGACCAAACCACTTTCTGCATAGGGAAGAAGAGCATCTTGTTGGGACTTGTTAAACCTGTGAATCTCATCCACGAACAAAATGGTGTGCTTGCCTTGAGCCAGATTCTGTTCCGCTTGTTCCATCGCGGCCCTGATGTCTTTGACGCCAGAGAACACCGCAGACAGCGCAATGAATGCGCAATCAAAGGCGGTAGCGGTCAGTCGTGCAAGCGTGGTTTTCCCAACACCAGGCGGCCCCCAGAAAATCATGGAGTGAGGTTTCCCGGACTGGAAAGCCAGCCTCAAGGGTTTGCCTTCCCCCAGAAGATGAGACTGCCCTATCACCTCATCCAGAGTTTTGGGGCGAAGGGCTTCAGCAAGCGGCGCCACAGGCTCTTGCGCGAACAGATCAGCCATGAATTTCCTCCGCCGAATAATGCGGAGGCGCAAAGATTGGCACGCACATATTAATAAGTCGTTGTTTCATACAATGTTTAACAACCTCGTCGAGCAGCGCACTATCAACAAACAAGCGCTGGCCTATCCTTTGATCACGCAAGGTGGGACGCTGGCGTTCCGCAAAGAACAGCTGGCTCACCATGCAATAACAACGAGTGATGGGCTAAAGTGCTAGTCTATCCGAAGCCATGCGTTTCACGCCGCCATTTGGCTTGTCATGGCAGAAATTCCGGCCGCACCCCCTGCTGCAGGAAGTCCATGAACGCGTCCTGGTTCAACGGTCGGCTGAATAGGTAGCCTTGGATTTCATCGCATTGGTGTTCTCGCATAAAGCCGAATTGTTCTGCTGTTTCGACCCCCTCGGCGATCACCCGTTTCTGCAGCGTGTGCGCCAGCGTGATGATCGACAGCGCAATCGCCGCATCGTCCTTGCGCGACATGATTTCGCGTACGAACGACTGGTCGATCTTGAGTTTATCCACCGGCAATTGCCGCAGGTAAGCCAGGCTGGAATAGCCTATGCCGAAATCATCGATCGACAGCCGCACGCCCAGATTCTTCAGCCGCCGAATCATGTCGAGCGATTTGTCCACGTCCTGTATCAGAATCGATTCGGTCAGTTCCAGTTCAAGGAACTGCGGCGCCAGACCGGAATCGGCCAAAGCCATTAACACGATCTGCTCGAGGTCGCCGCGGCGGAACTGGATGGCCGAAATATTGACCCCGACCACCAGCCCTGGCCAGCCTGCCACCTGCCACGCTTTAGCCTGCCTGCAAGCTTCCTGCAAGACCCAACTGCCGATCTGGATGATCATGCCGCTTTCTTCAGCCACCTGAATGAATCGGTTCGGCGGCACCATGCCCAGTTCCGGATGTTGCCAGCGTATCAGCGCTTCAGCCCCGACCATGCGGCCGGTGGCCAGTTCGAGCTGAGGCTGGTAGTGCAGGCGGAATTCGCCGTTTTCCAGAGCGCGCATCAGGCCGTTGCGTATCAGCAGATGTTCAAGCACGTAATCATTCATGTCCTCGGCGAAGAAACGGTGCGTATTGCGCCCGGACTGCTTCGCGTTATACATCGCCATGTCCGCATTTTTCAGTAGCGCGTCGCAATCATGGCCGTCTTCCGGATAAATCGCAATACCGATTGAGGTCGAGGTGGACAACTCGTGCCCCTCGATGCGAAACGGCTTGCAAATCTGGGTGAGTATTTCGATGGCAGCATTGTTGATCGCATCCAGATCGCCCACATCCGTCAGCATCACCAGAAATTCGTCGCCCCCCTGCCTGCTGACCGTATCCGAATCACGCACGGATTGACGCAACCTCGTAGCTACTTCCTTGAGCATCATGTCGCCGGCAGAATGGCCGAGGGTGTCATTGATGGTCTTGAAGTCGTCCAGATCAAGAAACATCACGGCAACCCGCGTCCTGGTGCAGTGAGCATGGGCAATTGCCTGCTCCAGCCGGTCGTTCGCCAGCATCCGGTTTGGCAAGCCGGTCAGCGCGTCATGGTAGGCCAGGAACTCGATCCGGCTCTGGTTTTCCTTGCTCTCGGTAATGTCGTCGGCAATGCCGATGTAATACTGCGCGATGCCCTTCTCGTCGCGCAGGGCGCTGACAGAAAACCATATCGCATATTCATCGCCGTTCTTTCTGCGATTCCACAACTCCCCTTGCCAGCGGCCATTTTGCACCAATGAACTCCAGAACATCTGGTAAAAATCGCTCTCCTGCCGCCCGGAATGCAGGAAACGCGGATTACGGCCCACCGCTTCTTCCGCCGCATAGCCCGTCATCAGCGAAAACGCGGGATTCACCGCCACGATGGTCGGGCTGACATCGGTAATCATGATGCCGCTGTGACTGTTCTCGAACACCTTGGCCGCCAGCCGCAGTTCTTCTTCTGCCTGCCTGCGCGACGTTTCGCGATCGAAATTATCCAGTGCAAAACTGATGCCCTTGACCATGTCATCCAGCAGATTGACGATTTCGCCATCGAAGGCGCCCGCCTCGTCGCTATATACCGCCAGCACCGCGCAAACGCTGCTAGCGCGGATTATCGGAAAGGTCGCGATCGATTTCAGCCCATGCTTGATCGCTTTCTCGCGCCACGGCGCGACCGATTCGGCCTGCTGGAAATCATTGATAACCACGATACGGCTTTCGCGATAGGTGACGCCCACAGGCCCCTTGCCCTCGGCCGCGATCGGCTTCGTCAGGATGATAATTTCATCCAGATAATCGCTCGCCTTGCCGTCCTTTGCCAGCGGCACAATCCGCTCGCCTGATTCGTCCGGCACGCCAACCCATGCCAACGCCATGCCGCCAAATTCAACCGCGATCCGGCAAACCAGCGGGAACAACGCGGACTGATCGCTCAGCCGCATAATCGCGCCGTTCATTTCACCTTGCGCGCGCAAGGTGTTTTTCAATCGCTGTTCGCGCATCTCGATATGCTTGCGCTCCGTGATATCCTGAATCACGGCGGCAAACTGCTCCGGCCCAGGGCGGTAGGCATAGACGGAATACCAGCGCCCCAACTGGGGAGTTCTGTTTTCCAGATACGCAGGAACACCATCGGTTGCCACCTTGCCGAAATTTTCTATCCAGTAGGACTCGCCCCCCGGAAACACTTCAGTCACACGCCGGCCGATGATCTGTTCCTTGTGAAGACCGGTCATTTTTTCGAACGCCGGATTGACATCGAGATAACGGTAATCGATCACCTTGCCATCCTCGTTGCGAATGACCTCATGCACGGCCAGTCCGTTGGTCATGTTGTCAAACAGCATCGAAAGCCGCGCCTCGCTGTCGCGCAGCGCATCGTCCGCACGCTTGCGTTCGCTGATGTCGCGGATGATGCTCTGCACGAACATGCCTTTTTCCGTGCTAATTGAGCGCGTACTCACTTCAACCGGAAACACGCTGCCATCACTGCGCACATGGTGGCCTTCAAAAATGAGAGCCCCGTGCAACGCCATCTGTTGCCATTGCTCGTCCAAGTCTGCCCACTCATCCTTAACCCTCAAGGAGCGGACATGACAGCCAATCAGTTTTTCACGCGGGTAGCCGTAAGCGATCTCAGCGCGATCATTCGCCTCAACAATCACGCCATTTCCATCCATCAGCAGAATGATGTCATTCGCGAATTTGCTCAGGTAGTCATAATGCTTGACCAGCGCCTGCTGCCTGAGTTCCGCCTGCAGGTATGCCGCCTGATACTGCGCGCGCTTCTGCCACCACCAGAAATACAGCGACAACGCCCCGACCATCAGCAGCAACAGCGCGGTCATCGTGATATCGGAGGCCGCCTGATCAAGCGGCCTGAAAACTTCATCCTGATCGATCTTGGCAACCATGATCCAGTCCGTGCCCGGAATGCCGATTGCATGACCAATCACCAGCACATCGCGATAATCTTTGCCACGCACAATGCCCAGTTCACCCGAAAGCGCCTTGACCGCCAGCATCTGCGGATTCTGCGCAATGCTGAATGTTTTCATCGCCTCGCCCTTGCGATAGCGCAGTTCGCCAAAGAACAGCAGCTCGTCACCCTCGCGCCGGAACAAGACCATTTCTGCGCTGGCGCTATCCGTCGGCCAGGACTGGATCAGCGGGAACAGGTTCAAATCTGGATTCATTTCGAGCAGCACCAAACCTGAAATCTGGCCTCCAGCACCGTCAGGTATCAGCGGTGCTATCACATGCAAACGAGTATGGCGCGTTCCATCAGGCTGTTCATGCCAATGCATCTTCCCGACCACAGGTTTCTTCAGACCGATTGCCTGCTGTATTTCCGCTCGCAAATGCGCTGCTTCCGGCGCCTCTGCGCCTGTTGACATCCGCACCACGCCATCGCGATCGAGCAGCGCCAGATCGCCATACGAAAAACCCTGGCGCAGCGCCGCCAGGCGCGTTCTGAGCCATTGCTCGGCAGCCCCCTTGCGCCAGCCGCTCCTGAACCAATCATCGAAACGGGACGCCAGATGGGAACCATTGCCTGAAACATGCGCATAATTCACGCTCTGCTTGAGCCAGCTATCAATTTGCGCTGCCTTCAGCGTCGCAATCGCCGCCAGACTCTGTTCAATCTTGCGTGATTCGCTGCGCTTGACGTTCTCGAACGCGACATAACCGCCGCAGGCGATCGCAACCACCATGACCAGCAAATACACTATCGATAACCGCCAGCTCGCCTTGCTTGCATAGTGATCGCCGGGCATGGCAAACGATCCGTCTGCATCCGGCCGCCAGGAGCGTAGCAGCAAGTACAATCCAATCGACATTGCGCCGACATAAAACAGGCCCTTGAGGATTTCCAGCTTGCCGCGGATGGCAGCATCGCCCACCAGCAGGTCCAGCACGCCGCCGGAAAAAATGATCCAGGCAGCGGAAATGATCAGATACGCCAGCACATAAAACAATGCCTTGCGTCTGCCATTCATTTGCGTTTCGCCCCGTCCGGCGTCTGCCATACCGCCCTCCTGCTCCAGCTATTCAAGCAAGGAAAGGCTAGCAGAATTCTGGCGGCGCGTTGCCTATCAAGTTATACTTCTAAACTTTTATTTGACGGTCGTTTGATGCATGACAACAAGCGGGTTGTCAACATGCAAGACTCCTGCGGCAAAATATTTTCGCCAAAAACGTAGGGCGCGTTTGTCCAACTATGCTGCATCCTGTTGCAGCGTTTGTGTCAAGTAACACCGTGTGCGGAAATATATTCCTGCTGATTCAACAACATTCATAAAGAAGGCGCACATGAAAATTGCAGACTGGAAAATCGGAACCCGGCTAGGCGCAAGCTTTGCCATCATCCTGCTGATTTTGATCGCCATGGCGGTGCTCGGTATCAACCGGCTGGCAGCGGTCAATCAGGCATCGACCGACATGGCGGAGAACCGCATTCCCAAACTGATGCAGGTGCAGGAAATTCAGGATCGGCTCAATGTCATGTCGCGAGCCGCGCGCAATGCACTGCTCCTCAAAAATGATCGGGATGCGGCAAAACAGGAAATCGCCCGCATCTATGAGGGGCGCAAGGTCATCACCGAAACCTTCGACAAGCTGGACAAATCGATGGTGACCCCGAAAGGGCGCGAGATGATCAAGGCGACCATTGAAAAGCGTCAGGAATACGTCAATTCCTTGGACAAGCTCATCAAGCTGACAAATGAAGCAAAAAACGAAGAGGCATTGACCTTCATGTTTGGCGGTTTCAGGATCGCACAATCTGCCTATTTCTCTCAACTTGAGGCATTCCAGAAATATCTGATTGACGCAATGAACAAAGGCAACAAGGAAGCCGAAGAGAATTATGCGATGGCGCGCATGTTGCTGATTGCAATATCCGTGGTTGCAGTCGTCATCGGCATCCTTGTGGCGCTGTTCGCCACCCGCTCGATCACCCGCCCGCTGGGAGAAGCGGTGAAAGTGGCGGAAACGGTGGCTTCAGGCGACCTGACGCACCGGATCGAAGTGCACTCGAAAGACGAAACCGGCCAGTTGATGCTGGCGCTCAAACACATGAACGACAGCCTGGTCAGCATTGTCGCTCAGGTACGCACCGGCACCGACACCATCGCGACCGCCTCGGCGCAGATTGCGGCGGGCAACCAGGATCTGTCATCGCGCACCGAAGAGCAGGCCAGCTCGCTGGAAGAAACCGCTTCGTCGATGGAAGAACTGACCTCGACCGTGCGCCAAAACGCCGACAACGCGCGTCAGGCGAACCAGCTGGCGGTGACGGCATCCGATGTGGCCGTCAAGGGCGGCGAAGTGGTATCGCAAGTCGTCGAAACGATGGGTGCGATCAACGAATCGTCGAAGAAGATGGCGGACATCATCAACGTCATCGACGGCATTGCGTTCCAGACCAACATTCTGGCGCTGAACGCGGCGGTGGAAGCGGCGCGTGCCGGCGAACAAGGGCGCGGCTTTGCGGTGGTGGCAACAGAAGTCCGCAGCCTGGCGCAACGCAGCGCAGCGGCGGCGCGCGAAATCAAGGCGCTAATTGACGATTCGGTCAGCAAGGTCGGGGAAGGCAGCAAGCTGGTCGAGCAGGCAGGCACGACGATGGAAGAAGTGGTGTCAAGCATCAAGCAGGTGCATGACATCATGGGCGAGATTACGGCCGCGAGCAGCGAGCAGAGCGACGGCATCGAGCAGGTGAACCAGGCGATTGTGCAGATGGATCAGGTGACGCAGCAGAATGCGGCACTGGTGGAGGAAGCTGCTGCGGCAGCGGAATCGCTGCAGGATCAGGCGGCAAACCTGGTGCAGGTGGTGAGCGTGTTCCGGACGGGCGCGGCAGCATCAGCGCCAGCGGCCAGAAGAACGGCCATCGCAACCCGCCCCGCCGCCCAACCGGCCACCCGGGCGGCGAGCAAGCCGGCAGCGCCGGCAAAGGCACCGCAGATTGCCGCGCCACGAGCGGATGCCGGCAAGGGTGACGACTGGGAAGAATTCTGAACCTGCCCCCATAAAAAAAGCCGGCGCGCTATCGCCGGCTTTTTTTATGGGGAAAATTGCCATGCTATAGCATCCGCCGCGGCAAAAGCAGGAGGGGCTGGCGCGGGCAAAACTTGTTCTGCATCAACGAGGTGCAATTTTTCGGACAGGAATCGTTTTTTTGCGTTGCGAACGCTGGCTTGCAGCCCGGATTCTGTATTACAGTGACCGTACTGTTTTCCCACGGTTGTTTTACTTTCCGGAAAAGATGAATACTCCAATGGGCGATCAAACCTCTCCGCTGCGGCACCCTGCCCGCATCTTGATACTGTTCCTGCCAATCGCGTTGCTGATCGGCATCAGCATGTTCTTTATCCAGCGGACAGAACTGGATCGCCTGCACACTAAACATGCGCTGGATGCGCGCCAGGCGGTCGCTGTCGGCGACGAAGCGATTAGCCGCACGCTGCAATGGATCAGCCGCGATGTGCGCTATCTGGCGCAGGATGTCGGCGTGCAGCAGCTGCTCGACGATCCGAGCAAAAAGCATCTGGACGATCTGGCCACCGACTGGGTTTCGTTTTCAAACAACAAGCAGGTGTACGACAAGATCCGCTGGATCGATGAAAACGGCATGGAACGGCTGCGCATCAATTACGCCAAGCCCAAGCCCATCGTCGTGCCCGTGCGCGAACTGCAGGACAAGCATGAACGCTATTTCTTTTCCGATACGTTCAAGCTCGATGCCGGCGAAATTTTCGTTTCGCCTTTCGATTTGAATGTCGAAAACAACCAGATTGAAATTCCGCACAAGCCGACCATCCGGCTGGGCATGCCGATGTTTGACAGCAAGGGCAAGAAGCGCGGCATCCTGCTGATCAATTATTTTGCGTCAGATCTGCTGGCAAGCTTTAGCCAGTCATCCCGGCTCGGCAAGAGCTCTGCCTGGCTGGTGAATGAAGATGGTTACTGGCTGAAAGGGCCTAGCGCTGAAGATGAATTCGGCTTCATGTTCGGCCGCAAGGAACTGACAATGGCGCAACGCTATCCGGAAGCCTGGAAAAAAATCCTGACCGAAGACGAAGGGCAGTTCGTAACGGCGGATGGCCTGTGGACTTTCGATACTGTATTCCCATTAGCAGAAGGACAAAAAACCAGCACTGGCAGCACTGAAATCCGTGCGCCTAGCAGTGCCGTGCTGGAAAGTGGCAAATATGCGTGGAAATCGGTGCATCTGATGCCGACGGCGGAATACAACGCCGGCATGACCGCCTACAACATCAGATTGTTTGGCAGCGCACTGTTGCTGCTGGCGCTGTTCTTCGCCGGCATCTGGCGGCTGGTGCGAGCGCAACTGGTGGAACAGAACATCCGCGAAAATCTCGAACAGATGGTGCAGGAGCGCACGCACGACCTGACGCAGGCAAACCAGAACTTGACTGAAAGCGAAGCGCGCCTGCGTACGCTGTTCGAAACCATCCCTGACCTGATTCGCGTGAAAAGCGTCGATGGCAAATACCTCGCAGTCAATCCGGCTTTCGAGCGGCTGCTCGGCGTTGATAAAAGCCAACTGCTGGGCAAAACAGCCGATGAGTTCGTCGGCGAAGACCAGGCCAAGGCACTCCATTCGGACGACATGGCGGCGCTCGATGCTAATAAGCCACTGGCGTTCGAAGAATGGCTGACCTATGCCAGCGACGGCCACAAGGGGCTGTTTGAAGTCATCAAGATGCCAATGCGCACGCCCAGTGGTGAACTGATTGGCGTACTGGGCATCGGGCGCGACATCACCGAACGCAAGCTGGCTGAGGAAAAACTGCAGCTTGCGGCTATGGTGTACCAGCACAGCAGCCAGGCCATCATGGTGACCGATGCGAATGGCCAAATCGTTGCGGTCAACCCGGGATTCGAACGGATAACCGGCTACACGGCGGAAGAAGTCATCGGCAAGAATCCTAGCGTTCTCAGCTCAGGCCGGCAAGACCGCGCGTTCTACCAGGCGATGTGGCACGCGCTGCAGACCACCGGCCGCTGGCAGGGCGAAATCTGGAACAAGCGCAAGAACGGCCAGCTTTATCCTGCCTGGATCACCATCAACGCGATCTTCACCGAAGATGGCGCGATCGACCGCTATGTCGAATTGTGCTCGGATTTCACCAAGAAAAAGGAAGCGGAACAGTTGCTGTGGCAACAAACCAATTTTGACCCGCTGACCGGCATGCCGAACCGCCACCTGTTCATGGAACATCTCGAACTGGAAATCAGCACCTCGCGCCACACCAGCCTGCCGCTGGCGCTGATTTCGCTCGACCTTGACCATTTCAAGGACGTGAATGATACGCTCGGCCATGACATGGGCGACATCATGCTGCAGGAAGTGGCGAAGCGCCTGAAGGACGCCGTGCGCGAAATCGATACTGTCGCACATCTTGGCGGCGATGATTTCACCGTCATTCTCGCCAGCCTGGAGAATTTGAACATCATCGAACGCATCGCGCAGGACATCCTGAAGCGTGTTTCGGAACCGTTCCGTCTGAAGAATGAAACCGTTTATGTCACGGCCAGCATGGGCGTATCGATCTATCCGGATGATGCCGCCAATATCGACGACCTGCTGCGCAATGCCGAACAGGCGATGTATGCAGCCAAGAAAGATGGGCGCAACCGCTGCAACTACTTCACCTCCTCAATGCAGGCGGCGGCGCAGGTGCGCCTGCGGCTGATCAACGATTTGCGCAGCGCGCTTTCGGCCAACCAGTTCCAGGTGGTGTACCAGCCGATCGTCGATCTCAACACCGGCGAAATCCGCAAGGCGGAATCGCTGATCCGCTGGATGCATCCGGTGCGCGGCTTGATCAGCCCGGCCGAGTTCATTGCGATTGCGGAAGAAATCGATGTCATTGCCGACCTCGGCAACTGGATTTTCCACGAAGCTGCACGACAGTCGCTGCGCTGGCGCCAGACGCATCATCCGGAATTCCAACTCAGCGTCAACATGTCGCCAGTCCAGTTCCGCAACAATGGCATCAGCCACATCGCATGGTTCGATTTCATGCGTCGTCTCGGCGTTCCTGGCCAGGGCATCGTGGTGGAAATCACGGAAAGCCTGCTTATGGACGCCAGCAGCGGCATCAGCGCACAATTGCTCGCGTTCCATGATGCCGGCATGCAGGTCGCGATTGACGATTTCGGCACCGGCTATTCGTCGCTGTCGTACATCAAGAAATTCGACATCGACTACCTGAAAATCGACCAATCGTTCGTGCGCAACCTGGCCCCCGATTCGAGCGACCTGGCGCTGTGCGAAGCTATCATCGTGATGGCGCACAAGCTAGACATCAAGGTGATTGCCGAAGGGGTCGAAACCGAAAACCAGCGTGCGCTGCTGGCCGCTGCCGGCTGTGATTATGGCCAAGGGATGCTGTTCTCGAAACCGTTGTACGCAGCGGATTTCGAACTGATGCTGAAGGAAAAAGGCAACGGGCTGGCGCCCCCGGCAGGCTCGCCGGACGCTCCCGCCTCCTAAGCCACCGGCAGGATGGCAGACTAGGCTGCAATGCGATGACAGATTGACGCAACTGCGGCACAATCGCTGCTGCAAAATGTTCAATTTTTGTCAGAAAGGCATCATGAGCGGGCACCATCATCACCATTCCTGCAGCCACGGTCATAGCCATGACCACAGCCATGTGGACACCACCAGCCGCGCTTTCGCGATTGGCGTCGCGCTCAACCTCGGCTTCGTCATCATCGAAGCCGGGTTCGGTTTCTACTCGAACTCGCTCTCGCTGCTGGCAGATGCCGGCCACAATTTCAGCGACGTCATCGGCCTGGTTGCCGCCTGGATCGCGCTGCTGCTGGCGCGCCGCCTGCCAAGCCCGCGCTTCACTTATGGCCTGCGCGGTTCGACCATCCTGGCCGCGCTGGCCAATGCGATGCTGCTGCTGGTAGCTGTTGGCGTCATCGCCTGGGAAGCGATGCACCGGCTCAGAAACCCGTCGCCAGTGAATGAAAGCATCATCATCTGGGTAGCGCTGATTGGCTTCGTGGTCAATCTCGGTACTGCGCTGATGCTGATGAAAGGCCACGAACACGACCTCAACCTCAAAGGCGCATTCCTGCACATGGTGGCCGATGCCGCCGTTTCGCTTGGCGTAGCCGCTGCCGGATTCGGCATGAAATGGACCGGCTGGCTGTGGCTCGATCCGGCCATCAGCCTGATTGTCGCTGCCGTAATTTTCGTCGGCACCTGGGATTTGCTCAAGCAGTCGCTACGGCTGTCGCTGCATGGCGTGCCGCACAACATCGACGCGGCCGAGGTGCGCGCCTTCCTCGCCAGTCTGCCTGACGTGGCCGAAGTGCATGACCTGCACATCTGGGGCATGAGCACCACCGAAACCGCGCTGACCGCGCATCTGGTCGTCCGAGGCGCCCACCCCGGCAACGCCTTCCTGACGCAACTGGCGGAAGAACTCGAACGGCGCTTTCGCATCGGCCACGCCACGTTCCAGATCGAGCTTGAAGGCGGCAACCACACCTGCCGCCTGGCGCCGGATCATGTCGTTTAACAGAAAGTAGCGGGGTATATAGTCAAAACACCCAGCTTGGCCACATATTTTCTGGTCGTTTTAAAATACTGGGCGGGGTATATTTTCTGGCCTTACTGACCCAAAAGTCATTTGAGTCAGTTATTTTGTCCGACCAAAGACACGTTCCAACGCCACAATCATGCGCAACGTCGCATTCCAGACCGCTTGAACTTCGAGAGCAAGGCGCGCAGGCCAAAGACAGTACGCATGTACGGCGAAGCCGCGCAACGCTGTTATCGGAGTTCAAGCGGTCTGGAATTAGTGGATGAAGGGCATGCCGTACTTATACTCGGTGATCATGTTCCTCTCGGTCACCACTTCCGGCGGCCGCTCGAACTTCACTTCTGTCGCCAGTTGCACCGGCCTTGCTGCGGTATTGTTCGCCGCCTCGGCGATTGCTTCGGCATTAGCCGATTTGCCGGACACCGCCATCGCTACCTGATAGATGCGCGCCGCATTGTCCTTCAGCTTCGGCCGCAGGTCGTGATCGCTGGCAAAGACGAAGTTCGAGTACAGGCCGGCGAACGGGAATACCTTGGAGGCGGTGTAGAACACATCCATCGAACTGGTGGTGTTGAACGCCATCACGCCGCCCGGATTGAGCGAATTTCTGAGCGCGGTCATGAAATCCTGCCCCAGCAAGAGCACACTGTAGGCGCGCCAGTGCCAAGTGGTGTTCATCACGATCAGGTCGTATTTTTCCGGGTGCTGGCGGATGTATTTGCGGCCGTCGGTGATGTGGATTTTGACCCGCTGATCGTCGAGCAGCGCCGCCACTTCCGGCTGGCTTTTCACCAGCTTGAGGTAGTTCGGATTGATTTCGACCACGTCGATGCTTTGCACCTGCGGGAAGTGGCGCAGCACTTCGACCCACGAACCGCCGCTCAGACCAATCACCAGCACGCGCTGCGGCTTGTGGTGCATTGCCGCTAGCGCATAGACGCGGAACATGCCGTTGACGTCGTGCGTCAGGCTGGTGTTGATCTTGCCGTCGTACAGGTTTTCGCCATACACCACCAGATCGTCGTCCTTGTCGCGCACCGCGTGGATGGTGCCATGCCGGCTTTCGTTGATGAATTCGATCTTGGCACCGCGACCGTCCTCACGTTCGACCAGGGCCCGAATCAGCAAATGGCGGTCGGCCAGCCCGATCGCCGCCAGCATCACCGCGCCCGATACCAGCGCCAGCGTAAAGTGCTTCTTGCCGGTGGTCTGGCGCGACACCAGCGCCCAGACGACTATTGCCGCCAGCGCGCAAATCAGCATCGCCTGCTGCAGCGTGGCGATGTTCAGCAGCACGAAGCCGACGAACAGCGGGCCGATAGTGGCACCAGCGACGTTGGCGGCGTAGATGTTGGAAATCGACGCACCCAGTTCTTCGTCGCTTTTGAGCGAGCCGATGTAATGCACGATCGGGAAGATGATGCCCTTGATGCCGGCGGAAAGGGTGATCACCACCAGCAGGTAGGCAGCATCGACATACGGCTTCATCGGCAGCGCGGCATACAGCGCGATGGTGGCGACATCAAACGCGGCCGACCAGATCAGCGATTGCCCGGCCACGCGCCACAATGCCTCGGCGCGGCCGTGGCTGCGGATGCACGCCTTCTTACCAACATGGGCGCCGAGCGCGATACCGAGCAGGTAGCAGAACAGCACATAGGCGAACGATTGCGGCACGGTGTGATGCGTGAACGATACCAGCCGCGTCCAAACGATTTCCATTCCCAGGCTCAGCAGGCCGGAAACGAACGCCAGCAGCAATGCCTTGTTGCGGTCAGACATGGCGGCGTCCCTCCGTGTAGGCGAGAATCGCGACGACGAAGTTACATGCCGCCGCCAGCCAGATGGCCTGATACAGGTCGATAAAAATGAACAGCACGAACGCGGTGGCAAAACAGCCAATCGCCGCGCCGAGCGTATTACAGAAGTACAGCACGCCAATCGCATTGCCGACCCCGCTCGGCGTTTTCGCCAGCCATGCAGTCAGCATCGGCAGCGTGCCGCCCATCAGCACGGTCGCCGGCAGGATGCTGAAAAAATTGAGGATGGCGACTGTCAGCAGGCCGCTGTCACCGCCGAGACGGCCGGTCCAGTCGATGATGAACGGGCTGGCCAGGCCATAGACGCCAATCACCGCCTCGAACAGGCAAAACAGCAACAGGGATTTGCTGAAAAAGCGGTCGGCAACGCGACCGCCGAAATAACCGCCGACCCCGAGACCGAGCATGAAGGCCGATACCAGTACCGTAATCGATTCAATATCGACGCCGAAATTCGCAAACAGCAACCGCTGCCATGCGATTTGATAAATCAGTCCGGCCGCGCCGGACAGGAAAAACGCTGCTGCAATACTCGGAGGCAGCACGACTGCTGCCCGTTCCCCGGTATTCTTCATCGTCAAACCCTTGAGTTAATGGCGGGAAACGCCAAGTATGCGGCACCAAAAACCGGAACGTCAAATGTTTTTGCCGCCAAAACAGGGGGTATGTTCAAACCGCATCGGAAAACAACGCATAGGAGGCCGCTTTCCCTGAATACCCCCTGGCATCAGGCAGGCATCATACTGGCAGTACGCATCAGCGCAGCGCACAATGCCCTGCCTGCGTCATGACGTGCGCTGTTCTGCCGGCAAGAATTTTTGCGAGAGCGCATCATATAACGGCTCGCGACAGATCAGTTTCGACATGCAACTCGCCACCCACGCGACAATCATCAGCGGCAGCAGCAAATGCAAACCGTTGCTCATTTCCATCGTAATAACAATTGCTGTCAGCGGAGATTGTGTTACCCCCGCAAGGTATGCCGCCATCACCAGCAGCACAATTGCCCCATGTGGCGCCAGCGACGGCCAAAGCTGGGACAAACAATCCCCCAAACCCGCCCCCACCGACAGCGAAGGCGCGAAAAGGCCGCCCGGAATGCCACTAATCGACGACAGCAGTGTTGCAGCCATTTTGGCTAAGCCGTAATACCATGAATACAGGCCATGATCGCTTGCCAGCGTGGCACGGGTCGCTTCGTATCCCGTGCCCAATACCAGATTGTCGGTCAGCATCGCCAGTATGGCCAATAATGCCCCGCAATAGCCGGCAAAAACCAACGGCCGATTGAATATTACCTGCGCCAGCAATGCCGGTGGATTACGCTGCATTTTGACCATCAACCAACTGAAAATGCCCCCGGCCAGACCGCCTAGCATACCCAGAACGATCATCACCGGCATGTCGGACAAACCATCCATTACGGCCGCCGTTGAGCCGAAATATGTGTAATTTCCAACCAGCGCCAATGACACCAGCGCGGACAGGATTACCGTCAACAGTGTCCGGCTAAACCCGCGAAAGCCAGCCTTCTTTCCCAACTCCTCAATAGCGAACATCACACCGGCCAATGGCGTGTTAAATGCTGCGGCAATGCCCGCAGCACCGCCGGCCATGATTAGCATTTTGCGATTCTCTGCCGTCATTTCGCTGCCACGACCGTAAAACGCATGCATCAACGATGCACCTATCTGCACGGTTGGGCCTTCCCTTCCGATGGATGCCCCCATTGACAAGCCGCCAACCAACAGCAGCGCCTTGCCGCACAATATGCGCAATGACAGCAGATGGTGTTTCTTCTTGGGATCTGTATCTTCAAGCGCGGCAATGGCCTGCGGAATCCCGCTTCCTTGCGTGCCACGAAAAAAACGCTGCACCAGATATGCCAGAAAAACAAAACCGGGCGGAAGCAACAATACCGGCAACTGCGGAAATCTCTCAAGCGCCAAACGGTTGAGATGACCAACATAATCACATGCCAGCGCAATCCCGACGCACACTGCCCCAATCAGCAACGGCGCAATTACCCAAGCGTACCATCGCCGAAAAAAAATCACCGCCTTACGAGCACGCCCATCAGCAGTACCATTTTCCGAATTATTGTTTTTCGAGCTAGGCTCTTGTGCTGGCGTGTGCATTATAAAAAAACAAAACGAGCAAAGCTCGCATTCTATCTGCCGCCATTTGCGCGCGTCAAATTAGCCACATCAATTTCGCCGCCAGCCAGGACAAAAACTCTGCGGTGGTCAGCACAATCAGCGAGGCAGACCTTGCTGATAGCGCAATTATCAGGAACGCAGCGTTGCTCTCAGCCGGTTTGTGTGGCGCAGCAGATCGAGCGCATCAAGGATCGAAGTGCAAATGACATCGGCGCTCGCCAAAGTCTGCGCTGCCCCACCTTCGGCCTGCACCAGCGCAATGCCGATCGCGGCGCCGCGCAGCATCTGGCGGTCATTGCGGCCATTGCCAATCGCCACCACGCTCTCGGCTCCCAGGCCGACGACATAATCAAGCTTCGCCTGCGCCTGATCCTGCAGCAGCAGCACATTCAGCGCCAGCGGCAGGCCGGCCACCTGACCTGCGGCCGCGCCGAAAGTATCAGCGGTGATCACATGCACCTGCAGCGATGAAGACAGCACCGTCAACGCCTCGGCCACACCCGGCAGCAGTCTGCCATCCAGCGCCAGTGTGCCGTTGAAGTCGAGCACCAGATGCTCCAGTTGCAAACGGCGAAAGCCGGGAATGTCGATATCAATCATGCGCGGCTCCGTCGTCTGTATGGCGGTTTACAAAGCAAAAAAGGGGCGGCGGCACTTATTCCGTCTTCACCTGCTGCTGCCCTTTCACCAGCCGCAGCACAGCCGAACGGATGGTATTCGCCACCGTCGCCTGGTTGAACGGCTTGAGGAAAAAACCGTGCGCGCCACGTGACACTGCCTGCTGCACAGTCGCTGCGTCAAGCGCGCTGGAAATCAGGAAAATCAGCGTCTTCGGCCATTCGGTGCGAATGGCATTCAAAATATCGAGCTCATCGTCAATCTGCGCAATGTCGATGCAGACGAAATGCGGCTGGAATTTCTGCACCATCATCATGCCTTTCGCATTGTTGTTGGTATGCCCAACCACTTCCCAGCCATTGTTCGTCAGAATCGTCTGCAACAAGCCACGCGTGGTGGCGTTTTCATCGATGATTACTGCTTTGAGCATGCGTTGCGCCCCCCCCCCGATTGGCAAATATTGAGTCGACCAGCAAATGCTTGAAACGGGCGTATTGCTGGACTGGCTGTGTGGTGGTCTGACTTCAACCCGACGCTTGCATCAATTAGGCATCAATGTCGGCCTGACGTCAGGCTTACACATCAAACAATTTAATGGCCGTCTCTATAGTCCGAACAGAAACAAGCGATTTGAGTTGATATTACATCAACACCCTGCGATTTGCTGAAATTTTGTAACAAGTGACGGGGTCAGCGCGCAACGCCGACAAACCATTATTAGAAGCGGTTTGGCTCCCTGGCTTCCTGCACGAAAAAATACAGCATGATCAGCCAGCCAATCACTGGGATCAAGACGATCAGTTGCAGCCAGCCGCTGCGATTGGTGTCGTGTAATCGCCGCGTAGCTACCGCAATGCTCGGCAGCAGGGTGCCGAGATAAAACACGTTAGCGATATTGCGGTTGATGATCGAGAGAATCAGGCCGACCAGAAAGATAAACAGTGCAAACCACCAGTATTCGGAGCGGGATGCACGCCCTTTAAAATTGGCGTACTTGGAAAAGCAGGTCTTGATCGATTCGGTGAAGGTCATGATGCTCTCGCAAAAAAAGGATTGAGCGAAGACGCCAACTTGTGGCGCGTTCGGCGCACTGGCGCAAATATAACTGATATTTTTCCCAATGCAAACGGCGACTTTTGCTCTGGCAAAAAAAAAACCCCGCAAGGCGCAAACCTTGCGGGTTTTTGATTGGTAGCATTTGCGTTCAGGTTTCGACGAGGCCGGATACAAAGCAGATGACAGCAGACCAGTACAGTATGGTTACGGCAAGGCCATGCACAACGCAGTAAGCGGCTTCGTCGGAGGCTGAATTACATCATGCCGCCCATGCCTCCCATACCGCCCATGCCACCCATGTCAGGTGCAGACGGCTTGTCTTCCGGAATTTCGTGGATCATGCAATCGGTAGTCAGCATCAGGCCGGCGATCGAGGCTGCGTTCTGCAGTGCGGAACGCGTCACCTTGGCCGGATCCAGCACGCCCATTTCAACCATGTCGCCATAGGTGCCATTGGCTGCGTTGTAACCGAAATTGCCCTTGCCTTCGAGTACCTTGTTAACCACGACAGATGCTTCATCACCCGCATTGAGAGCGATTTGGCGCAGCGGCTCTTCAACCGCGCGCAGCACGATCTGGATGCCTGCGTCCTGTTCGGCATTGTCGCCCTTGATGGTGACATTCGAACGAGCACGCAGCAGTGCCACGCCGCCGCCAGGAACAATGCCTTCCTCGACTGCTGCGCGAGTTGCGTGCAGCGCGTCATCGACACGATCCTTCTTCTCTTTCATTTCAACTTCGGTTGCAGCGCCAACACGGATCACTGCCACACCGCCTGACAACTTGGCCACGCGCTCCTGCAGTTTTTCCTTGTCGTAGTCGGAGGTGGCATCTTCGATTTGCTTGCGCACTTGCTTGACGCGCTCCTGAATAGCTTCTGCCTGACCAACGCCGTCAATAACGGTGGTGTTTTCCTTGTCAACTTCGATCCGTTTCGCTTGACCGAGTTCAGCCAGCGTCACTTTTTCCAGCGTCAGACCAACTTCTTCCGCGATCACCGTGCCGCCGGTCAGGATAGCAATATCTTCCAGCATTGCCTTGCGACGATCACCGAAGCCAGGAGCCTTGACCGCGCAGGTCTTCAGTACGCCGCGGATGTTGTTCACCACCAGCGTTGCCAGCGCTTCTCCTTCAACGTCTTCTGCAATAATCAGCAGCGGACGGCCGGCTTTTGCAACCTGTTCCAGCACCGGCAGCAAATCGCGGATGTTGGAGATTTTCTTGTCGCACAGCAGGATGAACGGATTTTCCATCACGACTGCTTGCTTCTCGGGATTGTTGATGAAATACGGCGACAGATAGCCGCGGTCGAATTCCATGCCTTCAACCACATCCAGTTCGTTGATCAGCGATTTGCCGTCTTCGACCGTGATTACGCCTTCCTTGCCGACCTTGTCCATCGCGCTGGCGATGATGTCACCGATGTCGGAATCGGCATTGGCGGAAATCGAGCCAACCTGGGCGATTTCCTTCGACGTGGTGCAGGGCTTGGCGATTTTTTTCAGTTCATCGATGGTGGCTGCGACAGCTTTGTCGATGCCGCGCTTCAGATCCATCGGGTTCATGCCGGCGGCAACATATTTCATGCCTTCGCGCACGATGGCCTGCGCCAGCACGGTCGCGGTGGTGGTGCCATCGCCTGCGTTATCGTTGGTCTTGGACGCCACTTCCTTCACCATTTGCGCGCCCATGTTCTGCAACTTGTCCTTCAATTCGACTTCTTTCGCCACCGTCACGCCATCTTTGGTGACGATCGGCGCGCCCCATGAACGCTCGATAACGACGTTGCGGCCCTTCGGACCCAGCGTGACCTTGACCGCATCGGCCAGAACATTGACGCCTTCAACCATCTTGCTGCGAGCGCTATCGTGAAAAACTACACCTTTTGCTGCCA
>Ga0316604_10000983_pt1 | contig 28413 bp, 11 predicted proteins | sample OWC_soil_day20_C_FD_207650 | JGI IMG/M metagenome (GOLD analysis project Ga0316604, IMG submission 207650) | Wetland soil microbial communities from Old Woman Creek delta, Ohio, United States - OWC_soil_day20_CT | ecosystem: Environmental > Terrestrial > Soil > Wetlands | place: USA: Ohio... | reverse complement strand
CCGGAAATCCAGGCGCACCTTCCAGTATCATCATTCGCAAAGAATAACTCCTGCAAATATTTTCGTTCGATAGCAAATCAACATGGTCTGGTCCCGCTAATGACTTATTACAAATCCGGGACCGGTTTTCCGATCAATTCTTCAATTACCTGTCTGGGGAACAAAAGGAGATTTGTTCTCCAGACATAAAACGTCTTCATACAATGGCACAGACTAATTCAGCTCCTGAACCAACTGCGCTGGCTACCAATATTCATGTTCCTCTCGCCAGCCTGGAAATGATTGCGGCACAGGCAAACATTTATGATTTACTCGACGATGATCCCAGCCTACCTCCCGGGTGGGATGTCATCATACGACCATTCAAAAATGATCCCGCTACCGATAAACTCGTTCCTATCCCATCTCAGGGATACATGGTCAAAATAACCGTTCAGGATAACGACGGCAATAAAGTCCAGGTAGATATTCTGGCTGTCGGCATCTCCTGGCTGAAATTTTTACTGTACCAATATGATGGTGCTTTTAAACTGGAGACCTTACCCACAGACATTGCCGGAAAATCCATTCCGGCAACAGCACAGGTACTCTCTATGTATTCCATCGCCTATCAATTCCTACGCAGACCGATATGGAATGCGGTTATTAAAAGAGAAGATCCTTCCCGTCCGCTGTATATCTGCGGATTTGGAGTAGGTGCGCCACTGGCACAGATAGCTGCACTGGATCTGCGTATTGGCAACCAGGGTCCTACCGATCCCAATACAGGCATCAAACCCAATGCGCCCTCTACGCCTACTCCCTGCTATACTTTCACCAATGCCAGCTTCGCGAACAGCGACATGGCTACCTATTTTACCAATACCATCACTGCGCCTGTAACGGTTACCAGAGCAGGCAATGCTGGCAATGATGTAGATCAGTGGCCCAACTCTCCCGCTGGTTTCTCCTTACTGGGCAACTACAACCCGGTGAATGCGAGTCTTGATCCAAATGCAGATGATCCATGGTGGGAAAGAGCCACTATATACTATACTCAAACACTGGGTGGTAGCCCGATTCAGAATGATCCTGAGCCTGTAAATATTAATCCTCCCGCAGGATTCTCCAGAGACATGGCTTTCTCCTTATCCAAACTCGCCATGCTCTCCTATCACTGGGCACAGCACCCCGACAGCAGCGGCGCTGATGCACCTGCCAATTATCAATATTTAACAAAAATTGATAGTAACGGCAGCACCTGGGCTTATCTCTTTAAAGGCGACACCAATAACTCCATTGTGGTCGTATTCCGTGGAGAAATCAACTGGACAGAGTTTAATACCTACACAGCCCTCACCGGCTTTACCATGCCACCATGGAGCCCAATGGGTTCCGCGCAGGTGAATATAGGTGCATATAACATTTATGCAGGCCTTGCCAATGCCCTCAAAACTGCATTACAACCATACAGCACAAGAGATCTCTACTTCACAGGACACAGTCTTGGTGGTGCTATCGCCAATATTGCCGCATCCAATTATGCAATCTCCAAAATTCAAACGGTGAAAGCAGTGTACACTTTTGGCAGCTTAATGTCGGCCAACGCTGATTTCTCCACCGTATTTAATAATGCGCTTGGCAGCAACAGCTACCAGATAAGAAGACCGAATGATATTCTCGCCATAGGATTTATGAGCATCGGATATTATGAGGTGAATACTCCCGTGCTGCTGCAGGGACAATTGAAATATGAAGATCCGGACTATCACAATCTGCTCAACTACATGAAACTACTGGACACAGCACTTTTATAATGCCAGGTGATTTCCGATTTTCCTGACCCACAAATCATTGACGATGATTAATGAAATAAGCGCCGCCAAATCAGCCAGACATAAACAGGCGATGGCCGGCATCGGTGATAATGGTTTAACTTTTGCCGGCCTGGATCCCGTACTTGCCAGCATGGGAATATTGATAGGTTTACTCACCCAGCCCGATCCTCAACAGGAAGTTTATCAGCTAAACCCCAACTGGTTCGCCAATCCTATCAATAATACCCAGCAGGGTATTACTGCCAATCCGGAGCAATTCGAAAAGTTATTAACTTCCATACTGGGTAAAATCGGAGGCAATGCCCTGGGCATTCCCATACAGGATGCAGCGCTTCTCGGCACCTGGTATCCCATTAAAAATGGTAATGACCCTACGGGGTTTTATCTGGTCAGCTATCAGAAAGAAAACAACGGCTTAAAAGAAACGGTACTGGGCCTGGGCGTCCTGCATACGTGGAAAGTGCCTCCCGGCGCCCCGCTCCTTACAGTAAATGTTTGGGGCTTAATGCCTTTCGTAGCCATTGGTAACGGCAGCTTTAAAATTACCTTTGCTGATCAGGGCTATCCCATAAGTCTGGGTGTAGCCACACAGGGCGGCGATCCAAAACTCCCGCTGGTGGATATCAACGGCATCTCTTTCGACGGGGTGAAGTTCAGCGCCATGATAGACGTTGCCGCCAGTGATCCTTTTAGTGTATCCCTGGAAGTATTGTCGTTAAAGCTCGGTAGCGCTCCTCCTGCCAATAAATCCCTCGCAGACCTGCTGGCCATCAGCGGGCAAGAAATGCTGGAAATAGCCACCAACCTGTTTATGGGAGCACTTAGCTATGTCTTCCCGAATCAACAGCAATACCTCAATTATATCACTCCTTTACTGGGCCTCACCTCGCAGGTACCTAATCTACCAAATATCACCCTTCCTGTAATGGAGTGGTATAACCTTTTTGAGGTAGCTTCCAATCCTGCGAAATATCCGGAAGGTGTTAAAACGCTGTTCTTTAAATGGTTTAATGCACTGTGTACAGATCCCGATGCGCTGAAAGGATGGATCTCCGCTCTCAGCGGATTCCTCGGCAATTCCAATCTGCAAATAGCGGGAACGGGTACACGTATAAATCCATTCCGGTTAGGCATCCTGAATGTCAGCAGTATAGGGCAACTGGATTTTGCCGTGGCTACCACGGTAGATGAAGGGGGCATCCGCTACTTTTATCCCGGTTTTTCCTTCACCGGCAGCAATGTGCCTTTAGGCAGCTCCCCTGCTGTATTCACCGCCCAGGCCAACCTTGAACTGGGACAGTTTGGACTCAGCGCGCAGGCAGTTACTGCCTCTCCTGAAATAAATTTTCAATTCCAGTTCGCTCTGCAAAATAGAACGACCGGTCAGCCTTTGGTATCCTATGATGGCAACAGCGTAGGTTCCCTCACGGCAGGACTGATCCTGGGCTCCGACGGAAAAATCGTTCCTGATTTTTCCCTGAACCAGGTTATTACCACTACAACTTCTTTTGATAAAGTAAATCTCTTATCTCCTGGCGAACTGGCAGAAGCCGGCGCGGCTGCTCTCAGTGCTGCACTGGGTACCCTCATTGGTATTGGCACCAGCGATTTTGCCAACACCATAGGGGCATTGATCGGATTAATCACGCCTGCCAGTGCAAAGAGTAACTGGCCAGCTACACTCCCAGCGCCATTCTCCGGCACGCAGATGGCTCACTCCATCCTGAATCCGGTGAAGGCCTGGGCAGATTATTATCTCGCAGTCTTACAATATGCCAACCCGGTAGACGGTAAGGCGGCATTTGCCTATATCATCCAGGAAATGGCGCTTTTACTGCAACAAACTGTATCAGGACTTAATGTAACCGTTACAGGAAGCGGTACCAAAGACGATCCCTGGATGGCCGGTATTGCGCTGAGCAGCAGTAGTCTCCCAGCCTTCCTAACGGCCTTCAAACAGGTAAATACAGACAACAGTATCGATCTGGTGATGGGACTGATGCTCCAGCCTACGATTACAGTGGCTGGTGTAGACATTGCGCCATCGCTGAACATGGGAGGACTTGCGCTGAATTTCCCTGCAAACGGCGCTGGTATAGATGCATCCTGGCTGCCTGCCGTCAGCGCCCAGCTACAGCTTCCAAACGGATTCATGACGCCGGCTATTGGAGGTGTAGTCGTTAGCGTTAGTAAATCACAACTCTCGGCCGAATGGAACCGCCAGAGCGGATGGGGATGGTCCATGTTTGTGGATTCACCGAAACTCATCATCAACGGACAGGATATTATCCTCGGACAGAACCTGAATTTCGATCAGCAAACCAACCTGAAAGATCTGGTACTAAACGCTGTACCAGCTTTCAGTCCTTTCCTGGTAGGTGCACTCGGTGCTTTACTGATGCGCGTGGAAAACAGGGCTGCCCTCTTCACCATTGGTGCACTGGGCCTGGTTCCGGATATTACCAAATCGCCGGTATTCCCTACAGGTCTGAGCTGGACCGGCTTCCAACAACTCAAACTCAACAGCCTGAGTAATCCATGGCCGGACCTGCGCAACTACCTGTCGGCCACCTTTGGTTCAGCAGCTAATGCCAAAAGCCTGCTCTCCTTACTCTCCTATGTAATCAACACGCAGATTGAAGCAGCTCCTGCCACCGGTGGCACCGGCACTTTCGACGAACCATGGATATTCCCGCTGCCATTAGGTTTTGAAGGAATCGCCTGGTATGAAGGTACCGGACAGATATTAGGTCTCGGCGCAGGCAGATCCAATTCCTGGCAATATCAGATTACTAATGGCAACGACACTACGAAATTTGGATTCGATTTACTCGCCCGTGCAAACGCACTGAAATATAATCTTTCCACCGGTAACCTCCTCTTCGATGGGCAGGTGCCTTCATTCAGCCTGACAGGAGTTCTCTACAACCCGGATGGCATGCTGGTTAATTTACCAGCATCGCTGGGCAGCGTCGAAAAAGTGATCGTTGGCTGTAATCTCTCTTACGATACCACCAAAAAGTCATTTCATTTCGAACCCGTTGTAACGCTGGTCAACGTCACCTTACCTGGCCAGCAGCCAAAAGCACTATTAACCTTACAGGACTTCCTGGATCCAGGCTTTACAGCTGCGTTCCAAAATGGCTTCATGGTATTACTGAATGCAGGTCTGCAATCGGCATTTGAACAGGTGAAAGCCAAACCGCTCTTCCAGCAGGCCTACAGCCTGCTGTCCATGCTGGGACTAACGATAACGCACGATGGAGAAACAGACCTCCGCAACATCCAGCAGAACAATATCACAGACGGATTGCTGGGCATCAACACCGCAGGCTGGAATGGACTACTCGCGAATTTCGACACTTATATACAAACCCAGTTCAATAGCCTGCTGGCCATAAAAGAACAGCGTAGTCTGCTATTCAACTTCCTGTCTGAGATCTTCGGCATACAGTTCCCGAACTTCCCTGAGCCGGTGCTGCAGCTGTTACAGGGCATGGGCATCTGCGGTCCTGCTGAGGATGGATATACCGTCTATCCGTATGTGTTACTTGATTTAATCAGTAATCCGTACAAAACATTCCAGCAACTTTATCAGCAACTGTTTGATATCGCAAACGTCGCCAACCTGAAACAACTGGCGGCGCATCTGTCCAGGAACCTGGGCCCGTATAAGACCGGCAGCTGGACCTTCAGCACCGATTCCAACGGCGTTATATCCTTTGGTATTTTACCAGCCGACGCATTCCAGCTGGGTTCCTTCCTCCTTACCAGTGGCGGCATACAGCTAGACCTCAGCAACGAAAAGCTGGAAGGAACAATGGATATTTACTGCGCAAACGTAGGTATAACCCTGAGATGTGGATTTACCCTGAAGCTGGAAGCCGGCGTACTTAAGCCTGCATTTAAAGCATCAGCGATATGGGGGGACGGCAGCAAACCAGCCGCGCAAGCCCTCCATCTTATACCGTTTAACACCAGCGACTTCCTCAACAACGTCGCGGATCTGGCTCCAGCTTTTACCCTCAATATCTTTCTCAACGCCATTTTTGAAGAACAGCTGCTGAAAAAATATCCGCTCATCCAACAAATTTTCATTGGGCTGGGATTGGGAGAACAAATACAGACAGAAAGTCAGGCAGTACAAAAAGCGGTGAACGGACGGCATGCTATTGCTACATCTGTTGCCGATCAGCAGTGGCAGATGCCAGCCCTCATGGGCATTCTCGAAAATCCTTTGGGATGGCTCCTCTCCGACGATGTATTAGGCACCAACGGCAGATTCAGTATCTCTAAACTGGTGCAAATGCTCAGTCATTTGCCGGCAGTACAAGCCTCCAATGGCATCAAAGTAACGCCTGATAACAAAGGTATGACCATCAGCGGCATGCCTTATGGCTTTGAAATTTCCATGAGTGGAGAAAATGAAGTAGCCACTTTCGGTTTTGACACCAAAGACCTTGTTATCAGCGACCAGTGGGGCACTTTGAATATCCTGTCTTTCCAGGTGAGTGTGGATAGTAACTATCAGCCTTCTTTCGCTGGTGAACTTACCGTTTCCACCGGTTCAAAAATAACCGTTCCATTTTTTGTCAACACCGGATATAACAACGACTTTTTCCTCAACATCGCGCAGGGCAAACCAGGCACCCCAAATGGCCTCTCGCTGCAACTACTGCCTTTCATTGGGTGGGGTACACTGGCCGAACAGGCAGCCCGGCTCGCAGCTGCAGCGGCTTTGAAGAACCTTGTTCCGATTGTATTACAAAAATTATCCGACAGCGGAGCCAAAGTATTTGTAGATAAACTCATTGCATTTGGCGATACCGTCAATACCACAGAACTGGTAGACAACATCATCAAAGTACTTACGCCATCTGCATTTGCGACTACATCACAGCAGGATCTGCTCAAGCAGATTGAACGGGTTGCCCTCGCGTGGTTACAGGAAAAATTTACCCCAACAGGCGCTCCAATAACGGTACAGGGTTTAATTACATTGCTCAAAGATGTAATGCCCGGTGTGTCTGCACAAGGTGGCAGATTAGCATTTACACCAGACATTAAGATACCGATCACCATTCTCGCAGGATTGAATGACAATGGGTTTTTAGGACTGTGGGCTACCTTCACTCTTCCTGATACACAGGTATTGAAAATACAAATTGCGGAAACCGGCGTAGGTGTGAAACTAGATGGAACACTTGATTTCTCTTTTGCCCTGGATATGCTGATCCCTGTAGATGATAAAAGCGGACCGGGTCTAACGTTTGCATATGATTTAAACAAAGGATTCAATCTCGTATTCGACCCAACCAGTGATAGTACCGATTTCTCCAAACATTCAGATCTGGCAGTAGAACTGTTACCGAATTTCTTCAGCAAACCTACCGCTGATCTGGGCGCCATGCAACAGGGCGTGACCGATTGGTTGTTGCAAGTAGTAAAAGTAGTGCTACCCCGATACGTTTCTCTCCTGGTGCTCAACATCCAGAAAGTGAAAGACTGGCTGGAAGCCCCTATCGTGACTTCTGTTACCGGTGCGCCTACACCTGCTACACTGTTGATAGCGACGTCTCTCATCCTGAAAAACAATGGAAAATATGAACTGAACAGTATCGATAATCTTACCAAGCTGACACCCTCCGGGTTCTTTGGCAATCTGTTCTATACGCTGATGCAGACAGAATTAACCCTGTTGCAATTCGGTGATAAGAACAGTGGTAAAATTACCGTAGGACCGCGTGCGGGCAAGCAGGATTACTATGGCGTAAGAGTGGCAGCACCTAACCTTAAACTCGCAGCCCTGCCTAATCTCGTAGTACAAATAGGAGCAGATGATACCGAATGGATCGATAAATCCAGTACCAATAAAATCACAGGAGAACCGGGCATAGGTTTCTACCTGCCTATTACTAAGTCGGGTAACAATGAACTGAATGTAGACTTCTCTCTGTTCAATTTATTGTTGTATAATCTCGGTTTTGATGTAGTTGGTACCAATGGCAAGCCTATTGTGGATCAGCCGCGATTTAAAATTGGTGCAGTACAGCCTAGAACAGTATTTGAACTGGACTTCAAAGGCAATGCAAAACCTGGCTTACAATTCGGTGCAGGCGTCACTTTGGCGAACATCGGATTATCGCTCGCGCCGGATAAACTGGCTGGTTCCGCGGGCACCAACCCTATTGCCAATAACCTCCTCGGCTCAGGTAGTACAGCTGGTAATCCGCCTGTAAATCCTGAATTTTCTGTCAGTACTGCCTATACAGAAAAACTGTGGGTGAATCTGAAATCCAATACGGGTAATGGTGCGCAGGTAATTGTACCGATAGAACGTTCTTTTGGTCCATTGTATATTGATAGTCTGGGTTTAGGTTGGGAAGACACGAATAAACTACTTGACTTCCTCTTCTCCGGTAATGTGGCCCTGGCAGGTCTTAAAGCATCCGTAGTAGGCTTAACAGTAGGCGTTCCAGTTACTGACCCAACGAACTTCAGTTTATATAAGGCAGACCTCCAGGGATTGGATATCAGTTTCAACGGAGGTGCTGTTGCCATCAATGGCGGGTTCTTAAAAACAGAAACCATTGTCAACAATGCGAAGGTTATTATGTACAACGGTGTGGCGGTGATTAAAGCAGGTACCTTCTCGCTGATGGCATTGGGCTCTTACGCGGAAGTGCCGGTATCGTCTGCCCCTGGTGCAGCCACCATGCCTTCTCTGTTCATTTTCGCTGTGCTGAATTCGCCATTGGGTGGCCCTCCATTCCTGTTTATTACAGGTATCGCGGCGGGCTTTAGTTTTAACCGTTCGCTGGTGATTCCTGATATTACCCAGGTGCAGGACTTCCCGCTGCTGAAAGGCCTCGTGGATGGCACTTTTGCAGAAGGAGAAGATCCGGGCAAGGCGCTGCAGCAACTGAGTTCAGTAGTACATCCGGAAATAGGAAAGTACTGGCTGGCAGCAGGTGTGAAGTTTACTTCCTTCGAACTGTTGACCACCTCCGCCCTGCTGTTCCTCAGCTTTGGCAAGGAATGGGAAGTCAATTTGCTGGGGCTTAGCTTTACCTCCCTGCCACCAAAGATTCCAAGAAATCTGGCGCTGGCCTACTTCGAGCTGGCTATCAAAATATCCTTCCTTCCAGTAGATGGAATACTTTCCGCAGAAGCACAACTGACCCCCAACTCATTCGTATTATCGAAAGATGTGAAAGTGACCGGAGGGTTTGCTTTCTTCCTATGGTTTAAAAATATTAAAACATCCACCTATACTATACCTGCCGGTGATTTCGTCATCTCATTGGGTGGCTACCATCCTGATTTCAATAAGCCCGCATGGTATCCTACTGTTCCACGACTCGGTATGCAGTGGAAGATGGATATCTCCGTAGGCAGTATCAGTATTGCCGGAGGCGCATACTTTGCATTATGTCCTACGGCTGTTATGGCGGGCGGATACCTCAACGTTGCGTATGATTTGGGCCCGTTGAAAGCATGGCTGAATGCATCTGCAGATTTCCTCATCGAATGGAATCCATTCTACTTCAATGTAGGTATTAGCATCACAGTGGGCGCATCTTTCGGAACCACCATCCTCGGTGTTTCCATCACCATTCGTGCAGAACTTGGTGCTACTCTCCACCTGGAAGGGCCGCCAACACATGGTTATGTGAAAGTGGATTGGTACGTAATTTCCTTCACCATCCCTGTGGGCTCAGGAGAAACTGCAACCAATGACAATAATATCACCTGGAAAGCATTTGCCGACGCCTTCCTGCCACCTCCTGCATTACCGGGAAGTACGATGGGCAATGCCAAACGGAAAGTGAAAGCAGCAGATGAAGTGCCTGTACAACAGGTTGTGAAACTCAATCCGGATTATGGTCTGCTGAGCGATAATAACAGTCTCTGGACCATTCAACCCTATCCTTTCGCCCTTAGTGCCAAATCATCGATTCCTGCATCTGATGTGGCTGTCACCAACAGTAACTTCAGTCAGAAAGGCGTTCCCGTTGGGGTACGGCCAATGGGCTATGTAGATAACCTGAATGCTGCACTGGTGATTACGCTGACAGACAGCAAAGGTAATCCGGTAGATCTTTCGGCCCGCAAAATTAAAATGATCGTGGATACCAATGGCGCGCCATCCGCGATGTGGTCCCAGGATCCGCTGGACCGCAACAAACCGCCACAGAGCGATGATATGCTAATCCCTGGCGCTACTTTCGGTATCATACTGGATGGTGATGAATACAATTACCTGGGTAATGTACCTGCATTCAATATAGAGAATCTCAAATATGAAATTGGCGCTTACCGCATGTTGCCTTACAAGGCGGTTATCAAATTCCCGCCAGCAGCAAGATATCCGGCAAGCGATCAGAACAATGCCTATCACGTGATCATGCATTCCATCATGAGTGATCCTGTTATCATTCAACGCAATAAGATCCTTGGGGGCATCGCTGCCAGCAACATACTGGCGCCGCTCAATCCGGACCTCAGTGTGATGGCATCTTCTGCAGACATGATTCTGCAAGCGCTTCCTGTGATTGCGCGACTGGCCGTCTTCCAAAACAATGGCGAACTGGAAGCTGCAAGGAAAATACAGCCACCTGCAATACCGCTGGCTGCAACAAGTATCGTCAAAAAGCTGAAAGCGCCTCAGCTGGTAGGTTTGGTGAAAAGGTACAAAGTGAACCGTAACCAGGCTACCAAATCAGGTAAGCTTCAAACTACTGTCAGGAGCCATTATCAGGCGCACAACGACATTACCAGGAAAGCGAAACGGCTGGCGATTGACAGCGCAGCCGCTGAAGCCCTGGGTACCACCAAATTGCTTTACGATGGAACGTCCATACTCTGGGCAGTGGATCATCAGGCAGCCACCAGGCTGCATCTGAAAGGAAATCTGGCGCTGCGCATTGTTAGCTTCGACCGTCATGGCCGACTCACAGGCATATACTCAGTAGTGGGTGATCAAAGTGTGAGCATAGCCAAAGGTACAGCACAGGTGGCCGTTCAGGGTTATGAAGCCACAGGAGAAGGATTCAGTGGCTGGGAAATCGATTCAAAGTTGTTTAAGACCAACACCGTATGGGCACTCGGTGATGCTGCCATGGTGAGGGTACAGAATAGTCAACGTATACGAGTTCGCAGTACCAAGTCCAATATAGGGCTGATAGATGCGGCTGATCTGCTGTCACACAACCAGGTAACAGACCTCAACCAAAATACCCTTAGTGGCTGGATACAATCTGTATTCCCTGCAGACATCAACTACATCGGCGTATTGCTGGAAGAACAGACAGGTGCAGATAGGCTCGATGTAGCTGTTGCTGCCGGCACTATTCCTATGCAGGGCGCCAATCTGCCACCAGCACAGGTACACGAAACAGAGAAAGGCACGCTGCTGATTTACCCTTGTACACCATCTGATAGTTACAATGCCATTCTGGCCATACCAAAAGATAATAAAGTAAAGATACTCGGTATGTATGGCCTGCCGGCATTACCGACAGACAAGCCAATCGTCAGCAACTTTATGCATCTGCGTAATGCAGGACTGGATCTTACCAACTCAGATGTAAAATCCACTGTTGTCACTATTCATTCCAAAAATCAGGCACTATGACATCCCGTTTTGATACCAATCCCGGCACCATCGGCCCAGGTATGATACGCTTCTACGATGCAATCCTTAATCCGCTGGAAGCCGGCGAATATACCCTTAAAGCCGAGCAGCAGGTCAAAGACCTGCCGGGAGAAGCACCGCCGCCCTATGTGGCCACACAACAGCTGGTCGTGGATGGCCCCAGGTATAATATCAGTCCTGCTGACATTCATATGGTATACCCTCCCGCTAACCAGGAAGGGCGCTATGATACAGTGATGCCCAATATGGTATTTACCAATTTTGCACTTCCCTGGGCAAGAGACATCGACCCTGCGGTAAAAACAAACAATAATCTCTCCGCCAAAGATGGCGATGGCAACCCCATTCCATGGATTGGATTACTAACCATATACCCCGATGAACTGGCTGCCAATAGCGGTACTGCAAAAGCAGGCGCACCACAAACTGTAACCGTATCTGAACTGGTTCGTCCTAAAGACCCCAAAATACTTCCACCCGCGCTGGGCGATTTATTCGGGGCAGAAGATACGCAGGTCTCTGTAGTAGACCTCGATATTGCCTATTTCCAGTCGATCTGTCCAAGCATCGATGAGCTACCCTTTCTGGCCCATGCACGTGAAGTAAATACGGATGGAAAAATTCTGCTGGGCATGGAAGACGATGGCTGTTTTTCCCTTGTATTCAGCAACAGGCTACCGATGGCGCCCGGGCAGAATACCATGTACCTCGTGTCTTATGAAGGACACCAGGCACATCTTCATGGAAGTACTATTAGTAGCGACTACACCAAAATACGACTGGTATTATTGGGGACCTGGCAATTTAAGGCACTGGATGCACAAGGCAGTTTCATCCAGTTGATGGCAAATCTTTGTTTACCCGGCAGAGGTGGGGTGAAACTGCTCCAGATGCCTCTCTCAGACAAAACCGGGCAGATATCCGAAGATGCGCAGAAAGCTATTCAGATGGGTTATGTGCCCATGCAGAATAACATGCGGCAGGGAGAAGAAAGTACCTCCTGGTACAGAGGACCATTCGTACCCTCTCCTACCAAGCGCGATTTCTCTTATGGTCCCTATCATTACAGCGACCATGCTATTCATTATGATCCGGAAAACGGATTGTTTAATCATGCCTATAGCAGTGCCTGGCAGACAGGCCGTTTACTGGCATTGTCCGATTCCAATTTTTCATCCGCCATGTTCAACTGGAGGAATAATTATCTCAACAGTATTGTCAACTCCACCAAACAACTGGATAGGGAAAAAATGATTGCCATTGCCGGAGAAGCACATAACATGATGCCTACAGCGCATGCCCGCGCAGCAGTGGGTATGCTGCTGGCAGGCGGATTCAGTAAAGTAAAATGGCCACAGATTTTGAGTCGCACAGAAAGAGTGTTACAGGAAGGACTACCCGGCGTACTGAGCGAAGAAGAGAAAATCGCCATTGTAGAAAATGACGCAGATCCACTATTGATGCTTGTTAAAAAAATAAAAGGAGAACAGCTATGAAATCATGGGGAAACAGAGATGCCATCATCACAGACGTAACAAGGAAATTGTTAGCCGCCAGGGAAGGAAACTATCCTTTCCCCGATTTGCCGGACAACCTGACTAACTGGCTGGCCCAGCTCACATTGCTGTATGGCGTACCAGTAGAATACATGGTAGCAGATAATCGTATGCTACCGCTGGAATCCATGCGGTTCTTCTACATAGACAGGAACTGGCTGGACCGGCTGGTAGACGGCGCCCTCAGCGTAGGCGTGCTTTCGTCAAGGGAGCAGGTGTTCAACGAAACTTTCTACGAAGACATCTATGCCCAGATAGACGTACGGCAAATGCAGCTGCGTGCCAATCTGAGGAATGAAACACCTCCTGCTGTAACAGCCGCCGGTGGTGGCATGACAGGCGTTATATTCCGTTCCGCTGTAGTATCAGGATGGCCGGGGCTGGAAATAGAAGCGTATAAAGACAAAGTGCTACTGAGAATACTGCGTATGGATCGCCTGTCTGATAACACCATGCTCTGTATCTGGGAAGACCTTCCAGATACCGTGAATTTCATTGAGCCTTCTGAAGGGCTTCATTTTGGCGTTATCATGGATCCGGGCGCCGATACCTTCAAAGTATATCTGAGAGGCCTGGGATATCCTACCACTAATCCATATCCTGCCGGCGAGCAGATTTTTAATGGTCCCGATCCTGTGGCTGCATCCGGCGGATTCAGAAGTGGCGTGAAAGGAGTGATTGATATCGCCGGCCTTAAAAACAACATCACCAAGGCTATGCCTGCAGGCGCTCTTCCCGATGGTAAATTATCGCCAGGCGCTATGGCCATACAAATGGTGCGCGGAGCAGGCAAGCAGCCATATGATATGAATTCGCCGGCATGTGAAGGCTCCATTTCTCAACCTTAAACCATGAATCATGGAAAACTCCCAATATATCCCCGTTTGGCCGGGCCCTGTAGTGATGGTACCGGTGCCGCTAGACATACTTCGTATAGGTAAACCCGATACAAATGCTACTACCATCTGGGCCACCAACAAAAATAATTACTACAACCTGTGGATGAAGCAAATTCCCGACCCGCCACCATTTGGACAGGGTACTTGTCCGGATGTAGGTGTACACCTCATGTGGACGCTCCCTTTTAGTATGCGGCAGGGAAAACAATCCGCTGAAGATACTGCGGATATGAATGTGAACTTTCCTTTTGTTCCCAACCGCTGGCTGATTACCCGGTTTACTTATCCGGTACAGGATAAAAACAATCCCAATCCCGCGCCTCCGCAACTGCAGGCCACTATCGTTTGCAGCGATACCTTGTTTGATATCCGGGATGCCACCAACAATGGCTCCACAGCAGGTGCCAGTCAGTATCCATATCCGGATGATCCTACTTTCCCCATTAAAGGAATAGGCCAGGCTATGCCGCTGGCCAGCTGGAAAGGAGAAGCCCGCTTAGGTGAAGCCATCATCAGGGCAGTAGGTCCTGGTGATGTATCCTGGTCTGTTGCCTACGATAATGTGAAGAATGTATTTACACTCCATGATCCGGCAGACAGTACTGCCGCACAGTATACCTATTCCCTGCTGGGTTGGTATGATGAACCTACAGATGATTTGCTGTACGACATTTCTACCAGCAGCAATGAAGATTGGATGGAAATGTTGCAGGGCCAGTTTGGCTGGACAGTTGGTGGATATGCAGAAGTGCAGGAAGCGGTAGACGACTGGCTGGCATGGCAAAAATCTCATGGCCTTGATGGTCCGTTTGATCCCAATAAACTGCAACTCCCGCCACAGATTAAAAATGCAATGATTGCCTGGAATGCCTGGCGTCAGCAATATGGGGTGAAAGAAGATCAGCCTCCGTTGCCCAGGCAGTGTATTTGCCAGTCGATGGCTACTGTGGCATGGCAGGGAGACACGATAGCCTATGGCACGGGCGTTCCCACCCCGGAAGGCGGCGTGAGCATATCTGTGGGTAATAACGCCATGGAAGCTATTTCCGCTTACATGGCCACACAGGTAGTAGAAAGTCAGCAGCAGAATCCTGCAAATATACCCATCGTGGAAAGAGCCCTGGAAGCCTTTCAAAAAGATATGCTCGCACAACTCAACGACGATCCTACCGCCGTTGAAATGGCTATCCACGCTGATCGCTTTGAACAACATTACAGTGGGCAGCAATGGATAGTAGTACGTCCGGAAAGTACCAATCAAAATATATTGGGTACCGGTGGACAACAAACTATTCCCCTTAGCACTGCAGATACAGCAACGCTGACCCAGCTGAACAGCAAGCAACAGGAACTGAATACGCTGAACCAGAACCTATCCACACTGCGACAGGAAATGTTCCAGCTGCATGTAAAACAAAGTCTGTTTGTAAAATCTACGCCGGCAGCCACCAAAACCCAGGTCAACAACAGTATGGCGGCTATCACCCAGGCTTTGCAAACACAAACAATAGAAAGGGATCAGAAGCAGGCAGAAATCAGCACAGATGCCGCTGCCTTTGCAACAAAACTGGGCGCCAATTTCGTCCTGAAAGCAGTAGACCTGCTGCCTTCCGCAGCTCCCGTAGATCCGGTGATTATGGTAGGCGGCGCCTATATCGATACCAAACTGACCTCGCCGGATCAATACACAGATGCTACAGAACTCTTTGTACGCTTCACGGGACAAACCGTTACAGGTATCAGTGTAACCTTCAACATTAATAATAACCCCACAACCCAGCTGATAGCAGCAGAAGATCTGCTGAACAAGGTGACCATACCCACCTGGAACATTTTCCCGAAAGAGGCCATGGACCTATGGGTGGAAACCATGATACTGGATACTTCCTGCGCTGCTTTGATAGCTTCCATCTGGTTCAGCAAGACGGGCGTCTCCCCCAGTAACAGCCAGATGCGACAACTTACCCAACAGATTCAGGCACAACAAACGGCTGTCTGGAATGACTCTGCATCCCTGGGTTTCCATCCCCAGGCACTTAAAGCCGTTTCTGGTATAGAAGGCGTAATTCCGTCACCGTTTGCGGTAGCATTCATTACCCAACAACCATGGACGCCCATCTACATGGATTGGAAGATCCAATACATTCCTTCTTCCATGGATGCCACCAACTCTCTAAACAACTGGAAACTGGGAGATATTGATTTCGACTGGACAGGCGATAACCTTACACCACCCGCCAATAATATTGTGCTGCTGGGCCGGGCGGTGATGAACCTGAAATCGTCCCAGGTAATCAAATCCAAAATGGCTTCCTTCCAGCAGGATCCTATATTTGACGGTATTCCGCCATATGTGCTGGATGATCTTCAAAGAGTAGCCGGCATGGTAGGACACCTGGATTTAATGACCCAGTCTATGAGCGGTTTCACCAAACAACTCATTACTTCGCTGATCTCCATCAATACAGCGCCCAAAGATGCCAGTGTGAAAAAGCTGTTGGGGGACAGCCAACTTAATTACAGACCGAAGCTGGTGAACTACGTGGATTCACAGCCTTTCTTCCCTATTCGCTCCGGACACTTCCAACTGTTGAATCTCTGGGTAGTAGATGCTTTTGGGCAGGTATTAACCACCAAGGACAGGTTTGCCGGACCACTGGATGCACTCCCGAACGTGTTATGGTCTGAGAACTTAACCACCAGCAGTCCTAACTATAAAAACCCAGACATCAAGGATTACGGACAACTCTCCCCAAGAGTATCCCAACCCGCGATTGTGCATTTAAACCTCTTACAGCAGAACAACGACGCTATTCATACCAATTCCTCCGACCTTACCAGTCCTATCTGTGGCTGGGTAATGCCTAATCATATCGATAATTCCCTCATGGTATTTGATGCCAATGGCCGCAACCAGGGCGCGATTATCAAAGTACAAAGGCAGATTGAGGATGGAAATGAAGAAGTCGATTTTCAATATACTGTCAGATGGGATGCCGTACCTGGCAGCAATACCAAGCTGGGAGCACCACCTGAACTGGAGAATGAACACCTGCAGGCATTTATTACCAGTCTCCTGAAAACAGGATTCAGCGGTTCTGCCGCCTATGATGACCTGATGAATGTCATTGACGTTACCCTATGGCCCATGACCAGTTTTCAAAGCCAGTCTGCCAACCAGTCCGTATTATTAGGCCGGCCGCTGGCGGTGGTAAGGGGTGAAGTGCATATGGAGCTGGCAGGAACGCCTGTGTATAATCAAAGTTGGATTGACACCGGGATCTATTATGACGACAACCAGAACTATAAACCAGTAGATCCTCCGTATATGAATACGCCCTTTCCTGTCAGAATCGGCGATTCCTACCTGACAGGGAATGGCGCCATCGGGTATTTTGAAGCGGATAACTACGATACCTTCTATGCGGTATATGGCGCCAATGGTCAGACAAACGAGCTCCGTAAGATGTTTTCCCACAATGCAAGGGGAAAGATCAATTTAGCGGGATTTGCTGCACAAAAATTCACCGGTGCCGACTTCCTCTCCAACTATGTACAGCAAGGACATACAGTAATGCTGACGCCTCAACGAAATGCCATTAAGCTCACTATGCTGGTAGATACCTCCGGCGGCATCCCTGTTATTCCTGGCAGTCAGCCTACGTTCAGCGTGAGTTTGCCTACAGGGCCAATATCCACTGCGTTGTCGAACCTGAAGTCTACCTTCCGGACAGGGCCGCTGCTGCTCGATCCCGACAAGATCAAGATGCCTACACCTGCCGAAGTAAACGGCAGATGGGGATGGGTAGCCCGCAAAGATGTGACCACCTGGAGACCGGAAGAACCTATCGAACAATATACGCCGATAGCGACATCGGATCAGGATAACCTGCGGCTGACAGAAGGTTGGATCACCTTGTCGGGCGCAAATAATCAACTATCAGAAAATAATTAAAAACAGGATTATGGCAAATCTGACCTTTGACTATTCGTTCCAGCCATCCGAAATATTCACTAACTCGGTAGTGGACCTGAATCTATATGTGACCAACAATACGAATGATACCATTGAATTCGAAGGAGCCCCCGACAGTGATGAAATCCATATCAATTTCCCGCAGGGATCGGGTGCTACGAAACTGGTAACCAATGTTGGTTTTACCGCCGATTCAGATACAAAGTATTTCAGCTGTGCAAAAAGTGCCAGCAATGATGATTATGTCATCACTGCTAACATGAATGTGCCTATTCCAAAAGGCGGGCAGATTCATATCATCTTTCTTCGGGTACCTATCAATGATGCGCCCGGCACGGCCCCTGTTACCATTACAGAATACCTCGGATCCGCCGATTTTGCCACTGGTACTAAGGATATCGTTAAAACCCAGCCGGCTGCCCTGAGTATCATGGCTTATTTGCAGCAGCAGGTGGTAGGACTGGATCAGACAACCACTCTTACCTGGTATTCTACCGGCGCCACCAGGGTAGTTGTAACAGGATTCGCCACCGGCGACAAGCAGCGGACCTTCCCTGTGCAGGGCGACAAGCCACCATATAAAGGATCATGCATTGTGGATATTGCCGCCGACTTAGACAGCACCACCTACACATTGATAGCATACAACGGCAACGGTAACTCAGATCCAAGTGTGCAAACATACGTAGTGCTGTATCATGGCGATGCAAAAATCAATTCCTTTGTTGCTTATAATACGGGTGATCTGAGCCAGCATAACGAAGTAGGATCAGCGCCACTCGCGGTAGACCAGTCTGTCACGCTCTACTGGTATCTGACTTATGCTTCCCGCTGGCAGCTGAAGCCTCCGGGCAAGCCGCTGAATAATCCGATTACCCCGCGGAAGGTAACGCCGGGAATGGATTTAGTACAGGCTTTTCAGGGCAATTACGGTGGCATGCCGGCAACATCCGATTATAAGTTGACCGCCTTTGGATTTAAAGACAGGAACCCGAGCCAGACCATCAGTTTCAAACTCAAACCGGTAGGCATAGGCTACTTCAAATTCAAGGATCCTGCCCTTACGCAGGTCGTATGGCAAACAGATCCGGCAGACTGGCCGGCAGTGGAAATAAAAATACCGGCACAACAGCCATATACTTTTACGATATGGCAGCCTGGCGGAAAGTTCGATGTATACTATCTGGGAAGCAATGATACGCATCCGCAGATACAGTATTTCGATTACACCAAAGTCAGCGGCGACCAGTACAAACTCAGCTGGATAACTGCGAATCTCACCAGTCTTACCCTCAATCCGGGCAATATCAGTATTACCGGCGACCAGATTAAAAATGGATCTCAAACATTAAAGCTGGAAGCGGCACAATACAGACTTACTGGGCAGGCCTCAGATGGCAGTAAGATAGACAGTGTGCTGAATGTGCCTTATACAGGTAAATAAAAAATCGATAACGATTCATTTTTCACCTTTAAAAACACATGCTATGGCAGAGAACCCCCAATCCCTCGAACCAAAAATTCTGGTAGACCCTAATTGTACAATCACCATTGCAGCTGGAAATAATATTCCCAACTACCCTTCCGCAGTATCCAACAGGAATATCGTAGATGCGCAGAATGCCATCGGTCGACTGACATTTGCAGATATATGGAGACTGCCACCATGGAGAATTGAGGAAGGTACTGTGCGCCTCGATATACAAGGCGCCATTGCTGGCGGCGGCCGCAACTGGCAAGTACAGATCAATGGCATAAACGGGAACTCCACCATTTCTGCTACACTGGTACAAGGTAATCTTGCTACAGCCTCTACAACAGAAAGACAGCAGTACGTTCAACGCATGGTACGCAGAGCGTTGGAAGACAGCTTGTCTACCCAAAAAATAACAGACGTAAATGGACCTTGCAAATAGACAACTTATCCGGGTCGGCGATTTTGCAAGCCCATTTTTTCGTTTAGCTCACACCATTAGTAAACCCTATAAAATTATTTCTTATGGCAGAAATATCCATTAAAGAAGGCGAAGCAAAGCAGGTTACAGGGAAAGACACCTTGAAATACCCTGATATCAACAGCTGCCTGTCTCTCACTGCCGTTTTCGCAGATGACAAAAGAGTAGGCGGACACGCAGTGATGTTTCCCGCATCTCCGCAACTCAACCTGAAACAGATTTGCGATTACCTCATTGCCAATAAAGGGACCAGCAATACATTGATAATTGTGGGAGACATTGGCACGTGGAATGAAAACTGGTCCATGTTGGATGAAACTAAAAATCTCGTCATCAATGGCAAAAAGGTCAACAATGCCGGCGAACTGGGCCCAGCTATGGGCTTTACCCAAAATGTACTGAAGGACACCATAGTCTGCGATGCCAGTGGAAGTACGTATGATGTATACTTCGGTTTTGAAAGTGGCAAAAGAATCTACTGGTGCGTTGATCACAAAACCGGTACCATCTGTACCAAGTTTGGAAAACAGACCTGGTAAAATCTACTGCTGCCGGCATTTCTACGGTTAAGTGCCGGCAGCTTTTTTCAGACCTTATCCTCAAATTTTCTTTCATGGAGCATACCACTATCATCGATCTTATTTCCAGGTTCCCTATCGGCAAAGCAAATGAAAAGGCGCTTGTTTTCCTGGATCACAATGGTCATGAGTCACAGGTTTTCACTTACCGTACCCTGAAACAGCAATGTACTACAATCGCTGAAAACTTACATGCACATTTGCCTCCTGGGGAGATGGTGTTGTTGTGTGCACCGGAACAATCAGATTTCACGATTACCTTCTTTGGTTGCATGATGGCAGGCATTATCCCAGCACCCATGCCTCCTGTGCGTAATAACAAGGATAAGAACGGACTAGAACGCATTGTTCGCATACTGCAGCAACAGCATATACATACGATTATCCTGCCGGATGAGCAGGTATCCTTATTCCGGGAAACCTTGCAGGCAGCCAATCTTTCGGAGGTGCGACTGATTCCTTTGGAACGACTCAAGCATCCAGGTATTACCGCCGTGGCGCTGCCTGAAATCGATGAAACAGATATTGCCTATATACAGTATACATCCGGATCTACCGGTACGCCGAAGGGAGTGCTGATAAAACATCAGCAAGCCATGAGCAACCTCGCCTTCATGTACAAGGTCTTCCAACGCAGCGAATCTGTAAGAGTAGCCGGCTGGCTGCCCTTCCATCATGATATGGGATTGATCGGACATCTGCTCACCGTCCTCTTTGAGCATGGTTTCGGCGTTTTCATCAGTCCACAATCCTTTATGTCTGCTCCTGCCTTCTGGCTGAAGATCATCGGTCAGTACCAAGCCAATGCAGCTGCGGCCCCACCTTTTGCATTTGACCACTGCTGTAATAAAATCAGCAGTGCAGAAGGATTGCAACTCTCTTCCTGGAAGTATGCCTATGTAGGCGCTGAAACGATCTCCCCTGAAGTATTGCAACGGTTCGCTACCAAATTCGCTCCTGCCGGATTTAACCTGCATACCTTCAAACCGGTATACGGATTGGCTGAGGTTACACTCCTCGCAGCAGGCGGAGGAAAAGGATTGGACGAACTACTAGCCCTGACGCATAAACGCGTAACGGGGAAAAACCACCGTCAGCTAATGCCCTACTATACAGATCCTAAAGTTCAAATTTTCATTCAACAACCCGAAACAGGCAACCGGCTCCAGGATGGGGAAGAAGGAGAAATATATATTCTGGGCGCAGGCAATGCAAGCGGTTACCTGGAAGAAAAAGGCATACAGTCCATTCCGGATGGCACCCCCATCAAAACCGGCGATACCGGTTACCTGGAAGATGGTCGCCTTTACATTACCGGCAGATCCAAAGATATCATCATTGTACGAGGTGTAAACTATTCAGCCGATGACCTGGAAAATACCATCCGTTATCATCAGCCGGATATCCAGACAAATGACAGAACGGTCTGCATTTCCCACATCGCTGCCAGCGAACAATTATTCGTATTCCAGGAAATACACCGGCATACAGATAGTGCCACCCAGGAACGCATTTATAACAGTATTAAGGGGAGCCTGTCGGAAGGCTATGGCATCACACCGGATCAAATCATCCTCGTTCCTTCCGGTTGTATTCCCAGAACCACCAGTTATAAGGTATCCCGCAAAGCCTGTCTGACACAATATTTACAAGGAAAGCTGCCGGTCATTAATGCAGACAGTACTTCAAGTATGCCGGAAGATGATGCCGTAGTAATTGTGGCCATGGCCTGCCGTTTTCCAGGCGCTGATTCTCCGGAGGCCTTCTGGGAATTGCTACAGCATGGCGGTGATGCCATTTCAGCGGTACCTTCTTCCCGCTGGGACAACGATGTATTCTATGATGAAAGACCAGCAATGCCGGGCAAAGTAAATACCCGCTGGGGCGGGTTTGTTGCTGACATCGATCAGTTTGATCCTGCATTATTCGGCATCTCACCGCATGAAGCGCCGGAAATAGATCCGCAACAACGTATGTTGCTGGAAACGTCCTGGCGCTTGCTGGAGAATGCCGGCTGGAAAAAAGAACAGCTGGCAGGTACGGACACCGGCGTTTATCTGGGTGTATCTACTAACGATTACCTATATATGAAAATAAAACTCATCCCGGGAATGGAAAGCTTCAATGCCTACTCCGGGCTGGGAAATGCGAATAGTCTTACTGCCAACAGGATTTCATATACCTACGATTTGAAAGGCCCCAGCATGGCGATAGATACGGCCTGTTCCTCTTCTCTCACGGCCTTTCACCTGGCAGTAAAAGCCATTCGCCATGGGGAATGCACCCAGGCGATGGCAGGTGGCGTAAATGCGTTGTTATCGCCCGGCCCTACCATTACCTTATCACAGTTCGGCATGATGTCGCCGGTAGGCAGATGTAAAACATTTGATGCCAGCGCAGATGGATATGTGCGTGCAGAAGGTTGCGGCATGGTAATGCTCAAACGCAGGTCCGCCGCATTGCGCGATGGAGATCCGATACTGGCCACTGTACTTGCCAGCGCTGCCGGACAGGATGGTAAAAGTAATGGCATCACTTCTCCTGACGGTCCTGCACAATACCGTCTGATCTCACGGACCCTTACAGAAGCCGGCATCTCTCCAGAAACAATTTCTTTTGTGGAAGCTCACGGAACAGGTACTGCCCTGGGAGATCCCATTGAACTGGAACAACTGGTAAAAATATATGGTCAGGGAACAGCGGGCGATTGCCATGTAGGCGCGGTAAAAGCGAATATCGGACATCTGGAAGCCGGCGCCGGTATTGCAGGTTTGATGAAGGCGGTGTTAATGCTTCAACATGGTCAGATTCCTCCACAGCCGCATCTGCAGGAATTAAATCCACGTATACACCTGGAAGACAGCCGGCTGAAAATTCCTACCACCCTGCGAAAGTGGACAGCGAATGGTCCGCGGAGAGCTGCTATCAGCTCCTTTGGCTTTGGCGGTGCGTTGGCACATGCTATATTGGAAGAGGTAAAGCCGGCAGTTGTTCCAGTGTCTTCCGAACATACACTGTTTACACAAACGCCATTCCTCTTCTCCGCACATGCGCCGGAAGGCTTGCTGCAACAAGCGGATAGCTGGATTAATTTTCTTTCAAAAGATCCCGCCATCAGTATTCACGATTTGTGCTATACACAGGCACTATCGCGAACGGACCTGCGATACAGACAGGCATTTCTCACAGATAGTAAAACAGTACTACTACAGAAGCTGAAAGCCTTCAGGGAAGGGGTTATTCAGACCACCGACACCTTCGCCGACGGGCAACGATGCTTCGTTTTCTCCGGGCAGGGAGATCAATACAAGAGTATGGGCAGGGAACTGTATTTCCATTTTCCTACATTCCGCCGTGCCTTTGATCGCTGTGCTGCTGCCGCGGATGATCCCGAAACAGGATATTCCCTGGTAGGTATGATTAACGGAAAAGAAGAAGGTACTTTCCTTTTAGGACATGATTATCAGCCCGTGCTTTTTGCGGTACAGTATTCCCTGGGCATATTACTGGAGGAAAGTGGCTGTATCCCGCAACTATTGCTGGGCCATAGTATTGGCGAATATGCAGCCGCCTGCCTGGCGGGATGTTTCGATCCGGAAACCGGTATTGCCATACTGAAAAAGAGAGCCGCATTACTGACAGCACTTCCCCGTGAAGGCAGTATGTTAACGGTTTTTGCCGATAAAGAAACTGTAGCTGCAGCCATCGCAGGGATCCCGGAACTCTGTATTGCAGCGTTGAATAGTCCTGCTAAAACAGTAGTATCCGGCAGTCCGGAGGCAATTAATACTGCCACTACTTTCTTCAGCAGCCAGAAAGTGGGCATTTACTCATTGAAAGTATCGCAGGCTTTCCATAGCCATTACATGGATCCTATCCTCGGGCCTTACCGGGAGTTCCTGCAAAAGTTCACTTTCCATGCACCATCCAGAAGGTGGATTTCTTCATTGCATGGCGCTGAAATGACCATAGCGCCAGATGCCGATTACTGGATAAAGCAAACCAGGCATCCGGTAAATTTTCAGCAGGCATTAACGCTGCTGGCATCGGAAAAAATACGCGAATTTGTGGAAATAGGCCCTGGTGGCAATACGCTGCTGGCCGTCAGTGAAACAATTGATTGCAGTAACACACAGCTCCTGCGTACGCTCAATTTCCGCAAGGGCGACAGAACAGAAGCCTATTTCCTGTTGGAAGCATTGGGCCGCATGTATTGCGCCGGCGCAACTATCCACTGGGAGCAGGTATTAAAAGGCAATGCTTTCCCTGCTTTGACTCCTGGTCAGACCTTCCAGCATAAACGCTACTGGCTGCCGGGATTGAGTCCAGAACAACTGACGGCATTTGCAGATCATGCACAGCATATTCGCAGCGACGAAAAAATATTGCGCGACTGTTTCTATCATATGCGCTGGAATCCTGCCGAAACAATAGTCACAGATCTTCCGGAAGATACATTGCGCCAAAAAATCAACTGGATTATTGCAGCACCGGCAGGCGTGGTAATAGAGCAACTATTACAGCGACTAAAAGCAGTGCAGAAAAGTGTATATTGGTTCTGTACAGGCGGAGATATATCCACTGGAATATACCGCCCCGATTACCAGTTTACGGTTCAATCCACTAAAGCAGATTATCGCCGGGCCCTGGATAAGGTGGTAAATTTTCAACGAAAGGAAAATGAGCGGGAGTGGAAAATTATTTATGGAGATGGCAGTCTGTCGGACTACCATGGGCTCACTCCTAATCACCGTATATCCAATAGCATTGTTACACTCATTCCCTTCCTGCAGGCCGTCAAGGAGAGCGCTTTGGTGATGCCGCTATGGCTGCTCACACGCCATGCACAGCCAGTACCTGCTGTCAGTAAAGAACTGCAATTATCCGCTTCCCCGCTTTGGGGATTTGGCAAAACCTTATTCCTGGAACATCCTGAATGGAGAGGTGGCATGATAGATATCACCGGCGCGGAAGATGTACCGGCATTATTGTATAAAGTACTGCAACCCGGCAAGGAGCATTGCATTGTATTGCGCAATGGGCAACAGTACATCACACAGTTGGAGCCCGTTCGGGAGATGGCCGCAGCCACTACTACCCTTCGCAACGATGGCGCTTATATCATTACCGGCGGCTTTGGTGGCCTGGGCCTGGCCTGTGCTTCCTGGCTGGCGGGCAAAGGCGTGAAACACCTGGTATTGCTGGGCCGCAGGGCCATGCCGCCAATGGATAGGTGGAACAGTATTGCAGACACGCATCCGGAATATGCAACCGTACAACAGTTGCTCAGTTTACAGCGGGAAGGTATACACATAGAAATATATCGCACAGACGTAAGAGATCGTGCCAGTCTCGCTGGGGTATTTGCGCAGCTGGATGAGCAGGGAATACCGGTACGTGGCGTATTACATGCAGCGGGTGTCAACTGGTTTTCCAAAGTAATGGAGCTGGACAGCAGCAAACTGGCCGATACCCTGCAAATCAAGACAGATGCCTCCTGGCAGCTGCATGAGCTAACGAAAAACCGGGACCTGGATTGCTTTTTGCTCTTTTCTTCAGTATCTGCACTGTGGGGTTCTGTTGACCTGAGTCATTATACAGCAGCCAACTATTATATGGATATGCTCAGCGTATACCGGGGAGGAATGGGACTTCCTGCTACCTGTATCGACTGGGGCCCATGGGCGGAAGCAGGCATGAGTGCCGGCGAACAGGAAACCCATGTATTACAACAACTGGGATTCCGGCTACTGGCCCCATCCAGGGCATTGACCTGCATGGAAACAGCCATCGCGAAAAAAGAACCGCTGTTACTCATCGCAGATATTGACTGGGACAAATTCCGGCTGTTTACAGATTATTCTTTACAGCCTTCGTTATTTAGTCAGGTAGTGAAAAGCAATACCGCCAACTCACCTGCGGCCAGTAACCTGCATCATATCCTTAGCAGCGCGCCCATAGCAGCCAGAGCGCAGATAGAAGAGGTTGTCAGAACAGAACTGAGAATGGTGATGCTGATAGAATCGATGGATACCATTGATGCCCGTCAGCGCTTCAATTTCCTCGGGATGGATTCTCTCATGGCCATTTCCTTTGTAGCGCGGCTGGAGCAATACTTCCACTGCAAGCTGCCCGCTACCATGGCATATAACTATCCCACCATTGCCGCGGTGAGCGATTTTATTTTCTCACTGGTATATAAAGAGCAAAACATCACCGCACCGGAACCAGAAACAGTGCCAGCACCGGAAATACCTGCAGCGAAAGCCTTTGTAGTATTGCAGGAAAAGCAGCACCCTGTCAAACAGCGTTTATACTGTTTTCCGTATGCCGGTTCAGGCGCATCCGCCTTTGGACGATGGCCCGAAGCATTTGAATCCCAGGTGGAAGTAATTGCCGTTCAGCCACGGGGGCGGGAAGAACGCAGTCATGAACCCGCATTCAGGGATTTCCCTGCACTCATAGCAGATTTGCTGCAGGACTATACAGATCCGCAGGAAGAGTTCTTCTTTTTCGGTCATAGCATGGGCGCATTGATGGCCTATGAATTTTATGCCGCCTTAAAAAAGGCAGGCAGGAAATTGCCCGCAGGATTGATATTATCCGGATGTGGTGCACCATTGGAGACCGGCAGCGGCACCTTGCATCAATTAGGCGAAGAAGCCTTCATTGAGGAAGTATTAAGAAGCTACGGAGATCCTGGTAATGTGGCCGAAAGAAGACAGGCATTGAAGCATAGCAGTGAATTGTTGCGGGCAGATTTACAGGTACTCGAATGTTATCAGCCACAGGGTACCTCCATCAGCGTTCCACTAACAGTAATCAGCGGCTTGCAGGATCAGCTGGCGCCTCCGCAAGAGGTACGCCGCTGGATGGAACTGGCTACTAACAATTTTTCTATCTGCTTCCTGAAAGGGGGCCACGACCTGGTACAGCAAAGAAGTCAGGATCTCATTAAAATAATTTCTTCAGCCATCAAGTAAATACTATGAGCAATAAAGTAAAACCTTGGTATAATGTATTTGGAGGCCGGTACACCGGCGAACAGCCTCCTTTTTACGAGCGGGAGGAGCTGCCATGGGTAAGGATTCTGGAAGATAACTGGGAAACCATCCGGGATGAAGTGACAGGACTGATGCAGGAAAAGCCGAACAGGCTACGACCCTATTTCATTAATAAATCCATGTCTTTTCCTCCTAAAAAGTGGAAGACGATGGGATTGTATTTCTGGAAATTTACGATGCACGACAATTGCCGGAAATGCCCGGAAACAGTGAAGTTGATGAAACAGATTCCTAACCTGACTTCTTGTTCGCTGAGTGTATTGGAGGCAGGATCGAATATCAATCCGCATCAGGGGGATACCGATGCGATTATCCGCTGTCATCTGGGATTATCTGTCCCTGCTGCGCTACCGGATTGTGGATTCCAGGTATCCAGGGAGATACGTCCCTGGGAAAATGGGAAAGCCCTTCCCTTCTGTGATGCGCATACGCATACTGCCTGGAATCATTCTAATACGAGAAGGCTAATTCTTATCATTGATGTAATACGGCCGGAATTTGCCAGGCAGGAGAACATGATCTGTGCGCATGTACTCGCGTCTTCCGTATTACAAATGTTGTATCAGCGCTTTGCCTTCCTGGGACGGCAATCGGGCTACCTGAAAAAGAACCTTTACAACCTGCTGCGATATTCTATCTGGGTGGTATTACCCATTCAAAGATTTAAACTATTCTGATCGAACAGGCACTCCTCATCTATCGATGAGCTTTGTAATTGCAATTGGTATCTTCCAACATTTGTATGGTTGACGATAATACAGGATAAACAACGCTCAATGTAGCCGTTGTTTACCCTGTATATTATTGTATTTTATTGATAATTTCTGATCACTCCAAGATCGTATGGGATATTACCATAGTCGCCATAGCTTCCATTCGGCACACCCTGTATCAATAACTGACATCTGTC
>Ga0316604_10000982_pt1 | contig 28417 bp, 18 predicted proteins | sample OWC_soil_day20_C_FD_207650 | JGI IMG/M metagenome (GOLD analysis project Ga0316604, IMG submission 207650) | Wetland soil microbial communities from Old Woman Creek delta, Ohio, United States - OWC_soil_day20_CT | ecosystem: Environmental > Terrestrial > Soil > Wetlands | place: USA: Ohio... | reverse complement strand
CGGTTCCGCCGAACTGGCCGCCATGTGCGCGCTGGCCGGCCGCATCGTGACGGTGCCGGAATACATGGAGCAGATCAAGCTGGTGAATGCCAAGGCCGGTGAAGTCTATCGCTACATGAACTTCGATAAGATACCGGAGTTCGTTGATTTGGCAGCAACTGTTGAGATGTGATGTCTAAAAAATAAGTCTTAATAGACCCTTGAAAACCCGCATCGTTACTGATGCGGGTTTTTTTATTTAGACACCACATGTCATAAATTTTCGATCTTGTTAAAGACAAAAAGACTCGGGTATCAACTCGGGGTGGACTTTGGCTATCCTCCAAGCTAAGTAGTTCATTCACGTGTCTACAAAATTTGGGATGATTCATAAGAGTATCGAGGTGTTTGTTAGAAGATAGATCTTCGCATGGCATAATCGCCCACTACGCCATGGTGATATTTCATGCTAATAATTAATTGCCCGTTGCTGCCTTTTGAAGTGCGCCAAGTAGGGCCAAACAAAATGAAAGCTTACTTAAGTTGTGTTGTAGCAGTGCCTGGCATTTAGTTCAGATATGTCTCCTTTTGTAGAGTGGAATAGGCTCTTACTGGCGCATTTCTTTTCGCCTGCAGCTAAGGGGGAAGAGACTTGGCTTCAAACATCCAAGGCTGAGTTGGATTCGATAGGTCTACGTCTGGGGGGCAGCGAGGGGCTGGTAGTAGCGGTTCAGGAAGGCCCTCCATGGCTAAACGACTACCAAAATGTGGCTGAGGCTGCAGACCGATTGGCACGTCAGCGCATGGCCAAAGTTCGGTCGTCTGATTACATAGAGCCAGGCGACATTGATGAAGCCTATAGTGGCTGTGCTGCTCCAACATATCTACCATATTTGGCCCTATGGGTCATGGCATCGTCTGAATCAGAGAAAGGGTTCTACGCAGCCGTCGAAAGAATGTCTGGGCGGCCGTTTCCGACCACAAGCAACCAGATTCGGAGTCAGATGCTTTCCACCTGGAATGATCTTGAGGCCTGGACTCGCACCTGCAACGGAGAATTTGGGTATTTTGCTCTCCGCGTACTAGGGGACCACCGATTTGTTGGAATACCGCGCTCTCAATGCCTCATTTCCCGCAAGGACAAGAGAGGGCTTCCCCATTTATTCTCCGAATGCAGGCTGCGACCTCGTCAGGAGCTCAACGACAGGACGTATGTACAAGTAGCATCACTTGCGGCAAACGCCTACTACCTTAGCCGAGGGCTACAGGTTGCATTTAATGCAGCTGAATATGCAGACCCACTCAAGCGTATGCTCATTGCTGCACTCCAGTCGTGGGATGGGAAGGTGCCACGTCCTAGAACGGGGATGGCTGAGCAAGCAGTGCAAAATGGCCATGGATGTGAAGATGCCCTCGATGAAGTCAGATTGATTCTCCGGCCAAGCCAGTCGACAGTTTCTGACTGGGATATTCATTGGCGAATTCCGTCGTTGGTGTGTGCAGGAAAATTTCACCTGGCGGCTGGAGGAGCGGTGTGGGAAGCAGCCCTTGAGGAGGTGGGTACTCACGCCGTAAGTAATTCCGCGAGCTATCCAGACGAGGCGAGACGAATACTCGCATGTGCAGCCGAGTCAGACATTGAATTTACTGCGTCATTCACAGAGGTAGGCGACGACAATGGCCTAGGGATAAGGAAACTGGTGCTGCCCAGACGATTGATTAGAACGCTGGCCTGGGACGTCCCGGATCCTCGTTATGGAAGGGAACTTATTGAAGGCGAGGTTCCCCTGGCAGGCCCGTGTTACCTCCTCTTCGCGGGAAATCGTAAAGGCTTCCTGGCTAGGCTGCTTGGCGCGTGCCAAGCTGACTGGGAGTTGGTTGATGCAACCGGACTTCCTGATGGCTGGCAGTTGGGATGTATCCTTTACTCCGACAAGCTCTCGACTGAGCAGCGTCAGCACATTTCAGAAGGCCACTTGGCCTACCACGAGAAGGCGCGGATACGGTTGGTCGGTGGTCGCCCGATATTACGCGGAGGAGGTAGGACCTATGCTTTCTATGACCTGCCTATTCTTGAGATAGAGGCGCAGCCCGGCTGTGCTTTAGTAAGTGAAGGACTTGAATTTTCGGAACTTAATTTTTCGGAAGCGATTTCCATTCAGCCATTCGGTACAAGACGCTTCCAAATAAAGATTACTGACGACCGTAGGGCGTTCTTCCATATTCGTGTTGTTGTCTCGGGCGAAACGTTAGTTACAGCCACTCTTAAAGTATCCGTCGCGGGTGGTAAGGCGGTAGCCAAAGGCCGGAACTTTGGCCTTGGCCCCCTCGGACGGCCTGTAGGTAATGGCAATAGGCTCATTGGTGTTTTGCAGAGCGAAGTTGGCCAGGTGATTTCAGGAAGCCCCCCAACAGCTCCCTTTGCAGCCGCTCAGGGCTGTTGGAAACCGCTATCCAGCATGGAAGACTTGCAGGAGATAACAAAATCTCTTCCAGCAAAGTTTCTCGATTCACTCGCTCAACTTGGTTCAATCGCCTATGGGAGTGCTCGCGATCAGTTACACCGCCTGGCTCATCAGGCCAGGCTAGATGTTTCGCCTGCTCTTGTTCTCCTAGAGTTACGAAGTCGGGGTCACCTTGAAATTGAAACGGATGATCAAGGGCATTTGGTCCGAATCCACGCAGTACCACCTACCCTATATTCACTACCTTTGCAACGCGGTGAGCATCCGGTCAGAGCCGTCTGCGGCACTCTTCGTTTACAAAATTGGCAAGATCTAGGGGAGTATCCTGGCAGCGAGGTATTGCAAGAGGGCTGTCCTTCGCGCCTTTCCTCATTGTATCTAGTTCCAAGCAGCGAGAAAGAACATGAAGCCTTTGTTGAAATGGCAGGCTTCAAGGACGCTTGTATGCCCGCTAGCACGATTGCTGAATGGGCAGGTGGAATTACAGACGCCAGATCAGAACTTGGTGCGTGGGGTTGGGAAACGCTTTCAGCCGAGATCCGACACCTACAACGATTTAATCCGGGCTGCGCGGAATTCAAATACCAAAATGGATCGAGCCTTATGGTTGATCCATTGGTAGGGGCTGAACTGTATAGATTCGAGGACCCAACGGTTCAGGGGCTGCAAGTTTATGTTCTCGGGACTCTGAAGTCTAACGGGTTACGCCAATTTGGTTTCCTACAGGACTCGCGTTGGGGCATATGGCTTGCCATGAGTTCCTTCGCTGAGTTTGTAAAGCGAGAGTACGGTATTGGCGATGCAGTACCTTGGCCAATTCACTATGCGGCAACAGAAGGAATTCTCTGGCTTCCAGCTCGACTGCGTCCACCATTCGTAATTGAGCGAGCTTTGGTGATGTGTTCTGCCTCGGCTCCCACGCCGGTTACATTGGGAAATGACAACGTTAATTGGATACGCCATTTTAATGGCGTATATGGAGAAATGACGACTGGGGTTTGGCTTGCATATCGGTGGGTTCCGGAGAGTATCGCAATGAGGGTAGCCGCATTGCTAGGCGCAACGCTCTCATTCACGTAAGTCGCGCAATAACAAACTGCGTGGCGAAAAAAATTAAAAAGAGGATAGGTATGAACGTTAACTCGGATCCAATCGGAGCTTTATTTGATTTGGAGAGCCAGCTCAAGCGGTATGTTAAGTCCGCGTTTGGTACTAACTCTTCATCTTTCGAAGGCGAGAGAGCTTTGCTTCTGGATTCGCCGGGAGTGTTCTTTCAGGATCCATACCTTGAGGTTCTTCCGGAATATAAGACGAGCACTACAATCAACGAGCTGGGCAATGACGATCTCCCCGGGCTGTCGTCGGCAGCACGTCGAGCCTTCGCAGCAATTGCGGGAGCTGGACTCATGCCGGAAGATGCTAAGTTGTTCGTACACCAGAAGCGAATGCTAGGGGCGGCATTGGCAGGCAAGCATTGTGTGGTGGTGACGGGGACCGGCTCCGGGAAGACTGAGTCGTTTCTTCTGCCTGTCTTGGCATCAATCGTACGGGATGCGTTCACTCCCTCAGCTGAATGGCCGGCTGTGCCCAGGCCTCGCCTGCCAGGCTGGACCGAGGATGCTCCTCCCCAGTGGGACTACGATAGAGCAAGAAGCCGTGGGGAGTCTCGTCCTGCGGCAGTTCGGGCGATGCTGCTATACCCTATGAATGCACTAGTAGAGGATCAGGTCTCACGCCTGAGGAAAGCTCTGGATTCTGATAAAGCGCATTCCGCCATGGACACTATATTAGGCGGCAACAGAATCCGTTTCGGACGATATAACGGCTCCACACCGGTTTCAGGTCACCCATTTACCATAAAGAATCTACAACCTGTTCCGTCGCAGAAAAGACAGAAGCTGCGCAAAAGCTTGAAGTCTTATATCGGCCAGTACACTAAGCTTCGAGCCGAATATGGAGCTGAACAGACGAGGCTTGCCCAGTGTGAAGGTGCTGGAGATCTGTCTGGAGCAGAGGATGCACGTAATAAAGCGTCTGAGCTTTTAGATCAGCTTTCATTCTTCCCAAAGATGGACCCATCTGCATGTGAAATGTTCCATAGGTGGGAGATGCAGGACTCCCCCCCCGATATTTTAATAACTAACGTCAGCATGCTGTCGATTATGCTGATGCGGCATGCTAACCCGAGTATTGCAGGAGATCGTGCAGACTCACAAGTTCTGGATGCTACTGCAAGTTGGCTCGCCGAAGACCGGGAAAACCACGTATTCCAGCTTGTCATTGACGAACTCCACCTATATAGGGGGGCGGCTGGTACAGAAGTTGGATACTTGCTGCGCCTGTTATTCGAAAGACTTGGGCTGTCCCCGGGAAGCAAGCAGTTGCAAATCCTTGCTTCCAGCGCATCACTCGACTCGGGGAGTCAATCGACATACGATTTTCTGGGTGGTATGTTTGGTCTTGGCGCTGACGAAGCGCAAGCAAGTTTCCACATTGAAGCCGGCGAGCCTTATTTTGCTGAACCCCAAGTAGGGGGCGGCTTCGACCCTAATGCCACATCACAATTTGATGCTCTCGGCGAACATCCAACCGATGATGCTCATATTAAACGTGCGGTTGAGGTACTTGCCGGTTTGTCAGAGGGAGTGCTCCTCTCACCATTTTGGGATGCGGCTGTACGACGATACAAGGCGAAGCCTATTAGTGAGCTTGGTCATGAGTGGTTCCCCTCGATTTCCGGCGATGTTTCTCGACAACTGACAGCATCACGCGGTCTTTTAATCGCGCTCGGCGCTCTGTCCTCGGCACATCGTGGAGCGAATGGGTTCCACCCCCCTAGAATCCGCTTCCATTGGATGGTCAAGAACATAGATGGCCTTTGGGCTACCGGTTTTTCGCCTAACAACGATCCTATGCGACGCGTTGGAAGACTACTCGCTGAGCCGCAAGATGCTGAAGGCAAAAGCCGTATTCTCGAGGTTCTCTATTGTGAATGTTGCGGCACCCAACTTCTTGCTGGCTACAAACTAACAGCACCTGCAGTAAATGGCCGAGCTCGGTACGAACTGGCGCCAATGCCACCAGAACTTGAGGGCATGCCTGAAACCTCGACAACTAGCCGAACCGATATGCAGACTTCCGATCGCTTGGGGGTTCTCCATATCGCATCTTGTGACATCAACGCAGCCCAAATAGGCGGCACATGGGAACAAGGCTCGCTTGACCGTGACGATCAGGGGCGGCCACTCAGGAATACCCAGGCTAAGTGGGCTAGCGCAGTATTTGAGCCGAAGCTGGGAATTGTCGAAATCCATGGAGAGCCTAGGGATGGGTGGCTCAGCTGCTTATGGCTGGAGGCTGCTGATGACACTCAGAAGGTTTCCGCTATGCCCATGAAATGTCCCGGTTGTGGGATGGATTACTCCGAGCGCAGAGGCGGAAGGACAAGTCCCATCCGGTCGTTTGCTACAGGTTTGAATCAAGTAGCACTTTTGCTCACTAAGCACCTTATGTCAGTGATGCCAGGGGGCAGGGCACGTAAGCTCGTCGCCTTCTCTGACAGCAGACAGTCTGCCGCGACGTTGGCAAATGGCGTGGAAGCCGAGCAATGGCGACACCTTCTTCGTGTGTCTGTTCTTGATGAGATCCGGGGTCGCGGTCACTCAGCGTTGCCGGAAGCTAAATTAGCGCTCGTAAGGGAAATGAGACTAAATGGCGGGGGTGTCAGTGCTGAGTTCCTGCGACAGCTACTTATGCGGTTAGATCCGGCCGAGGGGGAAAACCTTAAGTCGTTTAGGTCTGTTGCAGCTAGCGTTATTGGCCAGCCAGAATTCGCAAGTGCCACCGAGAAGCAGCAACTTGAAGAGGCCACGAACTACATTGCTGGCTATGTGCGCTTAGACGACATATTTGCAAGCCCTAATCCCGGAGTGTCACGAGAACTACCGCCAGTCTGGCGTAGCATGGCAATGCTTGGAGTAAATCCTTCTGGTGTGGGAGTTGATGCCAAAAAGATATCCCAGGATGCCGACTGGACAGGGGTGTTGGAATTTTTTGATGCCAACGGTGAACTAAATCCCTTGCTTAAGGCGGGACTAACTTCTGGTCAGAGAAATGCAATTCTAGAAAAGGCAAGCAATCTACGTAAGGTTGCCTGGCGAACAATATCTGGACGGTTGCTTTACGACCTTGAGGCCCAAGGATTTGGCTATCTCGCGCTTCCCCCCTCTTCCCGTCCAATAGCACCAGGAGCAATGGCTCCAACAGCGTTTCGCGAAGCATGCGAGAGCGTATTGCGAATACTGACTGAAGAGAGGAGGACTGATCCAGCACAATCGCAATGGCCGCCAGACCCTTGGTTGACCAATCAACCAACTGGCCGAGGTAACGAAGGGGTAGCCAAGAAGCGTGTCGCAAGATATCTACAGGCTTGTGCTTCTTTACACAATGTAGGGGTCGATACGCTACGAGAGAAAGTAGCAGCAGCACTAGTGCTGGCTGGGCATGGGACCCCACAGGGGTGGGGCATTGTTCGCATGGAGCATTTATGGGTCAGACTTTCTGAGCTGGATCAAAAGCCGTGGGTCTGTGGTAGATGCACGCAAGTCCACTGGCATGCATCTTGTGGCGTCTGTTCTCGTTGTAATGAGCATCTCGATGCGACTAGAAGTGGTTCGCTGACGGCGAAGGAGATGGAGGAAAGGCACTATTACGCAGCTCTGTCTGCTAACAGGGCTTCCTCTTTCAGGATTCACGCGGAAGAACTCACTGGCCAGACTGACAACCAGCTACAACGTCAGCTCCATTTCAGAGGTATTTTTCCGTCGGGGGATGAGCTGGAAGATGTTGTTCTACGGCCATCTATCCGGCATGTCGACGAGATCGATTTGCTCTCAGTAACTACGACTATGGAAGTGGGGGTCGACATCGGATCTCTCCAGTCCGTGTTCCAAGCGAACATGCCACCAGAGCGCTTCAATTACCAGCAGCGTGCGGGCCGTGCGGGACGGAAAGGACAGCCATTTGCAGTGGTGCTTACATATTGCCGTGGCCAAACCCATGACCGAATTCATTTTGATCATCCAGCGGAAATGACAAGCGGTGTGCCACCCCAACCAAGCCTTTCTATCAGCAGTGATCAGCAAATCCTTGCCGACAGGCTGGTGGCAAAGGAACTACTTCGACGGGCGTTTATTCACGCTGGTACAACCTGGGTCGATTCAGGATCCCCTCCAGACACTCATGGCGAGATGGGGACAGTGGGCAGGTTCTTTTCTGATTCCGCACTGAGGTTGAGAGTAGAAAGCTGGTTCCAGTCAGAGTGTCAAACCATCGAGCGAATATGCGGGGTGGTAGCGCGAGGCACATACGTTGCACCTGGCCTTCTGGTGCAAAATGCCCGTACTCTTCCCGAACGGATTGAGCACGTCGCGAAGGTGGAGGTTGACAAGGAGCGAGGTCTTGCACATGCCTTAGCGGACGCTGGCATACTCCCCATGTATGGGATGCCAACAGCTGTTCGAAACCTCCATTTTGGTCTTCCTAGGGAAGGTAATGACCGTGAACCCAAAACGCTAGACAGGACCCTTGATCTAGCTGTCACCGAATTTGCGCCTGGAGCTGAACGCATTTGGGATAAGCGTAGACTTGAGCCGCAAGGAATTTCTGGGGCAATAAGCTATGACCCCAGAACCCGTCAATGGGCGAGTACCGACAGACCGTACGGGGATGCATGCTGGCAGGTTTTCTGCTCGCAATGTCGTAATCTTGCCGTTACGCCGGCCGATCCAGTTTCTCTGCACCCCATCGAGCCAATTACCGGTTGGAACGAATCATGGATTACGATGCAAAGCTACATGAATTGCCCGAAATGCGGGGCGAATGGTGCCACCGCAGGTCTCGCGGTTGCACCAAGTGGATTCTTCACTGATTTTGATTTAACTAAGCCGGTGGAGGCTACGGAACGCCGACCTGGTGGGGCACCAGTGGCCTATGTCGCATCGCCATTAATTGGGGATGTCGAATACACGCCCAAAGGTCGGGCTTCTATCGCGCTGTCCAAACAAGGGCGTGTCTATAGGGTTAGCCAATCTAGTGACGGCCACCCTTTTGGCTTTTCCCGAACAAATTATTTTCGGGGCGTGCAAGGCGATCTCTGGCGTTGGGACACAGAAACACCAAGTATTTCTGCACGGCTCATGGCGCCTAAAACCACCGATGTACTTGCTGTACGGTTGATGGACACTGACGGTCTTGCGTTCTTCGACTTGTCAAAGACTACCGCTTGTCGCAGGGCCGCCTGGTACTCGGCTGCAACTATACTTCAGCGATCAATGGCATTGGAGCTAGATGTTGATTCCTTGGACATCGAGATTGCCTCAGTCCACCGGTACACGGCAGCTGATCTGGCAACCGGTGCAGAAGTTTATTTGGCTGACGAACATCCTAATGGTGCCGGCTTAGTAGACTGGGCTTTCAGGAATTGGAACGAATTGCTTGAAGGTTGTCTCCGGGCTACTGGGCGTTTCAATACGTTGGGGGTCCTTATGCGCGAAGAATGCCAGCGAGCAATAACCGGGGGCCAACCCTGGCGGGGGCCAGATTTGCTCCTGAAAGGCTTCAGAAATCGGCAATTACACGGGCTTATCGATTGGCAACTTGGTCTGGAACTAATTGCATGCATGGAGAGCCCGAATTATGTCCCGGGAATCACACCCTTATTTGAGAGCTGGCCGATCAACTCCTGGAGCGATCAAGCGAGCCAGCTTGCAAGAGCCTACTGTGAATCATTCGGCACAAATGCGCCTGCGAGTGTCTCAGAAGGGGAATTACATGGTTGGCTGTCCAGTGATAACGGGGATCAGCTTCTAACTGTCGTGGCACATCCGCTTTGGCAATTCAGCCCAAATTCGATGGGGACTCTCGCCACAAAGCTACGACGATTCGCGGCCATTCACAGTGCAGCCAGAGTTCGGCTTATTGATACATTTAACCTACGTCGCCGGCTATCTTGGGTTCGTTCCAACCTTGGTGTGTTTCCAGTTGAATGTTATTCAACGGGTGGCGGCGGAACGCCTGAAATTCCTACCTTGGAAGAAATTGTGTTCCTTTCTGAAGGGGAGTCTCGTGATTACGATGGTAAGTGCTGGCTGCGCGAGGCCGATCAACCCCTAACACTAGCCCCCGTTGGGCTGTGGATCGCCCGAGAGGGAAGCGCCCCATGCTTTTTGGCTACTGTCCGTAACATCCCTGGTGCAGGGCGTAAGGTAAGGCAAGTCGGTGGTGGATTCTTAACTGCAGAGCAATGTGCAAGGTTCACTGCAATTGCTCGAGCAAGGGATAATTAAGATGCCAAAAATTATTGGGCCGGTGACGGCCGATAAATGGGAGCGGGAGGTCCGACGGCAGTTTTCGGCCCAACTTCCCCATGATTGGATCGTGGTATGCAATGTTGCATGGTCTACTCGGGATGCGGGTGGCTATGTGCGAGATGGCCAAAGTGACTTCGTAGTGCTTGCCCCCGGCTGTGGAATGGTTATAGCTGAGGTTAAGGGCTCACGAGAGGTTCGTGTCGCGGAGGACGGCAACTGGTATCGAAGAGCATATAGCGCTCGAGGGACCCCAGCGCCTGAAGAAGTTCGTATCGAAGAACCGCATACTGACCAAGCAACCCGAAATATGCATGAACTGGAGGCCATAGTAAGACAGGCCCTAGGTTGGGGGGCATTCCGAGGTGCTTACGCTTATGTCGTTATCTACCCAAATGGTGAATTGAGCAGCCCCTCCGCATTACTTGATCCAACAACAATCATCTGTAAGAGACACATGCATGATTTAGAGAGGCGCTTGCGCAACAGCTTGCTTGCCCGTGGATCAGAGCGTACCAGAGGCGAGTTTTCAGCCTCCAACAGTGCGGCGGTGGCAAATGTCCTCGCAAAGTATGGATTTACCGTTCGTTCGGTAGACACTGAGCTGGAGGCGGAAGAAGACGACAGCATGATAGATCGTCTAACAAGGCAACAGTTTGCCGCATTGAAGGGGGCATTTGAGCTGCCGCGAGTGGCAATCCTTGGTCCGGCAGGGTCAGGAAAAACGTTGCTAGCTATTTGGAAGCTCAAAGCTCTTATTGAAGAGGGAAAGCGAGCAATTTATGTTTGCTTCAATAAGGCGTTAGCTGAATTTCTGCGCATACAGAATCCTGAATGCGCAGAAGCCATCATCAATGTTGATAGCCTCTTTCGTGGAATCGCTAAGCCTAAGAGCATTGGTGGAGATCCAAATTATTTTTTTTCTGAGCTGCTTCCACAGCAAATCCTAGACTTAGCCTTGGCTCTTGAATCTAACGAGAAGTACGAGGCCATACTTGTAGATGAGGGTCAGGATTTTGGCGACTCGAGAACGATTGCGCTCTTAGAGCTATTACGCGACGAGAGCTCTCAATGGATCTACTTTGCTGATTGGAACCAGAATGTGTACCAAAGGCAGTCTGACACTCCTTTAGGCGCTGAGGTTGTCTTCCATCTCTATCATAATTGCCGAAATACCGAGAGCGTTACGATTGCAACCAATCGCTATTGCGAAATGAACGTCACACCAATGCCTGGTAGCCCCAAGGGCGAACAGCCACTAATTGAGTGCCGCGGCTCGACTGATTCCATGGCGATGAGGGCGTGGGACATTATTCACGAATTGCAGCCACAGGGAGGGGCCGTAATTCTTAGTCCTTACAAGCTCGAAAATTCTTGCATGGCCGGTAAGCTTCGTGGTCATGGCCTGGAGTTGACTCAGGACCCATCGAAGCTAGGTGCGTCAGGATACGTATTTTTTTCGACAATTCGGTCCTTCAAGGGGTTGGAGGCTGGTGTTGTTGTACTCGTACAAGCTGAAAAGCCTGGTTTTCAGCCAAATCTATCCCTTGAAGATCTTTATGTGGCATGCACACGCTCGCGGTCTCGCCTAGCGATTATTACAGGGAGTGAGTCGACAAAATTGTGGTTTACGGGGCTGCTTTGTTAGCAATCTTGGGTTTTAGGCTGAGGAATCCGGCAACCAATTATGTGATAGCAACTCGCCGATCCGAGTGACAGGTAGCCCATCCATCTACACTTTTCTCGTATATCCGGCTGGATATGACGAGAAGATCATCAATTCGTTGCCGTGCTTTCCATATCAGCTGAGGCAACGGCGCCAGAAGTGCATGTGCTTAGAATGACTTGACCAATCGCAGTAGCGAGCAAAGGAGGTACAGCATTTCCAACTTGAGTGTATCTTGGGCACTCTTGTTTTCGCTGCTTGCCGCCTGTCGTGTATTTTCCTTGAAATTCGAACCAATCAGGAAAGGACTGAAGGCGCGCGTTCTCGCGAACGGTCAATATTCTGGGTTCGCAATAATGAATAATGTCATCCGGTAACGTAGTGATAGTTGGGGCCGGAAGGTCTGAGTGGAGCACTGTAGTCGAATGCTTCTTGGTCCCTAGTGTTTTCCGCTCCGAGATAGACATGCAATGTCCTGGGCGGCAAGTTTCTTGTACTTTCTTGAAATAATCGATAGTGGCGATCTTGTGGTTTGCCAACCGACGACTATTTGGGGCGCTCCCGTCAGATCGCTGGCGCATTAATTTCAAGAACCCATTTTGAACAAGCGGGGCTTCATAATCAGCCTCTAGGAAGCCTCTTGCCTCTGAGTCTGTATTTTTCGTCAGAGATTTTCCGGTCGTGCGTAGATCGTCGATAGCATCCACGACTGTGACCTTTTGGGTTGTCGCCAAGCCTTGAGCTTGTAAGAATTCCTTGCGTAAATCAATTAAGCGGTCGAGGAGGCTCGGGCTTGCTTCTCCTGTGGTGCTGCGAAGTTCGCACATAACCAGATATCTCAGGCGGTTCTGGGGAACACCAAAATCGGCACAGTTCACAAGGCCGCGTGAGACTGTGTAGCCCAGATCTTCCAGGCGTCCCGCGACATAGTCGGCGTAAGATGAATGCTTTGGATCCTTGATGAGTTTGTCTAGGCCGTCGTTGGACTCGAAACGCATGTTGAATCCGGCTACATTCTCAATCACAATAAAGCGCGGTTGGAGTTTTTCAACAAGTAACAAATATTGCTCTGTCATCTGGTTGCGAGGGTCAGCAGGGTCGCGTCGGCCAGCTGTAGAAAATCCTTGGCAAGGCGGGCCACCAACCATAAGGTCAATCGTTCCCTTGAGCGTGTCGAGTTGAACTCCATGGTTAGCCAGCAACGTCTCGCAGGTCATTGCCTCCTTCGGTAACCAGTCGGGCCAATCAAAAGTATGATGTTTCCCGTCTACAAGGTTATAGCGAAGTGTTTCAAAGGCCAGGGGGCTTTTCTCAATGGAAAAAACACCCTTGAATCCAGCCTCAGCAAGCCCGAGCGAAAGCCCGCCGCAACCGGCGAAAACGTCGACAAAACGAAGTTTGGATGGCGAATTTTCCATGTTTTCAATATGTTGCGGTACATGCTTGATGCGTTAATAGATAACGCGCGCCTCAGCGCGCGATTGTCCCATGAAAGCAATTTGTACTCCACGAAAATCTATTAACGCTGACCGACTCTCTCGACTTAGACGCAAACTACTTACTTGGTTTGCGTCGAACGGGCGTCAGTTTCCATGGCGAAATGCATCTGCCTCCCCATATGTTCAGTTGGTTGTAGAGGTTTTATTGCAACGGACTCGTGCGGAAATGGTTGCGGCATTCTTGCCTCGCTTCCTGAATGAGTACCCCGAATGGGATGCACTGGCTGAATCTAGCCTTCCGAAACTTTCTGCTGACTTGCAACCAATCGGTCTTTGGCGCCGTCGTGCCCCTCTTTTGCAGAAGCTTGCAAAGGAGTTGGTACGCCGTGAGCTAACATGGCCACAAGATCGGGGGGAGCTTGAACTGCTCCCTGCTGTCGGCCAGTATGTAGCCAACGCGGCATTGCTGTTTATCTACGGCGAGCCTCATCCGCTGATGGATGCCAGCATGGCCAGGCTACTACGGCGCTACTTCGCCATGTTTCCAGAAAAGCAGGATATACGCTACGACGCGGCATTGCATGCGTTAGCATATCGGTTGCTGAGACGTGGCGATGCGGTTGCCCTGAACTGGGCGATCTTGGATGTGGCGGCATGTTTTTGCACGTTACACAATCCAAAGTGTGCGGAATGTCCACTCAAGCGAAGTTGTGACCAAGCGCGTTCAGCTATAAGCGTGGTGAGGGAATCTTGTTCAAGGGCATGATCATCGGATCCAAAATTACCCCGTTACTACCCATGCGGTTCATCCTTAGAAAGCTGCCGTTCTGATCCTCCTGTATTCAATCTCTAATCAATAAACAATAATTAGACTGTACGGGTGTCCTAAGCTGGGACTGGTTCGTGTCCAGTAAAAGGACAGCATCGTTCTTCTTCGGTGCGTTCTGACCGCACTCATACGGTGCTTCTGATTGGAATGGGGCTATCTGGTATGGAGGGCAGCAGCACCCCTGCGACCATGGTGGCGCGCAAAGTACCTCATGCGGGGTCGCGGCGACTGTGCTTCGTAGTGTGCGCCTCTCTCAGCGGAGAGGGCGCGGCCCCCTGAAGACAGATCGGCACATGACAGGCAGAATGAACAATTATTCTGTCTGTCATGTGCCGTTCGTCAAGCACACGGCACAATCGTGCTGCGCATTCCTGATACCTTCTCATTCGCACGGTATCACGAATGCTAGGTGCGAAATGCTGTTGTGATGCTCCGCACTGTACCCTCGAACACCGGCACCGCTGTGCTGCCCGCGACGCAAGACGCCTGGCGGCTTTGCTGCGGCCTGCCTGCCCAACTAGGGTTGGTCTGCTCGAAACTGCCGCCCCCGCCTGCCGCGCCTTCTGGCGCTCGGCTCCCTGGGTTCCTGGGCTGCGCGGAAACTTCGTTACCGCTGGTCGCAGCTGCCGCAGCGAACTCCCTGAACGGTCGCCCTTGTCCTCCAGCGCGTCACCTTTCGGTCACGCTTTCGGCGGCCAACGATTCCTGTCGTCATCGCCTGAACCCAGGGAGCCGAGCGCCGCATGCGCGACGTCGGCGGGGGTGGCTGCGCCCCCGGAGCGCGAGCACTTGCCTTGGGGCAAGTTTTTGCTGCGCGACGCACCGAAGGTGCTGCTGGCAAATCGCTTCGGCGCCCCCGGCCGGTGCTTGACCCTGCACGCAGGGGTGCAAGCACCGGTGCTGCGCGCTGGACGCGCTTGCCCCACTGCACGCCTCGCCGCGAAGCCGCTGCGCGACTAACTGCGGCGGCGGCTGACAGTGGCCCCCTAACAGTTGCCGGACGTTGGCCGGGTGGCTAAGCAGACGATTCTTGATCAGTGCATCTGGCAAATAGGCTGTCGCCAGTTGGGTGGCGAATGCGCACAAGTTAAATATAGTATTTAACTATCGTAATATTAAACATAATAGCTTAATGATATAATTTGAACCGTCGTGATAGGGATTCTCAATATGCGCACACTTCTCGGATTTGTGATGTATCTGCCCAAACGCGTGGTCTTGGCTCACTACGTTGTCCTCGTGAATCTGACCACGCCGCGCAGCCGCATGGACGAAATTGAACGCCGCTGCATGGCCATGCACCAACGCATGTTCGGCGAAAATCGGTAATGGCCGCGCCGGACTTCCTCTATGAGATGGAACGCGCACTGATGCCGTGGTCCGGGTTGCTCACCGGCGCGTTCGGTGTGGAGGTTTTCTCGACCTTTCAACGCCAGGCATACCTTCGCTCAGAGGTCATGACCTATATGGCGGGGGCCGGGTTGGTGGGCCTCGTCCTGTGGTGGACGCTGACAGATCGCTACTGGTTGATCGGTGCCGCCTGGGCGGGCTGCTTTGCCTCTGGATTGCTGCTGGCTTGCATCTGGTACCGCAACGGCGCGCAATGGTTCGATGGCGTGAAGGCACGCTGGACCTTGAGCTCGAACCTGACCCGCAAAAGCCTCACGGATGTGCGCCACCTGGGCGACATGCTGCCGCCGTCACGAGAGGATGCTGACAACCGCAGGTTCTACACCAACGACCAGTTCTTTATGGGCATCGGTGAAGACCATAGCCCACTCTATTGGAGCGGGCGACTGCCGCACATGGCGGTTGTCGGCTTCAGTGGCTCCGGCAAGGGACGAAAGCTTCAGGATCTGGCCGCCCAGGCCCTGCTAATGGGAGAGGCGGTCATATATCTGGATCCAAAGGATGATGAGTGGGCACCGCATGCACTCTATGAAGCCTGCCGGGCAGCCCAGCGGCGTCACTGCTTCCTGAGCCTGCATCCGACCGCACCAGCGCAGTTCAATCTGCTCGATGGACTGGCGGCGTGGCAATGCGAGGAACTGTTAATTGCCGGGCTGAACCTGACCGATAAAGGGCGTGGCTCTGATTTCTACGCGGCGAAGAATCGGGCCGCCGCACGCGAGGCAGCACGCTTGGTAGCCAGCGAGAAGCTGACGCTGGCAGAGGTCTATGACCGACTAACTGGGGATGCTTACTGGCTGGAAGAGGCGCCGGGCTTCTTAGATCGGCTGGGGGAGCTAGCACGGATTCGCGCCATCAACGGGAAGCCCAGCTTTGGGGATGAAGGATTCACGTTGCAACGGGTGATCGATGAGGGCTGGGGGCTGTACGTGGTCGGATCAATGACCATCCCGGCAGTGCGACGTATCCAGCAGATGATCTTCGTGCGCGCTCAGCAGATAGCTATGGCGCGGGACCGGATCGCCGGTACACCGCGGACGATCTGCGTGATCGCCGATGAAACACGCTATCACTTGAGCCAGCCGATTGTTGATGGACTCGCTGCCTCACGTGACAAAGGCATGCGTGTTGTGCTGGCGTTTCAGAGTTTCACAGACTTACGCGACTGTCCGGCCGACATGGATCCCGAATCAGTGATGAATACGGTGATGGCCAATACGCCAGCCAAGCTGATTTACAAGCTCGACGATCCGGAAACGGCAGAGTGGGCAGCGAAGAAGAGCGGCACGATCTTAATCGAGTCGGAGACCAAGGAGTTGGAGCGCAATGCTGCGCTGGCGGAAATTATGCAAGGCAAGCGGACGGTTCGCGAGGGTGAGGATTATCTGATCAGTACCAACGTACTCCAGAACATGACTAGCGGTTGGGGCGTGCTGTTCGGCGATGGATTGGCGAAGCTTTGCCATGTCAGTCCCTATCGCGTTGAGAAACGCTGCGAGGCGGTGACGCCGCACGCAATCACAGAGCCGGCGCACTTAGTGGATGAGGCCGAAATGGCAAGTAACCATCGGCGGAGTGGCGATCATTTCTTTGCCTTGGAGGATTGAGAATGGTGATGACGAGTTTGAACGATAGCCCCCTGACCGTTCCCGGCAATCTGGTGCCAGCAATATCTGGGCACCACCTCTGTTCGGGTGATCGGTCGCGGTTTCTGATCAGTGATCCGGCGCAGCGCATTGCACGCGCGGCGGAGAAGCGAACCGAGGTACTACGCTTTTTGCGCGATGAGATCTGGACGGTGACAGAGGTGGTCGCGCAGTTGCTGGGGGTGGGCTATCCTGCTGCGCATGCCCTGTTGAAGGGAATGCAGCGGGATGGGGTTTTAACGTCGTCGCCGCTGTTCATTGCTTCGCTGCGCGGTGCCAGACGCGTGGTACTTCACGGGATTACGGCTCAGGGTCTTGCTTTTGCGTGGCCGGTTGATGAGCAGGCAAGGCCACGTCGGCCCTGGGAGGCTGGCAAGACGAACGCGCTGTTCGTTCCACACCAGATCGAGGTGCAGTTGGCCCGGGTGCGGGCGGAGCGTGCGGGATGGACCAACTGGCTTCCGGCGCGGCAGTTGATGGGGGTGGGATTGCCCAAATTGCCGGATGCGGAGGCCAAATCCCCAGAGGGTATTTCAGTTGGTATCGAGGTTGAGCGGGAAATAAAAACTGATCGGCGCTACGAGGCGGTAATCGGTGCTTATGTCGTACAGATGAAGGCGGATGGACGCTGGTGCCGGATTGACTATCTGTGCCCGAATGCTGACTTTGCCCGGCGGTTGGCGCGCGTCTTCGGCAATCTGAAGCAGTTGCGCTTGGAGGGAAAGGATGGTCAGGCAGCCAAGGTGGGTGAAATCCAGCAGGTGCATTTGGATCGGTTTCGCTTCTATGCTTGGGATGCTTGGCCGGCAGGGGATTGGGTAACTGCGAGGAAAAATGGCGGGGCAGTTAAGGTCGAAAGCGTAGTGTTGCCGGGGGGCAGCAAATGATTGCGCCATTTCCAGTGACGAGGGGGATGTTATGGGTCACTGGCAAGACGTTGTTGCTGGCTTGGCAATTGCCTTTGTGGGTGCGGTTGGCGATTATCTTTGTAGGCTGGGTTTGGTTTATTTCGCATTAAGGCTTAAATCCACAAATTGCGCGTATTCCAAGTAGTTAATCATCGATTTGAGCAGAGCGTAATTGGCCCATTTGATTGCTGTTATCTGGCGGACACATTTCAGCCTTAGCTTGATCACTAAACGCGGGGAGCAGCTTCCAGCTAACATAAAGCGGAGCATTGACTAGATCTTCTGGGCGAGAGTACGGAAGAGCATCTGGATCCACGATCCCCCCGCCATTCGCCCTTTCATGCGCAGGCAAAAGCCCCTCAATCATTGCCAGCGACATGTACGCCAGGTCCTGTTGTTCCCATCCCCAATGCATGAGCTCAACCAAGGCTTTTTCGAGATTTTCTGCCGCAGCTTTCATTGCACGCTTGTTTGCCTTGCGGCACTTCTCTAGCTGTACTGACGCCTCAAGGAATTCGCTTGACCGAAACATTTCGGCGAATTCAGGAATCTGCTTAACGACTGGGCCGGTCCACCCGCACGCTTCAGCTGCCCGAGCAATAAGAACGAGCCGACCTAAATCAACATTGCGCCGGCCATTTCCCAACTGACGCAAATTGTCCGCAGAAATATCCAGCCGTTGCGTTTTGCTGCACGTAGCGAACCGCGCCGAGATCTCTACCCAGGTCAATCCAGAGGTTTCCAAAACCTCACGTAGTAGTCGCTGACCTAACGGCCTCAGATCTTCTTGTTCCGTATTGGGCATTTCAAAAGCTCCTTATTTGCGCTAGGCGTCAATCTCGGCCCGGCCGCATAACTGTTGAGCACAGTCACAGTTTAGGCCTGACGTTGGCGTCCAACTTAGCACTAGCCGTTTGTTTCACCATCTTGCTGGTCAGCATGCGCTAAGCGTGCACATAGTCTGCGCGTGACACTTATCGGCACCAAAACTCGTTCCTGACTTTGTCACAGCTGGCATCGCTTCCCGGACCAATATCTAGCCGTCGCATCCATCTCACGAAGCGATATCACGACAACTTCAAGAAAGAGGTTATGAATATGGCAACAAAACAACCCGCCATCGCTATGGCCCAAGCAAAAAAATCTGCAGAATCTTCGCAACGTTCAACGCAAGACAACTTTAGCATCAACAATGTTGGGAGCTCATCTGCCACTTTCGATCGCCTTACCATTCCTGGGTTTGACCTTAATTCCCTACGCCTGCCGCAGAACTTCGGTGAAGCCCTCGGCGTTAAGCGCTTCATTACCCGCGTGCCGGTGCGAAAGCCGCTGAAGACGGAATTTTTCCGCGTGCGGCCCGGTGAGGCGTGGCGCTTCCAGACCATGATTCTGGAGCTTAAAGAAGAAGGTGAAACATTCCTGCTGGCACCGGGGGTCTGGGACACCGTTCCCGAACTGCTGCGCCCAGCGATGCTGCATACCGCCATCGATCGCCGCAACAATGTCTTTCTGATCCCGGTGCCTCTGCCAGGGTCGGATGGACGCCGCAACCCTTGGCACCAGTCTCTCGCCGAAGTCGTGGCGATGGCCGAAGCCAAGTGGGTGCGCAGCGTGGCAAACAAGCACGTTGGCGGCTACGACATGCTGGTGGCTGAAACGGTTCTGCCCGAGCCTGAGTGGCCGGACGTGACGTTTCCGGAACTCGTGGAAATTGCTTTCCGCGAGCGTCTGATTCAAAACCCGGATCATCCTGTCGTCACTCAGCTTCTCGGGCGTTCGTGATGTGCCTGCCGTCGTTTCCGGGCGGGGTATGGCTGGTCGATTTTGAGTTTCACCCTGCGCGTGGCCGGGAGGGCAATCCTCCCGTGCCAGTGTGCATGGTGGCCAGCGAGATCACATCTGGTCGCACTCTGCGACTATGGCAGGATGAACTGCTGCAGATGCCTGCCGCGCCATTCCCCACAGATTCCTCGGCGCTGTTTGTCGCCTACTACGCGCCTGCGGAGATGAGCTGTTTCATTGCCCTCGGCTGGCCGATGCCGGCAAACGTGCTCGACCTGTTTATAGCTTTCCGCGGCTATACCAACGGTAAGCGTATACCCGCCGGCAACGGCCTGCTAGGTGCGTTGGCCTACTATGGCCTCGATGCTTTGGCCGCCAGCGAGAAGGACGAAATGCGTAATCTTGTCCTGCGAGGTGGCCCATGGAGTGCCACTGAGCAGCATTCCATTCTCGATTATTGCCAATCCGACGTGCTGGCGCTAGCGAAGCTATTGCCAGCCATGCAAGGCGACATCGACTGGCCGCGTGCCATGCTGCAAGGCCGATACACCATCGCCGTCGCGCAGATTGAATCCAACGGCATACCCATCGACACCGACACGCTAACGGCGCTGAAAACAGGCTGGCAGGGCATTCAACACAGCCTGATCGCTGCCGTCGATGCCGACTATGGTGTGTATGACGGCACCAGCTTCAAGCTAGAACGCTTCGAACGCTACCTTGGTGCCCATCGTATTGCGTGGCCGAGAACGCCGACAGGTAGGCTGGAAACTGGGGACGATACCTTCAAGGATATGGCGCGCATGCACCCGCAGCTGTCGCCTTTACGCGAACTGCGCGGAGCGCTGTCGCAAATGCGACTGTCTGAGCTTGCAGTTGGCGACGACGGTCGCAACCGCTGCATGCTGTCGATGTTTCGTTCGAAAACCGGACGCAACCAGCCGTCCAACACTAAATTCATTTTCGGCCCATCAGTCTGGCAACGCGGGCTAATCCAGCCGCCGGCAGGTTACGGTCTCGCATATGTTGATTGGTGCCAGCAAGAATTCGGTATTGCCGCCGCGCTTTCCGGCGACGCAGCCATGATGACGGCCTACGCTTCCGGCGACCCATATCTCGCTTTCGCCAAGCAAGCCGGCGCGGTGCCACAGGATGCTACCAAGCACAGCCATAAGGCCCAGCGTGATCAGTTCAAGGCTTGCGTGCTGGCAGTGCAGTATGGCATGGGACCAGAGAGCTTGGCCTACCGCATCAACCAATCAGTGGCGCGTGCCCGGGAACTGCTCGACCTTCACCGCCGCACCTATCGGCGCTTTTGGGCTTGGTCAGATGGCGTGTTGCATCAGGCGATACTCGGCGGGCGCCTCTGGACTACCTATGGTTGGCGGCTATTTGCAGACGACACTCCCAACGGCCGCAGCCTGTGCAACTTCCCCATGCAGGCAAACGGGGCCGAAATGCTGCGGCTTGCATGCATCCGCCTGATTGGTGACGGCGTGAGAATTTGCGCACCGGTACATGACGCCATTCTGATCGAAGCCCCACTGACTGATATCGACATGGTGGTTAAGCACACTCAGGCCGTGATGCGTGCGGCCAGCGCCGCTGTGCTGGATGGATTCACGTTGGAGAGCGACGCCAAGATCGTGCAGTCGCCCGAGCGTTATATGGACGAGCGTGGTGAAGGGATGTGGAACACCGTCATGGACCAACTTGGGCTGCCCGACAGAAAAATCACCGTAGGGAGGGTTGTATGAGTAACGGCAATCTGCCCCACGTTGATGCCGTGCCGGTCAAGCGTCTAACGTTCAATCCGGGTACAGGCACCCACGAGGTACGCACGCCGACTGCGAAATTCATCAAGGGACCCATTCCGCTGGGATGGATCAGTCGTGCCAATACCTTGCCGGGCAAGGCAGGTGCAGTAGGGGTTGCTTTATGGTTTCTTGCCGGCATTCAACGGGCCCAAAAGTTCAAGCTCACAATCGATATCGAGCGGATAGCTGGCTGCGAACGCAAAGCTGTGTACTCAGCCATAAAGGCGCTTGAGCAATGCGGTTTGATTACAGTCCAGCGTTTTCCTGGAGCAAGGCCAATAGTCATTTTGAATGATTGCAAGAGTTAGCCGTAGATTTTCATATGTTTCTCAGCTCCCTTCATCTTCGCGAATTGACAGGATTACAGCGTCCCTCATCCATCCGCCACTGGCTGGATAAGCAGCGTATTCCCTACTTGGTTGGCGCTGATGGTTGGCCTCGAGTGCTACACAGCATCATCACCGAACGCATGGGCGGTGTTATTGTTCCTCAACCTCCGGAACCAAGGTTAAGATTACGTCATGGCTAGGACTCTTCCCCGCTGGATGCATGCCAAACATGGTGCGTACTACCTTGTTCGTAGCAACAAGTGGACATTCCTCGCACGCAATCTTCACGATGCCCTGGTCGAGTATGCACGTCTTACGGCCGGCCCGGACAAAGGAGCCCTTGGCGAATTAGTGAGCCGGGTTTTGGCCGATATGAAGCTGACGGTGGCGTCGAGCACCTTCAAAAACTATTCAAGCTGCTCTCGTCGCGTACTTGAGGCCTTCGCCGAATTCACGCCGCAGCAGGTTAAGCCGCATCACGTTGCCCGCTTTCTCGATGACAACAAGGCCACCCCCAGCATGGCCAACCTGTTGCGCTCCTTTCTCAAGGGCATGTTCCAGCGCGCCGTACGCTGGGGGATTGTCGAGGCCAATCCGGTGCGCGACATCGAGCAATTCAAGACCGAGAAGCGCGACCGCTACATCAACGCTGACGAGTACCAGCTTATCCATGAGAAGGCGTCGCCGACCCTGCAATGCCTCATGGACATCGCCTACATCACCGGGCAGCGGATGGGCGATTGTCGCCATATTAAGTATTCAGATATTTCCGAGGCCGGGGTCTTCATAAAGCAACAGAAAACCAAGGCCCGCGTGCTTATTGCCATGACGCCTGACCTAGCTGAGGTTATCGCCAGGGCCAAGGGGCTTCACCGATCGGTCAAGGGGCTGACGCTATTCCATCGCCGCGACGGCACGCCGATTCCGTACAACACCCTCTATGGTCATTGGGCCAGAGCTTGCGAGGCAGCCAAGATCGAGGACGCTAACTTCCACGACATTCGGGCCGCTGCCGCCACCGACGCTAAAGCCCAGGGCCTGGACAGCAGAACTCTGCTCGGGCACACCACCGAGAGCAGTCATAACCGCTACCTGCGCAGCAAGGAAACTAAGGTCGCTACACCGAACCGCGCGAGAAAGTCTGGGAATCAGTAATTTGCATTAGATACAACTGCGTATGCTATACGTGATTGTCGGCTACCAGTAGTCTGTCATCTGTTCTCCGTAGCTGACATTCATACTACTGTTCCATTCGGAGAAGCTCGGCCTGATCGGCCCTTTGGGAGATTGGTCCGTGTTTGGCAGCAATGGCGCCGTATTGCAACAATGTCATTGGCTTAGTGATGCGGTACGATAGCCAATCATACTTAATGCGAAGCACATCACTCCTATGGCAACAACCTTGCTTTTTGTCGATGCAGACAACCAACCGCCAATACTTGCCTCGACAATCAACAGGTTTCTTAAAGCCATCGGCCGAAATTCTGTGAAGGCTTTTGTCACCGGGAATGGGATCGGTGATCGCGTCAAGAACTGGGAATTGGCTCTCAAAGAGGCTGTGCCAGAAATCGAAGTCTCCTGTCATGTAGCGCCACTCAGGAAACAGTCAGCCGATGTCCGGTTAATGTTCGAGCTTGCTACCTTCTTCCATGGCGAACCAGACCCGGCTGTGTTAATTGCCATCTTCTCACGTGACGATCTTCTAGTAGCAGCAACAGAGTGCCTTGTGCAGAGAGGGCACAACGCAATGATTGTGATTGGTGCTGGCTCAAATTGCCCGGTGGTAAACACTGATGTACCGGTGGTTGTACTAACCGCACCGCAGCAGACAAGTTCCCAAGCTATGTCCATCCAAGCCACCTCGCCGCCAGCATCTGTCGCCGCTCAGCCGGCAAACAAATCTGACAATCAACTTGTTTCAGCGGCTGTCACCAAGATACGTCAGCAACTTAAGCCCAACAAACAGGGGGGATATGCAGCCTCCGCCGTGGGGCAGGTTCTTGCACAAATGGGGCATGACAAATCGACACGTACAAAAATCGTCAAGCAAATTCCCAATTTGAAAGAGGTTGGGACTGGGCCGGAGAAACGACTGATTTTTTAGCCCGGTCATGAAAAGTCAATACAGTCTTGCTCTGCTAGCAAATCCAATCACGACTAAACATCAAGAAAAACAATGAATCGATACAGTTTTCAGCTCAATAAAGCTTACAAACGTAGCCAGATCCTAGAATCCATAGGACTAGACCCTGATACAAAGGGAGGTCCCTGGTTCACCGGATACGCCGAACGTAACGGTGTTGATTTCATCTTTTGCAACGTTGGAACCCCTGGGCGTACTGGCCATGACTACGATAATTATTTCGATGGGAACGATTTGATCTGGCGAGGCAAGACAACAAGCCACAAGGGCCAGCCAACGATTCTACGTATGACGGGATCAGGGGCAGAGGTTCACATCTTCTGGAGAGCCAACGAGCGTGATCCATTCACTTACGCAGGGCAGGGAAAGGCGGCCGAGGTATCTGACGAGTCTCCTGTAATGGTTCGCTGGCAGTTTCCCAATATGCATGACGGGCAATCAAGAGATACCCGCAGCCAGGAACGTTTGCCCGTTGAGCTGTTTGATCGGGTTTCCCCTGAACACATCTGGAATGCCATACAGATGCTTCTGGATGGATTCGCTGATCATCAGTTTGCCGACTCTACTGACTACGACCTCCTTGCCAGCGGGGGCACCAGGCTTCCTCCCAAAGCAGTCTTTGGTGTTGCGGCAAAACTTGCCCTTGGGTTCGAGGTTCTGCCCAAACACTTCACCGCCGGAGAGGAATCAGCGTGTTTCAAGAAATTGCGGGGAGCTGGCTACTCTATCGTCAAGAAAGGAGAGGATCTGCCGACAGCCCCCGCTGAACTGTCCGGTGATGATCAGGATTGGGCTGAAGGCAGGACACGTTTGGTAACTCACCTCGTCAAGGAACGTGCAAAGGGGCTGGCACAAGCCAAGAAGAGCCAATTCAAAGGCGAGCATGGCAAGCTCTACTGTGAGCGTTGTGGCCTCGATCCCATAGTGCAATACGGCACCGTTCATGCGGAGTCTTGTATCGAGGTCCATCACCATGATATCCATGTGCGGGACATGGCAGAACAGCACCGTACGAAGTTGGAAGCCCTCCAGTGCCTATGCGCCAACTGCCACCGGCTTGTTCATAAGCTACTGCGTGAAAAGGAGGTTGGAGCTTAATTGGCGCCGGGGCAGCGAGGGGGAATTTTCGCAAGATGCTATGTGTCCACTCTGAGTCGTCTCGATACGTGAAAAGGGTAGCTGGCTGAGTGATTTACGTGCTTCCCGTGCGAGAACTGGCTACGCATTAATCCATCATTGATGTAAGCGCAACACCATCAACATAAGCCAGACTCAAATCACTCTGCCTCATCTTATTCAACTCATCGATTACGGGACCAAATCCTACTTCCTCAAGAACAAGGTTTCCATTAGAGCCAACTGGCTTGTATGTGTATCTGGATTTCTCAGGCAAGTCGTAAAAATATAGTTCCGTAGTGCAGAAAGAATCGCCATTTAATGGGCGATACCAGAACATGAATGGACTTAGGCACAAGACACGACCCGATTCCCGATCGATCAATACAGCCAATTCGTCGGAAAATGCAGACGTACCTTCATATTCGTAAACCATCAAGAAGGGATTATGTCCGCCTATGGCATGCCGGAACACGCCCTTGTACTCAGCACGGAAAGGTTTTTTCTGAACATCTTGAAAGTACCCAAACAAGTTACTGGAGAAAAAGTGGGCAAAAACATTCCCTAAAAGCCGAATATAGCGGTTGTAGTCCGGTGTTGTTGAGGCTTTTCCATGTTTGACAGCCCCAATGACTGTCACCATGGCATCCAGTTCCTCATAAAGTGGTTGATCAAATAGCTTTTTCAATGGAGCCGAAAAATCAGCCCTCTCACCAAGTTGCTCAAGGCACTTTCGGAGGAGAGCCCATAACGGTCCGGCAGACCTCTGAGTAAACTCCTTAAAGAGTTTCGTTTCCTTTCTCCCCTTAATAACGCAATGCTCTGCATAAGCGATATAAGCGCCAAAAGCCAAGAATCCTTCAATGACCTCGATTGCTCTAAGAGCTGCGTATCCGTCCGTTCCAGCAGAAAGATATCGAATTAGGGGCGCAGCAATCGGATACGGCAAGGAGGTAGCTAGGTCACTGATATTCTGCCAAGCTGGACTGCGAGATCTCTCCGCATAAACTGTAATAGAGGATTGATCCACGTATGAGACAGAGGAATTCGACGTCCCGAAGTCAATTCCCACATAGGCCTCCGCTGTACCGTTTGCCCCGCCGAAGGTCATGTCCATATAGAAAGGCCGACCGTCTACAGAGATTTCCGGTATGCCAGGACCGGCTGAACGGTAGATAAATCTAGGGTCTGTTGTCCCGTCCTTCTTGACCCTCAATTCTATGGTGAGCTGCTTGTCAAAGCTCGTAGAGGAGGGGCGGTGAACGGCGTGGTCGACAATGTTATGCACATTTTGAATGTCTTCAGGGTCAAAAGAAGATGCCATGAAGAAATAGTCTAGTTTTTGTTTGGGGGGGTGAGACAGCTTAGCTTTCCAAGCAATTGGCTTGTCAATATAAGTTTCCAGAAGGCTCGCCGAAGGAAGGAGCACTCCATCGGATCCACCTTCAGGAAGTCCAAGAGTAACAGGCCGGAACCTGGGCACCTCAACGCCTCGCTCATCTGGGTTAAGCGCTAGGCACAACCTGTTGTAGGTTACTGCTCTAAAATCGCCGTCGCCTTTGCTAAAGGTTTTTCGTGCACACTCAATAGCAAGTCCCTTGGCAACAATCTCTTGGAAGTTCTCTTGAAGCTCCAGTAGCTCTGCTCCATCCAAGTCCCGATGATTTGCCTCTCTTAGCAGGCCATGTAACCAGCGGATATTGGACGAACCTCCAGAAAGTAGGATTACGGAAATCTGCTGTGCTTCTAATTCGCCCTTGGATCTTTCTAATGCATTTGAAATCGCAGGATGGAGATGTTTCCGCCACAGCTTATCAATGAATATTTGCCGCAACTCGATTGCATCGAGCCGAACCGGCAAGTAGGTTGTTTTCTCGCTTAAAGGAGAAGCAGGAACTCTGACTTGGTAACCAACGGACCTGTTAGGTTGTCCCTCAAGTGTCCAGTCCGAAATATTTGAGCAGATTGTTACCTTGGCTTTTTCGACCTCGAAGAGAAGTGATTCAAAATGCCTGAAAAAATTCTGGTAGTCCTGTCTGAAATCCCGTTCCTGAGCGCGCGAATCCCTACGAAGTTCGTCGTACTTTCTTATCGCCTCATAAATTGTAGACGGAGCCTTTTTCCCTCCACCTTCATAGGGTTTGAACAGTAAGTATTCCGCAATTATGCGATTGAAAAAGAATCCCCCTACGGCAATTGACGATGCTGCTAGGGGACGCGAGTTCCGTCCCGAATTGCTGATGTCGCCTTGAGCGGTAGTTTCAATCACTGATACGTCGAATGTCCCTCCACCAAAATCGAGGATTAAAGCAACGTGCTTCTTCTTTTGGGCTATGAGCGGATGCTTGGACCCATAGCGGTAGTATTGGAATACTGCAAAGGGCTCCGGCAAAAAATCAACATCAGTAAAGCTTGAGGAAAGAATTCGGCGGATGTGGTTTCGGTAGTTTGCAAGCCAATCGTTCTTCTCGTGAATGGCTACTGGTTCTGCCACTATTACCCTCGAAGCCTTGGATAAGCCATGAGAACCTATCCAACGCTCAGCCTCTTTGACCAAGGACTTTAGGTAGTCGCTAGCTATTGCATGAATTGACCGATACTGGTCATCTTCACATTTAACAAGCTTGGGATTCTGCAAGCCCGGCTCCTGCTCGCCGAGTTGAATTTTGAAATTGTTGCAAATCCGCCCTGGCTCACCTGACATGGCGTAAGCATCGAAACCGACTGAGCTCTCTGTTTTTGAATATCCAACTGCTGTCGGAATGCATGAATAGCCACCGAAGTCCACCATTTCGATAGCGCTGACGAAGATGTCACGTTTTTTTTCCGTTGCCAAAACCTATCTCCTGTTCGCTTTTATGTGCCGGTAAATTTTCTGGAGCAGCGTCAAGGCTTACCCTGAGTCTAGTTTTCGCTCTTGCTTCCTCAAAGCAAATAACACGACCAAGTATCCCAGAGGCAACCGAAAACATTAAAGTATATGATCAATAGATTAACTCTGCTAGATCACAGCGGACCAGTCCGCTAATGCCGGAGAAATGTGTATAGGGGTCGGGAGTGAAGTTCGCTGCACAAGGTAGCCGCCGTTCAGAGCCTCTTTCCTGCGAACGGCAGGTAACAGGTGGACTGCCGACTGATCCAAAACTAGGTATCAAGGTCGGCTGTGGCCGAGGAGCACGACTAGGTCAACTGGCAGCTGTCTCTGCGAACCGCCCCTCGAAATGGTTGGTCACGCGACTCTGCAAATAGACACCTCTGGCCCTCAAAGGGCCGATACTCTTGCATTGTTGTAGTTCACAATAAGAACTCAACCTCAGAATAGAGATGCCAAATATATCTTAGACACTCTTAGACAAATCGCCATCTAAACGGCACCGTTACGTATTCAAAATTAACGCTACATGAACTTCGACCAGATTCCGGAGTTCGTCGAGCAGGCTGCGACCGTCGAGATGTAAGTTGCGAAAATCGACGCTTTTACGGCGTCGACCGCAGGACATTAAAAAGCCCCCGCCGGGAAA